>Ga0209604_1000092_pt1 | contig 80067 bp, 63 predicted proteins | sample AD_UKC097_MetaG_FD_184405 | JGI IMG/M metagenome (GOLD analysis project Ga0209604, IMG submission 184405) | Active sludge microbial communities of municipal wastewater-treating anaerobic digesters from USA - AD_UKC097_MetaG (SPAdes) (version 2) | ecosystem: Engineered > Bioreactor > Anaerobic >...
TCGCGCGGGTCCTCCCCGGGGGCGCGCGATGAACCGGCGCCTCCTCGTCCCGCTCCTTCTCGCGCTCCTCGCCCGTCCCGTCGCCGCGCAGGCGCCGGCGGGGCTCGCCGACCCCGACCCCGGGGCGCGCGAGCGCGCCGCCGCCTCCCTCGCCGCGGGCGGCGCCGCGGCCGTCGAGCCGCTCGTCGCGGCCCTCGCCGACGCCGACCCCTTCGTCGCGGGCGCGGCGGCCGACGCCCTCGCGCGGATCGGCGCGGCGAGCGTACCGGCGCTCGTCCGCGCGCTCGGCGACGCCCGCGAGGAGGTTTGCGTCGGAGCCGCCGTCGCGCTCGGAAAGCTCGGGCCGAGGGCGACCGAGGCCGTCCCCGCGCTCGCGCAGGCGCTCTCCAACCCGAAGGCGGTCGTCCGCTGGACCGCCGCGAGCGCCCTCGGCGCCGCCGGCCGCGGCGCCTCCCCCGCGCTTCCCGCCCTCCGCGACGCCCTCTGGGACCGCGACGAGGACGTCCGGCGCGGTACGACCCTCGCGCTCGAGAGGATCGACCCCGCTGCGTGGCTCCGCGCCCCGTCGTGGGAGGCGACGGTCGCGGTCGTGGAGCGGCTCGTTCCGATCCTGATGCGGGAGCACCACGTTCCCGCGGTCTCGGTCGCGCTCGTGAAGGACCGGACGGTGGCCTTCTCGAAGGCCTGGGGCGTCGCCGACGCGAAGACCGGCGCTCCCGCGACGACGACGACGCTCTTCGAGGTCGCCTCGATGACGAAGCCGGCCTTCGCGTACGTCGCGCTGAAGCTCGTCGAGGACGGAAAGCTCGACCTCGACCGGCCGCTCGCCGAGGTCGTCGACCTCCCGGCCGTCCCCGGCCAGCCGGAGCTGACGCGGATCACGCCGCGGATGGTCCTTTCCCACACCTCGGGCCTCCCGAACTGGCGCCCGGGAGGCGGGGAGCGCGACGGTCCGCTCCCCGTCCTCTTCCCGCCGGGCTCCCGCTTCGGCTACTCGGGCGAGGCGTTTTTCCTCCTCCAGCGCGCCTTCGAGAAGGTAACGGGCGCGCCGCTCGAGGCGTACGCGAAGGACGCGCTCTTCGCCCCGCTCGGAATGGAGCGGGCGTCGTTCGCCTGGGCCCCCGAGCTCGACGCCGCGCTCGCGACCGGGCACGACGAAGACGGGAAGCCGAAGGCGCGGGCGCGCTACCGCCACGCGAACGCGGCCTACACCCTCGTGACGACCGCCCCCGACTACGCCCGCGTCCTGACGGCTCTCCTCGACCCGGAGGCCTTCGGGCCGAAGGCGCTCTCGCGCGCCGGGGTCGACGCGATGCTCCGCCGCGCCGTCCGCGCCGACGCGCGCGACCCGATCGAGCGCCCCGGGCGAGCGCGCGGCGGAGCGGTCTTCTGGGGGCTCGGCTGGGGGATCAACGAGACCCCCGGCGGCGACGTGATCTACCACAGCGGCGCGAACCAGACCGGCTTCCGGTGCTACGGCCAGCTCTCGCCGTCGCGTGGGACCGGGATCGTCGTCCTGACGAACGGCCTCGGCGGCGGCGCGCTCTGGACGCGCCTCGTCGCCGCGATCGGGGACCTCTGACCTTCGGAAAGCCGTCGACCTCGCGCGTCAGTACGACGTCGACTTCGCCGCGAGGAACCGCCGGAGAACGCCGAAGAAGGCGTCGGGCTTCTCGAGGTAGACGACGTGGCCGGAGCCCTCGATCGGCTCCCAACGCGCGTCGCGGAAGACGGAGAGGAGCTTCCGCTGGACCCACGGCGGGATCGTCCGGTCCTCGGCGCCCGGCACGACGAGGACCGGTTCCGGGAACGCCGCGTAGCCCGCGAGGTTCCCGTCGAGCGCCGCGAAGAACGGGTCCTGCGCGCGCGTGAGGCGGATGAGCGCGTGCGTCTGGCTCCGGTACCGGTCGTGGAACCGGCCGCGGAGCGCCGGGAGGCTCTCCTTCATGGCGGAGACGAACGCCTCGCCGAAGACCTTCTCGTACATGTAGTGCGTGTAGAGCTCGAAGACCTCCGGCCCGCCGCGGTAGAAGCGGAGGGAGATCTCCTGGTACATCGAGAAGAGCTCCTCGTGCGAGAGGAGGATCCCCGAGAGTGTCAGCGTGTGGAGCCGCTCGGGGAAGAGGCGCGCGGCCTCGGCCGCGACGAAGCCGCCGTACGAGACGCCGACCGCGTGGGCCTTCTCGATCCCGAGGGCGTCGAGCACCCGCGGGAGGTACCCGGCGAACTCCGGGATCGAGTACGGTTCGTCGGGAGCCGAGGACTGCCCCTGGCCGAGGTAGTCGTAGAGGACGACGTCGTACGCGTCGAGGAGGCGCGGGAGGACCCCGTACCAGGCGCGGGTGTGCATCGCGAGGCCGTTGAGGAGGCAGACGGTCTCCTTGTCGCCCTTGCCGACGAACTCCCACCGGATCCGGTGACCGCCGACCTCGAGGAACCCCTCCCGGTCGGGGACGATCTCGCCCATCGGGTCCTCCCGCACTCCCGGCCGCGTCCGGCCGCCGGGGTCAGCCCTCCCGGCTCCGTCAGGAGGCCGGGGTGAGTACCGTGCAGACCGACGCGCAGACCGGCCCGCCGATGTTGAAGGTCGCCGCCGCGCGCGCGTTCGCGACCTGGAGCTCCTTCGGCACCTTCCCGAGGAGCTGCCAGGCGCACCAGCCGACCATCGCGATGCCGGTGGCGCCGATCGGGTGCCCCTTGGCGATGAGGCCTCCGGAGGTGTTGATCCCGCACTCCCCGTCGACGCGGGCCTTCCCGTCGCGCCAGTAGCGCGCCCCCTTCCCCGGCTCGGCCTTGCCGATGACCTCGGCGCCGATCGCCCCCATGACGCTGAAGCAGTCGTGGACCTCGGCGACGCCCACGTCGGCCGGAGAGAGTCCCGAGCGGCGGTAGGCCGCGGCCATCGCGGCGTTCGCCGCCCTCGGGCGGAGGACGTCGCGCCCCTCCTTCCTCAGCGGGTCGGTCGCCTGCCCCCAGCCTGCGAGCCGCACGCAGTCGGCCTTCGCGACGCCGAGGCGCGCGAGCCCCTCCTCGGTGGCGAGGAGCATCCCGGCCCAGCCGTCGGAGATCTGGGAGGAGTCGAACGTCTTCAGAGGGAGCCCCTCGACGACGTACCGGTTGAATCCCTCGATCCTCATCACCGTCTCGAGCGTCACCTCGTTCTTCTGCATCTGGGCGTACGGGTTGTGGCGCGCGTTCGCGTACTCCGTCGCGGCAACGCTCGCGAGGTCCTCCTCGGTCGCGCCCCACTCGTCCATGTAGGCCTTCATCACCTCGGCGAAGAGGTGCGGGAAGACGAAGGTCTTCCCGGGGCGCTCGTCGGGATGCGAGTAGAGGCCGAGGACCTTCCCGACGAGCTTCCCGTCCATCTTCCCGTCGGCGTCGCGCATCTTCTCGAAGCCGACGGCGAGGCCGACGTCGCCGTCGCCGAGCATCAGCTTCTGCGCGACGGCGAGGATCGCCTGCCCGCCCGTGGCGCAGGCGTTCTCGACGCTTTCGATCGGCTTGCCGTCGAGGCCGGGCGTCATCGCGAGGAGCCCGGAGAGGAGCCCCTGCTCGTTGAGCGTCAGGTTGCAGACGGCGCCGATCGTGGCGACGTCGACGGCGGACGCTTCGGCCTTCACGGAGCGGCACGTCTCCTCGGCGGCCGTCCGGATGATCTCGGGCACGGTCGCGCCGAGGAGCTTCCCGAACTTCGACTGCTGGTAGGCGGCGATGTAGATCGGCTTCACGGCGTTCCTCCGTTCCGCTCGGGCTGGCGGGTCGGGGCCTCGACCGGGAGCGGGTGCCGGGCGAGGAAGGCGAGGAGATGGGCGAGCGTCTCGCGGGGCTTCTCGACGACGAGGCCGTGACCGCAGCCGGGGACGACGGCGAGCTCCCCGCGCGGCAGGGCCGCCACGAGCGACTCGCCCCAGGGGCGCGGCATCGCGCGGTCTCCCACCGCGAGGAGGACGAGGACAGGGCAGGTCACGCGCGGGAGGAGCGGCCTCGCGTCGAGCCCCTCGAGCGCCGAGAGGAGCGAGGCCAGCCCGGAGAACCAGGAGTCGGGCAGGAAGGAAACCGCGGCGCGGCGGGCCGCGATCTCCTCCGCGTGCGCCTCGGCCCATTCCTCCGAGAAGGCGAAGGCCGAGACGAGGTCGTAGACCTTCTCTCGCGAGCCCCCCGCGAGCGCCTCCCGGCAGGCGACGGCCATCCGTTCCGCCTCGGCCCACATCTCGGCCGACACGCGGTCGGCGACGGTCATCGCGACGAGGGAGGCGACTCGGTCCGGGGCAAGGGCGGCGAGGTGGAGGCCGGCGAAGGCGCCGTAGCTCGTCCCCGCGACGTGGGCGCTCGAGACTCCGAGGTGGTCGAGAAGGGCGAGGAGGTCTTCCGCGTGGCCGGGGAAACCTTCGGGACGGGCGCCCGGCGAGCGGAGCATCCCGCGCAGGTCGCACCGGATGACCCGGTGCTTCGCCGCGAGAGGCGGGACGTAGGCGTCCCACGCCGTGAAGCTCATCATCCCGCCGTTCAGGAGGAGGAGCGGCTCGCCCTCCCCGTCGACCTGGTGCGCGAGGAGAGCGGTGGAGCTCACGCGGCGCCCCGGCCCGCGAGGTATGCGTCGCGGAGCTCCCCTTTGACGACCTTCCCGTAGGCCGTCCGCGGGAGCGCCTCGACGAAGACGACGTCCTTCGGGAGCTTGTAGCGGGCGAGGCGCGACTCGGCGAAGGCGAGGAGCTCGGCCTTCGTGGCACTCTCGCACGGGCGGAGGACGACGAAGGCGACGCCGACCTCGCCCCACGTCGGGTCGGGAACGCCGACGACCGCGGCGTCCATGACGGTCGGGTGGAGGAGGAGCTCCCCCTCGATCTCGGCCGGGTAGACGTTCACGCCGCCGGAGATGAGCATGTCCTTCCGGCGCCCCGCGATCGTGAAGAAGCCGTCGGCGTCCTTTCGGGCGAGGTCGCCCGTGTGGAAGAAGCCCTCGTCGTCGAGGGCGGCGGCCGTCGCCGCGGGGTTCATCCAGTAGCCCCTCGAGACGTGCGGCCCGCGGAGGCAGAGCTCCCCCACCTCGCCGGCCGTCACCTCGGCGCCCGACTCGTCGACGAGCTTCGCGTCGGTCATCATGAGCGGCCGCCCGATCGACCCCTTCTTCGCGACCGACTCCTCGACCGACATCGAGAAGCAGTTCACGCCGACCTCGGTCAGGCCGTACCCCTGCTTGAAGACGATGCCGCGCGCCTGGTAGGCCTCGATGAGGTAGAGCGGGAGCGGCGCGCCGCCGCTGATGAGCCAGCGGATCGAGGAGAGGTCGGCCCGCTCGAACGACGGGTGCTCGAGGAGCAGCTTCCAGATCGTCGGGACGCCGAGGACGACGGTGCAGCGCTCCCTCGTCACGGTGGCCCAGACATCCGCCGCGTCGAAGCCCGCGTGGAGGACGACGGTCCCTCCCGCCGCGAGGACCGGGAGGAGGAACGCGCCGAGCCCGCCCGCGTGGTAGAGCGGCGTGAAGACCGGGCTGACGTCGTGCTCCGTCAGCCCCCAGCAGAGGGCCGTGTTCCAGGCGTTCCAGGACGTCATCCGGTGCGGGACCATGACCCCCTTGGGCTTGCCCGTCGTGCCGCTCGTGTAGAGGAGGAGGTGGAGGTCCTCGCCGCCGCAGCGCGTCCGCACGAAGGGCGCCTCGGGGAGCGCGGCGAGCTCCGCCGCGAGCCACAGGTCTCCCGCCGCGGAGGGCGCGTCGAGGGCGATCCGCCGCGGCACCGCCGCCTCGGCGCGGAGCTCTGCGACGGTCTCGGCGAACTCGCCCCCGTAGACGAGCGCCGAGACGTCGGCGTTCCGCACGATGAAGGCGAGCTCGTGCGGCGTCATGCGCGTCCCGAGCGGGACGAGGACGAGCCCCGCCTTCGCCGCGGCGAAGAAGAGGTCGACGTACTCGACCCGATTGTGGGCGAGAAGGGCGACTCGGTCCCCCTTCATCAGGCCCAGCCCGTCGCGGAGGAACGCCGCGACCCGTGTCGCGCGGGCGTCCAGCTCGCGGTACGTGAACCGCTCCCCCGTCGGGACGAAGACGAGGGCGCACTTCTCCGGCGAGAGGCGCGCTCGCTCGCCGAGGACGTCGGCGTGGATCACGGGACCTCCGGCGTGGCCGCGGCCCTCTCCGGCGGCGGACCGTCGAGGAGCTTCCCGAGGGCGGCCGCGAAGGCGGCCGGGCACTCCTGCTGCGGGACGTGCCCGCACCGCGGCAGCTCGGTCACGCGGGCGCGCGGCAGCTCGACGCGCATCCTCTCCGCGTAGGAGAGCGGCAGGAGCTGGTCGGAAGCGCCCCAGAGGAGGTCGACCGGCACGTCGAGTCCTCCCAGCTTCCCGTCGAGGACGTGCGGCTCCATCGCGCCGCTCGTCGCCGCGAGCCGCGCGAGGGGGCCCGTCGCCGCCTGCCTCACGACGTCGTCGAGGACGAAGACGGGGACGCGGATCGAGCCCGGGTCGCGGAGCTTCTCGACGGCGGCCCGAGCCTCGGCCCGGTCCTTCGGGAGGAGCGTGATCCCCTCCGCCGCGTGCTTCAGCGGGCCGCCGTTGACGAGGACGAGGCGCTCGACGCGCTCGGGGTGCTCCTTCGCCCAGAGGCAGGCGAGCCAGGCGCCGAGGGAGTTGCCGACGATCGTCACCTTCCCACCGGGAGCCGCCGCGTCGAGGACGGCCGAGAGGCCGGAGAGGAGCATCGGCACCGAGATCGCGCCCTTCTCCGGCGCGCTCGCGCCGTGACCCGCGAGGTCGGGGACGACGAGCGTCCGTCCGGGAAGGAGCTTCGGGGCGACGAGAGACCAGGCGGAGGCCTGGTCGCCCGCGCCGTGGAGGAGGACGACGACCGGGCCGCTCCCGCCGCGGAAGTACGTCTGCTCGCCCGCGGGCGACGGGACGCGGGCCGTCTCGAGACCCGCCTTCGCGAGCGCGCGACGCCCCGCCGCGGCGTACGCCGCGAGGGGCCGCAGCCGCGCCCAGAGGATGAAGACGATCGCCGCGAGGACGAGGAGAGCGGCCGCAGCGAGGAGGAGCTTCATGGGTCGGTTCACGATCTCACCTCCGCGCCGCGGCTGCGGCTCCGGGTCACATCCGGATCGCGACGCCGGCCTGGTTGTACCCCACGCCGGAGCCGATCATGACGACGAGGTCCCCCTTCTTCACCTTCCCCTGCTCGATCGCGTCGTCGAGCGCCATCGGGATGCAGGCCGATCCGGTGTAGCCCCACTTCTCCATGATCGTGTGGGCCTTCTCGACCGGAAGCCCGAGGTCGTTCATGACGAGCTCGATGGAAGGCATTCGCACCTGCGTGAAGATGAGCTGGTCGATCTCGGAGAGGGCGAACCCTCCCTCCGCGGACAGGCGCCTCACGAGGCGCGGCCACCCCTCGTGGTTGATCTCGGCGGGGTACTTCTCGACCATTTTCACCGTCGTCCGGCCGGCCTGCACGGCCTCGACGGTCGCCGGCTCGGCGGTGCCGCCCGCGAAGATGCCCCAGCACTGCGCGTACTCCCCGCCCGCCTGCATCGCGGAGTTCAGGAAGCCGGGCTCGTCGCCCCCTTGCAGGACCGCGGCGCCGGCGCCGTCACCGTAGAAGAAGACCATGGGGTCGTTCGGGTCGGCGAGCTTGTGCATGAGGTAGACGCCCAGGACGAGGACGTTCTTCAGCGCCGGGTTCGCGGCGATGAGGCCCGAGCCGACGGCGATCCCGGTCGGAAACGACGCGCAAGCGCAGCCGACGTCGAAGGTCCCGGCGTTCTTCGCGCCGAGCTTCCCCTGGAGGACGACCGAGGTCGCGGGGGTGACGTAGTCGGGCGAGTCGGTGCCGAGAATGATGAGGTCGAGGTCGAGCGGCGTCAGGCCAGCCCGCTCGAGGGCGAGCTTCGCGGCCGGGAGGGCGACGTCGGACGTCGCCTGGTCCTCGGGGGCGTAGAAGCGGGTCCGGATTCCGCTCGAGGCTTCCATCTTGTCGACGAAGTCGGGGAACTGGGGCCAGCGCGGCTTCAGGACCTCGTTCGGGACCTCGATCGGCGGGAGGTACCGGGCCGTCGAGACGATGCGCGCGACGCGGGGCATCGCTACGTCCCCGTCACGAGGCCGCCGTCGACCGAGAGGACGGCGCCGTGGACGAAGGTCGCCTGGTCGGAGGCGAGCCAGACGTAGGCGTTCGCGATGTCGTCGGGCTCCCCCATCCGTCCGATCGGCGTGTGGGCGACCATTCCGTCGAGCACCTTCTGCGGCATCGCCTTCAGGATCTCGGTGGCGACGAACCCGGGGCAGACGGTGTTGACGCGGATCCGGAACCTCCCGAGCTCGCGTGCCCAGGTCTTCGTCATCCCGACGACGCCGGCCTTCGTGGCGACGTAGTTCGTCTGGCCGAAGTTGCCGTAGAGGCCGACGACGGAGGAGGCGTTCAGGACGACGCCGCCCCCGGCCGCGATCATGTGCGGCGTCACCGCGCGGGTGCAGAGGAAGACACCCTTCAGGTTCACGCCGATGACCGCGTCCCACTGCTCGTCCGTCATCGTCGCCAGCACGGCCCCGTCCTTGTACTTGACGAGCTGGGCGTCCCGGACGATCCCGGCGTTGTTGACGAGGACGTCGATCCGCCCCCACCTCGCGACGACGTCCGCGACCGCCGCCTCCACCGAGGCGGCGTCGGCGACGTTCACCTTCGCCGTGAACGCGTCGGCGGCGCCCGCGGCCTTCAGCTCGTCGGCGAGCGCGGCGGCGTCCGCGACGTCCCACGCCGCGACCTTCGCCCCCTCTTTCGCGAATCGCAGGGCCGTCGCCTTTCCGATCCCGGCGGCCGCTCCGGTGACGACGACGGACCGTCCGGCGAGTCCCGTTTCGATGCTCATGGCAGAACCTCCCACTGCGCGGGCCCCCTCGGGCCCCCGGCGTCGCCCGGCCCGGAGGCGGGGCGGGAAGTCCGGCGGGCGCGGCGCGCCCGCCGGACGGCTGAGGACGAGAGGGCTCCTAGAAGGCGAAGCGGAGGCCGAGCTGGAACTCCCGCGACGGGAGCGTCGCGCTCGGCTTTCCGTAGTTCGGGTTCGCGACCGCCGCCGCCGCCGGGTTGGCGAGGGTCGGCCCGCTCAGGAACTCGGCGCCGTCGATCGAGGCGACGTCGTAGTTCGTGGAGTCGAAGAGGTTGAACGCCTCGGCCACGAGCTCGAGGGTGCCGGCCGAGCCGAGCTCGAACGCCTTCGTGAGCCGCAGGTCGAAGCTGCGGTAGACCGGGCCGTCCATGCCGAAGCGGTCGACCCCGGGCATCCGGTCGCCCGTCTTGCCGTCGCCGTTGAAGTCGTAGCCGTAGCGGCGGGTCCACGGCTGGCCCGAGCCGTAGTTGAAAATCGGCGCCACCGTGAGCTGCCAGGGAAGGCGGAAGACGCCGGAGAGGACGAACCGCATCCTCTCCGCGGAGCGCCCCCGGCCCCACTCGTTCGGAAGGTCCGCGGGGTCGCTCGGGTAGCCCGTCGGGAACTCGGGGCTGAAGTCGTCGGAGCGGTTGTGCTTGCTCGAGAACGTGACCGAGCCCGTGACGAGGTGGCCGCCCTTGAGGCTGCCGTTCAGCGCGAAGGTGAGCGCCTTGTACTCGGACTCGCCGTCGTTCGAGTAGACGTTGACCTGGTTGTAGGCCTTGTTCGGTCGGGTCGGGTTCGCGTTCCCGTTCCAGTTGACGTCGTGGACGATCAGCTCCTTCCTCCCCTTCACCCAGATCCCTTCGACGTCGAGGTAGAGGCCGGTCTTCCAGAGCCGCGAGGTGAGGCCCGCGCTGAACTGGCTCGCCTCGGGCGCGACGAGCTCCTGGTCGAGGAGCGTGATGTCGATCGGGAGCGGAAGCCCCGTCGTCATCGGGTTGCTCGGGTCGAGGGCGAAGGCCGGGAGGCCGTAGAGGAGGCCGTTGGCGCGGGTGTAGAGCTTGCGGCCCGTGACCCCGTTCTGCTGGAGCTCGGTGAACGCGGGGACGAGCAGGTTGCGCCCGACGAAGAGGCCCCAGCCGGCGCGCGCGACGAAGCGACCGTCCTTCTTCACGTCCCAGGAGAGGCCCAGGCGCGGCTGGACGTTGTTCGTGTCCCTCTCGCGCGGCTCGGGGACGAGCGGGTGCGTGAAGCCCTCGTTGTTCCCGTTCGTGTCGAGGTCGTAGCGGAGACCGACGCTGACGGTCAGGTTCGAGAGGGGCCGCCAGTCGTCCTGGACGAACGCGGCGAGCCGGTTCGTCGTGATCTCGACGTCGCTCGAGCCGACGCCGTAGCCGTAGGCGATCGGGAAGGCCTTCGTGTCTCCCGCCCAGAGGAAGAGGCCGCTCGCGTAGGTGTCGATGATCGAGCGGTCGTTCACGTGCTGCCAGCCGGCGCCGACCTTCACGTCGTGGGTCCCGCTCTTCCCGGTCAGGTGGAGGTAGAGGGTGTCGCGGATCTCGAGCTGGTCCCCCTCGCCGAGGAGGTCGCCGAGGATGTTCCCGCCCGTCTTGAGGGTGACGCCGTTCGTGAACCAGTCCGCGACGGCGTCGGAGTTCGTCGGCTCGAAGTACTTCCGGTGTCCGATCTGGGCCCGGAGCTCGTTCGTCGTCGCGGCGCCGACGACCCAGGTGTGGCCTCCCGTGAAGTTGTAGTTGTCGCGCTGGAGCTCCTGGCCGTAGGAGGCGTCCTGCACGCCCCCGACGCGGAAGTTGTCCTGGCGGTACCGCTCGAGGTCGGCCTTGACGAGGAGCGTCTGGGAGTCGGACAGGGAGTGCGTGATCGAGCCGAACGCGAGGAGCTGGTCCATCGGGACCTCGAGGTCGGCGGCCTGGGCCGTGAAGGCCCCCTGCGGCCGGTAGAGCGTCGGCCGGACCTCGTCGACGTACTCGCCTGAGAGGAAGAAGTGGGTCCGGTCCCTCACGATCGGGCCGCCGAGCGTGACCCCGTACTGGCCACGTCGGAAGTCAACCGAGGAGTCCTGCTCGAGGGCCCCCTGCGCCCGGAGCCCTTCGGCCCGGTAGAAGGCGAAGAGCGAGCCCTTCAGCTCGTTCGTCCCGGTCTTCGTCAGGACCGTGAGGGCGCCGCCGGCGGAGCCGCCCACCTCGGCGTCGAACCGGGAGTTGACGACGCGGAACTCGGAGATCGCGTCCTGCGAGACGCGCGTCTTCGCGAGGCCGAGGGCCGGGTCGGTGTAGTCGACGCCGTCGACGAGGATCGTCGACTGCGAGGCGTTCCCGCCCGAGCCGATGACCGGCCCGCCCGTCACGAACCGGAACTCGCCCCGCTCACGCTGGACGCCCGGCGCGATGAACGCGAGCTTTTCGAACTCGCGGTTCGCGACGGGGAGCTCCTTGATCTGCTCGGGGACGATGTTCGTCGAGGAGTCGATCTTGTAGACGTCGACGAGCGGAGCCTCGCCGACGACCGTCACCGCCTCGGTGACCGCCTGCGCCCTGAGGACGACGCGCAGCCGCGCCGTTTGTCCGATTCGGAGCGTGAGCGGCTGCTCCACGGCTTCGAAGCCCTGGAGGGCGACGCGAGCGACGTAGCCGGCGGCCGGCGGGATCGCCGGGAAGCGGGCGGCGCCCGCGGCGGACGTGACGGACGTCCGGGCGAAGCCGGTCTCGGCGCGCTTTAGCTCGACCGACACGCCGGGGAGCGCGACGCCCGTCTCGTCCACGACGTCGACCTCGACGGTCGCGTCGGCCGTCTGCGCCCGTGCGGGGCCGGCCCAGGTCAGGGCGGGCAGGAGAACGGCCCCGAGGAGAGCCGCGGCGCGAAGGAAGGGGTTTCGGGTCAGCCTCGTCATCTCGATCCTCCCAGGCGCCGTCGCGCCCTCGTCAACCCAGTGGCCAGCCGCAGCTCGCGGGGAGCGGGCGAAGCGTAGGACCCGTTCCCGGGCCCCGCTCGCGCTTCGATCGCGTCGCCTCTAACAAAATACCGAACACTCGGTATGTTTTCCTGGCACGATTCTCGGGACCTTCGAGGAAGCCTGTCAAGAGAAATCGAACGGAAAGCCGACGCGATTCAGCCCGGCCCGGGCTTTCGGCGGCCCGGCCGGCTGGCGACCCGCTCCGCCAGCTGGAGGTTCCGCCGGATCTGCTCCAGCATCCGCGCCTCGAGCCCCCCGTGGCGCTCGGACGGTCGTCCGCCCCGCCGCTTGGCGCGCTCGAAGGCGCTGCGGGCGGCCTTCGCGTCGCCGACGGCGAGGTACGCGAGGCCGAGATGCGCGAGCGCCGTCGGCGTCTCCCCGAGCTCGGCGGCACGCGAGAGGCACTCCACGGCCCGGCGGAACTCCTTCCGCTTGTAGTGGACCCACCCCTTCGTCGCGAGCGGGAAGTGGCGGAGCTCCCGGGGAGAGAGCCGCAGGGCCTTCTCCGCGTCCTCGAGCGCCTCGTCGAGCCTCTCCCCCATGTCGGCCAGGGCGGCGGCCCGCTGGAAGTAGGCGATCGAACGGGCCGAGCTCGAGGTGACGGACTGGAGCATCTCGCCCGCGACCTGCGTCCCTTCCCGGAACTTCCCCTCGGAGCGGAGCGTCTCGAGGAGCGTCGACCAGGCCGCGGCGGCGATCTCCTCATCGGGCTTCTGGGAGAGAACACGGCGCGTCGTCGCCTCCGCCTCCGCCGTCCGGCCGACGGAGGAGCAGACGAGGGCGTAGGCGATCTGGACCGCCGGGTTCTCCGGGTCCGCCTTGATCGCCCGGCGATAGAGGCCGAGCGCCTTCCGCGGGTCCCGCGCGGCCGCCGCGGCCGTGCGCCCGCCCCGCTCGCCGACCGTCCCGGCGAGACCGGGCAGTGCCCCCGCGCCGGCCGGCCCGAGGAGCTTCTTCGCCTCCTGCAGCTCGATCCGGTTCGGGCTGAGCTCGAGCGCCGCGCGGAATCGCTCCGTGGCCTTCTGGGTCCACCCCCGGTCGAGATAGCAGAGTCCGAGCTGGAAGAGCCCCTCTTCGTCGTCGGGGTCGAGCTGCACGGCGCGCTGGAGCGCGTCAATGGCGTCGGCGAGACGGCCCCGCTGGTAGGCGATCGTGCCGAGGAGCGAGAGCGCCTGGGGGTTCTCCTCGATCGCGACCGCCCTCTTCAGGAGCGCCTCGGCCTTCGCGAGCTGGCCCGCCCCGGCGTGGATCGCGCCGAGCGCGAAGGCGGGAAGGAACGCGTCGGGCCGGAGGGCGAGCGCCCGCTTCAGGGCGTCCACCGCCTTCTCCGGGCGGCCGAGGTCGTTCTCGAGGACCCCGGAGTAGACGAGGGCGTCAAAGTGCTGGGGACGCTGCTCGAGGACATGCCGGAGGGCCGAGGCCGCCTTTCCGGAGTCCCCGTCGTTGAACCAGGTCTCGCCCAGGAAGAACGCGAGCTCGGCGTTGCGGCGGTCGAGCTTCCAGGCCTCCTCGAGGAGGGCCATCGCCTTGTCGGGGTCGAGCGCAAAGAAGGCGAGCTCCGCCTCCCCGAGCAGGTCGACGAGGCGTTCCCGCCCGAGCCCCTTGTGCTCCGCGAGGATCCGCTCCTTGCGCTCGAGGAAGCGCTCGCGCTTCTCGAGAACGGTCATGTGCTGGTCGACGCGCTCCTCCCAGAGGTCGACGAACTCCTGCTCGACGAGGAGCCCCTTCCTCTCGAGGAGGTCTTTCAGCGCGAGGAGGCCCGTCTGGACGACGAAGCCGTTCTTCTCCTGGCGGTGAAAGCCCTCGAGGAGCGCCTTCAGCGTCTCCGCGCTCCGCTTGACGATCTCCTCCAGGACCGAGACCCTCTCGAGCAGGTGCTCGTCGAGGGAGATCCCCTCGCCCGACGGCCCCTCGTCGTACGACTCGCTCGAGCCGGACACGACGAGGAGCTTGTTCTGGCACTTCCGGCAGAGCTCGGCGTCGAGGTCGTTCGACGCGCCGCAGACCTGGCAGATCAACCCGCGACCTTCTCCCCGCCGGGCCCCGAATAGCGGTAGAAACCGCGCCCGGCCTTCCTGCCGACCCAGCCGGCATCGACCATCTGGACGAGGAGCGGACAGGGACGGTACTTGTCGTCCCCGAGCCCGCGGTGAAGGACGTTCAGGATCGCGAGGCAGGTGTCGAGGCCGATGAAGTCGGCGAGGGTGAGCGGCCCCATCGGGTGGTTCATGCCGAGCTTCATGATGGTGTCGACCGCCTCGGGCGTGGCGACCCCCTCGAAGACGGCGAAGACCGCCTCGTTGATCATCGGCATCAGGACCCGGTTCGAGACGAAGCCCGGGAAGTCGCGACACTCGACCGGGACCTTCCCCATCTCCTTCGCGGCCGCGACGACCGCTTCCGTCGTCCCGTCCGAGGTCGCGATGCCGCGGATGACCTCGACGAGCTGCATGACCGGGACCGGGTTCATGAAGTGCATCCCGATGACGCTCTCGGGCCGCTTCGTCGCGGCGGCGAGCCGCGTGATCGAGATCGAGGAGGTGTTCGAGGCGAGGATCGCCCCCGGCTGGAGGAGCGCGTCGAGCCGCGAGAAGAGGCCGCGTTTGACCTCCTCGTTCTCGACGATCGCCTCCACGACGAGGTCGGCGTCCGCGAGCGCGGCGAGGTCGCCCGAGACGGCGATCCGCGCGAGGGCGGCCTCGGCCGCTTCCGCCGTGACCTTTCCCTTCTCGACCTGGCGTCCCAGGTTCTTCCGGACGACCGCGAGCCCCTTTTCCGCCAGCGCCGCGTCGACGTCGGCGAGGACGACGGTCTTCCCCGCCAGCGCCGCCACGTGGGCGATCCCCGCCCCCATCTGACCCGCCCCGATCACCCCGACGCGCTCGATCGCCATCACCGCTCCTCCGCCGGTCCGCGTCCCGCGCGGGCTCGGCCGACGGAGCGTATCAGGCGGAAATTTCCTTCAGAAGGCCGCGGCCCGGGGGCGTGCCGCCGCCGCGAGGGCCGTCCCGATCCCGAGGAGCGAGGCGATCGACCAGGCCAGCGGGCCAACGACGGGGACGAGCGAAACGCTTCCGAGGAGGGCGAGCCCGACCGCGAGAGCCGCCGGGTCGCCGAAGAGCAGGCTCCCCCTCGCGGCCGTCCGCGTCAGGCGCCTCCCGAGGGCGACGAAAACGGCGGCGATCCCGAACGCCTTGGCGAGGGCGAGCGCCACGACGAGCAGGCCCGCCGCGAACAGGCCGGCGGTCGCCGGAAGGACGACGAGGAGGAGCGCGGAGACGAGGAGGGCGGCAAGGACGGCTGCGGCGCCGATCGCCGCCACGGCGGTGAGCCGACCCGGAACGAGCTCGGCCGCGCCGGTCAGCGGCCGGGGAACGAGGCGGAGCAGGACGAGGCCGACGATCAGCCAGCCGAGGAGGAGGGCGAGCCGGAACGCGAGGAAGAGGCCCCGGACCGGCCGAAGGGCGAGCGGGGAGGTCTTCAGCTCCGCGGCGAAGGCGGCTTCGAGCGCTCCGACGGTCAGGAGCCGTCCCCCGACAGGCGCCGGACCCGGGCCGCCTGCGTGGACCTCTCCCCCGAGGGCGAGGAGGTCCCCTCCGACCGTGGCTCCCGGCTCGAGGTGCACGTTTCCTCCGAGCGCGACGACGTCCTCCTCGACCCGTCCGGAGATCCGGACGTCCCCCAGGATCGTCACGAGCGTTCCCCGGAGGACCCCCTCGACCCGTGCCTCCCGTCCGAGCGCGACGACGTCGCCGGAGCGGAACTCGCCGTTGGGGACGTCGACGGGCTCAGCCGCAACGCCCGTGGCGCTCGAGAGGAGGACCGGAAGCAGGAGAAGGACGAGGCGCCGGGCCATCGCTGGCCCCGGCTCAGCTCCGGGAGCGGGCGGCCGGGAGCTCCGGCCGGCGGAATCGGGCGAGCGCCCCGAGGAGGGAGCCGGCCACGAGGGCCGCCGCGCCGCCGAGGAGCGCCACGGCGCCGGGCGAAACGGCTCCCGCCGCCCGCTCGGTCCCCTCCGCGAGGAGCGGAAGGGCGGCGACGAGGGTCGCGACCGGACTTCCGAAGGCGACCGCGAGAAGCTCCGCCCAGACCGTCACCGCCGTCGCGGGGCCGAGGCTCCAGAGGGGGGTCAGGGCGAGACCGAGGCTCCCGGCGAGGAGCCCGAGGCCGACGGCGACCGGAAGACGCCAAAAGGCGCCCCGGGCGACCTCCCACGGTGCAAACGGCCGCGCCGCCGCGACCCGAGAGACGAAGTCGGCCGGCAGCGTCTCTCGATCGGAAGAGCTAACCATCTCGTCCAGAAACACTTCCATTCGCCGATCGAGGTCGAGCTCGGCTGGCGTCGGGTTCCCGTCGGTGGTCCTCGCGTGCATCGTCATCGTCCCGATCTCTCTATACGGTGCCTTTCGGCAAAAGATCTCGCAGGGCCTGGCGGGCCCGGAAGAGCTTATTCTTGACCGTGCCGAGGGGCATTCCCTTCAGCTCGGCGATCTCCTCGTAGGCCAGCTCCCCGTGGTGGCGAAGGCTGATCAGCTCCCGGTAGTCGTCCGGGAGCCTCTCGATCGCGAGGTCGAGGGCCTCCCGGAGGCGCGTCCGGGAGAGCTCCTCGAGCGGGTCGGGCTTGCCGTCGACCGGATCGATCGACCGGCGGTCCGACTCGTCGTCGGCGGGAAGCTCCAGCGGGATCGCGCGGATCCTCCTTCGACGCAGGTGGTCGATCGCGGCGTTCCCGGCGATCCGGAACGCCCACGTCGAGAAGCGATACCTCGGGTCGAAGGAGTCGAGCGCGGAATAGAGCTTGAGGAAGACCTCCTGCGTCACGTCGCGGGCGTCCTCGGGGTCGCCGAGGTAACGCGACACGAAGCGGAAGAGGCGCAGCTTGTAGCGGTCGACGAGGAGCGTGAAGAGCTCCTCTTCCCCCCGGAGGATCCGGGCGACGAGGTCCGCGTCGGTCGGCGCGTCCGGGGCGTCCACCCCGCGATCGTGCCACAGGCCCGAACGAGGGAAATGACGCGACGCGCGTGAATCCCACACCGCGCCTCCGCGCGTGGGACGGCCGCGCGTCGCGGCACTCCGGACCGGAAGGTGAATGCATGAGACACCACACGACGCTCCCGATCCTCCTCCTCGCCCTCACCGCTGTCGCGTCCCCGGCCGCCGCCCAGACGCTCCCGAGCGTGTCGATCGCGACGTTCCCGGCCAATCCCGCGCCCGGCGACCAGATCGTCCTGAAGCTCTCGGGCGAGTGGCCCGACGGCTGCGTCCCGGAGACGGGGCGGACGAAGCTGACGACGTCCGGGACGAAGCTGCACGTCAACTTCAACTACTCCGGCATCCCCGGACCGTGCACCGCGGCCGTCACGCCCTGGGCGCTCGACGTCCCGGTCGGCCCCCTCGCCGCCGGGACCTGGGCCGTCGAGGTCACCCGGACCCGGACGTTCACCGCCCCCGAGCCGATCGGCAGCGGCTCGATTTCCGTCGTCCCGCTCGCCGCCGCCACCGTCTACGTCCCGGGCTTCTTCGCTCCCGGCGCGAGCGTCTCGATGGCGAGCACCCTCGCCGCGTACAACAACACCGACAAGGACGTCACGATCGCGTTCGCGGGCGCCTGGGACGGGCTCGGCGCCGCGGAGCCTCCGGCCGACGCCACCGTCGGCCCGAACGGCGCCACCGTCCTCGACTCGCACACGCTCCGCGCGGGACAGCACGTCCAGATGCTCGCGATCACGGCGCCCAGGCGCGTGGCGCTCCGCGCCACGCTCGAGCGCCTCGAGACCGTGCCCGAGGGTCTCGCGAAGGTCCCCGAGTCGCTCGGCCGCCTCGAGCTCCCGGTCTTCGGCGAGCTCTTCCCGGCCGGGATGACCGCCGTCGCCGGCGACGTCTCCCTCTCCGCCTCCGAGTGCGCCGAGGGCGCGACGAGCCGCCGCCGCGTGAACCTGACGCTCTTCAACGCGGGGGATGCGCCGGCCACGTTCCGCGTCTCCGCCGTGTCGGCGACTCCGGGCCCCGGCCTCCTGCCCGCCGAGAAGGAGTACGCCGTGCCCGCCGCGTCGATCGTCCAGTTCAACGACCTCTCGCTCGAGGACCTTCCGGTCTGCTCCGCGGGGGGAGCCTGGTTCCGGATCACCGGCGACCAGCCGTTCCTCGCCTACCTCTCGACCGTCCGTCCGGAGACGCTCCCCGGGGTCCTCCCGTACGAGATCTTCCCCGCGAAGCTCGACCGCTGACCGTCCCTCCCGCGGCGCACCCGCCGCGTCTCCCACCCCCGCGGGGGCCGGCATCGCCGGCCCCCGCTTCTCTTTTCGGGACGGGGCGAGGCCTAGAAGATGCTCGGGCGCTCCGCTTCCGGCATCACCATCGGGCTCCCGGCCGCGCAGCCGAAAGCCGCGTGGAACTCCGGGAGGGCCGAGAGCGGTCCGAGGACGCGGAAGCGGCCCGGGCTGTGCGAGTCGGTGTTGAGCCGGACCCGGAGCGCCTCGTCGCGGATGTTGTTCCTCCAGACCGAAGCGTAGTTCAGGAAGAAGCGCTGCGCCGGCGTGAACCCGTCGACCTTCTCCGCCGCGTTCGGGTCCGTCCCGAGCGCCTTGCGGAGCGCCTCGTAGGCGACCTTGAGGCCGCCGAGGTCCGAGACGTTCTCGCCCAGCGTCAGCTTCCCGTTCACGCCGAGGTCCGCCAGCGGCCGGTACCCGTCGAACTGCTTCACGACGAGCGCCGTCCGGGTCTCGTAGGCCTTCCGGTCCTCCTCCGTCCACCAGTTCTTCAGGTTCCCGTCGGCGTCGTAGCGGCTCCCGGAGTCGTCGAAGCCGTGCGTCATCTCGTGCCCGATGACGACGCCGATGCCGCCGTAGTTCACGGCGTCGTCCCCGTCGGCCCAGAAGAACGGGGGCTGGAGGATCCCGGCCGGAAAGACGATCTCGTTCATCGTCGGGCTGTAGTAGGCGTTCACCGTCGGCGGGGTCATCCCCCACTCGGTCCGGTCGATCGGCTTGCCGAGCTTGCCGAGGTTCCGCTTCGCCTCGAACGCGTTCGCGGCGACGACGTTCTCGAAGTAAGAGGCGCGGGAGATCTCGAGGGCCGAGTAGTCGCGCCACACGTCGGGGTAGCCGATCTTCACACCGAACGCCGCGAGCTTCTTCTGCGCCGCCTTCTTCGTCTCGTCTCCCATCCAGGGGAGGGCCGCGATCCGTTCCTTCAGCGAGGCGCGGAGGTTCTCGACGAGGACCTTCATCCGCTCCTTCGACTTCGGGGAGAACGCCCGCTCGACGTAGATCTGGCCGAGCGCCTCGCCGAGCGCGCGGTCGGTCGCGGCCTGGACCCTCTTCCAGCGCTCCTCCTGCTGCGGGACGCCGTTCAGCGTCCGGCCGTAGAACGCGAACGCCTCCTCTTCGAACCGCTTCGGCAGGACGTCGGCCGACGCGCGGACGAGGTGCCAGCGGAAGTAGGCCTTCCACGCGTCGAGCGGCTCGGACGCGGCGAGCGCCGCGAACGCCGTCGCGAACTCGGGCTGGCGGACGTTCAGCTCCTTCAGGCCCGCGGCCCCGAGCGCGCCGAAGTAGGCCGCCCAGTCGTAGCCGGGAGCGGCGGCGACGAGCTCGGCGACGGTCCGCTTGTTGTAGTTCCTCTCCGGGTCGCGCAGCTCGACCCGGGTCCGCGCGGCCGTCGCGAGCTTCGTCTCGAGCGCCATCACGGACGCGGCCTTCGTCTTCGCCGCCTCCGGAGCGTCGCCGAGGAGCTCGAGCATGCGCGCCACGTGCGCGGCGTACTTGTCGCGGAGCTCCTTCGACTTCGGGTCGTCCTTCAGGTAGTAGTCGCGGTCGGGGAGGCCGAGCCCGCCCTGGGAGAGCATGGCCAGGTAGCGGGTCGTCTCCTTCTGGTCCTGACCGACGTAGAACCCGTAGCCCGCCATCAGCCGGCGGCCGTGGAGCTCGGCCATGAGCTTCGGGAGGTCGGCGCTCGACTTCAGGGCGTCGACCTTCGCGAGCCAGGGCTCGAGCGGCTTCGTCCCGGCCTTCTCGATGGCCGCCTCGTCCATGCCGGAGGCGAAGAAATCGCCGACCTTCTGCCGCACGCTCCCTTTCGGCCAGTCGGCCTTCGCCGAGGTCTCCTCGAGGATCGCCTTCAGGACCGCCCGGTTGCGGTCGGCGAGCTCCTCGAAGGAGCCCCAGCGCGACTTGTCGGCGGGAACCGGGTTCGCCTTCAGCCAGCCGCCGACGGCGTGCTGGTAGAAGTCCTCGCACGGCTTCACGGACGGGTCGAACGAGGCCGGGTCGACCGGTCTCGGGCCCGCCGGGGCCGGCGAGACGGCCGGACCGGCCGCGACGGCCGTGAACGAGAGGGTCAGGACGGGAATCGCCAGGGCGGACATCGAGCGCATCGCTCCTCCTTGTCGGGCCGACTCTACGACGGGCGCGGGGCCGGGGTTTCCGATCGGTCGAACGGCTGGCGCCCTCGACCTCCCGTACGATGGGGCCAGTGGCCCCCGCCCCCCCTGCCTTCGCCTTCGAGCGCGCGACGAAGCTCTATGGCGACCTGCTCGCCCTCTCGGAGCTGACGCTCGAAGTGCCGCCGGGGGTCGTCTTCGCGCTCGTCGGGCCGAACGGGGCCGGTAAGACGACCGCGATCGGCCTCCTGACGGGACTCCTCGCGCCGACGGCCGGGCGGGCGACCGTCTTCGGAATCGACGTGGAGGAGGACCCGGTTCGGGCGAAGCGGCGGCTCGGGTTCGTCCCCGACCGCCCGTACCTCTGGCCCCGCTGGACGCCGCGCGAGACGCTCCGGTTCGTCGGAGCGGTCTTCGGGGCGAAGGGGGCCGCGCTCGAAGAGAGGATCGAGGCGGAGCTCGAGGCCTTCGGCCTCGGCGCCGCGGCGGACCGGACGAACGAGACGCTCTCCCATGGGACGCGGCAGAAGGTCGCCCTCGCGCAGGCCTTCCTCCACGACCCGTCGCTCCTCGTCCTCGACGAGCCGATGGTCGGCCTCGACCCGCTCGCGCAGAAAGGCCTCGCCGAGCGTCTGAAGGAGCGGACCGCGGCCGGCGCCGCCGTCCTCCTGACGACGCACCACCTCGCCCTCGCCGAGGAGGTCGCCGACGAGGCGGGCGTCCTTGTGAAGGGGCGGCTCGTCGCGCGCGGCACGCCGCTCGCGGTGAGCGCGCGCGGGGCGACGGGGCGGCTCTCGGAGCTCTTCTTCGACCTCGCCGCGGACGGCGGGGAGCCGTGAGCGCCGGGGCGGTCTCCTTCGCGAACGCCCTCCGCGCGGCCGGCCGCTCGCTCTCGCCGCGCTCGACGGCGGAGGCCGCGGGAGTCCTCGCGGTGGGCCTCTTCTCGGGGGCGTTCGTCGTCGGTGAGTACGCGGGGCTCGCGCACCTCCTTCGACTCGGCCGGAGCGCGGCGACGCAGCTCCCCGCGCTCGTCCCGGAGATCCTCCTCGAACGGCTCCTCCTCGGCGCGTTCGCGGGCGCGGGAGTCCTCCTCCTCCTCGGCGCCCTGACGACGGCGGTCTCGACGCTCTTCCTCTCCGAGGAGCTCCTCCTCCGGATGGCGCTCCCGATCCCGCACGCGCGGCTCCTCCTCCGGCAGGTCGCGGCGACGATCGCGCTCGCCTCGGGGCCGGCGGCGCTCGTCGCCCTTCCGGCCGTCGTCCTCGCGGCGCGCTCCGGCGCGGAGGGGGCCGCGGCTCTTGGCGCCGCGTTCCTCGCCGTCGCCGTCCTCGCGGGCGCGGCCGGCTCCGCGCTCGCGCTCGCCGTCGTGGCCGTCTTCCCTCCGCGACGGGCCCGCCTCCTCGCGGCGTTCCTCTCGGCGACGGGCCTCGCCGTGGCGATCGTCGGGGCACGCGGGGTACGCCCCGAGCGCTTCCTCGACCCCTCCGCAGCGCTCGACCTCCTCCTACGCGCCGGGACCACGCCCCTCGCCGAGCCGGGCGGGAACCCCGTGGCGATCGCCGCCCGGGCCGCCGCGCGCGCCCTCGCGGGAGACGCTGCCGGCCTTCTCCACGCCCTCCTCCTCCTCGGCGGCGCGGCGCTTCTCACCGTCCTCCTCGCTCAGCTCCTCGCTCCGCTTCACCTCCGGCTCCTCCGGCGGAGCCGCGAGGAGGCGGACGCCACGCCGCGCCGGCGGGTCGGGAGAAAGGCGGCCTCCGCCGAGCGCGAGCTCCTCCGCGCGGAGGTCCGGACGCTCCTGCGCGACGCGGCGACTCCGGCCCAGCTCGGGACGCTCGCCGCCGTCTTCGTCCTCGACCTCCTGAACCTGAAGCTCCTCCCCGGGGGCGACGCCGCCTCGCGCGACCTCGTCCACGGCCTGCAATCGGGCCTCGGCCTCTTCCTCGTCTCGGCCCTCGCCCTCCGCTTCGCCTTCCCCGCCGTCTCGACCGACGGCCGTGCGGCGCTCCTCCTGAAGTCGCTTCCCCTCTCCGCCGCGCGCCACCTCGTCGTGAGGTGGACGGTCCGGGCCGCCCCGTCCCTGGCGGCGGCTCTCCTCCTCGCGGGAGCCTCCGCATGGGCCCTCGAGGCTCGCGGCTTCCCTCTCGGCGCCGCGCTCGCGGTCGCCGCAGTCGGCGGGCTCGCGATCCCGGCGCTCCAGCTCGGGCTCGGCGCGCTCTTCCCCCGCTACGACGCGCCGAACCCCGTTTCCGTCGCCCTCGGGCCGGGCGGCCTCGTCGCGATGGGGCTCTCGACGCTCCTCTCCCTCGCCCCGGTCCTCGTCGTAAGCGAGGAGCTCCGCGGCCTCGCCGAGACGCTCCTCGGCGCACGCCTCGACGGCCGGCTCCTCCTCGCCGCGTGGGGCGCGACCTCGGCCGCGCTCGCGACCGCGGCGATGCTCGCGGCCGCGCGGCGCCTCCCGCGGGTGGACGTCTCCTCGTCCTGAGTCAGGCGACCCGGTGCCGCGGCTCCTCGCCGCACAGGACGCGCGCCGCCTCGGCGCAGGCCGTCCGCGCCATCGCGAGGCGCGTCTCGCGCGTCGCCGAGCCGAGGTGCGGGAGGAGGACGACGTTCGGGAGAGGGAGGAGGCCCGGGTGGACGGCCGGCTCCTCCTCGTAGACGTCGAGCCCGGCGCCTCCGAGGTGGCCGGACGCCAGCGCGGCGGCGAGGGCCTCCTCGTCGACGATCGGGCCGCGGGCGGTGTTGACGAGGATCGCTCCGCGCCTCATCCGGCCGAGCTCCGCCGCGCCGAAGCGGCCGCGCGTCTCCGGCGTCAGCGGCGCGTGGATCGTCAGGACGTCCGACTCGGCGAGGAGCCGCTCGAAGGCCCCCAGGCCGTCGGCGGCGTCGCAGACGACGACGCGCATCCCGAACGCCTCCGCCCGGCGAGCGACGGCCGTCCCGATCCGGCCGGGGCCGAAGACGCCGAGGGTCTTGCCGCCGAGCGAGGCGCCCATCAGCTCCATCGGCTTCCAGCCGTCCCACGTCCCCGAGCGGATCAGCGCGTCGCCCTCGCGGAACCGTCGTGCCACGGCGAGGATCAGGAGCCAGGTCAGGTCCGCCGTCGCCTCCGTGAGGACGCCCGGCGTGTTCGTCACGACGATCCCGCGGCGGCGGCAGGCCTCGAGGTCGACGTTGTCGGTGCCGACGGCGCAGTTCGCGACGACCTTGAGGCGCGGGGCGAGCTCGAGGAGCTCCTCCGTCACCCTCTCGCGGGGCGTCGGGACGAGCGCGTCGGAGTCCGGGAGGTGCCGGCGCCCCTCCTCCGGCCAGGCGTCCGGCCGGCCGACGACGACCTCGAAACCGGAAAGGAGGTCCGACGTCGAAGGCTCGGGAACGGGCTGCGTGACGAAGACCTTCATGACCTCGAGGTTAACGCCCCGAAGGTACGATCCGCCCGCATGCCGCGCCCCCCGGCGAACCTCGGGAGCCCCACGTCCGTACCTGACGAAGCATGAAGGCGAAGCTCGCCCTCGCCCTTGGCGTCCTCGGAGCCGTCGGCCTCGCCGCGCTGCTTCCGCGGTTCGAGACGGTGCAGCCTCGCGGCCTCTCGATCACTCGCCCCGCCGCGGTCCGGATCGCCGATGCCGAGGCGACCCGCCTCGGCATCCCCGTCGGAGCGTCCTTCCGGGTGGAGACCTGGGAACAGAGCCTCCTCGTCGAACAGGAGATCGCGGGGGACCCGGCCACGCGCCTCGCCCTGGAGCGGGACCCGGTCGTCGGGCCGCGCCTCGGGGCCTACCGCGTCACCTACTTCCGGACCGGGCTCGAGAAGTACCCCGAGTTCGGCTACGTCCTCGTCGGGAAGGACGGGACCGTCCTCGGCGCACGGGTCCGCGCCCGGTCGGAAGAGGTCGGAGGCCGGCCGACCGAGGACGAGGTGCGCGCCGCCGCCGACCGCTTCGTGGCGTCGCGCTCCTTCCCGGGTGCCCCCTCCTTCGATTTCGACGGCGCCCGCCCGAACGTCCTCAGGGACCGGGTCGATCACGTCGTCCGCTATCGCGTCCCTCACGCCGGACCGCCCGAGACGGTGTCGTTCTTCCTGAACGTCCATTTCGTCGGCAACCGCCTCTCGGGGTGGGAGCTCGACGAGGAGTACCGCGACGGCCGGGCGTTCCGCTACGAGCTGGGCGGCAGCATCGTCACGACGCTCGGCCGTTTCGTCGTCGTCTTCGGCCTCCTCTTCGTCCTCCTCGGGATCTTCCTCCGGAAGTACCACGCCGGGGAGGTGGGCGTCGGCACGGGAGCCTGGCTCTTCGGCGCGCAGCTCCTGCTGCTGCTGGCGCTCGAGGTCCTCGTGGCCCGCGCGCAGTCGTTCAACGTCGGCTTCGGCGGGACCGACGCGTTCCAGACGGCGCTCGCCCAGGCCGCCATCGCGTTCCTCTTCCTCGACCTTCCCCTCGCGACGCTCGTCTTCCTCTCCTGGTCGGTCGGCGAGAGCTACGCCCGCGAGCGCTGGGGAGAGAGGCTCGCCTCGTTCGACGCGCTCCTCCGCCGTGACGCCGTCAACGCGAGCGTCGGCGGCGCCCTCCTCACGGGACTCCTCCTCGCGCCGGTCGTGGCCGCAGCCACCCTCCTCCCCTGCCTTCCGGCCCTCGTCCTCGGCGGGGCTCGCCCCGTCCTCGGCGAGCTGTCGAACCTCGTCCTCGAATCCGAGGCCGGTCCCGCGACGATGACCCTGGCCGGGCTCGCGTTCGCGATCCCGACCGCCGTCGTCGGACTCCTCTTCACCCTCTCCGCCTTCCACCGGCGGAGGCTCCTCTGGGTCGGCCTCCTCGCCGCCGCCGCTGTCGGCTCGGTCCTCGTCCCGGGCCTCGCGCCGGTCGGGCCCGAGACGACACGTTTCCTCCTCGGCTTCGGCGCACCCCTGGCCGCCGCCGGCGTCTTCCTCGCGAAGGACCTCCTCGCCTCGGCCGTGTCGCTCTTCGGCGCCACGCTCCTCCTGGGGCTCCTCCCCCTCACCCGCTCGCTCGAGGGGCCGGCGCTCCAGGGCGCGGCCGCGGCGCTTCTCGTCCCGCTCCTCCTCCTCCTCGCCCTTGCGATCGCGGGCCTCGCGACCCGCCGGACGGTGGAGTACCGGTACGAGGACCTCGCCCCGCACGTGAAGAGGATCGTCGAGCGGGAGCGCGTGAAGGCCGAGATCGACGCCGCGAACCGGATCCAGGCGGCCCTCCTCCCGTCGAGCGACCCGAAGCTCCCGGGCGTCGTCGTCGCCTCGCACTACCGCGCCGCCACGGAAATCGGAGGCGACTACTTCGACTTCCTCCCTCTCCCCGGAGGACGGATCGGCCTCGCGTTCGGCGACGTCGCCGGCCACGGCCTGACGAGCGGCATCGTGATGGCGATGGCGAAGTCGGCGCTCCTCGTCCAGGCGGGGCACGACCCGTCGCCGGTCCGCGTGATGGAGGCGCTGAACGAGACGGTGAGGAAGACGGCCCCGAAGCGGATGTTGATGACGTTCTTCTTCGGCGTCCTCGACCCCGCGACGGGAGACCTTCGCTACGCCTCGGCCGGGCATCTCGATCCCTACGTCGTCCGCGCGGGTGGAGGCGCGCCCGAACCGCTCTCCGCGTGGGGCTTCCCGCTCGGCGTAAAACGGCGGACCCCCTTCGTCGAGCACACGACCCACCTGGGCCCGGGAGACCGCCTCGTGCTCTACAGCGACGGGCTCATCGAGGCGCTCGACGACGACGGCGAGCCGTTCGGCTTCGGCCGATTCGAAGAGGTCCTCGCGGGCGCGGCGCGAGAAGGAGCCGACGGAATGCGGCAGGCGCTCCTCTCCGCCGTCCGGAGGTTCACCCGGAACCGCCCGCCCGAGGACGACCAGACCCTCGTCGTCCTCTCCGTCGGCCCGACGCCCGCCGGGAGCGAGGCCGCCGCCTGAGGCTCCGTTCCGGATCGCACGGACGCCCGGACGGATCAGGACCGGACCCGTCCGGATTGCGGCGGAGGGTCAGCCGATGACGCGTGGGTCACCGGCCTACCCCCGAACGCCCGCGTAAACGCGCCTCCAGGCCGCCTCCGGCCCGCCGAACGCGCGCGAGGCTGTGCGGCACCGACCTTGCGCTCGGCTCGGGAACCGACCGGCATGAGGAGGTATCGAATGCGAACGTCCGTCCTCGGGCTCGCTCTGGCGGCCCTGCTCCTGGTCCCGTCTCCCGCCCTCGCGAAGAAGGGAGTCGTCTTCGTCCACGGCAAGGGGGGGAGCGACCTCGCGAACCAGAGCGTCGCGAACGCCTACTGGGGCTCGGACATGATCCGGGCGACGACGAAGGGGTACGCGGTGCCTTACCTCGTCTGCCACTACGACGGCACTCAATACATGTGGGTCGCCGCGGGACAGGTCGCCGGCCAGATCACGACCTGGATGAACGCGAACGCGGTCGACGAGATCCAGGTCGTGACGCACTCGTTCGGCGGCGTCGTCCTCCGGTGGATCCTCTCGAACCCGACGTACGACTCGCGCTACCCGGCGATCCTCAGCCGGATCCAGCGCGTCAACGCGCTCGCCCCACCGAACCGCGGCTCGGAAGCCGCGAACCTCGCCGGGACCCTCTCCGGCTCGTGGCTCACCGGGTGGCTCGTCAGCCTCGTCGGGCAGAACAACGACTCCACGAAGAACTGCACGACGACCTCGATGGCCTACTACAACCAGTACTACCTGAAGGGGAGCGCCGGTCGTCCGGCCCTTCCGAAGCCCTACTACAACGTCGCCGGGACGGGCCTCTGGAACGACTTCGCGCACGGCGAGGACTACGGCCTCGCGACGCTCTCCGGCGTCGCCGGGATGCCGGGCGAGGACGACGGGATGGTCTCGCAGTACAGCGCGCAGGGAGCCGGGACGAACTGGTTCCTGACGCTCGCGAACCACCACCACAACCGCCGGAACGACTACCGGAAGCTCGGCACCTCGCTCGCCGGGACGTACTGAGGAGGCCGACGTGAAGACCCGGACCTTCATCTCCACGCTCCTCGCCACACTCGTCGCCGCCGCGCCGCTCGCCGGCGGCGAAGTCGCCGTCGGCCGCTTCGCGCCGGGCGAGACGGTCGCGCCGTTCGCCGCCGCCTCGCCCGAAGCCGACTCGCGTACGTTCGTGAAGACGGCCCTCCTCGACGGGGGCCGCGCCGTCGTCGACCTTCCCGCGACCGGCACCGGCACGCTCCTCGTCTGGGTCCTCCCCGCGGGGGAGCCGGACGCCGCGCTGCGCGCCGGCGACGGCGCCGCCGGGAGGGAGCTCGAGACCCGCCTGACGACTCCGGCCGGGCGCGTCCTCGGGCCCGACGCCGACGGCGGCCGGGCCGACGCCGTCCGCCGGTTTCGGATCGAGGAGTTCGGCGCCGAGGAGCTCGGCCTCGCCGTCGGCGCGCGGCAGGAGGCGCTCCGCGTCCTCGCGCCGGAGCCCGGCCTCCACCGGCTCGAGCTCTCCGCCCCCGGCGCCGCGGCCGTCACGGTGGCCGTGGCCGAGCTCGACAGCCCGATCGTCCTGACGACGTGGGCTGCCCCGCTTTCCCGGCAGCCGGGCGAGCCGGTCACCCTGTACGCCCGCCTCCTCGACGGCGGAAACCCCGTCTCGGGCGTCATCTCGGCCCGGATCGCGCCGCAGGGCGGACCGGCTGGCGAAGTCGTGACGCTCTTCGACGACGGTCTCCACGGCGATGGCGAGGCGGGCGACGGGCACTTCGCGGTGACGCTCGAGGGCCTCGACCTGCCGGCGGGCCCCGTCGAGATCCGCGTCGAGGCCGAGGGGCGCGACGGGCACGGAAGCGCCTTCGCGCGTACCGGCGCCGCCGGTTTCGTGAGCGAGCGCGGGAGCGCGCGCCTCCTTCCCGGCTCCGTCCGCTCCGAGTGGCTCGGCGAAGGAGATCTCCGCGTTCTCCGCGTCACGGCGACCGCCGCCGTTCGCGAGGGGGGCGACTTCCGCCTCGACGTCCTCGCCGCCGGAGCACCGCTCGCCGACGGCTCCCGCCCCGGCCTCGCCTGGGCGGAGCGCACCGGCGACCTCCGCGCCGGACACGAGGAGCTCGTCGTCGACCTCCCGGCCGCCCTTCTCGGCGACGGCCCCGTGAGCCTCGACGTCCGCCTCCTCGGCCTCTCACGCCCCGGCGTCGCTGGCCGCGCGACGCTCGACGTCGCCCGGTAATCGGCCGCTCTCTTCGCTTCGCGGACGCCCCGGCCGCTCGCGGCCGGGGCGTCCGTCTTCAGCGCTCCCGGCGGGCCGTCTTCGCCTCCTCGAGCTCCTCGAGGCTCCGCGGCCAGTCGTCCTTCAGGAGGCGGGAGAGGGCGCGGTCCGCGAGAAGACGGCCCCCCGTCTGACAGGTCGCGCAGTAGTTCGCCTCGTTGTCGGCGTAGACGAGCCGCTGGACCGGGTCCCCGCAGGCGGGGCACGGCTTTCCGTATCGGCCGTGGACGGCGAAGTCGGGTCGGAAGGCGGTCACCTTCTCCGGGAAGCGCTCCCCCGCCTCCTCGCGGAGCCGCGCGAGCCACGACGAGAGCGTCGCCGTCGTCGCGGCGTGCAGGCGCGCGACCTCCTCGTCGCCCATCGTCCGCGTGAGGGCGAACGGCGACATCCGCGCCGCGTGGAGGATCTCGTCGGAGTAGGCGTTGCCGATGCCGCTGAAGAGGCGCGGGTCGGTCAGCGCCCGCTTCACCGTGTGGCTCTCCGCGCGAAGCGCTGCCGCGAACTCCGGAAGGCCCGCCGCGAGCGGCTCGAGGCCGCCCCGCGAGAGCGCGGCGAGCGCCTCTTCCGACGCCACGACGTGGAGCGCCGCCCGCTTCTTCGGGCTCGCCTCCGTCAGGAGGAGCGTGGCGCCCGGGACGTCGAACGCGGCGAGGCCGACTTTCTTCGGAACCGGCGCCCGGGCGAGGTCTTTCCAGTGGAAGCGTCCGGCGACCATCAGGTGGACGACGAGGAAGGGCCCCTCCTCGAGCTCGAAGACGACCCGCTTTCCGAGCCTTCGGAAGCCCCGGATCGTCCTCCCCTCGGCGTCGGAAAGAGGCGGCGAGACCGTCCGGAGGAGGAACGGCGAGGCGACGCGGACCCGCTCGAGCGTCCGGCGGGCGAGGCGTCGCGTCAGGTGCTCGACGTAGAGCTCGACGTCGGGGAGCTCGGGCACGTCACTCGAACCCGCCCTTCCAGGCGAGCCAGATGAAGACGTGCGCGAAGCCGGCCCAGAGGAGGGAGAAGAAGAGGAGCCCCCAGGGCCGCTTCTGCCCGTGAACGACCATCGCGGCGCCGCCGCCCGGAAGGAGGCGGACGACGGCCGATTTCCCGCGGTGCTTCGGGACGAGGCCGCCGCGCGACGCGTCCCAGATCCCGATCGCGGTCACCGTCTCGCCCGGCGCGACGATCTTCTCCGTGAGGACGCACGCCTCCAGGTCGGCGACGGTCGCGTCCTTCGTCTTCATGTCCTTCCGGACCGAGCCGTCGTCGTCGGCCATGGCGTCGTCCATCGCCGAGATCAGCGCGCCGAGCTTCGCGAGCCCCATCTCCTCCATCTGCGAGGAGGCGACGTGCCGGACGGCGCGGTGCGGCGCCTCCGGGTCGTCGACGACCGTCTCGGGGAACTCGGTGAGCAGGCTGAAGCCGAGCAGGCGGACGTCGCCGCGGCTCGAGCGGATGACGGACGGGGCCAGCGCGAAGCCGGCGAGCGTCGAGGGCGTCGCGTTCTCGTCGTCGGCGGAGGAGGGCTTCTTCGCGTCGTACTCGTAGGCGACGCAGGGCCTCCCGCTGAACGGCGCCGACAGCGCGGCACCGAGCGGCTCGATCCGGCCCCACACCGCCTCCTCCGTCCCGTCCTCAAGCGGGAGGCCCTGCTCCGCCCGCTTCAGAGCGCCCACGTCGCCGGAGCCGAAGAGGACGGCCTTCAGCTGGCCGACGACCATCAGGAGCCCGAGCGAGCCGAAGCCCGCGAGGACGATCGCGGGGACCGCCTCGACCTTTCCCCAGAGGAGATAGAGGTAGGCTCCGAAGACCCCGAGCAGGACGACGGCGGCGATCGCGCAGCCCTTCTTGATCACGGTCCCTCCTCGCAGGGGGCCCCGGCGCCCCCCCGGTGAACGGCATTCGAACGGTCTCGCCGAGTCTACCGGCCGGGCGTAACGTCCGCACGCGGCCGCCGCCGCGGGAGGTCCCGATGGAATACCGGACGCTCGGACGCTCGGGGCTCAGGGTCTCGCCCCTCTGCCTCGGAACGATGATGCTCGGGAGCTGGGGAAACGCCGACGAGGGCGAGTGCGTGAAGATCGTCCACCGCGCGCTCGACGCGGGAATCAACTTCATCGACACCTCGAACAACTACGGAGAGGGGACTTCGGAGGAGATCCTCGGGAAGGCTCTCGCCGGACGGCGGAACGAGGCCGTCCTCGCGACGAAGGTCTGGTCCCGCATGGGTCCCGGACCGAACGAGCAGGGGCTCTCGCGGAAGGCGATCCAGGAGCAGGTCGAGGGGAGCTTGCGGCGCCTGGGGACCGACGTCCTCGACCTCTACCAGATCCACCGCCCCGACCGCTCGACGCCGTGGGAGGAGACGCTCTCGACGCTCACGGACCTCGTCCGCCAGGGGAAGGTGCGCTACGTCGGCTGCTCGACGAGCCACGCCGCGGACCCCGGCGCGAGCCCGTGGAGCGTCCGCCTCGAGGCCTGGGAGCTCGTCGAGACGCTTTGGATCTCCGAGCGGAACGGCTTCGAGCGCTGGATCTCGCTCCAGCCGCCCTACTCGATCCTCCGGCGGACGATGGAGGTCGACCACTTCCCCGTGACACGGCGCTTCGGCCTCGGGAACCTCGTCTGGAGCCCGCTCGAGGGGGGCTGGCTCACGGGCAAGTACCGGAAGGGTGCGCCGAACCCGCTCGATTCGCCGCGCGCCGCGAGATGGATCGGGGACGTCGGCAATCCGAAGTTCGCGCGGCGGATCGAGGTCGTCGAAAAGCTCCTCGCGCTCGCGGAGGAGAAGGGGACGAGCCTCGCCCGATTCGCGCTCGCCTGGACGCTGCGAAACCCGGACGTGACGTCCACGATCCTCGGGCCGCGCACCCTCGCCCAGCTGGACGACGCGATCGCCGCCCTCGACGTGACGGTGACGGACGAGGACGCCGCCCGCGTCGACGCGCTCGTCGCCCCCGGGACGAGCGCGCTCTAGCGGGCCGCGGGCGGTCCCTACTCGCCGCCGCCGCCCTGCGGCGCCCCGCTCTCCGGCCCGCCGCCCTGCGGCCGGCTGCCGCCGCGTCCGCGCCGGCGCCTCCTGCGGTTCCCGCCGCCTTCGCGCGGTGCGCCGCCGTTCGGCGCTCCGCCCGCGGGGACCGGGCGCGGAGCCTGCGGGGCCGCTCCGGGAGCCTGCGGCTCCGCCGGCCGCGACGGCGCTCCGGCTCCCTTCTGGGGCCGCGGACGCTCGCCGCGCGGGCGTTCCCCGCGAGGCCGTTCGCCGCGCCGGTCCCCGCCCGGCCGCTCGCCGGACGGACGAGCGGCGCCGGCATCGGCCGGTGCGCCCGCCGCGGCCGTCCCTCCGGCCTGCGACGCGCCCTCCGCGCGGCCGCTGCCGCCCCGGCCGCGGCGGCGTTTCCTCGACCGCCCTTCGCCCCCCTCGCCGCCCCGCTGCGGCGTTGCAGCGGCGGCCTCGCCGCCCCGGTCGCGCTGCTTCTCGCGGTGGGCCCGGCGCCGGGCGTCCTCCGCCTCCCGCTGTCGCTTCTTCTCCGCGCGGCGGCGTTCCTCCTCGGACTTGCGCGCGGCTTCGCGCGCCGCCTCCTCGATCCGCCAGGCCGCGTCGATCTCCTCGGCCTCCGCCTTCTCCTCCTCCGAGAGGACGGCGCGGTACGCGACGACGATCTCGGCGTTCTCGGCTTGCGCCTGGATCGCCGCGACGATCCGCTCCCGAACGGGGGCGTGCGGCTCGTCCGCGATCAGGGGGATGCAGTCCCGGTCCGCGAGGAGCATTCGGGTGAAACAGACCTTCCTCTCCTCGGCCGGCTCGTCGGCCTCCTCGAGGAGGAAGTAGAAGTCGCGGTCGTGGTCGAAGTCGTTGCCGACGGTCCGGAAACGGGGCAGCGCCTCGTGGACGAGCTCCGAGAGGAGCGAGAGGTACTTCTCTCCGAGGTCCCAAGTCTGCTCCATCGAGACGACCCGGTCCCGGAACATCTTCGTAATCGCCATTCGCGGTGGTCCTCGTCCGCGCGGTGCGCGCGGGATCGCGCCGAGTCTAGCAACCAGCCGGCCCGGACCCGATTCCTCCCAGCGCGAGGATCGTCCGGGCGTGCCCCTCGGGTGAGAAGAGCGCACCGACCTCCTCCGCCCCGGACGAGAGGCGCACTCCGAGGCCCTCGCGGACGAAGCGGAGCATCGCCCCGGCGAGAAGGCCCGGGTCGCCGGGAGAGACGAGCAGGCCCGAGGTCCCGTCCCGGACGACGACCGAGAGGCCGGGAACGTCCGAGCCGATCACCGGTCGGCCGTGAGAAAGCGCGTCGGCGGCGATCCCGGAGCCGGTCGCGTGCCGGTAGGGGCAGACGACCGCGTCGCACGCGTCGAAGAGGAGGCCGCGCTCGTCCGGCGGGAGGAAGCGGAGACGCAGGAGGACGCCGTCCGGCGCGGGCCGCTCCGCGAGAGCCTTCGCCTCTCCCCACGGCTCTCCCGCGAGGACGAGGAGCGCGTCGGGGATCTCCCGACGGACCGCGGAGAACGCCTCCAGGAGGACGTCCCAGCCCTTGTAGAGGCGCAGGAGGCCGCTGAAGAGGAAGAGCGGGGATTCCGCCGGGAGGCCGAGGAGCCGCCGCGCCTCGGCGCGAGGGACGCGCGGGGCGGGCTCCGCGGGGTGAGGCACGAGGACGGCCCGCGCCTCGGACACCTCGCGCCGCGCCGTCGCGAGGTCGCCGGCGTTCTGCACCGCGAGGACGTCGGACCTCCGGAGCGCCGTCCGCGCGAGGGCCCGGCGAAGCGGTCCGGCCTCGTGGTCGGCCAGGTTGTGGCAGAGGAGGAGGCGGACGGCGTCGGGCGCCTCGGCACGATGAGAGGAGAGGAAGAGGGCGAGGTGCGGCGCGAAGACCGAGGTCCAGAACGCCGCCGCCACGAGCCGGGCTCCGCGCGAGGCCGCGAGCTCGGCCGCCCGGCGGAACGAGAGCGGGTCGAAGCCGTCGAGGAGAGGGACGACCTCGACGTCCGTGGGGAACGCCCCTTCTCCGCGGTCCGCTGCGCCGGGATAGAGGGCGCGCGGGTACATCCGCGAGAACGTGATCACGAGAGGGGGCGCGCCGAGCCGCGTCATCGCACGCGCCAGCCTCACCGTCTGGTCGGCGATGCCGCTCCGCCAGGGCGGGATCGGACCGAGAAGGACGACGCCCGCGGCCGGACCGTTCATCGGGAGAGGAGGAACGCCTTGAGGTACTCGGTCTCGGGGCAGTCGATCGAGACCGGGTGGTCCGGGCCGGCGCCGCGCCGCTCCACGATTCGCGCGGGGACGCCCGCGTCGAGCGAAGCGGCGAACAGGACCTTCTGGAAGAGGTCGGCGGAGACGGGTCCCGAGCAGGAGCACGCGAGGAGGAGACCGCCGGGCGCGAGGAGCTTCAGCGCGAGGCGGTTCACGTCCTTGTAGCCGCGGCAGGCCCGGTCGACGTCCGCCGTCTTCTTCGCGAAGGCGGGAGGGTCCGTCACGACGACGTCCCACGTCTCGCCGCGCCCGACGCGCCGGCGGAGGTCCTCGAAGACGTCGGCTGCGACGGTCTCGACCCGGTCGGGCTCCTGGCCGTTCGCCTCGTGGTTCTCCCGCGCGAGGGCGAGGGCCGGCTCGGAGACGTCGACGTGGGTCACACGCGCGGCGCCTCCGGCGAGCGCCGCCACACCGAACGCGCCCGAGTAGGAGAAGAGGTTGAGGACGCTCCGGCCCGCCGAAAGCCCGCGGACGAGGTTCCGGTTCTCCCGCTGGTCGAGGAAGAAGCCGGTCTTCTGTCCGCCCGCGAGGTCGGCGCGGAACGTGAGGCCGTGCTCGCGGAACGGGACGCTCCCGGGAGGCCGCTCCCCGGCGAGGAGCTCGTCCTCGAGAGGGAGCCCCTCACCGTGGCGGCTCGCGAGGTCGTTCCGCTGGAGAATCGAAGCCTTCGGGAAGAGATCGCGGAGCGGAGGGAGCCAGAGGGGCCGCGCGGAATCCGTCCCTTCGGTCGTCGCCTGGACGACGAGGACGTCCGCGTACCGGTCGACGACGAGGCCCGGCAGGCCGTCCCCCTCCGCGTGAACGACCCGGTAGCCGTCGGTCCCGGCCGGCACGAATCGCTCCCGAAGGCGGACGGCGTCGACCACGAGGCCGCGGACGTACGGCGCGTCGAGCGGCCCCTCCCCGCACCGCCAGATGCGGGCGGCGATGGAGGAGCGGGGGGACGCGAACCCGCGGCCGAGCAGCTGCCGCGACGCCGACCGCACCTCGACCTCGCCCGCGGGCGGGCTGCCCGCGATCGCCCGCGAGAAGATCCACGGGTGCCGGCGGCGGGCGGCGTCGTCGCGGCCCGCGCGGAGGAGAAGGGTCGTCGTCAAACCGGACCCGGAGTTTAGGCGGGAGCGCCGGGCCGGTGTACGCTTTCCCTCCGGATGGAGCTTCTTCTCGCCCTCCTCCTCGCCGCCTCGGTCGTCGCGCTGGCCTCCGCCTGGAGCGCGCTGAAGACCGAGCGGGGACGCGTCCACCGCCTCGAAGACCGGCTCGCCGTTGCCCGGCCCGACGCCACCGCCCCGTCTTCGACGCCGCTCCCAGAGCCACCTCCCGCGGCGACGCCGCCGGCTCCGCCCGCCGCGGCCCCGCGCTTGCCTGCGCCTCCGGAGCCCGCCCCGTACGAGAGGGCCCCGTCCTTCGAGAGCTTCGCCGCCACACTGCTCGGCCCCGCGGAGCGCCTCGGCGACTCGATGCGCGCCGCCGACCCGGTCCTCGCCGACACCGCCGCGCGTCTCCGGTCGCCGCTCCCGCCCTCCTCGCCGGTCCTCGCCGGCGACGATCCCGCCCCGCCTCGGGTGGACGTCGACGGACTCGGGCGAGCTCTCGCCACCGCGGAGCGGATCTCGGACGAGAGGTCCCGCCTGGCAGACGACGTTCGCAGCCTCCGGTCGGCTCTCGACCGCGTCGCCGAGCTCGACACCGGCCTTTCCCGCGGCCTCTCCGAGCTCGCCCGGACCTCGGAGGCCCTGATGCCGCTCGCGTCCTCGGTCTCCGGCCTCGCCGACCGGGCGAATCTCCTCGGCCTGAACGTCTCCCTCCTCTCGGCGCGGGCCGGCGAAGCCGGCGCTCCGTTCGAGGAGGCGGCCGCGGAGCTGCGGAGCCTCTTCGAGGAGGCCCGGCGACTCTCGCGCGAGCTGATCGAGGCCGCGCGCCGGAACGAAGGGGGCACCCGACGGGTCTCCGCGCTCGTGGAGGAGTCCGTCGGTGCCGCCACGGCGGGACAGGAGCGCGGCGCCCGGGCCTCGGAGCGTCTGGGTGGCCTGGAAGGCCTCTGCTCCCAGCTCGGTCGCACGCTCGAGGAGGGAGTGCGGTCGACGCGGGACGCCGCCGAGTCCGCCCGCCTCGTTCGCGAGAGGCTCGACACCGTCCGGGCTGCCGCCGAGGCGCGGGCCGCCGAGGCGACCCGGCTCCGCGCGGAGGCCGATGCCGCCCGGGAGACCCTCCGAGCCGCAGCCGAGCGGGTGGAGGCGCTCCGCCTCGACGGCGGGGCCCTGCGCGCCGCCGTCCAACGCGTCACGACCGGCGCTTGACACGCCCGACGCCTGTTCCCAGACTGCCGAGGCTCATGCCGACAGACACGCTCACACCCGAAACCGTCCTCGCCGAGTGGCGCTCGGGGAACCTCGAGGATCTCGTCGAGCTCGGGGTCGCTGCCGCCCGGGCCGGGGAATACGAGAGAGGCCTCATCTTCCTCGCCGAGGCCTACCGCCACCTGAGCCGCGAGAAGCACCGCCTGTCGGGTCCGCTCCTCTCCAGCTACGGCCTCTGCCTCGCGCTCCACAAGGGACGCATCAAGGAGGCCGCCGAGTTCTGCTGGCTCGGCGTCGAGAAAGACCACTTCAACCCGGACGCCTACTACAACATGGCGCGCGTCTGGATGGCGGGCCGGAGCCGGCGCAAGGCCGTCGAGGCGCTCGAGAAGGGTCTCGCCCTCGATCCGCGGCATCCCGGCCTCGTGCGTCTCCGGACGGAGTTCGGGAGCCGGCGGCCGCCGGTGATCTCCTTCCTGCACCGGGACAACCCGCTCAACGTCTCGCTCGGAAAGGTGCGGAAGCGGCTGGCCGCGAAGAAGACCTCCCCGGCGCCCCGGTCCGGCCGCTGACGCCGGGTTCCCGCCCGCGGATCCGGCGGCCGACGGAGACGTCGACCCCGAGGGCTACTTCGGCCAGAGCCAGCCGAAGACACCGGCCGTGCAGAGCGCGTAGACGAGGCCGTCGATCGTCGACTTGAGGGTGGAGACCGCCGAGCGCTTGTACCAGATCGTGTTCTGCCAGAGCGCGAGCGAGTAGCCGACGAACGCCGTGACGCCCGCGAAACGGAAGACCGCGAGGTAGTGCGCCCCGACGGGGAGGGCCCTCCCGGCGACGTAGGCCGCGAAGAGACCGACGACGGCGCAGTAGACGAACCAGAGCGCGAGGCTCGGACCCATCGCGGGGGGGCCGCTCGGCATGACCGTCAGCACGCCGACCGGCCCCTTCTCCATCTTCGAGAGGAACCTCGGGTCCTTCATCTCGGCCATGCTCGAGCAGAGCGGGAACATGTAGTCCCCGGGCTCGAGCCCGAGCTTTGCCATCGCGTCGAGCGCGTCGTCCTCCCGCGAGAGCTTCCGGAAGTCGTTCTTGTGGACCGGGAGGAGCATGTGGATGACGGAGCTGACGACGAAGACGAGGACCGCGGAGACGAGGATCGGAATCCACAACGACGTCAGAGGAACCATCGGGGCCTCCTGCAGCGAAATCTCGGGCTTCTCGGGAGCATCCCCGATCCGTCACGCGGATGTCCACCGCCTGCCGTCGCGGCGGCAGCCTTCGGCTTCCGGAAATCAATACACGATTTCACGCCTGGCACCGGTTTCGATCGGTGGTTGCTGCCGGAGGTCGATCGCGCCAGACTGCGCCGTTCGGAGGTCCTCGATGAGACGCACCGCCCTCGCTCTCGCCGCCCTGCCCGTCTTCCTCGCGTCCCCGGCCGCCGCCGAGGAGCGGCGGGACGGCGTCGTCTTCGCCGAGAAGGTCGACGCGAAGCTCGACGCGATCCGCGCCGAGGTGAGGGCGAAGGAGACCCCGGCGCCGAAGAAGCGGATGTGGGTCGATTTCTCCGCCGTCGACGCGCCGAAGGCCGTCTCGGAGTTCACGAGCGTCTGGCACAAGCCGCCGGTCTGCCAGGGCCTCTCGGGGATGTGCTGGTGCTTCTCGACGACCTCGTTCCTCGAGTCGGAGGTCCACCGGCTCACGAAGAGAGAGCTTCGGCTCTCGATCCTCCACACGGTCTACTGGGAGCACGTCGAGAAGGCGAAGGGGTGGGTCCGCTCGCGCGGGACGTCGGTCTACGGGGAGGGCTCGCAGCCGGCGGCCGTCCTGCGCGCGCTGAGGAACCAGGGCGCCCTTCCCGCGGAGTCCTACACGGGTCTGAGGGACGGGAAGAGGGAGCACGACCACCAGGCGACGCTCTACGCGGAGATCAAGGCGTACCTCGACGGCGTGAAGGCCTCCGGAGCGTGGAACGAGGCCGCCGTCGTCTCGACCGTCCGGGCGATCCTCGACCACCACCTCGGCGCTCCGCCCGAGACCGTCGTCGTCGACGGGGCGGCGATGACACCGAAGGAGTACCTCGCGAAGGTCGTGAGGCTCGATCCCGACGACTACGTCGCGTTCCTCTCCACGATGGAGCAGCCGTACTGGGAGAAGGCCGAGTACGCCGTCCCCGACAACTGGTGGCACGGGAAGGAGTACGTCAACGTCCCGCTCGACGCGTTCCTCGCGGCGATCAAGGGCGCCGTGAGGGGCGGGTATTCGCTCGTCGTCGCCGGCGACATGTCCGAGCCCGGCTACTCCATCGGCCCCCCGGGAATCGCCGTCGTCCCGTCGTGGGACGTCCCCTCCCCCTTCATCGACGAGGCGGCCCGCGCGTTCCGCTTCGCGAACGGGAGCACGACGGACGACCACGGGCTCCACGTCGTCGGCATCACGGCGCGGAAGGGGAAGGACTGGTTCCTCGTGAAGGACTCCTGGTCGAGCTCCTGGAACAACGCCCACCCCGGCTACTACTTCTTCCACGAGGACTACGTGAAGCTGAAGATGCTCGCGTTCCTCGTCCACAAGGACGCCGTGAAGGAGCTCCTCGCTCGCGTGAAGCGGAGCTGAGCCTTCACGCCTCGCCGCAGCGTTCGATGCGTGCCGTCCGCCTCCCCACGGCCCTCCTCGCCCTTCTCGCCCTCGCGGCGGTCTGCGCCTGGCGCTCCTCGCCCCCCTCCCCGCGCGAGGCGGACGCCGCGGCGACGGAGTTCTCCGCGGCGAGGGCGGCGGAGGTCCTCGGGCGCCTCCTCGGAGACGGGGCGCCGCGGACGCCCGGCAGCCCGGCGCACGCGGCGTTCCGGGAACGCCTTCTCGACGAGGTCCGGCGGCTCGGGCTGACGCCGAACGTCGACGAGGGCCTCGCCTGCGCACCCCACGGCTCCTGTGCGCGGCTCGTGAACGTCCTGGCCGAGCTGCCCGGAACGACGGGAGGCCCCGCGGTCCTCCTCACGGCGCACACCGACTCCGTCGGCGCGGGCCCGGGAGCGAGCGACGACGGCTCGGGCGTCGCCGTCCTCCTCGAGGCGGCCCGGGCCCTCCTCGCCGCCCAGCGGCGGAATCCCGTCCTCCTCCTCTTCGACGACGGCGAGGAAGACGGGCTCCTCGGCGCCGAGCTGTTCGCACGCTCCCCCCGCGCGCGCTCCGTCGGCGCCGTCGTGAACCTCGAAGCGCGCGGGACGACCGGCCCGAGCCTCCTGTTCGAGACGAGCGCCGACAACGCGTGGCTCGTCCGGCGCGCCGTCTCCCGCCTCCCGCGCCCCGTCACGAGCTCGCTCTTCGCGTTCGTCTACGACCGGCTCCCGAACGACACCGACCTGACGGTCTACAAGCGGGAGGGGCTCGCCGGCCTGAACCTCGCGTTCATCGGCTCCGCGGCGCGCTACCACACGCGCGAGGACTCCCTCGCGAACCTCTCGCGGGCCTCCCTCCAGCACCAGGGGGAGAACGTTCTCGCGCTCGCCCGCGCGCTGGCGGAGACCGACCTGCTCGAACCGCCCTCCGGACGCGCCGTCTTCTTCTCCGTGGCGGGGGCGTTCGTCCTCGCCTGGCCGTTGCCCGCGGCCCCGGCCGTCGCGCTCCTCGCGCTTCTCCTCGTCCGCCTCGCGTGCCTCCGCCGCGGCGGACGCTTCCTGCCGCGTATCCGCGCTCTCGTCCCGTTCCTCGCTCCTTTCGCCGCGGCCCTCTCCGGCGTCCTCGCCTGGCAGCTCCTCCGGGCGCTCGGCGCCTTCCCCGTCACGTTCGTCCCGAGGCCGTGGGCATCCCTCGCGGCCGCCGTCGCGGCGGGGCTCCTCGCGGCTCTTCCCGTCCTCTCCGCCGAGGCGCGCCGCGCGGGCGATGCCGCCGCGTCATGGGAGCGGGCCTGGACCTCGACCGCGCTCCTCGGGCTCGTCCTCGCGCTCGCGTGGCCCGAGACCTCCTACCTCCTCGTCGCCCCCGCTCTCGTCGCCGGCGGCGCGCGGCTCGCGCTTCCGGAGCCGGTGTCCCCCTGGTTGCCGTTCGCGGCCTCCGGCCTCGTCCTCCTCCCGCTCGCGCTCTTCCTCCCCGACGCGCTCGGACCGGCCGCCCTGCCGGTCGTCGCCGCGGCGTTCGGGATCGTCCTCGCGACGCTGCCGGTGGACAGCACGCGTGGCGCCTGGCGCCGGCCGGTCGGCGTCCTCGCCGCCCTCCTCGTCGCCGCTTCCGCCGCGGCCCTCGCTCTCTCGAAACCGACGCCCGACGAACCCGAGCACGGCACGATGATCGCCGTCGAGGAGGAGGGGCGCCCGGAAGCGCGCCTCGCCTACAGCCCCGCCTCCGGGCGCCTCCACCCTGCCGTCGCGGCCGCCGGCCGCTTCGAGAAGGCGCCCGGCCTCTACCCTTGGGCGAGCAAGGCCTCTCCGTTCGCGGCGCCCCTCCCGTCCACGTCGCTCGCGTTTCCCGAGCTCTCGATCGTCGATTCCGCGCCTCTCCCGGACGGGCGGCGGCGCGTCCGCCTCCGCCTCGCTTCCGCGCGCAGGGCGCCGCGCCTCGGGCTCGTCTTCCCCGACGCCGCCGGCGTCGAGGAGATCCGGGTGGAGGGGCATCCTCTGCCGCCTCCCTACCTGCGGAGGACGCCCACGAACGGAAGGCCGCTCCGGCTCTCCGTCCGTGGCGCGCCGCCGGAGGGCTTCGTCCTGGAGCTGACGCTCCCGGCCACGCCACGCGAAGCGTTCGTCCTCGACGAGACGCCGGGGCTTCCGCCGTCCGCGACGACGATCGGCCGCTCCCGCCCCGCGACGGTCGCCCCTTCGAACGGCGGCGACGCGACGCTCCTCTTCCGGAAGGTCTCTCTCTGAGAGGCCGGCCGGCCCCGTCGCACCTCGCCCCCCGACGATTTCTCGCGGCCCCGGGAATACCCGCCCCCCCCGGGGCGTTGAGATCCCATCGCGTCAGGCGGCACGCCGGGCGGAGAGGTGACGAGTGGGGCCGAAGAACGAGCGGGGCCGCGCCGCGGCGAAGCCGGACGCCGTCCGGGGGGACCTCTTCTCCCGGATGCTCGGGATCGTGGAGAGAGCCGGGAACGCGCTCCCCCACCCCGCGACGATCTTCCTCCTCCTCGCGCTCGCCGTCCTCGGCGCCTCGGCGATCGGCTCCTGGGCGGGGCTCAGCGCCGTCCACCCGGGAACGGGAAAGGCGATCACGGTCGTCAACCTCCTGTCGGTCGAGGGCCTCCACCTCGTCCTCGAGAAGGCCGTCTCGAACTTCACGAGCTTCGCGCCGCTCGGCACCGTCCTCGTCGCGCTCCTCGGAATCGGCGTCGCGGAGGGGAGCGGCCTCATCGGAACGCTCCTCCGCCTCCTCGTCCTTTCCGCGCCCCGGAAGCTCCTGACGTTCGTCGTCGTCTTCGCCGGGATCCTCTCGAACGCCGCGAGCGAGGTCGGATACGTCCTCCTGATCCCGCTCGCGGCCGTGATCTTCCTCGCGGCCGGGCGGCACCCGCTCGCCGGCCTCGCCGCCGCGTTCGCCGGCGTCTCCGGCGGCTACAGCGCGAACCTCGTCCTCGGGACGATCGACCCGCTCCTCGCCGGCCTCACGCAGGAGGCGGCGCACATCGTCGACCCCTCCTACGTCGTCAGCCCCGCCGCGAACTACTACTTCCTCGCCGTCTCCACGTTCCTCATCGCCGCCGCCGGGACGTGGGTCACCGAAAAGCTCGTCGTCCCGCGCCTCGGCGCCTACGCCGGAACCGAGAAGGCCGACGGGGAGCTCCGTCCCCTCGACGCCGCCGAGAAGAAGGGGCTCCGCAACGCTGTCGTCGTCCTCGCGCTCTTCGCCGCCGTCGTCCTCTGGGGCGTCGTTCCCGAAGGCGGGTTCCTGCGCGACCTGAAGACCGGCGGCGTCCTCCACTCGCCGCTCCTGACGGCGATCGTCCCGTTCATCTTCCTCGGCGGGGCGCTCTCGGGCATCGCCTACGGAGCCGGCGCCGGCACGATGAAGAACGACGCCGCCGTCGTGAGGGCGATGTCGAAGTCGATGGAAACGCTCGGCTCCTACATGGTCCTCGTCTTCTTCGCCGCGCAGTTCGTCGCCTGGTTCAACTGGTCGCACCTCGGCCTCATCGGCGCCGTGAAGGGGGCCGAGCTCCTCCAGGCGACCGGCCTCGGCGGCATCCCGCTGATGCTCGGGTTCGTCGTCCTCTCGGCGGGCGTGAACCTCCTGATGGGGAGCGCCTCGGCGAAGTGGGCCGTCATGGCGCCCGTCTTCGTCCCGATGCTGATGCTCCTCGGCTACACGCCCGAGCTGACGCAGGCGGCTTACCGCGTCGGCGACAGCGTCACGAACGTCATCTCGCCGACGATGTCCTACTTCGCCCTCATCCTCGCGACGGTCCAGCGCTACGACGCGAAGGCGGGCCTCGGGACGCTCATCGCGACGATGCTTCCCTACACGCTCGTCTTCCTCGTCTCCTGGAGCCTCATCCTGATGGGCTGGATCGCGCTCGACCTTCCGGTCGGGCCGGGGGCGGGACTGCGGCTCGCGCCGTAGCGCCGGGGGGGGACGGCGCCGGAGCGGAGCCGCTCCCCGAGCTCGGTCGGCGGGTCTGGATTCCCCGAGACCCGGGCCGTGGAGGCCCGTATCGTCGGGCGATGGCGGCGAAGGAGGTACGTCTGCGTCCGTCCCGACCGTCACGCCCTGTTGCGGCGCTCGTCCTCGCGCTCCTCGCCTCGTCTGCCGCGGCCCGCGCCGACGGGACCTCGCCCGCGGCGCCCGCCCCGCCGACGCCCCTCGAATCCGCTCTCGCCGCGAAGGAGTGGAGCCGCGCCCTCCCGCTCGCCGAGGAGGCCGCCGAGGGCGCCGGCCAGGCCTTTGCCGAAGCCCTCTACCGGGTCGCCCGGGTCCGCGCCTTCCTCGGGCAGCGGACGGAGGCTCTCGACGCCCTCGAGCGGGCCCACGGAGCAGGCCTCTTCGACGCCTCCGCCCTCCGGAAGGACGGGGCGTTCGACGCGCTCGTGGACGACGCCCGCTTCCAGGCGCTCGCGAAGGCGGTCTGGCTGAAGGGCTACCTCTGGCTCCTCGAGCGGAAGGAGCGGGACGCCGACCAGAAGCCCGACGAGGTGATGCGCGCTCTCGCCCTGAAGCCCGGCGAACGGATCGCCGACGTCGGGGCCGGATCGGGCTACTTCACGCTTCGGCTCGCGCGCGCCGTCGGCCCGTCGGGGAGCGTCCTCGCCGTCGACGCGAACGCCGACCTCCTCGCCCACCTCGACGGACGGCTGAAGCAGGCGGGCCTGACGAACGCACGGACGCTCCTCGTGCAGAAGGACGACCCGTAGCTGCCGGCCGGGGGCCTCGACACGGTCCTCATCGTCGACACGCTCCACTACGTGAAGGACCGCGCCGCGTGGCTCCGAAAGGTCCGTGCCGGCCTCGCGCCCGGCGGGCGGGTCGTCGTCGTCGACTTCGTCCCGAAGAGCGTGGAGGAGCGACCCTGGGGACCGCCCCCGTCGTAGTGGATGTCGCGGGAGGAGGTCGACGCTTCGATGGCCGAGGCCGGCCTCGTCCCGAGGAAGGTCCACGACTTCCTGACGGAGCAGTTCTTCGTCGAGTACGTCGCTGCGCCGTGACCCCGGACGCGGCGTCTCCCGGCGCCGCGCCTACTCCACGCCCGGCGGGACGACGCAGCCCCCCGCCACCTCCGCGACGAGCTTCGCGACGTGGATCGCGGTCCGGTCCTCGAGGTACGGCCCGACGACCTGGATCCCGGCCGGCAGGCCCTCGCGCGTGAAACCGACGGGGGCCGACGTCCCCGGGAGCGAGGCGAGGCCGGAGAGCGCCGGCCAGCCGAGGAGCGTCCCGAGGTAGGGCACGTGCGCGCCGTTGACGGCGAGCGTCCGGCGGGCGAAGTCGGGGCTCTGGTCGTGCGGGAAGGCGGGCGTCGGGAAGACCGGGCAGAGGAGCGCGTCGTACCGTTCGAAGAGCTCCGCCCAGCGGGCGCGCCGCCGCTCGCGCTCCTCGCGCGCGAGGTCGAACTCGCGGTGGGTCTGCGCCGTGTCGCGCGCGAGGCGCGCGCGGAAGGAGTCGTCTTCCGGGGCGAGCGCGGCGGCGCGGGCGCGGATCTTCTCGAACTGCCCCTCCGGCAAGCCGGCCGACATGCTCCCGTAGAGGACCTGCATGAAGAGGCGCGCGTTGTCGGCGAAGGCGAAGCCGGGACGCGCCTCCGTGTCGACCTCCGCTCCCGCCGCGCGCAACTCCCCGATGACGGCCTCGAGCCGCTCCCGGAGCGCCGTGTCGACGGGCGCCGCCGGGTCGTCCAGCCAGGCGGCGAGCCGGTACTCCGAGAGGCCGCGCCGCCGCGGCGGCGGGAGCTCGAGGCGCCAGGCGACGGCGTGGCCTTCGTCCGGGCCGGCGAGGAGGCGGAGCGCGAGGTCGAGGTCGTCCGCCGAGCGCGCGATCGGGCCGGCGGTCTCGAGGTCGGGCGCGGCGAGCGTGCCGGGAGGTCCCGGGATGTGCCCGCGCGTCGGGACGATCCCGTAGCTCGGCCGGTGGCCAAAGACGCCGCAGAACGCCGAGGGGATCCGGATCGAGCCGCCGAGGTCGCTCCCGACCTCGAGCGCGGAGAGGCCCGTGGACATCGCCACCGCCGAGCCGCCCGAGGAGCCGCCCGCCGTCCGAGAGGCATCCCACGGGTTCGGCGTCGTCCCGAACGCGGCGTTGTACGTCTGGATGTCCATCGCCTGGGTCGAGAGGTTCGTCTTCCCGAAGACGATCGCCCCGGCGGCCTTCAGCCGAGCCACGACCGTCGCGTCGCGCGCGGGCACGTGCGCCATCAGCTCGGGCGTCCCGCCGGACGTCGTCCGGAGGTCCGCCGTCTCGAAAGAGTCCTTCACCGTGACCGGGAGGCCGTGGAGCGGTCCGCGCCGCTCGCCTCGCGCGCGCTCCGCGTCGCACGCCCGGGCCTCGGCGAGCGCCCGGTCGGTGTCGAGGGTGACGACGGCATGGAACGAGCCGAGGCGCTCGATTCGAGTCAGGTAGAGGCGGAGGAGCTCCTCGCTCGACGTCTCCTTCCTCTCCAGCGCACCGAGGAGGGCCGTGGCGGGGCGGAACGCGAGGTCCGTCATCTCCGTGGCGTCGCGGGCGTCGGCCTCAGGCCTTCTTCCGCGCCTCCTCGTGGAGCCAGGCGTTCGGAGCGCCGGCGACGTCGTTCCACTTCGTCTTCGCGGCCTTCTCCTTCTTCGCCATGAGCGCCGCGTGGCGGTCGTCGTCGACGAAGGCGAGGATACGGCAGATGCACGACTCGCCGTCGACGAGGCGCCACGGGAAGGCGCCGATGACGGCGCGCTGGTTCAGGAGGAGGTCGATGTCGCCCCCCATGCACTCGGCGTGGATGATCCCGTGGTTGAAGAGCTCGAGGTGCATGAGCTGGTACTTGCCGTCGTCGTAGAACTGGTCGAGCGGCATCCCGTACTTCGCGCGGAAGTGGGCGTCCGCCTCCTTCGCCTGCCGCGGCATCCAGGTCCGGATGATCGTGTTCATCGGGTGGTCCGCGCTCCCGCAGTCGACGCCGATCCAGCGGAGCTTCTTCCGCCGCGCCCACTCCGCGAACTCGCGGTCGGGCCCGGGGTGCTTGACCATGTAGCGGATCTCGTCCGCCTCGGGCTGGTCCCAGCCGTAGTGGTGGTAGCCGGTGTGGATGATCAGGATGTCGCCGTCCTTCACCTCGACCCGCTCCTCGACCATCTTCGACGTGTAGACGTCGTAGTCGCCCACGGCGTCGGAGAGGTCGACGATCGCCCCCTCGTGCATCAGGAAGTCGAGCTCGAGGGCCGCCATGTCCTTGCCGGGCGAGTAGAAGTGGATCTCGCCGTCCATGTGCGTCCCGAGGTGATTCGAGTGCGTCAGGAGCTGGCCGTTCGCGCCGTTCGGGGCGAGCCGCTTGAAGTACTTCATCTGGAGCGGCTCGTACGTGGGCCAGGCCGGGGTGCCGATGCCGAGGGGGATCGAGAGCTCGATCGGACGCATGGTGGGCTCCTTCGTCTATGCGCGGGAGGCGCGGACGTGTTCGGCGAACGCCTCGAGGGCGGCGTGGAACGCCTCCCACGGGGGGGTGACGAGGCCGGCCCCCACCTGCCCGACGCCGGGCTCCCTGTGGGCGATGCCGGTGTTGATCTGCGGGAGGAGGTTCCGTTCCAGGGCGAGCCGAAGGTCGATGCCGGTCGGCGAGCCGGAGAAGCCGAGCGAGGGGATCGCGAAGCCGGGGTTCGGCCCGAGCGTGATCCGCCGCATCGCGCGGGTCGCCGCCAGGGCGTCCTCGGCGCTCCCGCCGACGAACTGGACGATCGCGGGGGCCGCGGCCATCGCGAAGCCACCGAAGCCGGCCGTCTCGGTGATCGCGCTGTCGCCGATGTCGGGGTTCGCGTCGGCTTCCGTCCGGCCGGGGAAGTAGAGGCCGCGCACGTTCAGCGCCGGCCCGGTGAACCACCGCCCCGGCATCGAGGCGAGCTGGATGCCGAAGTCGGTCCCGTTCCGCGCCATGACGGAGACGAGCGAGGAGAGCGGCTCCCCTTCCGCCGCCTTCAGCAGGCACTTCCCCATCGGCATCGAGAGGTTCAGGAAGAAGTGGTCGTTCCCGTTCACGAAGTCGAGGACCCGCGCGGCCCGCTCGCGATCCGCCGTGGCGCGGACGACGGCCGGCGCGAGCTCGCGGAAGAGGAGCGACGTCCCCGCCCGGTTCCGGTTGTGCCCCTCGTCCCCCATCTGGAGCGCCTGGGCCATCAGGTGCTTCAGGTCGATCGGTCCGCGGAGCGCGAGCGCCTCGGCGAGGACCGGCCCGAGCTCGTCGCGCATGAAGACGAGCCGCGCGACGACCTCCTCCGAGAAGGCGCCGTAGCGGAGGACCTTCCCGAGCCCCTCGTTGAGCGTGCAGAAGGTCCGTGTCCCGGGCCGCTCGCCACCGCGGTCCTCGATGACGAAGACGGGCATCGACGGCGTCACGAGGCCGGCCATCGGGCCGACGGCGTCGTGGTGGTGGCACGGGTCGAAGCGGACGACGCCGCTCGCCGCGAGACGCTCCGCCTCGTCCGCGTCCTTCGCGCGCCCTTCGTAGAGGAGGCCGCCGATCACGGCGCCGCGCATCGGGCCGCACATCCGCTCCCACGTCACGGGAGGGCCGGCGTGGAGGAAGAGGTCGTCCGCCATCCCCGGGACGACGTCGCGCGCGACGCCGATCGCGACGAGGTGCGGGCGACTCGCGAGGAGCCGGGCGAGGGCGCGGGCGTTCGCGGCGTCGATCTCGCGCGCGGCGGGGCCGGAGAGGAGCTCCGACAGGAGCGCCATCCGGCGCGTGTCGCCCCCCGCGGGAGGCCGGAAGTCGACGACCGTGACGGGCGCGCCGGCGGCGCGGGGTGCCTCGGCGACGGCATCGATGCCGGCGTGGACGACCTCGATCGGGCCGCCGAGAAGGGACGTCGCGCTCATCGGGCCACCTCCTGCCGGACGGAGAGGACGAGGTCCGCCGCCGTCGCCGCCGCCCGGGCGGCGGAAGGCTCGACCTCGACTCCCGCCCGCCGGAGCGTCTCCTCCTGCCGCGCCGTCCCCTGCGGGTCGCGGCGCGTGCCGCAGACGGAGGCGACGACGGAGAGAGGCCGGGAGCCCCGCGCGGCGCGCGCCGCGGCGACGGCTTCGACGATCTCGGGCGCCGGGTCGGGGTGCGCGCCGTCGCCGAGGACGAGGTCGAGGAGCAGGACGCCGACGGAGGGGTCCGACCCCGCGGCGCGGATCAGCTCGCAGCGAACGGTCTGGTCCACCATCGGGTGCGGCCGGCCGACCGTGTAGGCGTCGTCCCCCGTGTCGACGACGAGGTTCCCGGGCGGGAGCGGCGCGTTCGCCGCGAGCTTCTCCTCCGGCACGCGCGTCGCGATCCCCCGCGCCTCGAGGACGCACCGCGCCTCGGCCGCGAGGGAGCCGCCGCCGAAGAGGCCGACGAGCCGGCTCCCGCCCGCTCCTACCGGCGCGACCGCCTCGCGCGCGGCGAACGCGAGGTCGCCCCGGGCGGCCGGCGTCGACGCGACGCGCGAGGCCGCTGCCTCGGCCGCCTCGTCGAGCGAGCCCGCGTAGAGGACGCCGTCCACCTCGCCGCGCCGCCCCTCTCCGAGGTAGCGGACGGCGACCGGCTTGCCGAGCGTCGCGAGGAGACCGTGGAGGCGCTCCGCGACGCCCGCGTCCGGGTGCTTGGCGACGAGGAGGAGGGCGCGGGTGGCCGGGTCGTTCGCGAGGAGACCGAGCCCGGCCTCCGTCATCAAGCCGCCGACCCCGGCGGAGAGGTCTCGGCTGCCGGTGCCGATGGCGTGCGAGACGCCGACGCCGCTCCGATCGAGGAGGGAGCAGAGCTCCTGGATCCCGGTCCCCGAGGCGCCGACGATCCCGACCGGCCCGCGCTCGACACGGTTCGCGAAGCCGAGCCCGACCCCGGCGAGGATCGCCGTCCCGCAGTCGGGCCCCATGACGAGGAGGCCGAGGGCGGCGGCACGCCGCTTGAGCGCCACCTCGTCGGCGAGAGGGACGTTGTCGGAGAAGAGGAAGACGCTCCGAGCCGCGTCGAGGGCGCGGTGCGCGACGAAGGCCGCGTACGGGCCGGGAACGGCCACGGAGACGAGGTTCGCCGCCGGGCGCGCCACGAGCGCCTCGGAGACCGTCCCGGGCCGCTCCGGAGCCGCCGGCCCGCCGGCGCTCGTCGCGCTCCCCGAAAGGAGCCGGTCGAGCGCCGCCGTGGCCGCCGTTACGGCGGTGTCAGGACCGCCGCGCAGGCCGACGATCATGTCGATCGGCGTCGCGGCGTCGACGTCCGTCCCGAGGAAGCCGGCCTCGGCGAGGAGACGGCGGTTCGTCTCCGTCCCCATCATCGCGACCGCCTCCTGGATGCCGGGGAGCGCGGAGAGCTCGCGGCTCACCTGCATGAGCCGCGCGGAGTCGTGGTAGCAGCCCGGTCGAACGAGGATGCGTGTCGTCATGAGCTCTCCCGGGCGTCGACGACGCCCTGGACGAGGGCGAGCGCTCCGGCGAGGAGGTCCGCCCCCGAGTGCGCGCCCGTCTCGGCGAGGCGCGCGCCGGCCGTGCGGAGCGACTCCGCGTCGGCGTGAGGGTTCCCGATCAGCTCGACGACCGTCGCGAGGACCGCCGGGAAGCGTCCCTCGGAGGCCTCGCGGAGGAGGAGGTGCGCCGCGGGTGTCGTCTCCTCCGCCGGCAGCCCGGCGAGGACCGTGGAGAGGGCGACGGCGGCACGGATCTCGACGAGGCCTCCTCCCGCGAGGCGGCGCGCCATCGCGGAGAGGCCCACGAGGACGTCGTCGCCGGTGGGGGTCAGGCCGGGTCCGAGGCCGGTCAGGCCGGCCGCGTCGGGACGGTAGGCGGCGACGCGGAGCTCGCCCGAGAGGAGCTTCTCGACGAGCGACCCGATCCGGGCATGCGCCCAGCGAAAGACGCGGCTCTCGACGGAGTCGGGAGCGCCCCCTTCGCCCGAGAGGAGCGCTCGCGTGCGGGCCGGGACGCCGACGGAGGAGAGGTCGAGGACGAGCGTCGCCCGGGAGATCGGCCCCGGCACCGGGTCGAGGTCGCGGCAGGTGAGCGGAAGCCGCGGCGTCGCCGTCGCGGGAGACTGGAGCGACCCGCGGTCCTCGATCCTCACGCGATCGTCCCCGCCGGGACCGGAGCCTCGCCCGCGACGCCCTCGCCGCGCTCGGCCCGCTCCTTCGCCTTCAACGCCCGCCAGACCTTCTCCGCCGTGACCGGCATCTCGGAGATCCTCACGCCGCAGGCGTCCCAGAGAGCATTGGCGATGGCCGCCGGCGTCGGGATCATCGTGTGCTCGCCGATGCCCCGCGCGCCCATCGGACCGTCCTTCTGCGCCGTCTCGACGAAGTCGACGACCATCTCGGCCGGGACGTCCTCCGTCGACGGGATCTTGTAGTCCATGAGCGAGGCGTTCGTCGCGCGGCCCGTCTTCGTGTCAACGACGAGCTCCTCCATCGTCCCGGTGCCGAGCCCCTGGACGATGCCGCCGTACGTCTGTCCCTTGATGAGCGCCGGGTTCACGACCTTCCCGACGTCGTAGCAGGCAGCCACCTTCTCGACCGTCACCTGCCCCGTCTCGGGGTCGACCGAGATCTCCACCGCCTGCGCGCCGAACGTCCACTTCGCGACGGGCTTGGCGCTCTGGCTCGTTTCGGGATCGAGGAAGAGGAGCCCCTCGGGGAGGTACGACGAGGCCGCCGCGACCGGACCGCCGATCGCGTGGCCGTCGGGGAACTGGTAACCCATGACGAGCCGCTCGAACGGGAGGGAGCGCCCCGTCGCCTCGTGGACGACGCACCCTTCCCGGAGGGTCAGCTCCTCCGCCGGCACGTCGAGCGCCTCGGCGGCCGTCGCGCAGAGCTTCCCGCGGATCTCCGAGGCGGCGCGGAAGACGGCGTTCCCGGTGGCCCAGGTCTGCCGCGAGGCGACCGTCTGCCAGTCGTACGGCGAGAGGTCGGTGTCGGGGCACCCCTTCACGCGGATCTTCTCCACGGGGAGGTCGAGCGCCTCCGAGGCGAACTGCGCGACGACGGTCATCAGCCCCTGGCCGTAGTCGATCCCCGAGATGAGGATCTCGAGCGTCGCGTCCTCCGCGAACTTCATGATGACCGACGAGGCCGCGTCGTTCGGCATCGCCGGGGCCTTCACGGCGCAGGCGATCCCCTTGCCGCGGTAAGGTGTCCGCTCGCGGTCCGCGTCGAACCCGATCGCCTTCGCGACGTTCCGGATGCAGAGATCGACCCGCCCCGCGTGCTCGTCGAGCACCTGGCCCGTCACGGTCGACTTCCCCGCGCCGAGGCAGTTCTTCAGCCGGAACTCCGCCGGGTCGATCCCGAGCTCGACGGCGACCCTGTCCATCTGCTGCTCGAGCGCCCAGTGGATCTCCTGCATCCCGAAGCCGCGGTAGGCGCTGCCGACCGGGCGGTTCGTGTAGACGCCGATGGAGTCCCCTTCGACGTTCGGGAACTCGTAGGCGCCGCCGCAGGTGTAGCCCGCCGACCGGACGATGTTGACGCCGTAGCCGCCGTACCCGCCGCAGTTCCAGAGGTAGTGCATCTTCTGGGCCTGCACCTTCCCGTGGCGATCGACACCGGTGACGAGCGTCGCGGTGAGCCCCTGGCGAACGACGGTCGCGAAGAACTCCTCGTGACGGTCGACCATGAGACGGACCCAGCGGCCGCGGCAGCGCATGGCGAGCGCGACGGCGATCGGCTCGAGGTTGATCCCCGCCTTCCCGCCGAAGCCGCCGCCGACGTACGGCACGTGGACCCGCACGTCGCCGTGCGGCAGGCCGAAGCAGTGGGCGAGGAGGTGGCGCACCGTGAACGGGCTCTGCGCCGATGAGTGGACCTCGACCTTCCCGGCGAGGTCGACGCGCGCGACGGAGACGTGAGGCTCCATCGGCACGTGCTGGACCTGCGGGACGCGGAAGACGTTCTCGAAGACCTTCCACGACCCCTTCAGCGCCGCGGCGTAGTCGCCCTTGCGGATCTTCAGGTGGTTGCAGACGTTCGTCCCCGCCTTCGGCCGGATCCACGGGACGACCTCGTAGCTCCCGAGATCGGGGTGGACGAGCGGGGCGCCCTCGGCGAACCCCTCCTCGACGTCGAAGATCGGCGGGAGCGGCTCGTACTCGACGTGGACCTGCGCGGCCGCCTCGGCCGCGAGCTCCGGCGTCTCGGCCGCGACGGCGGCGACCGGGTCGCCGACGAAGCGGACCCGGTCCGTCGCGAAGACGGTCTGGTCCTTCAGGTAGATGCCGGTGTGGAGCGGGAAGTCGCGGCCCGAGGCGAGGGCCCGAACGCCCGGCATCCGCGCGGCCTTCTCGGTCTTCACGTCGAGAACGCGGGCGTGCGGGTGGGGCGAGCGGACGACGGCGACGTGGAGGAGCCGCGGGAACTTCAGGTCGGCGGTGTACTTCGCCGCGCCCGTCACCTTCTCGAGGCCGTCGACGCGGGGGACGTCGGTCCCGACGACGGGGGCGCTCACGCCGGCACCTCCTCGCGCTCGGCCGGCTTCCCGGCGTCGCTCCCGGCCTCGGCCCCGGCCCGCATCGCGGCGGCCGCGTCGCGGACGGCGTCGACGATCTGCTTGTATCCCGTGCAGCGGCAGAGGTTCCCCGCGAGGGCCTTCCTCACGTCGTCCTCGGTCGGGGTGGGGTTCTCGCGGAGGAGCGCCGCCGCGCTCACGACCATCCCCGGCGTGCAGAAGCCGCACTGGACCGCGGCCTGCGAGAGGAACGCCTTCTGGAGCGGGTGGAGGACGCCTTCCTTCGAGAGCCCCTCGACCGTCGTCACCGTGCGCCCGTCCGCCTCGACCGCGAGGACGAGGCAGGAGTTCACCGGGCGCCCGTCGAGGAGGACCATGCAGGAGCCGCACTCCCCCTCGTTGCAGCCTTCCTTCGTACCGGTCAGGTCGAGGCCGTCGCGGAGGAAGCGGAGGAGCGTCTGCCCGACCTCGACCTCGGCCGACTCGGCGACGCCGTTCACCTCGAGCGTGATCGTCTTCTTCATCTCCGTCTCCCCTACCCGAGGCTCTCGACGCCGCGGCGGACGAGGACGCCCACCATCTCGCGGCGGTATTCCGCGCTCCCGCGCAGGTCGGTGATCGGCCGGCAGGCGGCGACGGCGAGCTCCGCCGCCTCGCGCGCGGCGGTGGCCCCCTTCGCCTCGAGGAGCTCTTCGGCGGCCCGGACGCGGAGCGGCGTCGGAGCCACGGCCGCGAGCGCCACGCGCCACGAGGGCCGCGCCCCGTCCCGCTTCCCGACGAGGACGCCGACCGTCGCGAGGTCCATTCCCTTCCGGCGCGACAGTCTCTGGTACGACCCGCGGAACCCCGCGGCGGAGCCGGGGAGGACGACCTCCGTGACGAGGTCTCCCGGCATGAGCGCCGTCTGGCCCGGTCCGAGGAAGAGCTCCGAGACCGCCATCGCGAGCCGCCCCGTCGTCGAGGCGACGTTCACGACCGCGTCGAGCGCGAGGAGCGCCACGGCCGTGTCGGCCGCCGGGGAGGCGTTGCAGACGTTCCCGGCGAGCGTCGCCCGCTGACGGAGCGGCCAGGCGCCGACCGTCTTCGCGCACTCGGCGAGGAGCGGGAAGCGCGCGAGGACGAGCGGGTGCGTCTCCACGTCGGCGAGCGGCACCGCGGCGCCGATCGAGAGGCCGCCGTCGGCGTTCTCGCGGATCTCGTGGAGCTCGGCGATCCGCTTCAGGTCGATAAGCGTCTCGGGGCTCCGCCGCCCGCTCCGCATCTGCGGGAGGAGGTCGGTCCCGCCGAGGAGGAAGGCCGCGGAGGGACGGCTCGCCCGGAGCGCGACGGCGTCCTCCACGTCGGACGGGGCGAGGTAATCGAGGTCGACGGGCATCAGACGATCCCTTCCGCGAGGGCGGAGCCCGGACGGACTCCCGCTCGCGCTGTGCGATCGACGGCGTTCGTGGAAAAGGGCGGTCCCGAGGGGCTCCGGGAGGAGCCGCGCCCCGCGAATGTCATCCAGTGATCGTAGTCCCGCGCGGCGTGCCGGGGGAAGCGCCGATCGCACCCGACGATGGCTGCCTGGCCCGTACCCCCCTGGCCTACAATGAACGGTTGCGCCGGAGACGGCCGGCCCGCGAGGAGGACCTCCATGGAGCGACGCACCATCGACGTCGACGAGCGGCTCCCCCTGCTCCAGACCGTCCCCCTCTCCCTCCAGCACCTCTTCGCGATGTTCGGGGCGACGGTCCTCGTCCCGTTCCTCTTCAAGGTCAACCCGGCGACCTCCCTCCTCCTGAACGGGATCGGGACGCTCGTCTACCTCATCGTCTGCCGCGGGAAGGTCCCCGCCTACCTCGGGTCGAGCTTCGCCTTCATCTCCCCCGTCTTCGCCGTCCTCGCCCACCCCGAGCTCGGAGGCTATGCCGCGGCGCAGGGAGGCTTCATCGCGTTCGGCCTTCTCTTCGTCCTCGTCTCGCAGGTCGTCCGCGTCGCCGGCACCCGCTGGCTCGACGTCGTCTTCCCGCCCGCCGCGATGGGGGCGATCGTCGCCGTCATCGGCCTCGAGCTCGCCCCCGTCGCCACGAGCATGGCGGGGCTGACGGGCGACGGTGCCGCGCAGCCCGGGCGCGGCGCGGCCGTCGCCGTCGCGATGGTGACGCTCGCCGTCACCGTGCTCGGGTCGATCCTCTTCCGCGGCTTCCTCGGTGTCATCCCGGTCCTCGTCGGCGTCGTCGCCGGCTACGGCGCGGCGCTCGCGGCGGGGATCGTCGACCTCTCCCCCGTCGCCGCGGCGCCGTGGCTCGAGGTGCCGACGCTCTACGCCCCCGCCTTCTCGCCGCAGGCGATCCTGATGGTCCTCCCCGCCGGCCTCGTCGTCCTCGCCGAGCACGTCGGGCACCTCGTCGTCACCGGCAACGTCGTCGGGCGCGACTTTGTGAAGGACCCCGGCCTCCACCGCTCGCTCCTCGGCGACGGGATCTCGAACGTCCTCTCGGGCCTCGCGGGCGCGACGCCGAACACGACCTACGGCGAGAACATCGGCGTCCTCGCGATAACGCGCGTCTTCTCGACCTGGGTCATCGGCGGCGCCGCGGTCCTCGCCGTCGTCATCTCCTTCGTCGGCAAGCTCGCCGCCGCGATCCGGAGCATCCCGACCCCCGTCATGGGAGGCGTCTGCATCCTCCTCTTCGGCGTCATCGCCGCGGCGGGGATCCGGATGCTCGTCGAGAAGAAGGTCGACTACACGAAGCCGCGCAACCTCGTCCTCACCTCCGTCGTCCTCGTCAGCGGCGCGAGCGGCGCCGCCGTGAAGCTCGGCACGGTCGAGCTGAAGGGGATGGCCCTCGGCACGTTCGTCGCCGTCGCCCTCTCCCTCCTCTTCGCCGCGTTCGACAGGCTCGGGTGGACGAACGAGCGGACGGCGGCCGGCGAACCCGGCGCCTGAATCCTCTCGCCGACTAGGTCCGCTCCTCCTCCGCCCTCGAGTCCGGCAGCGTCAGCGTCAGCGCGACGGCGAGGAGCGGGAGCGCGGAGACGACGAAGAGCGGGCCGGCGACGCCCCAGCGGTCGGCGACGAGGCCGAGGAGCGGCGCGGCGAGGCCGCCCGCCGTCACGGCGAGGCCGACGGTCACGCCCGAGGCCGTCCCGACGTGATTCGGGAGGTACTCCTGTCCCATGACGACGAGGACGCTGAACGGCAGGTAGAGGGCGAAGGCGACCGGGACGAGGAGCGCCGTGGCGACGCGCGGGTCGCGGGCCGAGGCGAGGGCGAAGAGGAGCGGAGCGAGCGCCGCCATCGAAGCGAGGATGACGGGGCGCCGGCCGAAGCGGTCGGCGAGGCGCCCGCCGGCGAGGGTCCCGACGACGCCCGTCCCGAGGAGGATCGAGAGCGCCGTCGCCCCTTCCGCCTTCGTCCGCCCCAGCGCTCCGACGAAGAAGAGCGGCAGGAAGGCGGAGATGCCGGTGTAGACGACGGAGCGGCTCATGACGACGACGGCGAGCCGGCCGAACGGGCCCCAGCGGTCCGCGTCGGTCGCGGCCGACGCCGGGCCGCGCGCGTGCGGGCGGAGCGCGGCGAGGCGCCCCGTCTGCGTCGAGAGGAAGGCCGCGACGAGGAGGACCGCGACGAGCGGGACGAGCGTCGCGCGGAGGCCGAGCGCGAGGACGAGCGGCGTGATGACGAGCGGGCCGGTCGCCATCCCGAGGTTGCCGCCCGTCGAGAAGAGGCTCATGCCGGTCGCGCGCTTCGGCCCCGAAGCGAACGCCGCGGCGCGCGCTCCCTCGGGGTGGAACGCGGCGACGCCGAGACCGTGGAGGGCGACGGAGGCGGCGATGAGGGGGTACGAAGGAGCGACCCCCGCGAGGGCGACGCCGACGCCGGCCGTCGCGACGCCCGCCGGGACGAGCCAGGGCGAGGGGCGCCGGTCGGCGAAGTACCCGAAGACGGGCTGGACGATCGAGGAGGCGACCGTGGCGGCGAGGACGAGGCCCCCGGCCGCGGCGTAGCTGAGCCCCCGCTCGGCGATGAAGAAGGGGAGGAGCGCCGGGATCATCCCCTGGGCGAGGTCGGTCGTGAGGTGGCCGAGGAGGAGGGTCCCGAGGAGCCGGAGGTTCACCGCGGGGTTGTGCGCGCGGGAGGGCCGGAAGTCAATTCGGGAGGGCCCGCCGGGGCGGTTCGTCGAACGGCGCGGGCGCGGCGCCCGCCCTACGCTCGCCCCGTGCTCCGCCGCCCGCTCGTCTCCAGGCTCGGCTGCGGAGCCGCCATACTCGCCGCCGTCGCGCTCCCCGCCGTCATGCTGACTCCGCTCGTCCGCTCGATGATCTTCCCCGCCTCGCAGGCGCCGTTCCCGGAGCCGCGGCCGCAGGACGGGTGGAGCGTCGCGCGGTACGAGACGGCGGACGGCGTTCGGCTCGCGGGCGCGTTCTTCCCGGCGCCGTCGCCGGACGCCCCGGTCCTCCTCTACTTCCACGGGAACGCCGAGGCGGCGGCGCACAACCTCCCGCTCGCCGACGACCTCCGCGCCCGCGGCTTCGGCGTCTTCCTCATGGAGTACCGCGGGTACGGCGGACTCGCCGGCTCGCCGTCCGAGGAGGGGCTCTACGCCGACGGCGAGGCGGCCCTCGCCGCGCTCGGCCGGCGCGGTATCCCCCCCGAGCGCATCGTCCTCGTCGGCCGCTCGCTCGGCTCGGGGGTCGCCGTCGAGCTCGCGACGCGCCACCGGGTCGCCGCCGTCGTCCTCGTCTCGGCCTACACGTCGCTCGTCGACATGGGGTGGATCGTCGCCGGGCCGCTCGCGCCGCTCGTCGTCCGGGACCGGTTCGACTCGCTGGCGAAGATCGGGCGCCTCGAGGCGCCGCTCGTCCTCCTCCACGGGGCGCTCGACGACGTCGTCCCGGTGGCGATGGGGCGGCGTCTCGCGGCGGCGCGGCCCGACGCGCGGTGGGTCGAGGTCCCGGGGACGAGCCACAACGACTTCCCGGGCCTCGCGGCGCTCGTCGCCCGCGAGGTCGACGCGGCTCTCGCCGACGCCCGGAACGCGCCGCCGCCGTAGCCGCCTCCCCCGGGCCCGAGCTCCGCGGTCCGCCACGCTACGATCCTCCGCCATGGGAACCGTCGAGCCCCCGCCCGGACAGCCGGCCCCATACGCCGCCCCGGCCGTCGCCGCCTCCCCGGGCCGCTCGCCGTGGACGATCGCGCTCCTCGTCCTCGGCGCCCTCGCCGCGTTCCTCTGGTTCCGGCGGCCGAGCTACCTGCCCGACATGCCGCTCCCCTCGGCCTCCGCCGAGGGCGTCTCCGCCGGCCCGGACGCCTCGCCGGTTTTCTGCCGCGGCTCCAAGGGCTGCCTCGTCGTCTACGTCGCCCCGTGGTGCGGCCCCTGCCGCTCCTCCCTGCCGGGCGACGTCGCCCTCGCCGACCACATCGCCCCGATGGGGTACGAGACCGTCTTCGTCGTCGGGATGGACGACGTGCGCGCCTGCCTCGAGATGACGAAGTCGATCGGCCGCTCCGCGCGGATCGACTCCGAGCGGAAGTGGGCGCGGGCCGCGCGGATCAGCGGCGTGCCGCACTTCCTCGTGACGACTCCGACCGGGAAGATCATGAAGCGGCAGGCGGGCGCGTACCTGGCCCCGCCGGACCAGGTCGCGCAGCTCCTCGGGATCTCCTGACGGCCGCCCAGACGGGGCGCGGGTAGAGTTCTTCCGTGTCCGCGCTCTCCACGAGGCTCGACGATCCGGGAGCAATACCCTACATCCTCTGGGACGATCCGATGACCGTCTCCGAGCTCGAAGAGCGACTGCGCACGGCGTCGGAGCCCGAGCGGCTGAGGCTCGTCGCCCTGATCCTCCGCGAGGCCCGGGACGCCGACGTCTGGCGATTCGTGACGCCCGAGGAGGTCATCCGACTCTGGCCGCGGCTCGCCGGACGTCTCGGCCTCCGCTTCGCGTTCTGGGAGTTCCTCCTCGACCGCTGGAAGCGGCTCGGGCTGGTCGAGGCGTAGCGGATGTCGCGTTTGAGCCGGCTTCAGGAGGACGTCCTTCACGGCTTCTTCCGACGGACGCGCTCGTTCTTCCTGACGGGCGGCGCGGCGCTCGCCGCCTTCCACCTCGGGCACAGGGCGACCGACGCCCTCGACCTCTTCACGTCGTCCGCCGATCTCGACGAAGGGGTTTCGGCGCTCCGCTCCGTCGCCGAGGAGCTGGGCGCCTCGATCCAGGCCCTGCGGACTTCGCCCGCCTTCCGGCGATTCCTGATCGGCGTCGGCGCCGAGAGCGTCATCGTCGACCTCGTGCGCGACCGGGCGCCTCAGATCCACGTCGAGAAGCTCGACCGTGACGGCGTCCTCGTCGACCCGCCCGCGGAGATCCTCGCGAACAAGCTCTGCACGCTCCTGTCCCGGGGCGAGGTACGCGACCTCGTCGACGTCCTGTTCCTGGAGAGGGCCGGGCTCCGGGCGGAGGACGCCATCGGCCCGGCGTCGTGCAAGGACGGGGGCCTCACGCCCGCGCAGCTCGCATGGGTCCTGTCGCAGATCACCGTCGGGCCCGATGCACGCATTCCGGCCGGGATCACGCCTGACGAGCTCCGGGCCTTCCTCGAGAACCGCGTCTCCCGCCTGACCCGTCTCGCCTGGCCGGGCGCGCCCGCCTCCTAGCTAGTTCACAGGCTCTTCGTCGTCCGGGACGAGCGTCGGATCGGCGGCGAGGCGGGGCCGCTCGGGGGCGGGGGAAAGCGACGCGTCGACGCTCTCGTCGAGGACCCAGCGCTCGTAGAGCGTCGCGTCGAGCTCGCGGAGGAACTGGCTCGGCTCCGTGACGATCACGACGCCGTACCGGTCGAACGCCGTCAGGGGGTGGACGAGCGTCAGCTCGTCCTTCGCGCGGGTCGCCGCGACGTAGAAGAGGCGCCGCTCCTCCTCGAGCCCCTCGGGGGTCTTGCAGGCGCGGAGGTTCGGGAAGCGGTCTTCCTGGAGGCCGATGACGAAGACCGCCTTCCACTCGAGCCCCTTCGCCTGGTGGACGGAGGAGAGGACGAGCCGCTCGTCGTCCTCCTCTCCCGCGACCTGGTCCTCGCCGGAGGGGTCGCCGTAGAGCGTCACCTCCTCGAGGAAGCGGCCGACGTCGTCGTAGGCGAGCGCGAACTGCGCGAGCGCCTCGAGGTCGTCGAGGCGCGCGGAGTGGTTCGGGAACTTCCCCTTCGCCACGTCGCCGTAACCGCCCTCCTCCACGACGTAGCGGATCGCCTCGGCGGGCGACGAGGCGTACGACGCCTTCTTCAGCGTCCGCATCGTCTCCCGGAAGCGGAGGAGGCCGGCGCGCGCGCCGGGGGGCGCCTTCCCGAGCTCGAGCGCGAGGAACGCCGCGAGCGGCTCGTGGGAGTCGGAGACGGCCTCCCAGAGGACGGCCGCCGTCCGCTCCCCCACCTTCGGGAGGAGCTTCAGCGCCCGCTTGAACGACATCTCGTCCTTCGGGTTCACGAGGAGCTTCAGGTGCGCGAGGACGTCCTTGACGTGAGCCTGCTCGAAGAACCGGAGCCCGGAGCGGACCTCGTAGGGGATTCCGCGGCGGGTCAGCTCGATCTGCAGCTCGAGCGCCTGGTAGTGCGCACGGTAGAGGACGCCGATCTCGGAGAGGGGCGTCCCCTCGTCGCGCAGCTCGAGGACCCGCTGCGCCACGAACTCGGCCTGCTGGAGGAGGTCCTTCGCGCCGACGACGGCCACCGGCACGCCGCTTTCGCGCGTCGGAACGAGCGTCTTCTCGTAGCGGCGCGAGTTGTGCGCGATGGAGGCGTCGGCGAGCCGCAGGATCTCGGGCGTCGAGCGGTAGTTCGTCTCGAGGCGGTAGACCGTCGCGCCCGGGTAGCGGTCGGGGAACCCGAGGAGCGCCTCGGCGTCGGCGCCGCGGAAGGAGTAGATCGACTGGGCGTCGTCGCCGACGACCATGACGTTCTTCGCTTCGGAGTCCTGCGCGACGAGATCGACGATCTCCGACTGAAGCCGGTTCACGTCCTGGAACTCGTCGACGAGGATCGCGCGGAAGCGGAACGCGAGCGCCTTGCGCACCTCCGGGTGCGTCTCGAGGAGCCTCCTCCAGTTCAGGAGGAGGTCGTCGTAGTCCATCGCGTTCGCGAGGGCTTTCCGTTCGAGGTAGCGGCGGACGACCGCCTTCACCGGCTCGAGCTGCGAAAGGAGGTGCGGGTAGTCGCGCCCGATCACGGCGTCGAGCTTCTGCCCCGTGTTCGCCGCGAAGGAGACGATCGCGCGGAGGAGGTCCCCTTTCGGGAAGCGCCGCTCGGTGATCGGGATGCCGAGGTCGGAGGTGGCCGACTCGAGCAGGTCCTTCGAGTCCTCGGAATCGAGGATCGAGAAGTTGGGTCGGTAGCCGAGGAGCTCGGCGTGAGGGCGCAGGAGGCGCGCGCCGACGGAATGGAACGTGCCGGCGGTCATCCGGGCGAGGTCGGCGCCGAGGAGGCGCTCGACCCTCCGGGTCATCTCCCGGGCGGCCCGGTTCGTGAACGTCAGGAGGAGGATCGCCTCGGGGGCGACCCCGTCCTCCACGAGGCGGGAGACGCGGTAGACGAGCGTCCGGGTCTTCCCCGAGCCGGCCCCGGCGACGACGACCGTCGGGCCGTCCGGGGCGAAGACGACCGCCTGCTGCTCGGCGTTCAGCTCCCGGCGGTAGTCGATCCGATAGCTCTTCGCCGGCCCCGCCTTCCGGAGGACGTAGCGCTTCGGGGCGGGGGGCGGGGCCTCGGGCGGCATCGGGGCGGAGTATCTCGCGCCGGAGCGCGTCTCGGCTCAGGCGCCTCCGGCCGTCCTCCGCCCGGCGATTCTGGTAGCGTTGCCGCATGAGCAAGCCGATCCCCGAGGGCCTCTGGGAGCTCCTCCCGCTCCTTTTCCGTCCTCACCCCTGGCACGGCGTCTCGGTGGGCGACGAGGCCCCCGACAAGGTGACCGCCTACATCGAGATCGTCCCGACCGACCCGGTCAAGTACGAGCTCGACAAGACCACGGGCTACCTGAAGATCGACAGGCCGCAGAAGTTCTCGAACGTCTACCCGTCGCTCTACGGCTTCATCCCGCAGACGTTCTGCGCCGAGGAGAACGCGGCGTTCTGCGCGCTGAAGACGAAGCGCGAGGGAATCGTCGGAGACGGCGACCCGCTCGACATCTGCGTCCTCTCCGAGAAGGACATCTCCCACGGCGACGTCCTGATGGACGTGATCCCGATCGGGGGCCTCCGGATGATCGACAACCTCGAGGCCGACGACAAGATCGTCGCCGTCCTCGAGGGGGACGCCGTCTTCGGCCAGCTCCGGGAGATCTACCAGCTGCCGCCGGCGCTCGTCGACCGGCTCAAGCACTACTTCCTCACCTACAAGCAGGCGCCCGACTCCCTCCAGCCGCACAAGGTCGAGATCACGCACGTCTACGGGCGCGAGGAGGCGCACGAGGTGATCCGCCGCAGCCGGGCCGACTACGACAAGAGGTACGGAAAGCTCCGCGAGCTCCTGACCGCCGCGCTCCGGGCCTGACACGCCCGCCACGCCCCGTCGCATGGAGAGAGACCTCGAGAGCCTCCGCGCGCTCCTCGCCGATCGATACCGGATCGACGGCGAGCTCGGCCGCGGGGGATACGCGGTCGTCTACCGCGCCTGGAACCTCCGGCTCGAGCGCGCGGAGGCCCTGAAGGTCCTCTCGCCGAAGCGGGGGGACGACGACGATTTCGCCCCGCGCTTCCTGCAGGAGGTGCGCCTCGCGGCGGGCCTCGAGCACCCGTCGATCGTCAAGGTCTACGACTTCGGCGAATCGGGGGGGGGCGATCTGGTACTCGATGCAGCTCGTCGACGGGCAGACGCTCGCCGTGCGGCTTCGCCACGCCGGCGCCTTCTCCGAGCCGGAGGCGGCGCGCCTCGCCGTCCCGCTCCTCGACGCCCTCGCCTACAGCCACGAACGCGGCATCGTCCACCGCGACATCAAGCCGGAGAACGTCATCCTCGACGCGGACGGCCGGCCGTACCTCACCGACTTCGGCATCGCGAAGTCGGCCGGGTCGCTCGTCAAGACCCAGACCGGCTTTCTGATGGGGACGCCCGCCTACGTCTCCCCCGAGCAGGCGCAGGCGAAGCCGCTCGACGGCCGGACCGACCTTTACGCCCTCGGCGTCACGCTCTACCGGATCGTCTCGGGCCGCTACCCGTTCGAGGCGCCCGACCCGCTGGGGGCCGTCGTCCTCCGCCTCACCCAGCCCCCCCCGCCCCCTCGTCGAGGTCCTCCCTTCGGTCGACCCCGCGTTCGCGGCGATCGTCATGCGGGCGCTCGAGCGGGACGCGGCCCTGCGTTGGAAGTCGGCTCGCGCAATGGGAGACGCCTTCGACGACTTCCTCGCCGGGAAGCCGGCGGGAAGCGGGCGGCTCCGGGTCCCGCAGGCTTCCGTGTCGCCGCAATCTGCAGAAACGGTCATGGCGCCCGCCGAGGCTTCCGAGGCGACCCGCCTCGGACCAGCCGGACAGGTCGGCGTCCCGCTCCCGGCTCCGACACCCGACCCTCCCGCCTCGACCCGCGGGAGGAGACCTCGAAGGTTCGGCGTCCTCGGGCTCGCCGGCGCGGTCGTCGGACTCGTCGTCCTCCTCGGGGTCGTGACGCTCCTCGTCGGCCCCGGCCGCGATCGCGAGCCGGACCCCTCCCGAACGACCCCTTCGCCGCGGTCGACCCCCTCCGCTCCGGCCGCGGCCGCCCCGACGCCCGCCGTCGCCGATCGGTCGGTCGCCGAGCCTCCAGAGGCGCACGCGACGCCGACGGCGGCGCCGAACGCCGAATCGGTGCCGGCCGCGCCTTCCCGCCGTCGGGCGCCGGCCGAGCCTCTTCCGGAGCCTCCACCGATCCGCCGCCCCGTCACGACCCCCGAGCGCCTCGACCCGGAGCCCCCCTTCGCCGGGCCGCCTCCCGCCGCCTGCTCGGGGGCCAGGGTGAGGATCGGCTTCGCTGTGGACGAGACCGGAAGAATCACCGCCCCGCGCCTCTTCCCCTCGGAGGCGCCGCCGGAGTGCGGCCGCTTCGTCCTCGACGCGCTCCCCGCCTGGAAGTGGAGGCCCGCTGTGGACGCCTCCGGCGTTCCGGTCGCGTCGGCGCGGCTCATCGTCGAAATCCAGCTGCCCTGAGCTCGCGCGACTATCATCGGCTGATCTCGATCCGAAGGGAGATGCCCAGATGACACGGTCCCGGCCCCTCCTTCTCCTCGTCGTCGCCTCGACTGCGCTCCTCCCGGCCTGCACCCCGAAGAACGCCCTTCGGATGGCGATCGAGGTCGTCTCGGAGCCGGACGCCGCGATCGTCTCCTTCAAGGGGAAGGACGTCGGGACGACGCCCACGGCCCTCCGCGTGAGGACGTTCGACGAGCTGATGACGATCGCGGCCCGAAAGGACGACGCGCCGGTCGCCGAGAAGCGGATCCGGATCCTCTCCCCCGACCACGCCCAGCTCGTCTTCCGCTTCGGCACGGAGCCCTCGGAGGTGGCGAAACGCCTCGGACTGACCCGTGTCGTCGTGTTCGACTACTCGGAGAAGGTCTCCTTCGACGTCAGCAAGAGCGAGCTGAAACCGGAGGGGCTTCCGATCCTCGACCGCCAGGCCGAGATCCTCGCCCGCTACTTCCCGAACGTCGACGTCTACGTCTGCGGCCACACCGACGCGACCGGAGGCGACGACTTCAACCTGCAGCTCTCCGTCGACCGCGCGCGGGTCGTCGCCGACCGCCTCTCCGGCCAGGGAGTCCCTCCCGAGCGGCTGAAAGTCCAGGGCTTCGGGAAGGAGTTCCCGAACGACACGAACGAGACGCCTGCCGGCCGCGCGAACAACAGGCGGACGGAGCTGATCCTGCCGCAGTAGCGGAGCCCGGGACGGACGGCTCTTCCGTCGCTCTCTCCGCGGCTCCCTGTGAGAGACTGGCCGGTGGAGGAGTTCAGACCATGAGCATCGATGCGATCCGTCTGTTCGGCGAAGCGGTCCGCAAGGACCCGGCACTGCTCGAGAAGGTCAAGGCCGTCGGCTCGGACGTCGACGGGATGGTGGCGCTCGCGCGCGAAAGCGGCTTCTCCTTCACGGCCGAGGAGCTCCGGGAAGCCGCGGGCGCCGGCAAGGGCGAGCTCTCCGAGGAGCAGCTCCAGAAGCTCAGCGGCGGGGGCTCGTGGGTCCAGGTCCAGACCGTCGCGGTTCACGTGGCGGTGGTCGGCTAGCCGAACGAATCCCGTACGGGGGGACCGCCGCGAGGGGCTGTCCTCTTCGATGACAACGAATCTCGACACCCGATACGGAGGAGGAATCCCGATGAGCAAGGAAGCCATTGCGAAGTTCCAGGAAGCCGTCCGGACGCAGCCGGCCCTTCTCGAGAAGGTCAAGGCCGTCGGGTCCGACGTCGACGCGCTCGTCGCGCTCGCCGGCGAGGCCGGCTTCGTCTTCACGCGGGACGAGCTGATGGACGCCGCCCAGGCGAAGAAGGGCGAGCTCTCCGAGGAGGAGCTCCAGAAGGTGGCGGGCGGCACGGCCGTCGGCGTCCTGACGGTCGCGGTCGCGGTGGTCGCGGTCGCCGCGACCTGACGGCCGGATCCCGATGCCGGGCCGCGGGGCGGCGGGACCGGAGCCGCCGGGTCTCCCGGCGTGCTCCGGTGAACCCGTCGCCGCATCGACGGGGCCGTCGACGGACGGCTCCCCGTTCGACTTCCATCGCCGACACGTCGGCCGCTTCAGCCCTTCCGAGCGATCGGAGCTGGCCCACACGAAGCGGTTCCTCGAGTGCGTGCTCGGGGACGGGGAGTTCCGCGCCGCGCTCGGCGCCGGCGAGGAGGCTCGCCTGCAGGCGTGCCGTCAGCGCGGCCTGCAGGCGAAGCCGGCCGACCTCGAGCCGCTCTGGCGCCACGGCACCGTGTTCGAGGTCCCGACCGAGGAGGCCGGGCGCTACCCGGCGGTGGCGCTCTGGATCGAGTGGCTCGGCGGCCTCCTGCGCTTCCGCGACCTGCTCCGCGAGCACGGGAGGACGACGGCGTGCCACCCTGCGTTCGACGCGTGGCGCCTCCGCCAGATCGCCCGGGGCCGGCGGGAGCTGGGCCACGCGAGCGCGGCGATCACACATCCGGTGATCGCGTTCGAGCTGTCGAAGGGGTGCACCTTCGGCTGCTGGTTCTGCGGAATCTCGGCCGCGAGCTACGAGGGCCATCTCCCCTACGAGGGCGCGGGACGCGCGCTCTGGCGCGACGTCCTCGCGTCCGCGACCGACTTCCTCGGACCGGCGATGCAGACGGGGACCTGCTACTGGGCCACGGACCCCTCGGACAATCCCGACTACACGCGGTTCCTCGACGACTTCCGCGAGGTCACCGGCGCCCTTCCCCAGACGACGACCGCCGGCGCGATCCGCGACGTGCGCTGGACGCGCGAGGTGCTCGCACAGGCGGCCACCGGTCCGGGGACGCCGACCCGCTTCTCGGTCCTCTCGAACGGGATGCTCCGGCGCATCCACGAGACCTTCACGGCGGAGGAGCTCCTGACCGTGGAGCTGGTCCTCCACAACCCGGAGTCGGCCCTCGGCGTCGCTCGCTCCGGGAGGGCGCTCGGGCGCGAGGCGCGCCGGATGAGCGACACGCAGGGGACGATCGCGTGCCTCTCGGGGTACCTCGTCAACATGGTCGACCGCAGCGTCGCGCTCCTCAGCCCGTGCAACGCCTCCGAACGGTGGCCGCTCGGGTACCGGGTCCACGCGCGGGGCCGCTTCGCCTCAGCGGAAGAGTTCCGAGCGTTCCTGGAGGAGACCGCCGCCGAATGCATGCCGCTCCACCTGCGCGGCGAGGACCCGCTCGCGTTCCGTCCCGGTATCGAGCACGCCGCGACCGCGGACGGCTTCGCGCTGTCGTCCCGCTTCACGAGGCAGGAGTTCTCGGGGGGAGCGACGGCCCGCCGCCTCGGTCCGCTCGTCGCGGCCGGAGGCTCTACCGTCGGGGAGGTGATCGGCACGCTGGCCGCCGAGGGCCTCGACGTCCTCGCGGCGACGACGCTCCTGCAGAGCCTCTACGACTGCGGCGTCCTCGACGACGAGCTCTCGGGGAGCTGGGGCTGAAGCTTGGACGTCCTCTTCGTCAACATGCCCTGGATCGGCCTGGCCCGGCCGTCGATCGCCCTCGGAACGCTGAAGTCCGTCCTGTCGGCCGGCGGGGTGCGCTCGGAGGTCGTCTACGCGAACCTCCTCTTCGCGTCCGAGATTGGGGTCGAGGCCCACCAGGCCGTGTCGCTCGTCTACGCGAACCACCTCCTGGGGGAATGGCTCTTCTCCTCCGTCGCGTTCCCGGGCGCGTCGAGCGGCTCCGACGCCTACCTCGACCGGGTCCTCTCGCGCGACATCTTCCACAAGGCGTACTGGAAGCCGGAGCGGGTCCGCGAGCTCGTCCTCGCGGCCCGCGCCCGCGCGGAGCCGTTCGTCTCGCGCCTCGCCGAGGACGTCGTCGCCCGCCGACCCCGGATCGTCGCGTGCAGCTCGACGTTCCAGCAGCACGTCGCCTCCCTCGCCCTGCTCCGGCGGGTAAAGGAGCTCGACCCCGGGATCGTGACGCTCCTCGGGGGAGCGAACTGCGAGACGGTCATGGGGCGGACGACGCACCGCCTGTTCGACCAGGTGGACTTCGTCGTCTCCGGCGAGGCGGACGACGTCCTCGTGCCCCTGGTCCGGGCCATCGAGCGCGACGGCCGGGAGGTCTCGCCCGAGGAGCTCCCCGTGGGCGTCCTCGGGCCGGCCCATCGCCGGAGCGGCTACCCGCGCGTCGCGGACGCCCAGGGCGCGGACGACACGCCCCGGGCCTTCGCCCGCGACCTCGAGGCGATCCCGCCGCCCGACTACACGGAGTACTTCGAGACGTTCCGGTCGCTCGACGCGCTCGTCCCCGCCGTCACGCCCACACTCCTCGTCGAGACGTCCCGCGGGTGCTGGTGGGGCGAGAAGCGCACCTGCTCGTTCTGCGGCCTCAACGGACGGGAGAACGCCTATCGCAAGCGCTCTCCCGGGCGGGTCCTCACGGAGCTCGACGACCTCTCGCGGCGCTACTCTCTCGCGACGTTCGAGACCGTCGACAACATCCTGCCGATGTCGGCATTCGAGGACCTCCTTCCGGCGCTCGTCGAAGCGGGAAGCCCCTATCAGCTCTTCTTCGAGACGAAGGCGAACCTGACGCGCGACCAGGTCCGGCTGCTCGCCGAGGCCGGCGTGCGGTGGACGCAGCCCGGGATCGAAAGCCTGAGCACGGAGCTCCTCCGGCTTCTCGGGAAGGGCTGCGAGGCGTGGCAGAACATTCAGCTGCTCAAGTGGTCGCGGCAGTTCGGCATCCGGCTCAGCTGGAACCTCCTCTCCGAGGTCCCCGGCGACCGCGACGAGTGGTACGGGGAGATGGCCGAGTTCCTGCCGCTCCTCGAGCACCTCCAGCCGCCGTCCGGCGTGGCGCCGATCCAGTACCACCGCTTCAGCTCGTATCACCGCGACCCCGCGCGCTTCGGGCTGCGGCTCCGCCCCGCCCCCGGCTATTCCGCCGTCTACCCGCTGCCCGAGGAGGAGCTCGCCGACCTCGTCTACCTCTTCGAGGACGGGTGGCGGGACACCGTCCGCAAGAGCCCGGTGCTGAAGATGCTCCTCGACGGCCCCGGCCTCCCCCGGCTGCGCCAGCGGTTCCTCGCCTGGGCCGGGCGCTGGGTCGAAGGCCCGGCACCGGTCCTCGTGGCGACATACACGGAGAGCGCGATCCACGTGAGCGACACGCGCTCCGTCGCGCCGAAGGCCGAGCGGACCGTCACCGGCCTCGATCGCCTCGTCCTCCTCGAGGCCGACCGCGCCCCGCTCGAGAAGGGCCTCGTCGCCCGCCTCGTCGCCGACGGCCACGAGGCGAAGTTCGTGGCCGAGTCCGTCGAGCGGCTCCTTTCGCAGCGCCTCGCCCTGCGCGTCGACGGCCGCCTCGTCGGCCTCGTCCTGCAGGACCCGGTGGCGCCGCTCCCGGCGCTCGAAGAAGGACCCTTCGGCCGAGAGCTGCCGCGCGAGAGGCCGGCCGAGACGTGATCGTCACACCGCACGCGGCGACGCTCCCCGGCCCCTTCCGCCTCGACGGCGGCGGCGTCCTCGAGGACGTCGAGGTGGCGTATGAGGAGTACGGAGAGCCGTGCCCGGGGCGCGAGACCGTACTCGTCTGCCACGGCCTGACGACCGACGCCCACGCGGCCGGGCGCCACACGTGGATCGACCGCAGCGCCGGGTGGTGGGACGCGGCGATCGGGCCGAGCAAGGCCGTCGACACCGACCGCTATCGGGTCCTCTGCGCGAACGTCCTCGGCGGCGCCGGCGGGACGACCGGACCGGGGTCGATCGATCCGCGGACCGGCCGCCCCTTCGGCCTTCGCTTTCCGGTCGTGACGGTCGGCGACATGGTCGCGGTCCAGGCGGCCCTCGCGGACCACCTCGGGATCGAGCGCTTCCACGCCGTCGTCGGCGGGTGCCTCGGCGGCTTCCAGGTCCTCGAGTGGATGGCGCGCTTCCCCGAGCGCCTCGAACGCGCCGTCGTCATCAGCGCCACCCCGCGGACCTCCGCGCACAACCTCGCGTTCTTCGAGGTCCTCCGGCAGGCGATCACGAGGGACCCGCGCTTCGTCGGCGGCGACTACTACGGCGGCGAGGTCCCCGCCGACGGCCTGGCGCTCGCCGCGATGTTCGGCGCCGTCGTCTGGCTCGGGCGCGAGACGATGGAGCGAAAGCTCGGCGTCACCCTCCTCGAGGGAACGAAGCCCCGCTTCACGCTCGGTCCCGAGTTCACGGCCCAGGCGTTCCTCGCGCAGATCGCCGAGAACGCCCCCGCCCGCCTCGACCCCAACTCCTTTATCTACCTGACCCGGGCGACCGACTACTTCGACCTGGCGCGCGACGCGGGGAGCCTCGCCGCCGCCCTGGCCGGCTTCCGGGGACGGAGCCTCCTCGTGAGCTACGCCTCCGACTGGCGTTATCCGCCCTCCGGGGTCGACGAGATCCGCGTCGCGCTCGAAGCGAACGGCGCCCCGGTCCGGCACGAGACGCTCGAGAGCGAATTCGGCCACGGCGCGTTCGTCTACGACGTCGAGGGCGTCGGCGACCTGCTCCGGCGCTTCCTGGCCGACTGATCCCGGCGCCTCGTCAGACCGGCCGGAAGTGGTCGATCGTCAGGAGCGGCCGGCCGACGGCCGCGGTGTCGAGGTCCCGGGAGCACGCGGAGGCGAGCCCCGCGGCGCGAGCCGCCGCGCGGAAGACGGGGGCCTCGACGAGGAGCTGGCCCGAGAGGGCGTGGCAGGCGTCGACGAGCGTGAGCGGCGCGCGCCCGATCGCGGCGGCGATCGCCTCCGGCGGGACCGCGTGGGCCTCGACGACGACCATCCCGTGGCGCGCCGTGAAGGGGCGGTAGCGCCGGAAGAGCTGAACGAGGTCGAGCTCGAGCCGGCGCACGGCGATCCGCTCCCCCGCGGCGTCGACGAAGACGCCGTCCGGGTCGCCGAACGTCGGGAGGCCGTCGTCGAGACCGGGAGGGACGAAGCGGCGGTTGTGGATCACGGACTTGCTGACGTGCAGGACGTCGTGAGGGTCGAGGCCTCTCTCCCGGAGCGTCGCGGCGATCGCGTCGGGGTCGGCGATGTCGCCGCGCGCGGACCCGCCGGGGACGCCCTCGGCCCGGAGCCGGCGCTCGGTCTCGACGCGCGCGACCTCGTTGTACTCGACGCCGACCATCCGGATCGGCACGGCGTCGAGACGCCGGCCGCGCGCCGTCCGCTCGCGGATCGCGCGGTAGAGCTCGACGAGGAGCGTGCCGTCGCCCGAGCCCGTGTCGACGATCGCGGCGGGCTGCGACTCGAGCGGCTCGCTCTCGAACAGGGGGAGGACCGCCGAGAGGAGCGGCTCGAGGCAGGCGCGCCGGAAGACGACGCCGGAGAACGCGATGTCGAGCGCGCGGTCGACGTGGCGCTCGACGCCGTCGTGGTCGTCGACGCCGCTCTCCCGCGCCGCCGGCGCGGTGAAGATCCGCCGGCCCGCCCGACCGAGCGTCGGGAGGTAGCTCGCCGCGTACCAGTACTGTGGCGCCACCTCCGAGACGACACGCCCTTCGAACGTGAGCGAGGTCCGCCCGGCCTCTCGCTTCAGCCACCCCCTGGCCGCGAGGACCTCCAGCGCCGCGGAGACCGCCCGACCCCGTCCGGGCAGCTCCTCGTCCGGGCAGCCGCGCGCACCGGCCTCCGCGAGACGGGCCAGCGCACCGCAGCGGTCGAGCCCGGTCACCGCGGCCGCGACGAGAGGCCCGTGCCGGTGGGCGCGCGCGCGCCTTTCGATGAGCTCGCCCCCCGGCTCGATCGCGAGATCGTCGGCGCCCACGAGGGGACGCGCGGCCCCGTCGCCCGCGAACGCGCGGAGCAGCGCCCGGGCCCGGTCGATCCGCGCCGCCGCGCCGCTGTACGTCCCGAGCGTCCGCAGCCGGTCGAGGCCCGTCGCCGTCAGCCGGACGCGGCTCCGGCCGGGCTCCCCTCCGCCCTCGCGGGAGACGAAGCCCTGGTCGGCGAGGAGGCGCAGCGCGACGTCGAGGAGTCCGGGCCGAGCCCCCGCCCGCGAGGCCAGCTCGTCGGCGGCGAGAGGCGCCGAAGCCTCGCGGAGCGCCTCGAAGAGCCCGCGGCTCTCCATCGCCTCCACGCTCGTGCCGATGGCCGCGCCGTCGAGGTGCCAGCAGACCGTCCGCCAGACCGAGGCGTAGAGACCGGCGAGGAGCGGATCGCCCGGCCCCGTCACGACGGCGGGCCCGCCGAGCCGTGACGGCCGCCGCGCGCCGCCGTCACGCGATCTGCCTCCGCGCGAGGCTCGCGAACTCGCGTCCCGAGGCCATCAGCTCGTCGAAGGTCCCCGCCTCGGCGACCCTCCCGTCCACCAGGACCACGATGCGGTCGGCGTTCCGGATCGTCGACAGCCGGTGCGCGATCACGACGCGCGTGGCGCGGAGCTGCTCCAGCGTCCGGCTCACGACGGCCTGCGTGTGGTTGTCGAGCGCGCTCGTCGCCTCGTCGAAGAGGAGGATCCGCGGGCGACGGGCGATCGCCCGGGCGATGAGGATGCGCTGGCGTTGCCCTCCGGAAAGCCCGGCGCCGCCGACGCCGACCATCGTGTGCAGGCCCATCGGCATCGCCTTCACGTCGTCCTCGATGCCGCAGAGCCGCGCGGCCTCCATCGCCTCGTCCATCGTCATCCGCGAGGTGCCGGCGATGTTGTCGTAGACGGTTCCGTTGAGGAGCTGGCTGTTCTGGAGGACCGCGCCGAGCTGGCGGCGGACCGCCGCGAGGTCGAGCCCCGCGAGGTCGAGCCCGTCGTAGAGGACGGCGCCGGTCTCCGGCGACTCGAAACCCAGGAGCATCCGGTAGAGCGTCGACTTGCCGGAGCCGGACGGCCCGACGAGCGCCACGAACTCTCCCGGCTCCGCCCGGAACGAGACGTCCTCGAGGACGAGCGGACCGTCGGCGTGGTACCGGAAGCTCACGCGGCTTACCTCGACGGCGCCGGAGAGCTCGCCCGGGTCCGCGCGGCGCGACGAGGGCTCCGGGGGCGTCTCGAGGATCGGGCGCGACCGCTTCCAGACCGGCACGACGTCCAGCACCGGGAAGAGGAGCGAGAGCGTCATCGTGAGCGACGAGACGACCGCGCCGAGCGCGGCCAGGAACGCCACGAACGTCCCGAGAGACAAGCTGGTCAGGCTGCGGTCCGTGGAGAGGCCGACGAGCGCGAAGACGAACCCCGTCGCCAGCGGCGGCAGCCCGGCCCCGAGGACGACGACGCCGGCGAGCACCTTCCTCACGCCGAGGTCGAGCCGCTTCTGCTCGGCGAAGGCGCGCGCCCACCGGTTGAAGGCGCGCTCCTCGGCGCCCGCCACCCGGAGCTTCGCGATCCCTTCCGTCAGCTGGAGCGTCAGCCCCTGGATGCGCCCCGCGACCTCGTAGAGGGCCACCTGGTGGTGCATCAGGAGCCGGAAGAGGACCGCCGCGACGACGACCGCGAGCGCGACCGGCAGGAGCGCGAACCAGGTCAGCCTCGGGCTGTACCAGAAGAGGAGCCCGACGTTGAAGAGGCCGAAGAGCGCCGAGAGGACGCTCATCGACGCCGCGCCGGTGAGGCGTTCCTGGACGAACCCGACCGCGAGGGCGCGGTTCGCGAGGTCGCCGGTCGCGAAGCGGCGGAAGAAGGAGGGGGGCAGGGCGAGCAGCCGGTCGACCAGGCCGGCCTGCACGGCGCCGCCGGCCCGCCCGCTGATGCGCAGCTGGGCGAACGACTGGACGACCTGGAGCCCCGCCACCGCGAACCCCGCCGCGACCAGCGCCGCCACCAGGTACGCGAGCTGGCTTCGCGAGTCGCTCGGGATGACGGAGCCGAACAGGAGGCCGGTGCCGATCGGCGTCAGGAGGGCCAGAGCCCCCGCGACGGCCCCCAGCCCGAAGAGCCTTCCGAGGTCCGGCCCGGAGCCGAACCCGAGGAAGCGCAGCAGGGCGCGGCGGCCCGGCGTCCCCGGCGGGAGCGCGCGGTAGAGGACGTGCGCGTGCGGCTCGAGCGTCGCGGCGACGGCGGCGTCCACCCTCGTCCTCGCTCCCCGCACGGGGTCCACGAGAACGTGACGGCCGGGCCCGTCCGGCAGGATCGCCACCGGCCTCCGGTCGTCCTTCGCGAAGGTGAGCACGGGCCCCCCGTCGCGCGTCCACCACCCGTCCCGCAGGAGCACCTCTCGGGTCCGCACCCCGGAGTCGGCGGCGATCGCCGCGAGGCTCCGAGGCTCGGGCGCTCCCGCGGGGGCGGGTCGGATCGCCACGCCTCCCGCCTCGGCAACGAGCCGGCAGGCGACGGCGAGCGCGTCGTCGCCGGCGCTCGCGATCGGGAGCGACGTCCCGAGGACGGACGCCAGCCGTTCCTCGGCCTCGGAGCGCAGTGCCCGGACGCTCCTCGCGCGCCGGAGGAGCTGCGCGCGGGCCTCCTCGGCGGCCCGCGCCTGCCGGCGCTCGAGGAGCTCGACGACGGAGCGGCCGAACGAGGCGAGCGCGTTCGGCAGGCCGCCGGGCCGGCCGGCGACCTCGGCCGTGCCGAGCCACTCCAGCTCCGCGTCCCGCGCGACCTTCAGCCAGAAGCCGGCGCAGAGCGGCGCCGCCGCTCCGGCGCCGAACGGCGCGACGCCCGGCTCTCCGTACGGCAGGAGCTCGCCCGCGCGGACCCCGACCCAGCGAACGCCCCTCTGGGCCACGAGCCACTCCCCCTCGCCGGCGACGGCCGCCTCCTCGGCCGGCGTCCTCGAGGTCCGCGGAGGCAGCCGGTCCTCCGAGAGCGCCGCGGCGAGCGCCTGCAGCCACCCTTCGACGAGCGACACGACCGCCCCTCCGATTGCCGCGTCCCCAGCGAGAGGGAGTAGTCGCGCGAGCTCCACCTCGAAGAGCGCCGTCTCGGGCCCGGGCACGGCGCGCACGCCGCCCTCGCCCTCGAGCGCCGGCAGCGCGAGGAGAGCGTCTCCGGCCTCGACGCGGCAGACGTGCCGGCGCGGGCCGCGCCCCTCTGCCGGCTCGAAGAAGACGTCGACGCTCCCCTCGCGGACGAGCCAGGCGCGCGTCCCGCCGGCGATCGAGAACGCCGAGAGGGGCCCTCCGCGCCGTGACGGGCCGGCGCCTCCGGCCGCCGTCGCGATCGCGTCGAGCGCGGCGCGGGGATCGATCGCGTCAGGCATCCTGGATCAGCCTCGAGTAGGCCCCGCCGGAGAGGACCAGCTCGTCGTGGGTGCCGCGCTCCACGACCCGTCCGCGCTCGAGGACGACGATCTCGTCGCAGTCGCGGATCGTCGAGAGCCGGTGCGCAATGATCAGGCAGCTGCAGCCCCGGCGCCGGAGCGCGTCGTCGATCCTCTTCTCGGTCAGGGGGTCGAGCGCGGAGGTCGCCTCGTCGAGGACCAGGAGGCCGGGGTTGGCGTGCAGCGCCCGCGCGATCTCCAGGCGCTGCCGCTGGCCGCCGGAGAGGTTGCGCCCTCCCTCCTCGACCGCGCCGCCGTATCCCCCGGCGCGCGCCGTGACGACGTCGTGGACGCACGCGTCGCGGGCCGCGTCGACGACGTCCGAATCCGGGACCGTCCCGTCCCAGAGCGTGAGGTTCTCCCGGAACGTCCCCTCGAAGAGGAAGATCTCCTGGTCCACCGACGCGACCGAGGCCGCGAGGACCTCGCGGGGCCGCGCGGTGCGGGGCTTCCCGTCGAACAGGATCTCGCCGCTCCACGGGCGGTAGAGACCCGCCACGAGCTTCGCGACCGTCGACTTCCCGCTGCCGGAGACGCCGACGAGCGCGACGCGCCCCCCGGGCCGGACCGTCAGGGAAAGGTCCTTGATGAGCGGCTCGGCCAGCGGGCTGTAGCCGAACGTGACGTCGCGGAGCTCCAGGTGCCCCGAGAGCTTCGGCGGGTCGGCCGCGCTTGCCGCGTCGAGCGCGGGGACCTCGGGGCCGTACCACTGCAGGTCGACCGGGTTCTCGAGGACGTCGTCGAGACGGGTGAGGTCGCCGTCGACCTGCTGAAGCTGCGAACCGAGCGCGACGAGCGTCCCGATCGGGAGGAGGAACGCGGCCACGAGGGCCTGGAACGCCACGAGCTCGCCGAGCGTGAGCTGCTGCTGCATCACCCGCAGGCCGCCCACGCCGAGGACGACCGCGGTGTTCAGGGTCGTCAGGAGGGCCGGCACGGCGTTGAGGACCTGGGTCGCGGCGGCCAGCTCCTGGCCGGAGTTGCTCGCCCTCGCGTGCTGGCCGCTCCAGCGGGAGAAGAACGCCGGCTCGCTCCCGTTCGCCTTGAGCGTCTCGATGATCTGGAGCCCGTTGAGCGTGACGCCGAGGAGCTTGCCCTGCTCCTGCAGGACGCGCTTGGCGAGGTCGCGCCGCCGGCGGGAGACGGCCGCGAGGACGAGGAGGCTCGTCGCGGCGAGCACGGCCACCACGGCCGTGAGGACGACGTCGAATTGCGCGAGGACCAGGAGGTAGAGGACGGCCATGAGGGCGCCGAGGACGTTCGTCGCGAGCTGTCCGGAGAGGAGCTGCGCGACGCGGTCGTTGATCGCGACGCGGGCGCCGACCTCCCCGCCGAACCGCTGCCCGAAGTAGTCCATCGGGAGCCGCAGCAGGTGGGAGAGGAACCGGCTCGAGGAGGTGAGGGAGAGCTTCGCCTGCAGGCGGTAGAGCGTCCGCTGCTGCAGGGCCGTCAGGGCCAGGAGCATCGCGATCGCCGTCCCCATGATCCAGAGGAGCGGCGTCGTCCACGAGCGATGGCCCCCGACGAGGATCTCGTCGACGAAGACCCGCGTCAGGCTCGGCAGGACGAGGCCCAGGACGGCCAGCGCGAAACCCGTGGCGGCCGCGACGGCGAGAGGCCCGCCGAGGCCCCGGGCGCGCCGGGCCAGGGAGCGGAACAGGCTCGGCCCGGTTCCGCCCGGCTGGAAATCGGGCCCCGGCCGGAACGTCAGGACGACGCCCGTGTACGACGTGTCGAAGTCCGCGTCGGGGACGAGCCGCGGCCCGCTCGCCGGATCGTTCACCCACCATCCCTTCCGCCCGTGCCCCTCGACGACCAGGAAATGGTTGAACTCCCAGAAGACGACGAACGGCGCCGCCAGATCCCGGAGCTCGGCCGGACCCATCGCGAAGCCGCGGGCCTCGAGGCCGAAGTGGCGCGCCGCCCGGACCACGTTCCCCGCGTTGCTGCCGTCCCGGGAGACGCCGCAGGCGAGGCGCAGCTTCTCGAGCGGTTCGAAGCGGCCGTGGTAGGCGAGGACCATCCCGAGCGACGCGGCGCCGCACTCCGCCGCCTCCATCTGGATGACGGTCGGCGTCCGGCGCCTCGCGGGGCGGGCTCTGCGGGTGACGTCCTCGGCCGGCACGCTCCCTCGATCGCCGGCCTAGAGGCCCAGCAGCTCCTTGAGCTTCGGGACGACGAGGGTGATCGGCGCCGTCTCGCGCACCATCACCTGGGCCGTGCAGAGGGTCCCGCTCGAGACGGAGAGCGTCCGGCCCTTCCGGGCCGACCACCGGAACCCGTTCTTCGCCGCCAGGTCGAGGACCGGCTCCGCGGAGACGATCGTGACCGGGCCCGCGGCGGTCAGGACCTCGACGAGCGCCTCGTTCGAGAGGAGGCTCGTCAGCCCGTCCCGCGACGCCGGGTAGTCGCTGACGTCCGTGACCCTCGCGAGCATGTAGCCGTACTCCTCGAGCTTGACGGTCGTCGGCGTCAGGCGCACCTCCATTCCCGGGCGGATGCTCCGCGCCTCCAGCGCCGGGACGGCGACCCCGACGCGAAGCGTCCCCGCGTCGCGCTCCAGGGCCAGGATCGCCTGACCCGGCGAGACGAGGCTCCCGGGGTTGACGAGGGACTCCGTGACCCGCCCGGCGTAGGGGCTCACGACCTCGGTGTTCGTCCGGTGCTCGAGCTCGAGCTGCGCGACCTCGTTCCTCTCGTCGTCGAGCTCCTGCCGGATGCGGAAGACCTTCATCTCCTCCTGCTCGTCCAGGTCCCCGATCTGGGCGAGGAGGGCGCCGGCCGCCGTCACCGCCTGCTCGAGCTCGATCCGCGTGGCGTCCCGCGTGTGCTCCAGCTCGGCGAGCGGCTGACGCGTGGTGAGGCCGGCGTCGACGAGCTTCCGCGCGCCGACGATCCGCGTCTCGAGCCACTCGAGGCGCGTCCGCGCCGCGCCCGCCTGCTGCTCCGCCTCGCGAATCCGGCGGCGAAGGACGTCGCGCTGGCGAGACGCCTCCTCCTGGGCGAACGCCACGGCGCGCCGCTCCTGCTCCTCGAGGTGGGCGAGCTGCGACTGCATGTTCCGGAGGCGCGCCGTGAGGTCGGGGCGCGACAGGACGGCGACGACCTCGCCTTCCCTCACGACGGCGCCGGGCGCCGCGCGCAGCTGCCAGAGCGTGCCGCTCCCCACCGAGACGACGCGCACAAGGCCGCCGCCGCGGATGAAGATCCCCATCCCGTCGACGGACGTCGTGACGCGGCCCCAGATCCCCCAGATCGTCGCGGCGAGAAGGAGCGTCGAGAGCGCGGCGACGGCGATCCACGACCTCGGACCGGTGACGACGAGGAGCTCGTCGAGCCGGTCGGGGCTCTGGAGCTTCTCGAGCGCCTCGCGGCGAAAGAGCCCGCTCACTTCGGACCGCCCGCGCGGACCGGCCGAGCGGCCCGGTCCGGTCCTCCGGCACGTCGTCGGTTCATTCCGCTCCCCCGCTCCGGACCGCGAGATCCGGTCCCCGAAAGGACCGGGGCCACCCGTCAGTGTAGCAGCCGCGAACGGGTGGACCCCGGTCGGGAAGCGCTCCGGGGATCTTCGCTACTTCTCCGGCGCCCGGTCCTCCTGCTTCTTCCGGATCACCATCACCTTCACCGCGTCGCCGTCCTCGCCTTCCTTCGCGGCCCAGGTCATCGGCATCGCCCCGGGCGCGAAGACCGCCCCGCTCTCGATCAGCTCCTGCAGGACCTGCTCGACGGCCCCCCGCGTCCGGACGTCGAGGCTCTCGAGGCTCTTCGGCGCCGCCTTCTCGAGGACGTCCGCGGCGCTCGGCCTTTCAGTACCCTCGCCGAGCGTGTAGGCGTACGCGCGCTTCTTCACGACGACCCTCTTCCCGTCGTCGCCCGTGAAGACCATCGCCGGGCCGTCCCCTTCGCCGACCCTCACGACGTGGACTTCCTTGCCGCCCGGGAGGAGGACGTGAGGCCCTTCGCCGTCCGCGAGGGTCTTCACGGTGAACTCCTTCTCGCCGACCTTCAGCGTGTAGCCGTCCTCTGTGCGCGTCACGACGACCGGCTTGCCCGACTCGGAGGTCAGCGTCTTCGTCTCGCCCGGCTTCATCGGGTCGAGCTTCAGGACGGTCGCCTCCTTGTCCTTGGAGGTCGCGATGGTGATCGTCGTCTCTTCCGTCCCGTCGCCCGCCTGGGCGGTTCTCTCGAACGGGAAGAGCGGGGCGAAGAGGGTGATCACGGCGCCGGCCGTGAGAGCGCCGAGGGCGGCGCGGGAGAGGATGCGGGAAAGGCTCATCGGGTCCTCCGTCTGCTTCGTCCGGCATCTCGCCGGCTTTCCCCGTCAGAGCGCAAGCGCCGGGCCAGCCGTTCGGGGCTTCCGGCCGGGCGCCCGGCTCCCCAAATGGGGAAACCGCTCCCGAAAGCGGGCGTTCCCCCGCGCGGAGGGACTACTCGTCCGCGGGGGCGAGGCCGAACTTCTCGAGGCGGTAGAGGAAGGCCTTGTAGGGAAGGTCGAGGAGCCGCGCGGCCCGGGCGCGGTTCCCGCCCGCGAGCTCGAGCGCCTGCCGGAGGGCGTCCTTCTCGTGCTCCTCCCAAGCGAGGCCTCCCGGCGGGAGCTTCCACCCCGCGTCGGCGGCGGGTCTTCCTCCGAGCGGCTCGGGGAGGTCGCCCGCCGAGACGCGCCCCCCCTCCGAGAGGAGGACGAGCCGCTCCACGACGTTCCCCAGCTCGCGGACGTTCCCGGGCCAGGAGTGGTCGACGAGCCGGGTCAAGAGAGCGGACGGGAACGGCTCGACGCGGATGCCGTAACGCCGCTCCGTCCGGGCGACGAAGTGCCGGACGAGGAGCGGGACGTCCTCGCGCCTCTCGCGGAGCGGCGGGAGCGTCACGGAGACGACGTTCAGCCTGTAGTAGAGGTCCTCGCGGAAGCGCCCGGAGGACACCTCCAGCGCGAGGTCGCGGTTCGTGGCCGCGACGATCCGCGCGTCCGTCCGGATCTCATCCGCCCCGCCGATCCGCGTCACGACGCCTTCCTGGAGCGCCCGGAGGAGCTTCGGCTGCATCGGAAGCGGCAGCTCGCCCACCTCGTCGAGGAAGAGCGTCCCTCCCTGGGCGAGCTCCAGCCTCCCCTTCCGCGTCCGGTCGGCGCCGGTGTACGAACCCTTCTCCGCGCCGAAGAACTCCGACTCGACGAGCGTGTCCGGGATGGCGGCCGCGTTCACGGCGACGAACGGCCCCGCGCGGCGGCGGGAGAGGGCGTGGAGCGCCCGCGCGGCGAGCTCCTTGCCGGTGCCGCTCTCCCCCGTCAGGAGGACGGTCGCGTCGGTCCCGGCGAGCTTCTCGACCTGGCGGTAGAGCCGCTCCATCGAGGGGCTCTTCCCGACGAGGTCGACGAGACGGTCGCGGTCCCGGACCTCCTCGGAGAGGCGCCGGTTCTCGTCGGCGAGGCGCCGCGCGCGAAGCGTCCGCTCGACGGCGAGGAGGAGCGCGGCCCGCTCGAACGGCTTCGTCAGGTAGTCGTCGGCCCCGGCCCTCACGGCGGTGACGGCGTGGGCGATCGTCCCGTAGGCCGTCGCCATCAGGAAGCCCGTCTCCGGGAAGCGGGCCTTCACCTCGGCGAGGAGCTCCGTCCCGTCGCGTCCGGGGAGCTTCCAGTCGGAGAGGACGAGGTCGACGGGCGAGGCCGCGAGCTCGGCGAGCGCGGCGTCGACGGAGCCGGTCTCGGCGACGGAGTACCCCTCGCCGCGGAGAATCCCGGCCACGATCTTTCGCTGGTCGATCTCGTCCTCGACGAGGAGGACCCGCGCCTCAGGCACGCGCCCCCCCGCCGCGATGGCCGACCGCCAGGACCGCCCGCGTCCCGCGCGGGGCGCGGGCCTCGAGAGCGAGGCTCCCGCCGTAGCGCGTCGTGGCGATCCGGTGCGCGAGGAAGAGCCCCATCCCGGAGCCGCTCGGCTTCGTCGTCACGTGCGGCGTGAAGAGCCGGGCGCGGACCTCCCCGGGGAGGCCCGACCCTTCGTCCTCCACGCGGACGACGGCGCGCCCCTCCTCCCCGGCGACCGAGACGACGACCTCGCCGCCGTCGGGGCTCGCCTCGACGGCGTTGACGACGAGAGCGTGGAGGGCGGCCTTCAGCTCCGGCGCGACGGCCGTCAGGCGCGCGGCGCCGCCCGGCGCCACCGACACCCGGACCCGCCCGCGCGCCTCCTGGAGCGCCGCGAGGGCCACCTCCTCGGCGAGGCGCGGAC
>Ga0209604_1000095_pt1 | contig 77641 bp, 77 predicted proteins | sample AD_UKC097_MetaG_FD_184405 | JGI IMG/M metagenome (GOLD analysis project Ga0209604, IMG submission 184405) | Active sludge microbial communities of municipal wastewater-treating anaerobic digesters from USA - AD_UKC097_MetaG (SPAdes) (version 2) | ecosystem: Engineered > Bioreactor > Anaerobic >...
CGCGCAGGTGCAGAGCCGTGTGAAGAAGCTCGAGAAGATCGAGCAGATCGAGATGCCCCGCCGCCGCAAGGTCGTGCGGTTCGACTTCCGGCAGCCGCCCCGCTCGGGCGACGACGTCGCCGCGCTGGCGGGCGTCGCCAAGCGCTACGGCTCGCGCGTCGTCTACGACGGCTTCGACTTCCTCGTCCGGCGCGGCGAGCGCTGGTGCGTCATGGGCCGGAACGGCGCCGGCAAGTCGACGCTCCTGAAGATGGTCTCAGGCGCCCTCACGCCCGACTCGGGGACGGTGAAGCTCGGCGCGAGCCTGAAGCTCGGCTACTTCGCCCAGCAGTCGCTCGACCTCCTCGACCCGACTCTCACCGTGATCGAGCAGCTCCAGAAGGACTTCCCGCTGGAGGGGCTCGGCGTCCTCCGGACGCTCGCCGGGGCGTTCCAGTTCTCCGGGGACGACGTCGACAAGCCCGTCCGCGTCCTCTCCGGCGGAGAGAAGTCGCGCCTCGTCCTCGCCCGGATGCTCTTCGACCCCCCGAACTTCCTCGTCCTCGACGAGCCGACGAACCACCTCGACCTCGCGACGAAGGAGATGCTCGTTACGGCGCTCCACGCCTTCGAAGGGACGATGCTCTTCGTCTCCCACGACCGGACGTTCCTCCGCGGCCTCGCGAACCGCGTCCTCGAGATCGGCGGCGAGGACGGCACCGGCAAGCCCGTCACCTACGGCGGGACGTACGAGGAGTACGTCGCGCGCTCGGGGCACGAGGCGCCGGGCGTCCACGCGTAGGTTGCGGACGTCCGGGTCGGAGATCGCCGCTACAGCCAGCCGTTCTGCCGCGCCACGCGGTAGGCCTCGATCCGGTTGGTCGCGCCGAGCTTGCCGATCGCCTCGCTGAGGTAGTTGCGCACGGTGCCCGGTCCGAGGCCCAGCCGCTCGCCGATCTCGGCGCTCTTCACGCCCTCTCCCGCCAGCCGGAGCACCTGGCGCTCGCGCTCGGTCAACGGGTCGGCCTCGCCCCAAGCCGCGACCGCCAGCGCCGGGTCGATCACCCGGCCACCGCGGTGCACCCGCCGCAGGGCGTCGGCGAGCTGCTCGCTGGGGGCGTCCTTGAGAAGGTAGCCGCGCACGCCGGCGTCCAGCGCCCGGCGCAGGTAGCCGGCGCGGGCGAAGGTGGTGACGATCACGACCCGCGTGGCCAGGCCTGATGTGCGCACGCGCTCCGCCAGCTCCAGACCGGTCAGCCCCGGCATCTCGATGTCGGTCACGAGCAGCTCGGGCGCGTGCTCCTGCACTGCGGCCCACGCGGCCTCGCCGTCGGCGCAGGCGGCGACCACATGGAGGTCGTCCTCGAGGCCGAGCAGCGCGGCAAGCGCACCGCGCACGAGGGCCTGGTCCTCGGCCAGGACGAGCCGGATCACCGTAGTGCCCCCGACGCGAGCGCGCTGCCGGCGGGGGCGTCTTCCGCCGGGGCGTCGCCGGTTCCGGCCGGCGCGGCGGCGAGCGCCCGGGCGCGCGGGACGACGAATCGGAGCCGGGTGCCCTCGCCGACCGGGCTGTCGACCTCCAGCCGGCCGCCGAGCGCGGCGACGCGCTCGCCCATCCCGCGCAGGCCGTGGCCGGCGGCGCGCTCCAGCGCCCCACCGCGACCGTCGTCGCGCACCTCCAGCACCCACTCGCCCCGCCCGGGCTCGCCGGTGGTGCGCAGCTCGACCTCGACCCGGCGCGCGCCGGCGTGGCGCAGGATGTTCGTGACCGCCTCGCGCAGCGCCAGCGAGAACGCCGCCTCGACCTCGGCCGGCAGCGCCGTCGCCGGCAGCCGGTGGTCGAGCTGCACGTCGGAGGCGAGCAGCGCCAGCCGGGCCGCGGCCAGCTCCGCCTCCAGTCCCGCGGCGCGGATGCCGGTGACCGCCTCGCGCACCTGGGCCAGCGCGTCGCGAGCGACGCCTTCGAGCTCGGCCAGACGGGCTTCGGCTCCGGCCGGATCGCGTGCCAGCAGCCGGCGCGCGAGCTGCGCCTCGAGCACCACCAGCGATAGGGTGTGCCCGAGCACGTCGTGCAGGTCGCGGCCGATGCGCTCTCGCTCGGCCAGCGAGGCGAGGCGCCGGACCTCGTCCTGGCTCAGGCGCAGCTCGGCGTCGCGGCGGGCACGGGTGCGCCCGGCGAGGATCCCGCCCACCGCCAGCCCGCCGATCAGCGCCACCATCAGGCCGATGCCCATCGCCACCCGCCGGTCGGCGTGGAGCAGCGCGAGCTGGAGCACCATCGCCGCCCAGGCCAGCAGGCTCCAGCCGACGACGCGCCGCACCGGCCAGACCGCGGCCGCGAGCGTCATCCCGTAGATCGTGAAGGTGATGCCGCCGGGGTTGAGCGGGATCAGCGCATGGCCCAGCAGCGCGCTGACGACGATGAGCGCGGCACGCGCGCGCGGCGAGGTGCGCTCGCGCACGAAGGCGAGCCACAGCGGCACGAAGGCCAGCACCGCGAGCGCGCTGGCCAGGAGCGCGGCGGCTCCGACCTCGCGCGCGAAGAGCAGCGGCAGACCGACGAACACCAGGTAGAGCAGCCCGAGCAGCGGATGCTGGCCGGTCGGCGTCGCGGCCTCGAGCACCCGGGCGTCGACGCCACCGGCCGGCGCGGGGTCGGGCCGAGCCGCGGCGGCGTCGTCGCTCGTGGCGGCGGGAGCGGGACGGTCGGTCACGCCCCTTAGCGTACTTCGACGGCGTCGATCGCGAAGGCGAACGGGCCGGGCTCGAGCGAGGACGCGACGACCACGCCGCGCAGCCGGGCGAGGTCGACGCCGGACAGGTCGGCGAAGGGCACCCGCGCCTCGGTCCACTCGGCGCCTGTGGGCAGGGCCACGATCGCCGGCATCGCCCGTTCCTCGCCGCTGAAGACCATCACGCGCACCGGGCGGCCGTCGCCGCGCAACCGGAACACGAGCGCCTCTCGGCCACGGGCGTCCACCGCCTGCATCGGCGCGCTTCCCGGCACCCAGAACGCCCCGGCCCAGGGCGGCACGCCGCCGGGCGGGGACACGACCTCTCCGCGGACCCGCAGCGCGCCGGCGCTCCCGTCGGCGCCGCCCGGCACGAGCGCGAGCGCGACGTCGGAGCGGCCGCCAGCCATCCGGTCGGTCGTCGGGATCCAGCCGGCTCCCTGCGCGGCGTCGATGGCCTCGCCGTCGAAGTGGCTCACCGGACCTGCGGCCAGCGCGGCCACCGCACCGGGCGGCTGCGCCGGCGCGCGGTCGACCGGCCAGCCGTTCTTCCAGATCCGCGCGATCGCGCGGGTGGCGGTGATGTCGGCGGTCGGATCGCCCTCCACCAGCACCAGGTCGGCGCGCAGGCCCGGCGCGATTCGGCCGCGGTCGTCCAGGCCGAAGGCCCGCGCCGGCGCCGAGGTGGCGGCCGCGAGCGCCTCGGCCGGGCTGAGCCCCGCCTCGACCAGCAGGGCCAGCTCGCCGTGAATCGAAGCGCCGTGCGCGGTGCCGGCGTTGCCGGCGTCGGTCCCGGCCAGGATCGCCACGCCTCCGGCGTGCAGGCGGCGCACGCTCTCGCGGGCGTTCCGCAGGAGGTCCCTCGCCGGGGTGGCGCCGGCGTGGTCGTCGTCGTGGCGGGCGGCGCCGGCCCCTTCGCTGCGCCAGCCGACCGGCGCGGCCAGCTGTTGCACCTGCGCGGACGTCAGCCACGGCGCAAGGCGCGGGTCGCGCTCGAGGCCCTGCCGGGTGTCGCCGAAGGCCGCGATCACGCTCAGCGTCGGGATCACCGCCGCGCCGCGCTCGCGCGCCAGCGCCACGATCGCCGCGTCGGCCGGCGTGTCCTGCCAGACGTGCGCCAGGCCATCGGCGCCGTCGCGCAGCGACGCCCGTGCGGCCTCCTGCGCCGAGGCGTGCACCCAGACCCGCAGGCCCTCGGCGTGGGCGGCGGCGATCACGGCCCTGGCGGTGGCGTCGTCCAGCGTGGGCATCCTCGCGCCTTCGGCGTAGACGTGCAGGTCCTCTCGAACGAGCTTGAGGAAGGCCGACCCCTCGGCCCGGCGCGCGGCGACCCAGGCCGGCGCCTCGTCCGGGCGGGCCAGGGTCGGCAACGGCATGCCGAATTGGGTGCCGTGACCGCCCTCGACGGTGGCGAGGGTGCCGGCGCCGAGCAGGTCGGCCTCGGTCATCGCCGCGAGCGAGGCCCGCTGGCGCGCGGCCTCCGACAGGAGGCGGTGGTCTCCGAACATGTCGATCACGGTGGTGATGCCGAAGCGCAGCGCGTCGCGGCGCGCCTCGCCCCAGGCGTGCACGTGGGCGTCGATCAGCCCCGGCAGCAGCGTGTGGCCGGTGCCGTCGACGAGCGGTAGCCCGGCGTCCCGGCCGGCGGCCCGGCCGACCACGGTGACGAGGCCGTCGCGCACGACGACGTCCGCAGGCGGCCGCAGGCGCTCGCCGTCGAAGACGCGGGCGCCCCGGATCACGAAGGCCGCCGGGCCGGCCGGCGGAACCGCGTCGGTCGCGTCCGGACCGGCGCCACGGCCGCGGCGGGCGGGATCGAGGCCGCTGCCGAGGAGCAGCGCGCCGAGGGTGAGGGCGCTGGCGAGGGCGATCGATGCCGGGGCGGGAGGCAGGCGCATGGGGAGTCTCCGGGAGAGGCGTGCCGCTCGGGGCGACCGGACGGCGACGGCGTCACGTGAAGGGCGTGGCGAACGGCGGGCGCTCAACGAGCCCGCATCCGCCAGGCGGCGAGCGACAGGAACAGGGCGGCGGTCAGGAGCAGCACCGCGGCATGCAGGCCGTATCGCACGTCCCGGGCCTGGCCGACGACGCCCAGCGCCATCTCGGCCAGGTGCCAGGAGGGCCAGAGCACCGCCAGCTTCTGCACCGCCGCGGGGAAGGCGAAAAGCGGCATCCAGAGGCCCGAGAGAACCGACATCGGCAGGTAGACCAGGTTGACGATCGCCACCGCCGCCTGTCCCTTGACCAGGCTGCCGACGAACAGGCCGATCGCGCAGAACGGCAGACTGCCCAGCAGCAGCACGCCGAGCAGGCGCAGCGCCGCGCCCGGGACGATCTCGACGCCGCCGAACGCCACCCCCACCGCGCCCAGCAGCAGGACCACACAGAGGCCGGTGACGAGGCTCATCGCGATCTTGGCGAAGAAATAGGCGGCGATCGGCATCGGCGAGACGCGCTTGAGCTCGAGCAGGCCGCCCTCGCGCTCCATCGCCAGGCCCACGCCGAAGCCGAAGAGCGCCGGGCCGATCACTCCGAAGACGCCGTAGGTGGCGAGCAGGTAGGTGGCCTTGTGCAGGCCGCCCCACTGGCCCGGCAGGACGATCGCGAACATCACGTAGAAGACCACGGGGAAGGCGATCGTGGGGAGCGCGAAGGATGGGGTTCGGGCCATCCGCAGGATCTCGCTCCCGGCCTCCCGCAGATACAGGGCAAGCAGTCGCACGGTGGGCATCGCGGGAGCGGCGGCGATCAAGGTCGTGGTGGTCATGAAGAGGTCCTCGGGGCGGCGGTGCGGGAGGAGGCGGAGGCGCTCGTGACGGTCGACTCTGCTGCGGCGCTCACGATGCGGTCTCCGCGCGGGTCAGGGCCACGAAGGCCTCCTCGAGCGACAGCGCGCGGACCTCGAGGCCCGTGCAGCCCGGGTCGGCGGCCAGGAGGCGGCGCACCAGGGCATCCGGCACGCGGCTGCGCATCCACAGGCGGCCCCCGGAGGGCTCCACCGCGTCCACCTCGGGCCAGCCGGCCAGCTCGGCGGCGGACAGCGCCGTGCGCGCCGCGACGCGGCTGCCGGTCGTGCGCGCCTTCAGACCCGCCGGGGTGTCCTCGGCCAGCACCCGGCCGCCGCCGATCAGGACGATGCGGTCGGCCAGCGCGTCCGCCTCCTCGAGGTAGTGGGTCGTCAGCACCAGGCTGGTTCCGGTCTCTCGCAGGCCGAGCAGCACGTCCCAGAAGGCGCGGCGGGCGTCGACGTCGAGCCCCGTGGTGGGCTCGTCGACGAACAGCAGCGGCGCGCGGCCGCAGATCGCGAGGGCGAACTGCACCCGGCGCTGCTGGCCGCCCGACAGCGCCTGGCAGGGCCTCTTTGCGAGCTCGGCCATGCCGGCCAGAGCCAGGGTCTCGCCCACCGGGCGCGGATCGGGGTAATAGCCCGACCAGAGCGCGACGAGCTCGGCCACCCGCAGGGTCTCGGGCAGGCGCGCCTCCTGCTGCATCACGCCGATCCGGCGGCGGACTGCGTCCTCGCGCGGATCGAGGCCGAACACCCGGGCCTCGCCGGCGTCCGGGGCCAGCCGTCCGGTCAGCAGGCCCAGCGCGGTGGACTTGCCGGCGCCGTTCGCGCCGAGCACGGCCAGCACCTCGCCGGCGCGGACCTCGAGGTCGATCGCGTGCAGCGCGGTGATCGGCCCGTAGGCCTTGCGGGCGCCGCGCAGGCTGGCGACGGGGGCGGGGGACGCTCCCCGGACCGCCGTGACAGCCGGAGCCGCGGTGACGTTCGGGGTGGAGGTGGATGTGGGGGCGGAGGCGGAAATCATGTTCATGGCTCGCGGTTGGCGATGGGTCATCTTCGCGATCCGCGGCCCGGCGCGTCAGTGGAGGCTGTCAGCTTTCTCGAATGACAACTGTCATGCGCAGGCGGCGGCAGGGACGGAAGTCCGACCGGTCCGGGATTCGACGGGTGACCGTTTCGCCGCCAGCTCGCGCGGTCGAGCGACGAGGCCCCGGCGTCCACGCGCGGGCGGGCTCACCCGGGAACGAGGGCCGCGGCGCTCGCTCCGCAGGCCTCCCATTCCACCAGCAGCCTGACTAGATGAACCGGATCTTCACTTCCTTCAGGAACTTCTCCGTGAGCACCCGGTGGAGGCGTCGCAGGAGGTTGCGGCGGATGTCCAGGTCCTGGGGAAGGTTGGGGTCCTGGAGCGCCTCGTTGATCTTGGTCCCGGCCACGATGTGGATGATGTCGCCGTCGAGCAGGACGCCCGCCAGGCGGGTTGCGGCGTTGGGCCTTTCCAGCTCGGGGGCGTCCTGCTCGTCCAGCATCCGGGCGACGGCCGCCAGGGTGATGGCGCCCTCCGTCACGAGGTCGAAGCCCTCCAGCGTGGAGACCGGAGGCACGTCGGGGTCCAGCTCCCGCAGGTCCATTTCCAGGGGACGGCCCAGCTCCCGGCTCAGGATGCCCGCCGTGGTGCCGCCACAGATGACCTTTCGCCCCTCGAAGGCCAGGGCGATCCTCGCCATCTCCTTGTCCATCGCACGGTCCACGGAGGCCCCCGTGAACACCAGCACTTCCCGGGGCTTCCGCAGGTAGATGACGCCGCAGCTGATGTCGTCCTTGGCCTTGTGGCCATCCAGGCTCAGCGCCTTGTGTACCAGGGCCCGGGCCAGCTGTCGCGCGGAGATGTCCGGACGCTCCTTCAGGATGCCGCGGAGGAAGTCCGCTTCGGCTTCGCTGCCCCAGCCGAGCGGCGTCCCCCTCTGCCCCACGCCCGCCTGCGTGACGCCATCGGAGCAGACCACGATGCGATCTCCGGGAAGCGCCGAGAAGCGCGCCTCGCGGATCACGGCGTCCCGTCCCATCGCGGTGGGGAGGCGCATCTCCTGGTGCGGGAGCGAGACCGCCTCCCCCTCCCGGATCAGCAGGAACGGCGGGTTGTCGTACTCCACGATGCGCGTCTCCCCTTTCCGATCCATGTCCACGATCGTGAAGGTGGAGTAGGCGATCTGCCGTTCGCTGCACACGGGCAGGGATTCCAGGATCGTGCGGGCGGCCCGGGCGATGTCCGCATCCTCCGCCGCGTAGCGGGCGGCCATGGTGGCCGTGAGATGGGAGAGCACCGAAGCCTTGATGCCGCTGCCCAGGCCGTCCGCGAGGACCGAGACGACCCGTCCCCCGTCCTCCAGCTTCTGGGAGAGGAAGACGTCGCCGCAGGCCGACTGCCCCGTCTTTCTCTCCTGGGCGTGATCGACCTCGATGAAGAGCCCGTCAGCCACGGCGGCGGTCTTCGACGGGCGGAGGACCGCCGAGAGGCGACGGCGAGCTGCGGAAGGAGCCCGCCAGGGAATCCAGGATCATCTCCGTCTCGGCCGCGTTCTCGCCGAGGAGGTAGGCGATCTGCTGCACGGTGGTGACGTTCTTCCGGATGACCTCCTGGGCCTTCTGGATGATCTGCTCCCGCTGCACGGCCGGCTCCGTGATGTCCTGGAGGACGCCGCCCACGATGCGGCCGGGGTCCACGGTGAAGACCGTCAGGCGGAGCACCCGGCCCGCGATCCGGATGTCCTTCCGGAGCGCATCGACCTCCGATTCCAGCCCCCTGGCGAAGTGGCCCCGCATCTCCGGAGCGAGCTTCGCGAGGTCGGCCCCCTCCATGCCGGGCTTCGCGTCGAAGATCATGGGCGTGTCGCCCCCGAGGGTCTCCGCGAAGCGCCGGTTGCACTCCACCACCAGGAGGTCCTCGTCCAGGATCACGACTCCGGCGGGCATGGAACGGATGAGGGCGTTGGCCTTGTTCATGGCCAGCTTGCGCATGTAGGACACGCACATGTTGGGCTCGGCCCGACCGTCCAGCAGGGCGGCGGCCAGGCTCCGACAGCTGTCGTAGCCGCATCCCCCGCAGTTGAGCTCGTCTTCCGGCTGGGTCTTGCCCAGGCGCCGGAGAGCCGCCGGGATCTCGGGATCCTCCGGGGAGGTCTCCCGCACGGGATCCGGAGACGCCTCTGCAGACAGGTCCAGGCTGGGAGACGCCGGAGTCGCCTCGGGCTCTCGGGCGTAGTCGAGGACCCGGAGCCACTTCAGCGCCGTGCCGCAGGTCCTGTCCGCCTGGGGACCGTTCACGCACCCCCCTTCGCAGGCCAGCAACTCCAGGAACAGCTTCTGCGAGAGAGGCAGGGCCGTCAGCCCTTCCATCGCCTCCTGCAGGTAATGGATCCCGGAGAAGGCCATGAACTTCACGTCCGCGGTATTGCGGCGATGCGCGATGCCCCGAACCATGCCGCCGTCCGACGGATAGAGCGCACCGTCCCGCGCCGGGCCGGGCACGAACACGTCCGATTCCGCGGGCGTTTCGCATCGGGGATCGATGGCCCGCTCTTCCAGCCATCGGTGCAGGTCCGAGAAGGTGAGGACCACGTCCAGGAGCTCCGGATGGGCGTCCGCCTCCAGCTTCTTCGAGATGCAGGGACCGATGAAGACGATGCCGATGTCCTCCCCGAGCTCGCGCCGGAGCAGCTTGCAGTGGGCCAGCAGCGGGGAGAGCAGCCGGTTCAGGGAGGGCAGATGCTCGGGATGGTAGCGTCGGATCAGCTCCACCACCGTGGGACAGGCCGTGGAGAGATAGGCGCCGGGCCCCCCGTGCTCCAGCTCCACCGCGCAGGCGGCCGAGACTTCCTCGGCCCCGAGCGCCGTCTCGGACACGGCCTGGAAGCCCAGCTCCCGCAGCGCGTGGATCAGCCGCGCGGGCTCGACGCCCGGGAACTCGGACACGAAGGAGGGCGCAAGGCTGACGATCACCCGGGCCTTGCGTTTCAGCAGCCGCTTGGCCCGGCCCAGGTCGTCCCGCACCTTCTTCGCCCCCACCGGGCAGACGTTCACGCAGGTGCCGCAGTAGACGCAGCGCTCCGGGATCACGGCCGCGCTGTCGTCCACCACCTGGATGGCCTTCACGGGGCATTCCCGAACGCACTTGTAGCAGTCCTGGCAGCGCGCCTTCTCCGTGTAGATCGGCTGCTGGGCGTTCATCGGCACTCCTCGGAACGAATGGGGAGGTCCCTGCTCGAGGACGCGCGCGAACGCGCACGAAGCCGAAGAGTGGCATGCGGAAGCCCGCGTCTCGGGCCCGGGGTCAGCGTTCTCGCGTCCGCTCCGAGGGCGGCTTCGCGCGCGGTCGCGGCTTCGTTCTTCATCGCGGGAGCTCTCCGGCTATCCCAGACGCTCGTCCAGGAGCTCGATCAGGGCCGTCGGTTCGACCCCGCAGAGGCACGCCCCGTCGATGCTGAGGTTCGGCCCCTGCCGGCACTGATTCTGGCAGAGGATGCCCGTGACCTTCACGGCGTCCTCGAGGCCTCTCTCCCGGAGGTACTCCTGGATCACCGGCACCGTGCCGGAGTTCCCGCGGGAGAAGCAGGCGCTGCCCATGCAGACGACGATTTCATGCGTGGACGCATTCATCTCTCGCCTCCAGGACGGGCAGCGTCCCGCCGACGGCCGAGGCCAGTGTGTCCCGGACCATCTCGAATGTGGCCTTCCGCAGCACGTGCCCGTTCACGCGCACCGTCGGCCCCCGATCGCAGCTCTCCATGCAGAAGGTCGCCTTGATCTCGAAGCGGTCCGACAGGTCCTGCTGCTCCACGTGGCGAAGGACGTCCTTGAGGAGGTCCTGGGCACCCCGCAGGTGACACGCGGTGCCGATACAGACGCTCACCGGGATCTTCGGCTCGCCCGTGACGTCCGACAGAGTGATGCCATCGCCCGCGATGCGCTTGCGGCTGTGGTAGTGCGTGTGCAGCAGGCGATGGGCCTCCGCGCCGTTCGGGGAGCCCAGGCGATCCTGGTAGAGCTCCTTGACGACGTGGTTCTGCTGCGAGCAGTGGACGTCGAGGGTGGTGTCGACGTCCCGAATGACGCGAGTGCGGCGCTGACGCACCTTCGAGGAGTGGGTCACGGGCTGGCCGGCGCCCCCGATGCATCCGCCCGGGCAGGCCATCACCTCGACGAACTCCACGGAGCTCTCTCCCGCCTCGATCTCTCGCACGAGCTCCCTGGCCCTGGCCAGGCCGTGGACGACGGCCATCTTGATCTCGCCAGATGGAGTTGCGGCGGTGAGCTCGCGACGGTTCTTCTCGGAGCGCACTTCCTCGATCACCGGATGGTCCTGGCCGAGGTCGCCCGCCGCATAGCGGATCACGGCTTCGGTGACGCCACCGGAGTTCGCGAAGATCACCCCCGCGCCGGTCTTCGTCCCGAAGGGCTGGTCCAGCCGGTCCACGGGCAGCTCCGGGAACTGGAGTCCGGCGTCCTGGATCATGCGGGCCAGCTCCTGGGTCGTCAGGACGACGTCGACGTCCGGGTTGCCGTCGACCGCGAACTCGTCGCGGCCGGCCTCGAACTTCTTGGCCGTGCAGGGCATGACACTCACGACGACGAGGTCTTCGCGGCGGAGGCCGAGCTCTCCGGGCAGGATCTCCTTCGCGAGGCTGCCGAACATCTGCTGGGGGCTGCGGCAGGTGGAGATGTTCCCCAGGATCTCCGGGAAATCGTGCTCTGCCATCTTGATCCAGGCCGGGCAGCAGCTCGTGAACAGGGGGAGCTTCCCGCCGTTCCGCTTGCGAGTCACGAACTCCGTCGCCTCTTCCCAGATCGTGAGGTCGGCCGTGAAGGACGTGTCGTAGACCCTGTCGAATCCGAGGCGACGGAGCGCGGAGACGATGCGCCCCATCGTGAAGGTGTCGTCGGCAGCGCCGAACGACTCGCCGATGGCCGCGCGCACGGCGGGCGCCACCTGGACGACGACGGTCTTCGCGGGGTCCTGGAGGGCGGCGTAGACCCGTTCCACCTCGCTCTTCACGAGGATGGCGCCCACCGGGCAGACGGCGGCGCACTGGCCGCAGCCGACGCAGTCCACGTCGAACAGCCCCTTGCCGAAAGCGGGGGACACCTGGGAGCGCGAGCCCCGGTGCGTGAAGTCCAGCACGCCGATCCCCTGGATCTCGGAGCAGAAGCGCACGCAGTCGCCGCAGAGGACGCACTTGTTGGGGTCCCGCACCAGGCCGGGGCTCGTGAGGTCCAGCGGCTTCTCCTCCACCGGGGCCTTGAAACGCACCTCGGTCACCCCGAGGCGTTCAGCCAGCGACTGGAGCTTGCAGGAGCCGCTCTTGCCGCAGGTGGGGCAATCGTGGTTGCCGCTCGCCAGGAGGAGCTCGATGTTCGTCTTGCGGAGCTCGCGGACCGTGGCGGTCTGGGTCTTCACCGTCATGCCCGGTTCGGGCGCGGTGGTGCAGGCCGTCACGAGCCCCCGCCCCTCGACTTCGACCATGCAGAGCCGACAGGCGCCGTAGACCGAGAGCTCGCTGTGGTAGCAGAAGGTCGGCAGCTCGATGTGGGCCTTGCGGATCACGTCCAGCAGGTTCCGCTCGCCGTCGATCTCGACCCGGAACCCGTCGATGGTCAGGCTCTTCTCTCTCGTCATGGCTGGTTCCCTCAGATCCCGCTGATCGCGTTGAACTTGCAGGCCGCGACGCAGGCTCCGCAGCGGATACAAGTGGCGGCGTCGATGGTGTGGGGGGCCTTGCGCTCGCCGTGGATGGCGCCCACCGGGCACCTCCTGCCGCAGAGCGTGCAGCCCTTGCAGAGCGCCGGGTCGATCTCGGGCGTCCGGAGGCTCTTGCAGGCCCGGCTGGGGCAGACCTTTCGGCGGACGTGGGCCTCGTACTCGTCGCGGAAGTGCTTCAGTGTGGACAGCACCGGGTTCGGCGCCGTCTTGCCCAGCCCGCAGAGGGAGCCGATCTTCACGTTTCGGGCCAGCTGCTCCAGGAGCGGAAGCGTCGCTTCCGTGGCCCGGCCCTCGGTGATGTCGTCCAGCAGGACGAGCATCTGCTTCGTCCCTTCCCGGCAGGGGACGCACTTGCCGCAGCTCTCGTTCTGGGTGAACTGCATGAAGAACTTCGCCACCTGGACCATGCAGGTCTCCTGGTTCATCACGACCAGGCCGCCGCTCCCCACCATGGCCCCCATCGCGAGGAGACCGTCGAAGTCCATCGGTAGGTCGAGGTGCTCGCGGGTGAGGCACCCGCCGGAGGGACCGCCGATCTGCACGGCCTTGAAGGCTGTTTCGTCGATGGCGCCGTCCTTCCGGGTCACGCCGCCCCCCACGTCGAAGACGATCTTGCGGAGCGTGGCTCCGAACGGCACCTCGATGAGGCCCGTGTTCGCCACGTGGCCCGTGAGGGCGAAGGTCTTGGTGCCGGGGCTCTTCTCCGTGCCGATGCCGCGGTACCAGGCCGCGCCGTTTGCGAGGATGAGGGGCACGGAAGCGAGCGTCTCGACGTTGTTGATGACGGTGGGCTTGCCGTTGAGGCCGCTCTGCGCCGGGAACGGCGGCTTCGGCATCGGCATGCCGCGCCTGCCCTCGATGGAGGCCAGCAGCGCGGTCTCCTCGCCGCAGACGAAGGCCCCTGCGCCCTCCATGACGTGCACGCGGAAGCTCTGGCCGCTGCCGAAGATGTCGTCGCCGAGCAGCCCGGCCGCTTCCGCGTCCTTCACGGCCTTGCGCACCCGGGCCACGGCCAGGGGGTACTCGGCGCGGACGTAGACGTAGCCCTCGTCGGCGCCGATCGCGCGGGCGCAGATCATCATCCCCTCGAGGACGGCGTGGGGGTTCCCTTCCATCACGGAGCGGTCCATGAACGCCCCGGGGTCGCCCTCGTCGCCGTTGCAGACGACGTACTTCTTCCCCTTGGGCTGAACGCGGGTCAGCTCCCACTTCCGTCCCGTCGGAAACCCGCCGCCGCCGCGACCGCGAAGGCCCGCCTCCAGGATCTCCTGGCAGACCTGCTCGTCCGTCATCTCGGTCAGCGCCTTGCGGGCCGCGAAGTAGCCGCCCCGCGCGATGTACTCGCGGAGGTTCTCCGGGTCGAGGCTGCCGCACGCCTTCAGCACCGTGCGCTGCTGCTGCGCGTAGAAGGGAATGTCGCCGTGGCCCCTGCAGACCTGGCCGGTGGCCGGAACCCGGTAGAGGAGGCGCTCCACCGGCCGGCCGCTCTCCACGCCCTCGATGATCTCGAGCACGTCTCCGGGCTTTACGCCGCAGTAGAGGATGCCGTCCGGCTCGATGGAGAGGAGCGGCCCCATCTGGCAGAAGCCCTGGCATCCGCTCCGGGTGAGGAGGCCGGCCTTGTCCCGCTCGTCCTCGTAGTCCAGCTCGATCTCGAGGCGGATGCCCCGTTCGCGGGCCTGCTCGTGGAGAGCCTTGAAGACCTTCAGGGCGCCGTTCGCCATGCAGCCCGTGCCGGCGCAGATCACCACGCGGCGGGCGAACCGCTTCTCGGCCTCCAGGTAGTCCCGGCGGGTGGCTTCCAGGTTCGTCTCGAGCCGGGCGGTCACTGGGCTTCCTCCGCGCGGATCCGGTCGATGAGCGCCCGGGTGCGTTCCGGGTCCATCTGCCCGTGGACCTCGTCGTTGACGACGACTGCCGGCGCGAGGCCGCAGGCGCCGAGGCAGCTGACGGTCTCCAGGGTGAACAGCATGTCCGGCGTCGTCCGCTTCCCCCGGGGGAGCTTCAGGCTCTCCACGAGGGCGTCCGCGATGTCCTGGCTTCCCTTGACGTGGCAGGCTGTGCCGTCGCAGATCCGGACGACGTACTTGCCTTTCGGTTCCAGGGCGAAGTGGCTGTAGAAGGTCGCGACGCCGTAGACGCGGGCCGGAGGAATGTCCAGCGCCGTGGCCACGAAGGTCATGACCTCCTCGGGCAGGTAGCGGTATTCCTCCTGAACTGCCTGGAGGATCGGCACCAGCTTCGAGCGATCGTGGTCGAAGGACTCCAGGATTCGGAGCACCGACGTGAACTGACGTGCGGTCTCCGGGGCTTCGGTTTCGACTGTGAGCATCTGTTCGCCTCGTTGCCACAAGGGCAGGCTGGGTCCGGGGCCCTCGAAAGGAGGGCCCGCTGGTGAGAGCTTCGGGCGTGGCCCGTGGGGCCGGTCCTCGCGGGACGGGACCCGGGACCGGGCGACGGCGGAGGTGTCCCTCGGGACCCTCCTCGTTGAACCGGCTCAGGGCCCCGTGCCGGCGGAGCCCTTTCCCGACGCCGCCTTCCGGCGGACGGCGAGCTTGCGGGAGAGCACGCCCAGGCTGGAATAGAGGGCCACGTCCTCGACGATGACCGCCTCCGGAAGGTCGAGCACGATGGGGGCGAAGTTCCAGATGGCCTGGATCCCGGCGCCGACCATCATCTCGGCCACCGCCTGGGCCTCGTCGGCGGGGACCGTGAGGATGCCGATGGCGATGTGCATGCGCCGGGCGAGGTCCGGGAGCTTCTCCACGGGCAGGACGGGAACGCCCTGGACCTTCCTTCCCGCCCTCCTGGGGCTGGCGTCGAAAGCCGCGACGATCCGAACCCCGGCCCGCTCGAAGCCCGCGTATCCGAGCAGGGCCGTGCCCAGGTGCCCCGCCCCCACGAGGAAGGCGTCCGACACGTTGTTCCAGTTGAGGAACTCCTCGATGGACGCGATCAGGTCGTCGACCCGGTGCCCCACCTTTGGTCGTCCCTGGCTGCCCGTGACGGCGAGATCCTTCCGGACCTGGGTGTGGTGAACCCCCAGCGCCGCGCCGATCTGGGCCGCGGAAGTCGCCTCCTGGCCCTTCTCGCGGAGGCGGAGGAGGTAGTGGTAGTAGGAAGGAAGACGTCGCAGGGTGGCTTCAGGAACCGAATCCACGCGCATGCGCGCCTCCGGGTCTGAGCGGATATATCGAGAAAAACATCTCGATAAAAAATTCTAGATTAGGCGCTCCTCCAGGTCAAGCCCTCCCGGCGAGTCATCGCCGGAAGGCCGCTCGAAGCGACGCGCAGACCTCGTCGATGGCGATCGTCGCCTGTTCGAAGAGGCCCGGCAGGACGACGAAGTCGTGGAGCTGTCCCGCGTGCCGACGGTAGTCAACGGCATTGCCCGCTTCCCGCAGGCGCGCCGCGAAGGCCCGGACCTGGTCCCGGAGGACGTCGAACTCGGCGTCGAGGACCAGCGCCGACGGCAGGCCGCGGAGGTCCCGGGCGAAGCACGGGGAGGCCTGCGGGTGCGACGCCTGCGCCGGGTCCGTCAGGTAGTGGTCGCGGTACCACCGCAGGCTCGCGGCCGAGAGCCAGCCCCCCCGGCCGAACAGGCGGAACGACTCCGTCTCGGTGCAGGAGAGGTCGACCCACGGAGAGATGAGGACCTGCTGCACGAGCGCCGGCCCCCCTTCGTCTCGTGCTCGGAGCGCCACGCCTGCGGCGAGGTTGCCTCCGGCGCTGTCGCCCGCGACGGCGATCCGTGCGGGATCCCCGTCCATCTCTCCGGCGCGGGCGCCGACCCAGCGGAGCGCCGCGAACGCGTCCTCCGCTGCCGCGGGGAACGGCCGCTCCGGAGCGAGCCGGTAGTCGACGGAGACCACGAGACAGCCGGCGCCGTCCGCGAGGAGCGTGCAGAACGCGTCGAACTCTTCCAGCGTGCCGACGACGAAGCCGCCGCCGTGGAAGAAGACGAGGACGGGGAGGGGCGGGCGTCCGTGAGGGCGGTAGGCTCGAAGGCGCAGCGGGCCGGCCGGGCCCCGAATCAGGAGGTCGCGCACGGCCGCCATCTCGCGGGGGGATCCGAGCCAGGAGGGACGAAGGAAGGTCGCGCGGGCCTGCACCGGCGTGAGCGATGCTGTCGGCGCGGGTCCTTCCGCGGCGATCGCGGCGAGCAGCGCCTCGGCCTGCGGGTCGAGGCGGCCACCCCTGTAGACGGGGTCGTGATCCATCGAAGGACGACCTCCTTCAGCGGTCCCCGGCCTGGTCGAGCCAGGCGTTCAGCTTCTCGAGCAGCCGTATCGCCTCGGCTCGCTCCGGGGCCGAGAGGCCGGCTTCGGGGTCGATCGCCGTCCGTCCCGTCCTCCAGAGGCGGGCCGGAACGGAGGCCAGCTTCCTCCGACCCGCCGCTGTGACCTCGACGATCACCCGCCTGCCGTTCCCGGGGTCGCGCCGGCGGGTGATCCAGCCGGCCCGCTCCATCGTCGCGAGCATGGAGGTCGTGGTCGGGCGATCGGCGAAGACGAGCGCCGCGATCTCGCTCGGCAGGAGGCTCCCCGCTTCCCGGAGCTTCCGGAGGACGAAGAGCTGCTTCGGATGGACGCCGTACGGAGCCAGGTCCCTCGCGACGCGGCGCTTCCATCGGAGGTGGGCGCGAGAGACGAGCTCCATCAACCGGCCGGACACGATTAGAAGTCTAACTATCGACCCGGACGGCCGCAAGCGCCTGCTGCGTTTCGGGGGCCATCTCTCCGGGCGAACGGCCGGACGGGGTGAGCCGTCTCCGGCGAAGGAACGGACGAGGAGGGGGCGCGTCCCGCGCGGCGCCCCGTGTACTCTCGCCCGCATGGGCGATCCCCGCGTCTTCTTCGCCGCCGAGCGGACCCTCCTCGCGTGGATCCGGACCGGCCTGACCGTGATGGCGTTCGGCTTCCTCGTCGCCCGCTTCGGCCTCTTCCTCCGGGTCGCCGCCGCGCAGCTCGGGGCCGAGGCGCACACGCCCCGTTTCGCGCCCCTTTCGCACGCGATCGGGGTCCTCCTCGTCCTCGCCGGGACCTTCTCGATCCTCGTCGCGGCGCGCGAGCACCGCGCCTTCCTCCGGACGCTCCCGGAGAGCGACCGTCCCGCCGGGCGCGACGCGCGCCTCCACGAGCGGATGGCGACGCTCCTCGGCGTCCTCGGGATCCTCCTCACGCTCTACCTCGTCCTGTAGCGACCGGCGGAGTTGACGCGCCGACGGATCGGGTGTGTTCTCGGACCGCACGGGCCGGGAGACGGGAGGAGGCCATGTCGGTCGCGGAGTGGGTCTCGCGCTTCAACGACCGGTACCTCTACCGTCTCCCGGGGGGAGCGCGCCGGACGGCGCCGCGCGTCCCGATCAACCTTCAGAAGGCGACGGCGGGAGCCGTCGTCTTCGGGCTGATGCTGCATGCGGGCGACTTCAGCCTCGCCGCGTGGCTCTACCTCGTCCTCCACGGGTCGTACGGACTCCTGTGGCTCGCGAAGGACGTCGCCTTCCCGGACCCCGCCTGGCGCCGCCCGCAGTCGCTCACCTCGGCCGTCGCCGTCTTCGTCTACCCGCTCGGCCTCTACTACCTCGCCCCGCTCGTCATGCTCACCGAACTCGGGAGCGCCGTGCCGGGAGGCTGGGGAACGACGGCGACCCTTCCCGCCGGCATCGCCGCAGCGGCCGTCGCCTGCTACGCGTTCGGCGTCTTCCTCCATTTCGGGGCCGACGGCCAGAAGCACTTCGTCCTCGCGCACCAGCGCCCGCGGCGGCTGATCACGGACGGCTTCTTCGCGGCGACCCGAAACCCGAACTATCTCGGCGAGATCCTCATCTACTCCTCTTTCTGTCTCCTCGCGCAGCATTGGCTCCCCTGGGCCGCCTGCGCGACGGTCTGGCTCCAGGTCTTCCTGCCGAACATGCTCCGCAAGGATCGGTCGATGTCGCGCTACCCGGAGCACCCGGCGTGGGTCGCGCGGACCGGACTCCTCCTCCCTTCGATTCCGACGCTCGTGCGCCGGCTTCCGGACCTCTTCCGGACGCGGAGCGCGGACGGCGCGGAGTCCTGAAGGTCCGCACCCCTCCCGCACTCGCGCGACGACGACACGCGCCGACGGGCTCGCGCCCGCGCATCATTCGACGCGCGGGCGCGGCGACGTCGTGCCGGTGTCTCCGGACGGGCGGACTCGGGAGGACGAGCCGGCCGCTACCTCCGGCGGGCCGCGAGGGCCCCGACGAGGAGCCCGACGCCGAAGACGGCCAGGGAGACGAGCGCGGTGTTCTCGTCCGCGTAATCGCTCACGCGGTCGACGGCTCGCGAGGCCCTCCGGCGGCTCTTCGAGAGCGCGCCTCTCGCACGGTCGGAGAGCTCCCCGGCGGCCGTCCGGACGTCGGAGGCGAGGCGGTCCGCGAGGCCGTGGCCGCGGGCGACCGCCTCCCGGAGCTCGCTCCTCACGTCCGGACCCATCGTCCGGGCATCACGTTCGGCGTTTCGGATGGATTCGGTGACGGCGGGGCTGAGGACGTTTTCCATGGGAGTCCTCCGGTTCGTCATTTCGCGGGGTCGGCGTGATTCGGGAGGGACCGGCGGCCCCTCCCCCGGGTCAGGCGGCCGCCAGAAGCAGGCTGACGACCTTCGTCACGCCCGGAACGGATTTCGCCTTCGCGACCGAGGCCTTCGAGATGGCGGTGGAGGGCACCGTGCCGCGGAGGCTCACGACGCCGTTCGTCGCCTCGACCTCGATCTTCAGCGCGTTGCGTCCGACCTCCGAGAGGAGGGCGCCCTTGACCCGGGTCTCGAGGATTCCGTCCTTGATCTCGGCTTCGACCTCCTCCGCCGTCGACGCGCGCTCGGACGGCTTCTGCGTGACGCGGTTGTCGACCTCCTTGACCTCGGCGACGGAGAGCGCGACCTCCTTGGCGAGCTCCTGGCTCTCCTTCTTCTCGACCTCGCCGGTGAGCACGGCCTTGTTGCCGTGGATCTCGACCTTGACGGCCAGGCCGTCTCCGCCCAGCTTCGTGATGAGCCTGGCCTTCACGGCGATGGCCGTGAGCGCCTCGGAGACTTCCGTGTCGATCTTCTCCATCGTCGTCGCCTCGGCGGCCGCGAAGGGGGCCGCGGCGAGGAGCGCGGCGGCGAAGAGGGCGGTGGTGGCGTTGCGTGAGAGGTTCTTCATGGCTTCTCCTTTCGGTCGAAGGACGCGACGGGCGCGCGGGAGTCGGGGACGCGCCGCCCCCGTCAGGCGATCGGGTCGCGGCCCTGGATCACCCGGATCAGGACGACCGCGATCGCGAGAACGAGCAGCACGTGGAGGAAGCCGCCCAGCGTGTAGGAGCTCACCATGCCGAGCAGCCAGAGCACGAGCAGGATGACGAATATGGTCCAGAGCATCTCTCTCTCCTTTCCGGTTCCGTCCGGACTCGAGACCGCAGGAGCCGTGCCAGGCCCGGAGCCCCGCCGGAACGCCGTTCGCGGGCCGTCCGGCCGGGAGAGGGAGGAAGATCTTTCCGACGCCTCTTCACCGCGAGGACACTTTTTCAAGGCGAGCCGTGAGACGGACGCGTCCCGATCCCCTCGGCGTTCCGCGGACCGACGGCCTCGTTCCTCGAGCGGCGGGCTTGACGGCCGGCGCCCACCGGCCGATCGTCGTCTCCCCGGCGGGAGGTGACGCGATGGCGAGAACGACCCCGGCCCTGCTCCTTCTTCTCCTCGGATCCCTTCGCGCCCCGGCCGCGCCCGCGCCCGGAGAGGTCGCACGCGACCCACGGGTCACGCAGGCGCTCTCGCTCCTGACCGCCTGGTTCGACGCCGAACAGGCCCACCGGCGGCTGCCGGGCCTCTCGCTCGCCGTCGTCCGCGACCAGGAGCTCCTCTACGCGCGCGGCTTCGGGTACGCGCACCTCGAGACGAAGGTGCCCGCGACGCCGCAGACGATGTACTCGATCTGCTCCATCTCGAAGCTCTTCACGAGCGTCGCCCTGATGCAGCAGCGCGACGCCGGGCGGCTCCGGCTCGACGACCCGGTTTCGAAGCACCTGCCCTGGTTCTCGATCGGCGGGATGCCCGTCGGCGCGCCGCCGGTGACCGTCTTCGGCCTCCTGACCCACTCCTCGGGTCTCCCGCGCGAGTCGGACGTCCCGTACTGGACCGGGCCCGGCTACCCCTTCCCTCCCGCCGAGAAGATCCGCGGCAAGGTCGGCGAGCAGGAGATGCTCTACCGGCCCGAAACGGTCTTCCAGTACTCGAACCTCGGGCTGACGCTCGCGGGCGAGGTCGCCGCCGCCGCGGCAGGGAAGCCGTGGGCCGGGCTCGTGAAGGGCGGGATCCTCGACCCGCTCAGGATGAAGGACACGGAGGTGGAGCACCTCGACCGCTGGCGCGGGAACCGGCTCGCGACCGGCTACACCGCGCCCCGCAGGGACGGGACGCGCGAGAAGGTGCCGCCGTACGAGGTGCGCGGGATCGCGCCGGCCGCCGGGATGACCTCGACCGTCGAGGACCTCGGCCGCTTCGCCTCCTGGCAGCTCCGCCTCCTCGGGAGCGGGAAGACCGAGCTCCTCGACGTCGACACGCTCCGCGAGATGCAGCGGGTGCAGTTCATGGACCCGGGGTGGAAGACGAGCTGGGGGCTCGGCTTCCAGGTCTGGCGGAACGGGGAGAGGACATTCGTCGGCCACAACGGCTACTGCCCCGGCTACCAGAGCCAGCTCCTCGTCCAGACGGACGAGAAGCTCGCGACCGTCTTCATGACGAACACGAACGGGATCGACGCGCAGCGCTACGCGCAGGTCGCCTACGACGTCGTCGCCCCGGCCGTGAAGAAGGCGCTCGACGACCCGTCGGGGGCGAAACCCCACGTCGCCGCGTTCGCGCGCTACGCCGGGCGGTACGACAACTGGCTCGCCGGAGAGGCGAACGTCTTCCCGTGGGACGACGGCCTCGCGCTCCTCCCGACCCCCTCCGAAAGGCCGCTGGACGCCCTCGTGAAGCTGAAGCCCGCCGGCGAGCACCGCTTCCGGCGCCTCCGCGACGACGGCTCGCTCGGCGAAGAGATCCGCTTCGAGGTCGACGCGCAGGGCCGCGCCATCCGCCTCTGGCGATTCAGCAACTCCATGGAGCGGGCCGCGGAGCCGCTCCCGGCGAGGTAGCCGGCCGGCGGCGGACCTTCACGTTCAGCCGGGTCAGGGCCGGGGATCGGCCGTCGGTTCCGCGCCCGGGACCCACCAGCCGCCGATCTCGATCTCCACCGCGTCGAACGGGACGGCGCGGACGACGGCGTCGCCCTCCCAGGCCCCCGCGAGTGTCCAGCGGTTCCCGCGGCTCTCGAAGACCTCGAGCGTCCGGGCGAGCGGGTCGACGAGCCACGCCCAGGACACCCCCTCCTCGAGGTAGACCGCGAGCTTGCGCACCCTGTCGAGGCGCTGGGTGGAAGGGGAGAGGACCTCGCAGACCCAGTCGGGGGCGAGGGTGAAGAACGCGTCCGTCGGGAAGGCGGGCATCCGCTCCCGCCGCCAGCCGGCGAGGTCGGGGACGAGAACCTGCCGCCCGAGGTGAACTTCCGGCTCGAAGACGATCCACCAGCCCCCCGGCCCGCCCCGTCCCCGGTCGAACGGCGGCCCGAGGTCCCCCCCGAGAACCGAGGTGGCCCGGGCGTGCGGCGCCGTCGGCCGCGGGGAGGCGATCAGCTCCCCGTCGACGATCTCGCCGATCACGTTCTCCGGGAGGGCGAGGAGGTCGGCGTACGTCGCCTCCTTCTTCGGGCTCCGGCTGGTCGACACGGGGGAAGTCTAGCGCCCCCGCCCACCTCCTCCGCGTCCGGCACGCCGGCGCGGTCTACCTCCGCGTCCCGACCGTCGCCCTCAGCAGCCGGAGCCTCACGTCGAGCTCCTCCGGCGTCATGTGGGCGTACTTGGCCGGAAGGAGCCTGCGGCTCGAGGCCTCGAAGACGGCAAGGAGCTCCATGTACTCGAGGAGCTCCGCGTCGCGCGAGGGAAAGTAGTCGGAGGCCGCCTTCACGAAGTGCTCGGCGGTGACGGGCGCGTCGCCCCCCGCCTCGCGGGCGGCGTCGTCGTTCGCCATCAGGACGACCGCCTCGACGTCGGCGTTGCTGTAGCCGACGAGCTTCGCGGAGAAGGTGTCGCGGATCGTCGCGAGGTCGACGTCCGACCTCACCTTGTTCTTCTTCACGAGCGCCTTCGCGACCGCCTCGACCTCCTCGGGCGCCTGCGAGTAGAGGAACGGGATCTTCCGGTCGAGGCGCCCCGCGCGCTTCAGGTCGACGTCCAGCTTGTCGGGGCGGTTCGTCATGACGAGGAAGAGGATCCGGCCCCGGTTCGAGGTGTCGGACATGAACTCCTTGATCCGCGCGATGACGCGGCTCGAGGTCCCTCCGTCCCCTTCGCCGTCGGTGTTCCCGAACGCCCGGTCCCCCTCGTCGATGATGACGACGACCTGCCCGATCGCCTTGATGACGGTCAGGATCCGCTCGAGGTTCCCCTCGGTCGCCCCGACCCACTTGGAGCGGAAGTTCTTCAGCTTGATCGTCGGGAGGCCGCACTCCTTCGCGAACGCCTCGGCGACGAACGTCTTCCCCGTCCCCATCGGGCCGGTGAAGAGGATCCCCATCGGGACGCGGCTCCGCCGCCCCTCGCGGATGTTGTCGGCCAGGACGAGGAGGTCCTTCTTCACCTCGTCCATCCCGCCGACGACGGAGAAGTCGTGCCCCGGCTCGACGAACTCGACGAGGCCGAAGCACTCCCGCTCGAGGATCTCCCGCTTCCTCTTCGAGATGAGGCGGTCGACCTCCTTCCGCGCCCGCTCGGCCGCGTCGGCCGCGGCCGCAACGGCCGGGTCGGCGGCGCCGGGGGCGAGGAGGGCGCGGATCTCGTCGCGCGTGAGGCCCGCGGTGAGCTGGGAGAGCTTCTTGGCCCGCTCGGCAGCGTCGGCCGCGGTGCCGAGGAGGCCGGCGATGAAGGCCTCGCGCTCGGCGCGGTCCTCCTCGGCGGGCGGGGGCGGGGCGAGGATCGCCTCGATCTGGAGGAGCTTCAGGCCGGCCGTCAGGTCGGCGTAGCGCTCGGCCTCCCTCTCGGTCAGGCGCGGGTCGACGATCCGCGCCGCGGCCCGTCGGGTCTCGCGGTCGGGCATCGGGACGTCGACGACGGCGACCTTCGGGTTCGAGACGAGCTTCGGCGAGAGCTCGGCGAGGTTCTCGGCGACGAGGAGGACGACGTTGTCCTGCTTCTCGATCTGCGGGAGGAACGACCAGCGGTGGAGCGTGACGATGGAGGCGCGGTCGAGGTCCCCCTGGAACGACGGGTCGCCGGAGGGGGCGATCGTCTCGGCGTACTCGACGACGACACCGACCTTCCGCGAGGTGACGAGGAGCCGCTCGAGGCCGGCGAGCGCCTTCTCGCGCGGCGCCTCCCGCATCAGCTCGGCCTGCGCCTCCGCCTCCTTCGCCTTCTTCGGAAAGCGGACACCCGTCGCGAGGTTGTAGACGGCGATCGTGTCCCTCACGTCCTTCCAGAAGACGTCCGTGAGGAACTCGGTCAGCGGCCTCAGGGCGCCGTCGACGAGGACGAGGTCGTGGACGTTCCCGTGGAGGACGAAGAGGACCGCCTCGTTGCGCAGGTAGCGGCGGCGGAGGTCTTCGGCCCAGGCGGGGAGGATGCGGGCTTCGGCCATGGCGGCTCCTTGGTCAGAACGAGTAGCGCGAGACCCAGCGGGTCGGCTGGAACGGGGGGATTGAGCGCGGGACGAGGAGGGCGGCCCCCGGGCGAAGGTGGGCGCGGAACTCCCCGGGAAGCGCCTTCCCGGCGTAGGCCGCGGAAAGGTAGCGCCAGTCGGCCTCGGCCCAGTCCGAGAGCCACGCGTCGAGGTCCTCGACGCCCGCCTCGTGAAAGAGCGCCAGGGCGTACTCAGAGGCTTCCCGCTCGTAGCGTCGGATCGCCTCGAGCCGCTCGGGGCCCGGGCTCGCGTCGAGCGACGAGGCCGCGATCCCGAGCTCCCGGAGCTCCTCCGACACGTTCCACTGGACCGTGTGCCCGAAGAGGTGGGCGAGGACGAAGAGCGCGACGTCGACCTCCTGGTCGTGGTCGACGGCAATCTCGACGCCGTCGAAGTCGCCGGTGTTCGGGTCGAGGACGTCGGCGATCCTCACGGGGATCCCGTACCTCGACTCGAGGAGGTCGTGCACCGCGTCGAACGCGGCGCGGAGGCGCTCCCCGGAGGGACCGGGTCCCTCGTTCACGGGTTCGAGAGGCCGGAGGCCTCGAGCATCGCCTCGGTGTCGCGCGCCGACTGCTTGATCGCCTCGACCCCCTCGAGGAGCTCGTCGAGCTGGCCCGAGAGCTCCTTCGGCGACTGCATCGTGACGATCTGGTCGGCGATGAGCTGGAACGTGTTCTCGATCAGGTCGAGCTGGCCGCGGGCGACGGCGAGGTAGTGGTCGATCTCCCGCATCCGCTCCTGACGCTTCACGACGATCGCGAGGTTCTTCTGCGAGATCTCGGTCCGCTGGTCCTCGGGGTCCCCCCGGCGGACCTCGGCCGCGTAGCGCTCGACGTCCCGCTCGAGGGCCCGCGCGTCGACGGAGTCGAGGTAGGAGCGGTAGCGGGCGCAGGTGAGGGCCATCTCGACGAAGGCGTCGACGAGACGGTCCGTCTTCACGAGCTCGCCCCGGAGGAGCTCGCCCGTGAACGTCGGGTTCTGCGCGGCGAGCCGCTCGATCTCCCTGCGGCGGGCGACGAGCGCCTCGACCCTCTCCCGGTCGTGCTCCGGCAGGACCGCGATCCGCTTCCTCCGTTCCTCGGCCTCGATCGCCTCGCGAAGCTTCGCGAAGCGCGGGTCCCAGAGGAGGTGGCGGAGGCGCTTGCTGTCGGGGGCCCAGAGGAGCCAGAGCGCCTCGAGGCCGAGGGCGCCGAGGATCGGGAGCGGGTTCAGCGTCAGGAGCGACGCGGCCGCCGCTCCCCCGAGGAGGGAGAGGTTGTAGGGGTTGAGGAACGCGGCTTTCACGTAGGACGGCTGGGCGCCGAAGACCGTGTCGGCCGCCCTTCCCTTCAGCAGGTCGACCGCGGTCTCCTTCGCGGCCGCGCGCACGGCCGGCGAGACGCCCGACCGGGCCGCGGACCTCTGCGCCGCGGAGCGGTTCCGGGGGACCTGCTGCTCCGCCACCGTGCCCCGTCCTAGCCCGCCGGCTGCGGGGCGTAGAGCATGTCGAGGAGCTTCTTCTCGATCGCCCGGAACTCGTCCGTCGACTTCAAGTGGACGTCCCGCTCCGCGAAATTCGGGACGTCGACCCGGTGGAGGATCCGGGCCGGGCGGGAGGAGAGGACGTAGCAGGTGTCGGCGAGGTAGACCGCCTCGGAGACGTCGTGCGTCACGAAGAGGATCGTGTTGTCCTCGATCCTCGAGACGTCGAGGAGGAGCCCCTGCATCCCCCACCGCGTCATCGGGTCGAGCGCGCCGAACGGCTCGTCCATCAGGACGACGCGCGGCTTGTTCACGAGCGTCCGCGCGATGGCGACCCGCTGCTTCATCCCGCCCGAGAGGTCCTTCGGGAACCGCTTCGCGAAGTCGAGGAGGCCGACCTCCTTCAGGACCTCGCGCGCGCGGTCGCCGCGCTCCTTCGCGGCGACGCCCCGGAGCTTCAGGCCGTACTCGACGTTCTCCTGGACGGTGAGCCAGCCGAACGACGTGTAGGCCTGGAAGACCATCCCGCGGTCCTGCGAGGGGCCCCCGATCGGCTGCCCGTCGAGGAGGACCTCCCCCTTCGTCGGCGGCAGGAGGCCGGCGACGGCCTTCAGGATCGTCGACTTGCCGCACCCGGAGGGGCCGAGGAAGACGACGATCTCCCCGGCGCCGGGCTTGTCGGCGATGTCGAAGGAGACGTCGCGGACGGCCTCGGTCTTCTCGCCTCCCCGCCCGATGTACGTGACGGAGAGGTCCTTCACCGAGAGCCGCGGGACGGCGGCCGGCGCGGCGGCGCTCACGCGTTCACCTCGCGCCAGCGGAACAGGAGGCGCGAGACCGACGAGATGAGGAAGTCGGTCAGGAGGCCGATGCCGCCGATCACGAGAAGGCCGGCGAACGACCAGGAAGCCTTCTGGTGCGTCCGGGCGAGCTCGACCATGTAGCCGAGGCCGTGCTCGGGGTTCACCGCCTCGGCGAGGATGACGTAGGTCCAGGAGATCGCGTTCATGACGCGGAAGGAATCGAAGATCTCGGGAGCCGCCGCCGGGAGGAGGACGGTCCGGATCACCTGCCCTCGCGTGGCGCCGAGCGTCATCGCCGTCTGGACGTACTCCTCGGGGACCGTGCGGATCGCCGTGACGACGACGGGGAGGAGGTAGACGAAGACGCCGAGGAAGAGGAACGCGATCTTCTGCTTCTCGTAGATCCCGAACCAGAGGATGAGGAGCGGGATGAAGGCCGAGATCGGCATGTACCGGAGCGGGGCGACGATCGGCTCGAAGAGCCTGTTCACCGGGGTGAACGCCCCCATCAGGACGCCGAGCGGGAGCGCGACCGCCGAGGCGATGAGGAACGCGAGCGCGATCCGCCTCGTGGAGACGAGGATCGCCCTCCAGAGGTCGTGCTGCAGGAAGAGCTGGAGCGTGCCGCGGACGACCTCCGTCGGCGAGGGGAGGAAGTCGGCCGGCGCGAGACCGCCGTAGCTCAGGACGCACCAGACGGCGAGGACGAGCGCCGGCATGACGAAGCCGAGGACGAGCGCCGTCCGCTTCGGGAGCGGCGCCCGGAGCGCGAAGAGTCCACGGTTGCTCAAGCCATTCCCCTCCTGCCTCGTCTCCCGGCGCGGGAGGCGCGTCGCCGCGCCTCCCGGGTACCCGCCCCCTATACCGGTCTCCGGTGGGGGACGCGGGGGGATCGAGCCCCCCCCGCGATCGTTTCAGTTCGTCGCGAGGACGACCTTGATGTCGGTCCGGCGGTTCAGCTGCCGTCCCGTCTCGGTCGTGTTGTCGGCGACCGGGTTCGTCGAGCCGCGCCCGATCGTCTGGAACCGGCTCGCCTCGATGTTCGGGAAGTTCGTCAGGACGTAGTTCTTCACGGCGAGCGCCCGCCGCTCGGAGAGGGCCATGTTCAGCGAGGCCTTACCGGTCGCGTCGGTGTTCCCCTCGACGCGCAGGTACGTGTTCCCGAACGAGGTCATCGTCTCGCCGAGGGCGTCGAGGACGAAGAAGGAGCCCGGCATGATCTCGTCGCTGTTCGGCGTGAAGTGGATCTGGATCTGCTTGTTGATGATCGCCCGGTCCGTCGCCGCCGGCGCCTTCGCGGCGACCTTCGGCTCCTCGACCTGCTGCGTCTGGTACGCGGCGGCGAGGGCGCCGAGGAAGCGGGTGTCGGCCCAGTCCTTCGCGTCGACCGGCCGCGTGACGAGCCCCTTCTTCCGCCAGATGACGAACGCCGTGTCGAAGAGGGTCTCGTAGTGGGCCTTGCCGCCCGTCAGGCCGTAGAACTGGGCGTTGTCGGCATAAGGGGTGAGCTTGAGGCCTGAGAGCATCCCGGAGACGGTCTCCTCGTCGAGCTTGAGCGCCTTGCCGACGACGGCGTAGGAGCCCGCCGGGTCCGACTTCATCATCTCGATCCCGTCGAACCAGCCGTGGACGAAGTCGCGGACGGTCTCCGGGTAGGAGTCGATCAGGTCCTGCCGGGCGCAGAGCGTGTCCGCGATGATGTTCGTGGCGGCGGCGGTGGAGACGAGGATGTGGGCGTCGTTCCGCGCCTCGACGGAGGCGGAGAGGTCCGGCTCCCAGGTCACGGCGGCGTCGACCTGTCGCGCCTTGAACATCGCGGCCGCGGCCGGCGCGTCCTGCGTGAAGACGATCGCCTTCTCGACGCCGGCGCGCTCCTCGGGCGTGAGGCCCGACTGCGACAGGAGGTAGAGGAGCAGGAAGTGGGAGGGCGTGAACTGCGTGCAGGCGACCTTCTTCCCGCGGAGGTCCTCGATCGACTTGATCGAGGCGAGCGAGACGATGCCGTCGCCGCCGCGGGACCAGTCCTGCAGGAGGATCGACTTCGCCTTCGCCCCCTGCTCGGCGAGGATCGACGCCTCGCGCGCCCAGTTGTCGACGGTGTTCCACATGACGTCGACGTCGCCCTTCCGGAACGCGGCGAGCTTGGCCGCCGGGTCCTCGAGGAGGACGAACTTCACGTCGAGGCCGTACTTCCGCTTGTAGTAGGAGGTGGGGTTCGGGTCCATGCCGGCGTTGAAGACGACGCCGGGGGCATGCCCCGCCCAGGTGTTGATGGCGACGACGAGCGGCCGTCCGAGCTTGCCGGAGCCGGTGAGCGCGGCACCCGTCACCCCCTCGGAACCCTTGCCCCGTTCGGCGTCGGCGGGAGCGCCCTTGAGCGCGTCGAAGTCGGCGGAGTCGACTCCGGCGCTCTCGACGGCTCCCTTCTTCTCGGCTCCCGCCCACTGCCGGACGGTGTCCCCCTTGTAGTGCCAGAAGGCGTAGCCGAGAACGCCGAGGACGACCACGGTGATGAAGAGCTTCGCGAACGGGGTGAGCTTCATGTCCCTCTCCCTGGCGGAGGGGCGACCGCTCCGGCGCCGGATCGCGCCGCGGCCCCTCTCCGCGAAAACGCGAGCGGCCCCCGCGGGGGCCGCTCGTCCTTACATCGTCTTCTGGCCCTGGGCCGCCTGGGCCGCGGCCCGCTTCGCCTTCAGCTCGGCGAGCTGCTGCTTGGCCTGCACGTCGCCGGCCTGGGTCTTGAGCGCCGCGAGGCGGCCGTCGAGCGAGGTCTCCGAGAGCTCCTTGCCGAGGTTCGCGGCGGCGACGGTCGTCTTGATGTGGTCGCGGACGTTCTCGAGCGCCTTCACCTCGGCGTCCACCGAGAGGCCGTCGAGCTGCTCCTGGATCTTCAGCCGGGCCTGCGCCGACTGCATCCGCGCGAGCATCGTGTCGCGCTCGGCCTTCAGCTTCTTGATCTCGCCCTGCACCTGGAGGAGCGAGCTCTTCGCCGACTCGGCGTCCTTCGAGGCCGTGTCCATGTCGGCCCGCATCTCCGTGATGTCGGCCTCGAGCTGGTTCTTCTTCTGGATCAGGATGACGGCGAGGTCGTCCTGGGCCGTCTCGACCGCCGCGTTCAGCTCGGCCTCGGTCTGCGCGAGCTCGCGCGTCGACTTCTTCAGGCGCTCGTCGATGTCCTCGCGGCGCCGGATGATCGACGCGGTCGCCGTCTTGAGCTTCGTGTACTTCTCCACCATCGAGTTGATGGCGTTCTCGTAGGCGATCTCCGGGTGCTCCTTCTCGACGTCCGAGATCCAGATCGAGAGGAATCCCTTCCAGAGGTTGCCCAGCCTCGCGAAGAAACCGACGTTGGCCATGCTAATCCTTCCTCTCGGGCGGGGCGGTCGGCTCGATGAGCTTCGGGGACGAATGGACCACCCGCGCCACCTCCTCCTGCCCGAAGAACTCGAGGACCTGCTGGACCTCGAGCTTCCTCGCGTTACAGCTCGTCTGTACGGCGGCCTGCTCCTGCAGTTTCCGGTCGAGGAGGGCGCGCGCCTCGGCGATCTTCTGCTCGTACCCGGCGACGATCGTCTGGACCTCGCGCGCCGTGTCGGCCGTCTCGCCCGCCGTCCGGCGAAGGTAGCCCTCGAGCGCCTGGATCGACTCGACGCCCGCCTCGATGATCTTGTCGACGGGGACGCCGAACGCCTTCAGCGACGCCTCGACGATCTGCCTCTTCACGGCCGGGTCGGTCCCCGGGGGAAGGCCCCCGAGGAGCGCCTGCGCCTTCGCGAAGAGGTCGCGCTCCTGGGCGTCGACCCCCGCGGCGTCCAGGACGCCGTCGAAGTCGACCTGGCCGGCGACCGCCCTCGGCGGCTCCTTCACGAACGTGACGGGCGGCGGTCCGGGAGGGGGCGCGGCCGCGGGTTCCCCGTCCGCCGCCGGGACGTCCACCTCCGCGGGGAGAGAAGCCTCCTCCCCCGCCTCCTTGACGACGAACCAGCCGAGGACGGTGGAGCCCCAGTTCTTCTTTTCGCTCATGGCAAGTCTCGAATTCGAGATCTTATCAAGCGGGCGGCCCGGAATCCGCTCCCCGACCGGGCCGTCGTAAAGTCGGGAGGGAGATGGCGCGCGGTCACTGGGCCCGGTCGACGGAGGAGCTCCGGAAACGTCTCGCGACGGCGGTGCCGCGCGAGACGCTCCGGGCGCTGCACCGGCGTTCCGCCGCGCGGCACTTCGCGGTCGTCCTTCGCCAGTCGCTCCTCTTCGCCAGCGCCTTCGCCGCCGGCTGGGAGTTCGAGAGCCTCTGGGTCCGCGTCCCGGCCGCGATCGTCCTCGGGCTCTGCGTCTTCGACGGGACGATCCTCCTCCACGAGGTCGTCCACCGGACGGTCTTCCGCTCCGACCGGCCGCGCGCATACCGCCTGCTCGGGCTCCTGTACGCCCTGCCGTCGGGGCTCTCGCCGTCGCAGTTCACGCGCTGGCACCTCGACCACCACGCCGAGCTCGGCTCGGCGACGGACGACCCGAAGCGGGCCTGGCTCTCGCCGAAGCGGAACGTCCGGTGGCTGAAGCTCCTCTACGCGACGCCCGCCCTCTTCCCGATCTACTTCCGGGCGGCCCGGCACGCGATGGCGGACTACCCCGCCGCGCTCCGGCGGACGATCCTCCTCGAGCGGGCGGCCGCGACGCTCCTCCACCTCGCCGTCGCGGGGGCGATCGGCCTCCTCGGCGGGTGGGAGCGGGTCGTCTGGCTCTGGGCGATCCCCGTCTTCGTCGTCTTCCCGCCGGTCTTCACGCTGAACCGGCTGGGGCAGCACTACGACGTCGACCCCGGCGAGCCGTCGAGATGGGGCACGCGGATGGCGCGCTCCCGCTTCTGGGACGTGGCCTGGCTCTGGTCGAGCTACCACCTCGAGCACCACTACTTCCCGACCGTCCCCTTCTACAGGCTGCGTGACCTGAACGCCGCCCTGACCCCGTTCCTCGACGGCGAGGGGCTCCGCGCGCGCCGCTACCGCGAGCTCGTCTGGGACTGGCTCGTGAGGAACCGGGCGCCTCACACGGACTGGCGCGCCCGACTGTAATAGACTTGGAAGCCCTTTATGGCGGAGAACCTCGGCAGGATCCTCGTCGTCGACGATGAGCCTTTCGCACGGACGGTCGTCCGGCGGATGCTCGAGGTGGACGGCTGGGAGGTTTCCGAGGCCCGGTCGACGCAGGAAGCCCGCGCGCTCCTCGCCGGCGAGCCGGAGCCGGTCGCGCTCCTCCTCGACGTCCTCCTCGACGGCGAGAGCGGTCTGGAGTACCTCGAACGGCTGCGGGAGGAGGGGGTCCTCGTCCCGGTCATCGTCATGACCGCCATGGAGGACGTGGAGACCGCCGTCCGGGCGATGAAGGCCGGCGCCTACGACTTCCTCGTCAAGCCGGTCACTCCGGAGCGCCTCCGGACGGCCCTGACGCACGCCGCCGAGCGGCGCGCGCTGCTGGACGAGAACCGGGACCTCCGCAAGAGGGTCCGCCAGGAGGCGTTCGGCCGGACGCTCGTCGGCGAGAGCCCCGCGATGAAGGCGCTCTTCTCCGAGATGGAGCGGGTCGTCGAGACCGACATCGCCGTCTGCCTCCTCGGGGAGACGGGGACGGGCAAGGAGCTCGTCGCCCGGTGGCTCCACGAGAACGGACCGCGCGGCAAGGGCCCGTTCGTCGACATCAACTGCGCCGCGATCCCCGAGACGCTGATCGAGAGCGAGCTCTTCGGTCACGAGAAGGGGGCGTTCACCGGCGCCGCGGCCCGCCACAAGGGAAAGCTCGAGCAGGCCGACGGCGGGACGCTCTTCCTCGACGAGCTCGGGGAGATGGCTCACGCGACCCAGGCCCGGCTCCTCCGCGTCCTCCAGGAGAAGACCCTGGTGCGGGTGGGCGGCAGCGAGACGATCCCCTACAACGCCCGGCTCATCTCCGCGACGCAGCGCGACCTGACGGCCGCCGTCCGTCAGGGGAGCTTCCGGGAGGACCTCTACTTCCGGGTCGTCGTCTATCCGCTGCGGCTTCCCCCGCTCCGAGAGCGGATCGAGGACATCGCGCTCCTCGTCCACCACTTCATCCGGGTCTTCCGGGCGAGCACCGGCCGCCCCGTCGAGGGGATCACGCCCGAGGCGATCGTCACGCTCGAGGCGTACACCTGGCCAGGGAACGTCCGGGAGCTGCAGAACGCCGTCTTCCGCGCGGTCGTCTCCGCGCGGGGGCCGTTCCTGACGACCGCCGACTTCCCGGACCTCTCCCCCGACCGGGTGCCGCGCTACCAGCCGCGCCCGTATCCGGCCCGGCCAGACGGCCCCCCGACCCCCGCCGCCGGCCTTCAGAAGGCGGCGATGGCCGCGCCGAGCCTCGTCACGATGGAGGACCACGAGCGGGCCGCGATCCAGCAGGCGCTCGACGCCTCCAACGGGAACGTGAGGGCCGCCGCGGACCGCCTCCAGGTCGCCCGGTCGACGCTCTACCGGCGGATCCGCGCCCTCGGCCTGACGGCCGCGTCCTGAGCGCCGGGCGCCCGCGCCGGCGCCCAAACCCGCTCTGCTACTCTCCCGTCCCGTCCGGGGCGGCCCGTGGGCGCCCACTCCCGACGCCGAGGATGACGATGGCGATCGAAGTCTCGACCCCGCCCCTGGAGAAGCTCCATGGCCTCCTTCCGGACGACCTCGTCCGGGCCTACCGGATCGCGTACACCTCGCGCCGGATCGACGACAAGGAGATCCAGCTCAAGCGGCAGAACCGGATCTTCTTCCAGATCAGCGGGGCCGGGCACGAGGCGGTCCAGGTCGCGGCGGCGATGCTCATGCGGCCCGGCGTCGACTGGCTCTTCCCGTACTACCGGGACCGGGCCCTCTGCCTCGGTCTCGGCGTCACGCCGCTCGAGATGCTGCAAACCGCCGTCGGCGCGAAGGCCGGGGAGGCCTCCGCCGGGCGGCAGATGCCGTCCCACTGGGGCTCCCGGCGTCTCAACATCTTCACGACCTCCTCCCCGACCGGCTCCGAGTGCCTCCCCGGCGTCGGCGTCGCCGAGGCGGGGCGGTTCCTCGAGCGGCCCGAGTCCCGGCCCTTCCTCGCCGCCACCTCCGGCTTCGCGAAGGACGAGGTCTCGGTCGTCACGATCGGCGACGGATCGACATCCGAGGGGGAGTTCTGGGAGGCGCTGAACGCGGCGACGGTCCGGAGGCTCCCGGTCCTCTTCCTCGTCGAGGACAACAAGTTCGCGATCTCGACGCCGGTCGAGGTGAACACGCCCGGCGGCTCGATCTCGAAGGTCGTTCGCGGCTACCCCGGCCTCTTCCTCGCCGAGGTCGACGGGTGCGACTTCCTGGCGTCCTTCGACGCGCTGCGGTGGGCGTTCGCCTACTGCACGGAGCGGAAGGGGCCCGCCCTCGTCCACGCCCACGTCGTCCGCCCCTACTCGCACTCGCTCTCCGACGACGACCGGCTCTACCGGACGGAGGAGGAGCGGAAGAAGGACGCCGAAGGCGACCCGCTCGTCCGGATGGAGGCGCTCCTCCTCGAGCACGGCGTCCTGGACGCGGAGAAGCTCGCGGAGCTGAAGGCCGAGGTCGACGCCGAGGTGAACGCGGCGGCCGACGCGGCGATCGAGAGCCCGCAGCCGGAGGCGGCGGAGGTCTTCGCCCACGTCATCTCCCCCGACGTCGACCCGACCTCCCCCGCGTTCGACACCGAGGACGCCCCCGCGTTCACCGGCACCCCGACGACGATGGTCGACCTGATCAACGCCGCCCTGAAGGACGAGATGCGACGGGACGGGCGGATCGTCGTCTTCGGCGAGGACGTCGCCGACGCGACGCGCGCCGAGGTCCTCGCCGAGTGCAAGGGGAAGGGGGGCGTCTTCAAGGTGACCGCGGGCCTCCAGAAGGCCTTCGGCTCCGACCGCGTCTTCAACTCCCCCCTCGCCGAGGCGACGATCGTCGGCACCGCGATCGGCTGGGCGGCCCGCGGCCTGAAGCCGGTCGTCGAGATCCAGTTCTTCGACTACATCTGGCCGGCGATGCAGCAGCTGCGCGACGAGCTCGCGACGGTCCGCTGGCGCTCCGGCGGGACCTGGAAAGCTCCCGTCGTCGTCCGGGTCGCGATCGGCGGCTACCTGACGGGGGGAGGCCCCTACCATTCGCAGTCGGGCGAGGTGACGTTCGCGCACATCCCGGGCCTGCGCGTCGCCTATCCGTCGAACGCCCTCGACGCCAACGGCCTCCTCCGGACCGCCATCCGCTGCGACGACCCGGTCCTCTTCCTCGAGCACAAGCACCTCTATCGACAGACGCACAACAAGGGGGCGAACCCCGGCCCCGACTACATGGTCCCGTTCGGGAAGGCGAAGGTCGTCCGCCCCGGCGCCGACGCCACGGTCGTGACGTACGGCGCGACCGTCTTCCGGAGCGTCGTCGCGGCGCGGAAGATCGCCGAGGACTCGGGGAAGGAGGTCGAGGTGATCGACCTGCGGACGCTCGCCCCGTACGACTTCGACGCCATCGCGACGAGCGTCGGGAAGACGAGCCGGCTCCTCGTCGTCCACGAGGACTGGAAGACGCACGGCTTCGGCGCCGAGGTCGCGGCGCGGGCGTCGGACGAGCTCTTCGAGCGGCTCGACGCTCCGGTGCGGCGCGTCGGGGCGAAGGACGTCTTCTGCGGCTACGCGCCGCAGCTGGAGGACGCGACGCTCCCGCAGAGCGCGGAGATCGAGCAGGCGCTCCGGGAGCTCCTCGCGTACTGAGGTGAAGCGGGCGCTTCCTCCCCTCGCCCTCGCGGCGGTGTTCCTCGCCGCGATCGGCGCAGGCTCCTTCTTCGCCGACCCGATCGGCCTCGTGGCCGACGCCGGAGCGCTTCGATTCCGCTCCGCCGGGGCGCGCGCGACGACGGTTCCCGGCCCCTCGGGGACGCGCCTGTTCGCCCGGGAGCTCGGGCCCCGCTCGGCCGGAACGCCGGTCGTCCTCCTTCACGGCCTCGGCGCCGCCTCGCACTACTGGTCCGAGACGGCGATCGACCTCTTCCGCGCCGGGCGGACCGTGATCGTCCCCGACGCCCCGGGCTCCGGGCGGAGCGACCCGCCCGCGGCGGAGTCGGGCTGGGGGATCCCGGGGCGCGTCGCGGCGGTCTCGGCGCTGCTCGACGCCCTGGGGGTCCGGAAGGCGGACCTCGTCGGGCACTCGCTCGGGGGCTGGACCGCCGGGGCCTTCGCCCTCGCCGAGCCGTACCGCGTCCGCCGGCTCGTCCTCGTCGACGCCGCGGGCTTCTCGAAGCCCGACCCGCGGGCCGAGGCCGAGCTCCGGACGAGCCTCTCGCCCGGAGACCGCGCCGGCGCCCGCCGGCTCTACGACCTCCTCTTCCTGCGGAAGCCGTTTCCCGCCTCCGGGTTCCTCCTCGACGCCTTCGGGCGACAGTACCGGAGCGAGAACGTCGTCGCGACGGTGGCGGCGCTGGAGGAGAAGGACGGCCTCCTCGGCCGCGAGGCGGAGCTCCCCGAGGGGACCGTCTTCGTCCATGGCGCCGAGGACCTCATCTGCCCCCTGCCCGACACGCGCGCGGCGTTCGCGCGTGCGAGGAACGCCCGCCTCTTCGTGATCCGCGGGACCGGGCACGACGCGCCGCTCGAAGCGCCCCGCCTCTTCCACGAGACGCTCCGGGCCGCCCTCGCGGAGTAGGAGCGGCGCGGCGGGTCAGGGCGCCGGGAGGACGAAGCCGTCCGGCCCGGTCACGCGCAGCTCCGCCCCGGGGCGCAGGGCGTGCACGAAGAGGTCGTGCCGTCCCGGCGCCAGGCGCACGGTGAGCCTCCCGGCCGGACGCGCCTCGCCGAAGAGGACGCTCCCGTCGAGGCGCGCGTCGACCCCGCCTCGGCTCGAGAACGTGTAGAGCCCCTCCTCCACGACGAGGAGCTCGCCCCGTCCGGGGGCCGGGAGGAGCGGGAGCGCGCCGAGGGACGCGGCCGCCGCCGCGGCCGCCGCGCCGGCCGGGACGCGGAGGAGCCTCCAGCCGGGGAAGCCCGGCAGCGCTCCGCCCGTGGCGACGGCGAGGGAGCCCGGCGCGGCGGGGCGCGCGGTGGCGGCGGACTCCGCGAGGAGGAGGCCGCGGGACGGGCGGTAGCGGAGCGCGTCGAGGCCGTCCGCCAGCCGGATCGCCGGTCGCCCGCTCTCCGGCCGGGCGAGGAGAGTGTCGACGACGAAGGCGTTCCGCGCGGCGCCCGGCGAAAGGACGACGTCCGCGGGGCCGCGGGCGGCGAGGTCGTCGCGGATCGCGTCGGCCAGCGCCCGCTCCGGCCCACCGAACGCGCCCTCGAGCCGCGGCGAGCCGAGCCAGCGGAGGAAGGCCCCGGCGTCGGTCGCGCCGGCGACGCCGACGACCGCGACGACGGCGGCGATGGCGAGGCGGCGCCGCCCTCCGGACACGGCGACGAGATGCTCGGCGCCGAGGGCCGCGAGGACGACGAGGAACGGAGCGGCGTGGACGGCCCGGTACGCATTCGCGGCCTCCTCGACGGCGAAGAGGCTCGCGAGGAGGAAGAGCCCCGCGGCCGACGCGAGGAGCCGTTCCGACCCTCCGCGGCGCAACCCGGCCGCGGCCCCGACGAGGGCGAGGCCCGTCACAGCGAGCGGCAGGACGGGACGGCCGGGGTCGCCGTGGCGCTCGTTCGGATCGCCTCCGAGGGCGAAGAGCCGCGCGTAGGCCGCGGCGTTCCGGGCCAGGCTCGACAGGGCGGTCCCGGTCCCTTCGCGCGCGGCGGAGAGCTCGCGGGCACGCGCGAGCGCCCTTTCGGGATGCGCGGCGTAGTGGGCCGCGAGCGGGGCGAGGACGAGGGCGAACGCGACGAGGCCGGCCGCGGCGACCCGGCGGAACGCGGCCGCGTCCGGGGCGTCGTTCGCGGCGGCCCGGCGCTCGCGGAGCCGGCCGACGAGCCAGAGCGCCGGGGGAAGCGGCAGGAGGGCCCAGGCCGCGACGTAGCCCCACCCCGCGAGCCCGGCCAGCGCCCCCGCGGCGGCGCCGAGGGGGACCGACCGCCGGCTCGCGGCGAGAAGCGCGAGCGCCGCGGCGAGGACGACGACGGCCGAGGTCGCGACCGCGTTCCAGCCCCACCTCCCGGTGACGAGGAGCCAGGACGAGGTGGCGCCGAGGAAGGCGGAGAGGAGGAGGGGGAACGGCCGCCCGCCCGCCGCGGCTCCGGCCAGGGCGGCGATCCCCGCGAGGAGGACGAGCGCCGGCAGGACCGACATCGCGCGGACGGAGGCGATTCCTCCCCCGGCGGCGCGGTCGATGACGGAGAGGCCGTGGAGCGAGAGGTTCGTCAGCCAGGAGTTGACGAAACCCGCATCGGGGGGCTGCAGAGGCGAGGTGCCGAGAAGGGGCGCGTTCGTCGCCGAGACGACCCGCGCGGCGCGCAGGGCGAGCGCCTCGTCGATCCAGGGACCCGGCGGCGCCGCCCGGACGCGGTGGAGGCGGAGCGCGGCGCCGGCGAGGAGGAGCGTCAGGAGCGCCGTCCCCGTCGCGAGTCGCCGCGCCGACGCCGTCACTGCGGACCTTCCGGCTCGAACGTCTCCACGACCGGAATGCTCGTCCCCTGCGAGAAGCGGTCGTCGAACGCCTCGGCGAGGACCCGGCCGTCCATGTCGCGGGCGATCGGCTCGCCCGCGAGGGCGAGGAGCGTCGGCGCCAGGTCGACGACGTCGGCCGAGGTGAGCCGGACGCCCGCGCGGATCCCGGAGCCCCAGAGGACGAGGAAGCCGTCGTCGCCCCCGTCGGGCGACGCGACCGGAGCCCGCCCGCGCAGGAGGTCGAGGAGCGCGGTCAGGGGCGGCGCGGGGCCGAAGCTGGCCGGGGCGAAGACGCACAGCGTCCGCTCGCGGCCCTCCCGCTCGAGGAGGTCTCCGAGCGTGTCGTCCAGGAACCTGTAGTAGGCGAGGAGCGCCTTCTCGGCGGCATCGGTCTCGCGGCGCGAGACACCGAAGTAGCGGCGGGGGTCCGCCGCCGGGCCGAGGGCGCGCGCCGGACCGGAGAGGCCCGATAGGACGAGGGCCGAGACGCTTCCGGGGCCGGTCGGAACGCCCGCCAGCGTGGCGCCGACGATCCCGAGATCGCGCGCCGCGCCGGCCGCCGCGCGCGCCTGGGTCCGCTCGGCGTCCGGCAGCCCGGCCGGCTCGAGGGCTCGCGCGAGCGGGCGGTCGAGGTTCCCGGCGCCGAGGAGGAGAAGCCTCGCCCGCTCCGCGGTCTCCTCCGGGAGAGCCTCCCCCTTCGCCCCCTCTTCCGAGAAGAACCGTTCGGTGGCCCAGAGGACGAGCCCCTCCCGCGGAGGGTCGGCTGCGGGCCAGGAGAGGACCGCCGCCTCGTGACCGCGCTCCGCGAGCACCTCCCAGAAAGTCCGGCTCCGCCGCGTCGCCCCGCCCTCGCGGCGCGGGCTCGCGAGCGGCAGCGGAATCGGTCGGGCGAAGCCGGGTAGGCGCGGCCCGAGCCGAAGGAGCCCTGCAGGCGTCGACTGCGACGTCTCCGAGACGACGCCGTGCTTGCGCGGCATCTTCCCGGTCGCGGCCGTCGTCCAGAGGGCCGAGCGGTCGTAGGGGGCGAGCGTGCCGAGCGGACCGCCCGCCCCTTCGTCGAGGAGCCGTGCAAAGACGGGGAGACTGCCGTCGGACGCCGCGCGAGAGAGGAGCTCCCAGGAGACCCCTTCGAGGCCGACGACGAGGAGGCTCCGCGTCGCCGTCCTCGGGATCGACTGCGGCGGGTCGAGGGGCAGGCGCTCGGGCCCGTGACGGCCGAGCAGCGGCACCGCCGAGAGGAGCGCCGCCGGGCCGAGGAGGTACGCGGCGGCGCGCCGTCCGCGCGGCCGCTTCCGGGCCGCAAGGAGAGAGGCGACGGCGGAGACGGCGCCGACGATCGCGACGCCGACGAGGAGGCGCCGGGTCCCGTTCCCGAGGAAGTCGTAGTAGAGCTTCCGCTGGGCCTCGGCGTGGACGGCGAGGAGGGTGAAGACGACCGCGGAGAGGCCCCAGAACCCGGCGGACGGGGTTCCCGGCTCCCGGACGAGAAGGCCGAACGGGGCGAGGACGAGGAACCCGAGGAGGCCGCAGGCCGCGAGGAGGCGGAGGGACGGGAGCGGGGCCAGGAGGTGCGGGTTCAGGGCCAGCAGGACGTTCCCCGCCGCGAGGCCCGCGATGGCCCCGAGGAGCGCGGGGTGGCTGCGCCGGAGAGCCTCGCTCATAATCCGCGTCCGCGAGTCTCGCCGTCTTCCGCATGGTGGTCAACGAAGCCCTCCGCATCCTCCGCACCGTCCGCTACGACGCGGCCCATTTCTCCGTGTTTCTGCAGGCCGGGACGATCGCCGCGGCCGCGAAGCCGGGGCAGTTCGTCATGATCCAGGCCGGCGACGGCCTCCGGCCCTACCTCCGCCGCGCGTTCTCCGTCGCCGACGTCACGACGGTGGCGGGCGTCCCCGGCATCGAGCTCGTCGTGAGGGCCGTCGGGGTCGGGACGGAGGCGCTGGGCCGATTCGCGGAGGGGACACCGATCCCGGTCCTCGGACCGCTCGGCGTGCCGTTCCCGATCGAAGACCTGAAGCAGTCCGACCGGGTCGCGCTCGTGGCCGGCGGGATCGGCCTCGCCCCGCTCGTCTTCCTCTCGCGGCGCCTCGCCGAAAGAGGGATCCCGGCCGACCTCTTCTACGGCGGCCGTAACGAGAGCGAGGTGCTGAAGCGTCCCGACTTCGAGCGCTTCCTCGGCGCGCACCGCTGCCGCTACGCCACCGACGACGGCTCGCTCGGGAAGAGGGGTCGCGTGACCGACATCTTCGGCGCCGCCCTCGAGGCCGGGACGAGCTATCGGCGCGTCTTCGCCTGCGGGCCGGTCCCGATGTTCCGGACTCTCGCCGGGATTCTCGAGTCCGCAGGCGTCGAGGGGTCGTTCGCCCTCGAGTCGGAGATGGCGTGCGGGTTCGGCGTCTGCCTCGGCTGCGTCCTGCCGGGCCGCGACGGGCGCTTCCACACGATCTGCACCGAGGGACCCTGCCTCCCGCCGACCGCGATCGACTGGAGCCGGGTATGAGAGGAGCGTCGCGATGAGCGTCGACCTCACCGTCCACCTCGGCCGACTCCTGCTGAAGAACCCGATCGCGACGGCGTCCGGGACGTTCGGGTACGGGCTGGAGTTCGCGGAGTTCGTCGACCTCGCGTCGCTCGGGGCGATCTCCGTCAAGGGCCTCTCGCTCCGGCCCTGCCTCGGCAACCCGCCGCCGCGCATCTGCGAGACAGACGCCGGGATGCTGAACGCAATCGGCCTCCAGAACGTCGGCGTCGAGGAGTTCCTCGGCGAGAAGCTCCCGAAGCTCCACGAGGCGGGAGCGACCGTCATCGCGAACGTCTGGGGCGACACGGAGGCGGAGTACCGCGCCGTCGTCGAGCGGATCGGCGACGACCCACGGGTCGCCGCCGTCGAGCTGAACGTCTCCTGCCCGAACGTCGTCAAGGGGGGGATGGTCTTCGGGAACGACCCGTCGGCCCTCGGCGCGCTCGTCGCCGCGGTCCGCCCCGCGACGCGCCTCCCGCTCGTCGTGAAGCTCTCGCCGAACGTCACCGACGTCGTTGCCGCCGCCCGGGCGGCGGTCGACGGCGGGGCCGACGTCCTTTCGCTCATCAACACGCTCGTCGGCCTCTCGATCGACATCGAGACGCGCGAGCCGAAGATCGGCTTCACCACGGGCGGTCTCTCCGGGCCCGCGATCCGGCCGGTCGCCGTCCGGATGGTCTGGGAGGTGCGACGGGCCCTACCTCACGTCCCGATCTTCGGCATCGGCGGGATCGAGACGGCCGAGCACGTCGTCGAGTTCCTCATCGCGGGGGCGAATGCCGTCCAGGTCGGAACGGCCAGCTTCCGCGACCCGGGCATCTCCGGCCGGCTCGTCCGCGACCTCGCGCGCTGGTGCGAGCGGCACGGCGTGGAGAGGGTCTCCGACCTGACCGGCACGCTGAAGACGCGCCCGCGCCCCGAGAAGGCGTATGTCTGACGGCCGGAAGCGGATCGCGGTCGCCCTGGACGCTTCCGAGAGGAGTCGGCTCCTCGAGCTCGCGCGGCTCGTCGGGCCGGCGGTCGGCGTCCTGAAGGTCGGGCTCGAGGCCTTCTGCGGCCACGGTCCCGAGCTCGTCCGCGAGCTGGCCGCGCTCGCACCCGTCTTTCTCGACCTGAAGCTCCACGACATCCCGAACACCGTGGGCGGCGCCGCCGCGGCCGCCGCGCGGACGGGCGCCTCGATCCTGAACGTCCATGCGGGCGGCGGCGCCGAGATGATGCGCGCCGCCGGCGAGCGGGCCCGGGAGGCCGCGACGTCCGCCGGCCTCCCGGTGCCGAAGGTCATCGCCGTCACCGTCCTCACTTCGCTCGACGCAGCGGCGCTGGCCGAGGTCGGATTCGCCGGGGCCCCGCGGGAGACCGCCCTTCGCCTCGCGCTCCTCGCGCGGCAGGCGGGTCTCGACGGGGTCGTCTGCTCTCCGGAGGAGATCGGGACGATCCGCTCGGCCTGCGGCCCGGAGTTCCTCCTCGTCGTCCCGGGGATCCGCCCCGCGGGGAGCGCCGCCGGCGACCAGAAGCGGATCGCGACACCCCGCGCGGCGGCGCGCGCGGGAGCCGACCTCCTCGTCATCGGGCGGCCGATCACGGGAGCGCCCGACCCGGCCGCGGCGGCGCGGGCGATCGCGGACGAGATCAACGGGGCCTGAACCGCCAGGACCTCCCGGTGCCGGCGGGAGGCGCGCCCGCGCCTACTCGACTGGGATCTTCGTGTAGCGGGCCGCCGTCCGGCGGGCCTCGGCCGCCCGCTCGGCGAGGGCGATCTCCTCGTCGAGGAAGTCCCGGAGCGCCTTCAGCAGCTCGATCCCGGAGGTCGCCGCCCGGGCCGCCGAGTCGGAGTGCCCCCGGCGGGCCAGCTCGAGGACGAATCGGGTCGCGAGGTCTCCGAGCGGTTTCAGCAGGCAGCCTTCCTTCCCGCACGGGACCCGCGCGCCCGCCTCGGCGGTCCACCCTTCCTCGGGCGCGCCCTCGACGCCCGGCCCGCGAGGCCGGTGGCCCGCCGCCTCGGCCCGCTCCTCCTCGGCAGGCTCGGGCCCGGGACCGAAGTCGGCCTCGAGACCGTCTCCCGCGCTCGCCTTCCGCCCCTTGCGTCTCTCAGCCACGTTCCGCCTCCGCCGCGCTCCGCTCGAAGCGGACCGTCAGCCGCCCCGCCTCCACCTTAGCCTTCGTCGGGACGCTCCCCGCGAGCGTCCTCGGGATCGGGATGTGGTGGCGAAAGTTCCCGAGGGTGACGACGAGGTCTCCCGACGCGACCGCGAGGTCGACGTCCTCCTTCTCGACGAACGGCAGGTCGAGCGTCAGGACGTAGGCCCCCGCCCGCTTCTGGAACCGGTAGGGCGGGGTCGTCCGGAACGACGCGGCCGGATCGAGCCCCGCGTAGAGGGAGGCGCCGAGCTTCGCGAGGCCGGCCGCCCCGACGACCTGGTCGTCCTCGAGCGGAACGGTCCAGATCGGCACCGGATCGAAGTAGCGCTTCGCTTCCGCGAGGAAGGTCGCCTGCGTCCGCCGCCACTTCTCGAAGAACGGGTCCCCGAGCCCGTCCGGGAGGAGGCGGTTCACGATGACGGCGTCGACCGTGAAGCCGTAGAGCCCGAAGTACATGAACGCCCGCTGCGTCTCGCGCAGGACGATCTTCTCGGCGTTCGTGACGAGGCGCACCGTCGTCGTCTTCGGGTCCTTCAGGAGCGCGTCGACGCCGTCCAGCTTCCCGGCGAGCGCCTTCACGTTGTCGAAGTAGCGCTCGGAGGGGATCGGGAGGTTCGTCACCTTTTCCGCCATCGGCCGGGCCACCTTCAGGATCGACCTCTCGATCCGGAAGAGCTTCTTCATGTACCAGTCGAGCGTCGGAGGGAGCGAGACGAACCGGAGCGACTCCCCCGTCGGCGCGCAGTCGAGGATCAGGACGTCGTACGCTTCCTCGCGGGCGTACCGGTTGACGTAGAGGAGGGCGGAGACCTCCTCCATGCCGGGGAAGATCGCGAGCTCCTCGGCGAGGACCTCTTCGATGCCGGTGACCGCGAGGAGGGTCGCGATGTATCCCGAGATGTCGGACCAGTGGCGGCCGATCTCCTCGGTGACGTCGACCTCCTGTATCCAGAGGTTCCCGGCGACCGCGACCGGGACGCCGTGCCGCTTGTCGGCGAGGCGTCCGTCGAGGTCGAAGGCGTCGGCCAGCGAGTGCGCCGCGTCGACCGACAGGACGAGCGTCTTCAGGCCGCGCGCGGCGAGCGCGAGCCCCGTGGCCGCGGCGACGGTCGTCTTGCCGACGCCGCCCTTGCCCGTGTAGAGGAGGATTCTCATCGAATGGGAGGAGGCATCTTAGCCCGCGACGCCGCGCCGGCGGCGCGCGGTCAGTAGCCGCGGAGCCGGCCGCGTTCTTCCCGCTCCCGCCGGGAGAGCCGGCCGGCCCCGGCGTCGCGGCGAGGCGCGAGGAGCTTTTCCAGCCGCCGCGCCTCGAGCTGCTCCGACGTGAGCTCGGGGGTCGTCTCCTCGTAGAGCGTTCGCGCCTCGGCCTTCGGGACGTGCCGTTCGGCGACGGCCCTCACGACGAGCGTCCTCCGTCGCCCGGGGACGGTGACCTGGAGCGTGTCCCCCGGCTTCACCGTCCGGTGCGGCTTCGCCGCCGACCCATTCAGATCGACCTTCCCCCCCTCGCACGCCTCCTTGGCCTGCGAGCGGGTCGGGAAGATGCACGCGACGTCGAGGAAGACGTCGAGGCGGACGCCAGCGGCGTCCGCCACCGGCTCCGGGCGGCTCCTCTCCCGCGTCATCCCCGGCCCGGCGCGCGGACGAGCCCCCGCGCCGCGGTCTTCCGCTCCCGGTGGGGGGCGCAGGGGGATCGAGGCTGGCCGGGGGGCGCCACCCGGGGGGCTGAGCTTCGCGCGCCCCCCGGACCCCCACCCGACTTCGCGCGGTTCGCATTCCTCGTGCGTCCGCGTTCGCACGCCCCCCGGACCCCCCGCCTCGCATCCGCGTCATCGGCGCAGCAAGGCCCCCGCCCCGCGTTCACTCGCCCCCGGTGGGGGGCGCGGGGGGACCGAGAAACCCCCGCGTTCACTTCAGAAGACCGGCTTCTGGACGGTGTGGTCGAAAGCGTAGGTGTACTGGTAGCCGAGGACGGAGGTCTTCTGCATGTACTTCGCCTCGACGATGACGTCGCCCCCGTGCCTTCGGATCTTGATGTCCTGGATCGTGAGGGGAGTCCCGGCCTCCTGGGCGATGACGAAGATCTCGTACTGGATCTTGTCGAGCGGCTTGACCCCCGCGAAGTTCGCCTGCTCGCTCATCGCGTCCTTCACTTTGTTGCCGGCGTAGTGCAGCGGCACGATCTTGAAGAGCGCGATGCCGACAACGACGACGATCGCGATCCCGACGATCGCCCCGAAGGCCCCTTCACCGCGATTCCGTTTCCGGGTCGACATGCTCTGCCTCCTCATCGGGCCCTCCCGCGCGGCTCAGCCGACGGCGTGGAAGGTCCGCTTCCAGCGGGTTCTCGAGAAAAAGTGTATCGCGCCGTCGAGGAGACGGCGCAGGCCGGCGTTTCGTCCGACGATCGGCTCCGCGGGGGGCCGGACGGACCAGTAGACGAAGAGGGCCCGCCCCCGGACGTGCCCCATCGGCACGGGGCCCCAGGCCCGCGAGTCCCGGGACTCGTCGCGGTTGTCGCCGAGGGCGAAGAACGTCTCCGCCGGGATCGTCCGGGGCGCCAGCTCGTCTCGCCCCCGGACGGATGCCGGGAGGCCCTCCCCGGAGAGGACGGCGGGGTCCCGGTGCACGACCCAGGGCTCCGCCTGGGCGACGCCCTCGACGAAGAGCCGCTTTCCGCGGATCTCGAGGGTCTCGCCCGGCAGGGCGACGGCGCGCTTGATGAAGTCCCGCCCGGGCTCCTCCGGTCCGCGGAAGACGACGACGTCGCCCCGCCGGAGCCCGCGCGACGGGAGGAGGGGCCCCCAGGGGAGGCCGCGCGGCGCCCAGCCGAGCTTGTCGACGACGACGTGGTCGCCCACGAGGAGGCTCTCCTCCATCGATCCGCTCGGGATCTGATAGGTCTCGACGAGGAACGCCTTCGCGAAGAGGGCGAAGACGACGGCCACGAGGACCGCCTCGACGTACTCGCGCAGGGTGGTGCGGTGGCGCGGGACGCGGGGCGCCGGGCCGTCCCCGGCGGAGGAGGCCACGGCCCGGCCCCTCAGTCGACCTTCAGGACCGCCAGGAAGGCTTCTTGCGGGAGCTCGACCCGGCCCACCTTCTTCATCCGCTTCTTGCCTTCCTTCTGCTTCTCGAGGAGCTTCCTCTTCCGCGTGATGTCGCCGCCGTAGCACTTCGCGAGGACGTTCTTCCGGAGCGCCTTCACCGTGGAGCGGGCCAGGATCTTCGCCCCGATCGCCGCCTGGATGATCACCTCGAACATCTGCTGCGGGATCATCTCCTTCATCTTCTCGACGAGGGCGCGCCCCTTGGCCTGCGCCTTGTCGCGGTGGACGATGAAGGCGAGCGCGTCGACCGGCTCGGAGTTGATGAGGACGTCGAGCTTGACGAGGTCGGCCTCGGCGTACCCCGTCAGCTGGTAGTCGAACGAGGCGTAACCGCGGGAGACCGACTTGAGCTTGTCGTAGAAGTCGAGGATGACCTCGTTCAGCGGGAGGTCGTACTTCAGGACGGCGCGCTGGGTGCCGGCGTACTCGAGCGAGACCTGTCGTCCGCGGCGCTCCTCGCAGAGCGCGAGGATGCCGCCGAGGTACTCGTCCTTCGTGATGATCGTCGCGAGAATCCGCGGCTCCTCGATGACGTCGATGAGCTGGGTCTCCGGGAGCTTCACCGGGTTCGAGATCTCGAGGACCTCGCCGCGGGTCGTCGTGACGCGGTACGGCACCGACGGCGCGGTCGTGATGAGCGAGAGGTCGAACTCGCGCTCGAGGCGCTCCTGGACGATCTCGAGGTGGAGGAGGCCGAGGTAGCCGCAGCGGAACCCGAAGCCGAGGGCCGTCGACGACTCCGGCTCGAACGTGAACGACGCGTCGTTCAGCCGGAGCTTCTCCATGGCGTCGCGCAGGTCCTCGTAGTCGTCCGACTCGGTCGGGAAGATCGAGGCGAAGACCATCGGCTTGACGTCCTGGAAGCCGGGGAGCGGCTCGGACGCCGGGCGCTCGGCCTCGGTCATCGTGTCGCCGATCTTCGTGGAGTGGAGGTCCTTGATGCCGGCGATGACGTACCCGACCATCCCGACCGTCAGCTCGGGGGAGACCTGGGCCTTGGGCGTGAAGACGCCGACCTCCTGGACCTCGGAGACGAGGTCCATCCCGAGCATCTTGATCTTCATCCCGGGCCGGATCGCGCCGTCCTTCACGCGGACGAGGCAGGTGACGCCCCGGTAGACGTCGAACCACGAGTCGAAGAGGAGGGCCCGGAGCGGGCCCTCGGCGTTCCCCGTCGGCGCCGGGACGTCGTGGACGATGTGCTCGAGGAGGTCGCGGACCCCCGTTCCGACCTTCCCCGACGTGAGCGCGGCGTGCTGCGCCGGGATCCCGATGACCTCCTCGATCTGCTCGCGGGCCATCTCGGGGACCGCGCTCGGGAGGTCGACCTTGTTGATGCAGGGGACGATCGTCAGGTCGCCGTGGATCGCGAGGTAGGCGTTCGCGAGGGTCTGCGCCTCGACGCCCTGGGTGGCGTCGACGACGAGGACCGCCCCCTCGCAGGCCGCGAGGGACCGGGAGACCTCGTAGGTGAAGTCGACGTGTCCCGGCGTGTCGATCAGGTTCAGGACCCAGTCCTGGCCGTCCTCGCTCCGGTACTTGAGCGAGACCGCGCGGGCCTTGATCGTGATCCCCCTCTCCTGCTCGATCGGGTTGTCGTCGAGGACCTGTTCACGCATCTCGCGCGCGCTCAGGGCCCCCGTGATCTCGAGGATCCGGTCGGAGAGGGTCGTCTTGCCGTGGTCGATGTGGGCGACGATCGAGAAGTTTCGGATGCGGGAAGGGTCGGGCATGGTGTGGGTCGGGCCTCGCGCCCGAACCTTTGATTCTAGCGGAACCTCGGCGGCCCGGCCGAAGCTCCCCACGGCAGCCCCTCGAGCGGCCAGCGGGAGCGGGCCGGCGCCGAGAGGCCCTCGCGCGGCGCCCCGGCCCTGTGCCGGAGGAGGCCGGCGAAGGCGACCATCGCCGCGTTGTCGGAGGTGAGAGCCCGGGGAGCGAGGAGGACCTCGACGCCGCGCCGCGTCCCCCAGGCCGCGAGCCGCTCCCGAAGGAGCGAGTTCGCCGCGACGCCGCCGGAGACGGTCAGGAGCGGGAAGCGCTCCGACTCGTGGAGCCGTTCGACCCGGTCTTCGAGCTGGGCGACGGCGGCCTCCTGGAACGCGGCGAGGAGGTCGCGCAGGGCCGGCGGGGCCTCCTCCTCGGGAAGCGCCGGGCCGCGAAGCGCGACCCCCGTGTTCGGCGCGAAGCCGAGGGTGGCGAGGCGGTCGCGGACGGCCGTCTTCAGGCCGGAGAAGGAGAAGTCGTGTGAGCCTCCCTTGAAGCGCGGGACCGCGAACGGCTCGACGACCCGTCCGCTCCGGGCGAGGCGGTCGACGACCGGGCCGCCCGGATAGCCGAGCCCGGCCATCTTCGCGACCTTGTCGTAGGCCTCGCCCGCAGCGTCGTCGCGCGTCTTCGCGAGGACGGAGATCCCTTTCGGCGCGAACGAGAAGAGGTGCGAGTGCCCTCCCGAGACGACGAGCGCCGCGAAGCGGGGCGGGACGGCCCGCGCCGGGCCCCCGTCGAGGTCGAGGAAGGGCGAGAGGGCGTGGCCCTCGATGTGGTGCCCCGGGACGAACGGGACGCCGAGACCGAGCGCGAGCCCGCGCCCCTCCGCGAGGCCGACGAGGAGGGCGCCGACGAGCCCCGGGCCGGCCGTCGCGACGACGAGGCCGACCTCCTGGAGGTGTGCCCCGGCCTGCTCGAGCGCCTCGTCGAGGAGCGGCGGGAGGTTCGTCAGGTGCGCCCGCGCGGCGATCTCGGGGACGACGCCGCCGTAACGCTTGTGCATGTCGATCTGGGAGGAGACGACCGACGCGGCGATCGAGCCGTCCTCCCGGAGGAGGGCGACCGAGGTCTCGTCGCAGGAGGTCTCGAGGCCAAGGACGTACGTCACGGAAGGGCGAGGAGCCTCGCGAGCCCGTCGGCGTGCGGCGCGGTCGAGACGCCCGCCTCGGTCACGATCGCGTCGACGAGGGCCGCCGGGGTGACATCGAAGGCCGGGTAGAGGGCGGGGACGCCGGCGGGGGCGACGGAGAGCGGGCTCTCGCCCGCCGGGTCGAGGAGGAGGACCTCCGCGCCGTCGCGCCACTCGATCGGGATGTCGCGCCCCGTGGGGCAGGCGGAGTCGAGCGTCGTCCGCGGGGCCGCGACGACGAACGGGACGCCGTGCGCCCGGCAGGCGAGGGCGACGCCGTAGGTCCCGACCTTGTTCGCGACGTCGCCGTTCGCGGCGATCCGGTCCGCGCCGACGACGGCGACGGAGACCTTCCCCGAAGCGATGACGGAGGCCGCCGCGACGTCGGGGAGGATCGTCACGTCGATCCCGTCCTTCGCGAGCTCCCAGGCGGTGAGGCGCGCCCCCTGCCAGAAGGGACGGGTCTCGTCGGCGAAGACGGCGACGGGGCGGCCGGCCGCGAGGGCGCGGACGACGCCGAGCGCCGTCCCGACGCCGGTCGTCGCCAGCGCCCCGGCGTTGCAGTGGGTCAGGACGCGCAGCGGACCGGCCGGGTCCGCGCCGAGGTGCGCGGCGATCCAGGCGGCGCCGTGACGCCCCATCGCGGCGCACGCCTCGCGGTCCTCCTCTTCGAACCGGGCCGCCTCGGCCTCGAGGAGGGCGACCCTCTCGGCCGGCGGCCGTCCGGCGGAGGCGCGGAACGCCGTCCGCATCCTCTCGACGCCGAAGCGGAGGTTCACCGCGGTCGGGCGGGCCTTCCCGAGGCGATCGGCGGCGGCCTCCCAGGAGGCGTCGAAGCCCCCGTCGGCGCCCGCGAGCCGCCGCGCCTCGACCGCGAGGCCCCAGGCCGCCGCGACGCCGATGAGGGGCGCGCCCCGCACGGCCAGGCTCCGGATCGCCTCGGCCGTCGCGTCGGCGGAATCGCAGTCGATCCACGTCTCCTCCCGCGGGAGGCGTCTCTGATCGAGGAGGCGGAGGCGGCCGGACGCGGTGTCGATCGGGCGGACGCGCGTCCCGAGAGGGGTCTCGCTCACGCGCGGACTATAGAATCGATCCTCGCCACGAGGTGCCGGTCCGTCCCGGCTCGCGCCAAAGCGGACGGACCCGAGGAGTCTTCCGATGGCCACGCTTCCCCGCAGCATCCGAGACCTCGAGCTCTCCTCCCGCCGGGTCTTCCTCCGCGTCGACTTCAACGTCCCGATCAAGGAGGGCGTCGTCAAGGACGACACGCGGATCACCGAGGCCCTCCCGACGATCCGCCTCGCCCGCGAGAAGGGGGCGCGGCTGATCCTGGCTTCCCACCTCGGCAAGGCGAAGGGAACGCCCGACCCGAAGTACTCTCTCTCCCCCGTCGCGAAGAAGCTGGAGGCGCTCCTCGGCGCGCCCGTCGCGTTCGCCGGCGACTGTGTCGGCGAGGCGGCAGAGGGGGCCGCGAAGGCCCTCGCCGATGGCGGCGTCCTCCTCCTCGAGAACACCCGCTTCCGCGCGGGCGAGGAGGGGAACGACCCCGCCTTCGCGAAGGCCCTCGCCTCACTCGCAGAGGTCTACGTGAACGACGCGTTCGGCACGGCGCACCGCGCCCACGCCTCGACGGCCGGGATGGCGGCCCACTTCGGTCCCGGCGCCCGCGGCGTCGGCCTCCTGATGGAGAAGGAGCTGAACGCGCTCGGGAAGGTCGTCGACGACATCGACCGGCCGTTCGTCGGGATCCTCGGCGGCGCCAAGATCCTCGGGAAGATCGCCGCCCTCGAAGCCCTCGTCGAGCGGGCCGACACGCTCCTCGTCGGCGGGGGGATGGCGAACCACTTCGTCGTCGCGCTCGGCCTCGGCATCGGCAAGTCGCTCCTCGAGCCCGAGGGGGTCCCGATCGCCCGGAAGGTGATCGACCGCTGCAAGGAGCGGGGCGTGAACCTCGTCCTCCCGTCGGACTTCCTCGTCGCGCCGTCGCTCGAGGCGGCCGGCCAGGCGAAGGCGGTCGCGATGAACGCCATACCCGCCGACCAGGCGGCGCTCGACGTCGGCCCGAAGACGCTCGAGATGTTCGCCCGGATGGCGAAGGGGGCGAAGACGATCTTCTGGAACGGCCCGATGGGGGTCTTCGAGACGAAGCCGTTCGACGCCGGGACGCGCGGCGTCGCGAAGCTGATGGCCGAGTCGGGCGCCTTCACCGTCGTCGGCGGCGGCGAGAGCGTCGAGGCGATCAACGAGGCGGGCCTCGGACCGAAGATCTCCCACGTCTCGACCGGTGGCGGCGCCTCCCTCGACCTGATCAGCGGCAAGAAGCTGCCGGGCGTCGAGGCGCTCCTCTAGACCCCGAACCCGTCCGCAGAACCCGCGGGGCCGGCGCGCCGGACCCGCCCCATGGAGGTCCGATGCACCCCTCGCGCACGCCGCTCGTCATCGCGAACTGGAAGATGAACAAGACCCCCTCCGAGGCCGCCGTCTTCTGCGACGACTTCCTCTCGCGCCTCCCGGCGCTGCCGGAGCGGGTCGAGCTCGCGATCGCCCCCGCCTTCCCCGCCCTCGAGCGGGTGGGCCGGCACCTCCTCCCGACGCGGGTGAGGCTCGCCGCGCAGGACGTCCACGTCGAGCCGAAGGGGGCCCACACGGGAGAAGTCTCGGTGGCGATGCTCGCCGACGTCGGCGTCGCGATGGTCCTCGTCGGGCACAGCGAGAGGCGGAGGGACCGGAAGGAGGCCGAGGCGGATTTCACGCGGAAGATGAAGCGCCTCGCCGACGCCGGGCTCTCCCCCGTCTACTGTGTCGGGGAGACGCTCGAGGAGCGCGACGGCGGAAGGACGGAGGCCGTCCTGGCCGCGCAGATGACCGCCCTCGACGCGTTCGGCGACGCCCTGCCGCCCGGCTTCGTCCTCGCCTACGAGCCGGTCTGGGCGATCGGCACGGGGCGCGCGGCGACGCCCGAGATGGCGGCGGACGCCCACGCCTTCCTCCGTGCCCGCCTCTCCGAGCGTTTCGGCCCCGCGGCCGCGGTCGCGACGCGCATCCTCTACGGCGGGTCGGTGACCCCCGCGAACGCGAAGGAGCTCTTCGGAAAGGAAGACATCGACGGGGGGCTCGTGGGCGGGGCGTCGCTCGTCCCGGCCGACTTCGCCGCGCTGGCCGTCGCCGCCGGGGCCTGAGGCTCCGGCCTTTCCGGGCCGATTTTGGCCTTTTCGGGCCGGTGGGGTATCCTCACCGGCCCGTTTCGCCTCCGGGCGGCGGGCCGGAGACTCGCGCATGATTTACGTCCTCGTCCCGATCTACGTCATCGTCTGCGTGTTCCTCATCCTGGTGGTCCTCCTCCAGCAGGGGAAGGGAGCGGACGTCGCGAGCGCGCTCGGCGCCTCGTCCTCGCAGACGACCTTCGGCGCGCGCGGCGCGACGACCGTCCTCGAGAAGGTGACGACCTGGTCGTTCGTCGCGTTCTCGCTCCTGGCGGTCTCGATCTCCCTGCTGCAGGCCCGGCCGAAATCGTCCGTCATCAAGCAGCTCGGAAGCCAGCCCGTCAAGAGCGCTCCGGCCGCCCCTGCGGCCCCCGCCCCGGCGAATGCCGTGCCCGTCGCTCCCGCTCCGGGGGGCGCCGTGCCCGTCGCGCCCGCCCCGGCGAACGCCGAGCCGGCCCCCGCGGCTCCGGCCCCCGCTCCGAACTGATTCCCGGCCCGATCCGCTTCGAGGCTTGATTCCCCGGCGCGGATCGGTATCATCTCCCTCCCCCACCGTGCCCTGGTGGCGGAATTGGTAGACGCGCACGTTTGAGGGGCGTGTGGAGCAATCCGTGCCAGTTCGAGTCTGGCCCAGGGCACCACTTCTCAGGAACGCGAAGGCCCGCCGGAAGGCGGGCCTTCGATCTTTCCCGGGCTCCCCGGGCTTCGCGGTCCGATCCGCTCAGAGCTTCTCGGCGAACTCCGACACCCCCGGGATGACGAACCGCTTGCCGTTCAGCGCGTTCGTGATGCCGAGGATGATGACGACGAGATAGCCGAGCCAGAGCGGGATCTGGAGCATCCCGAAGAAGCCGATGACGAAGCTCGCGATCATGATGCCGACCATCAGGACGAGGTAGGCGACGAGGAGCACGAGGCCGTGCTTGGCGTGCCACTGCACCTCGCGGTCGTTCTTCTCCGTGAGGAGCGGGATCAGTGCCAGGATCCCGAGGTACGAGAGGACGAGCATCACGGACCTGTTCGAGCTCGCCGGCGGGGCGGGCGGCGGCGGCGGCGGGGGCGGCGGAGCCGGAGCTCCGACTTCTTCCGGCATCGGGATCTCCTTTCGGTGATGGCCGGAGTGTACGGGAATCCGCTCGCTCAGCGCTCGGCCGCATCTCCCGCGAGGACACGGACCTCGCCGTTGACCGTCTCGACGGTCAGCCGCTCGCGGCCCCCGGCGATCTCGCCGCGGGCTTCCTTCGGGCCCCACTTCCCTTCGACGGTCACGTCGGGAAAGTCGGATCGGATCTTTCCGTTGACCGTCTGGAGGTCGAACCGAAAGGAAGAGTCGCGCGCGCAGGTGACGGTCACGGAGCCGTTCACCGTCTCGAGGTCGGCCGCCTGGAGCGGACCGGAGAAGACGACCTCCACGGAGCCGTTCACCGTGTTGACGTGCAGCGGCCCCCCCTGCTCCTCGACGCGAACAGAGCCGTTCACCGTGTTCAGCGTGAGCGATCCGAGCCGCTTTTCGGCCGTGACCCGTCCGTTGACGGTCTCGACGTCGACCGGTAGCGCGGCCGGGAGGAGGAGCTCGTAGGCGACCTCGGCCCCGCCCCGGCTTCCCCAGCTGAAGATCCCCCAGGATCGCGTCGGCTTCGGGAGGACCGTCTCGATCTCGATCGCGCCCGCCCGCTTCGCGACGCGGATCTCGGTTTCCGCGATCGCCTCCTCGGCCCGGGACCCCTTCGCCCGCTTCACGGCCGAGACCCGAATGTGGGCCTTGTCCCAGGTCCCGACCCGGACCGGCCCGTTCACGTTCTGAAGGCGGACGCGTTCGATGCCGTTTCCGTCATAGGTCTTCTCGAACGGCTCTTCGAGGACCTGGCCGGCGAGCGCCCCGCCCGTCAGGGCGAGGGTCGCAACGGCGAGGGCCGCGAGCGGGCGAATGAGGCGAGGGAGTCTGGGGATGCGGTCCATGACGACCTCCACCAGCAGTAACGAACGAAACGGGCCGGAAGTTTCGGTCCGGTCACGATTCCCCGACCGCGGTGCCGGCCAGGCGGTCGCCGAGGCGCCGGGAATCGGCCCGGCGGAGGACCGCGAGGGCCTCGAGCAGGTTGAGACCCGGAACGAGGAGAGGGAGGTTCCGGAGGATCGAATCGCGGACCCGCAGCGGGCCCCGGTCGGTCCGGACGACCGCGAGCCCCAGCAACGCCTTCCCGGGGCTCGCGCCTCGGACGTCGCGGAGGAGGAAGAGGAGGACGAAGAGCGCCTGCGCCGCCCGAAAGACCCGGGGGAGGCCGGCCGGAGGGTCCGGGGCGAACACCCCGATGAGGAAGACGACGACGGTCGCGAGGAGGAGCGGGCCGCCGGCGAGGCAGATCAAGTCGAGGCCGAGCGCCGCCGCCCGCAGCCAAAGGCGCTCGGACGGGACCGCCGTCGGCTCCGCCGGCCGCCTCCTCCCGTAGGATGCGGCCCAGTGGCCGTCGCCGACGCCCTCCGCGCCCTCGCCCTCCGCCCGAAGGCCGAGCTCCACCTCCATCTCGAAGGGGCGGTCCGGCCCGCGACGCTCGTCGGCCTCGCCCGCCGGGCCGGCTCGCCCCTCTTCCACGACCTCGCGGCCGTCCGCGCCCGCAGCCGACCCGGCTCGCTCGCGGGCTTCCTCACCCTCTACCGCGACGTCTGCCGCCTCCTGCGCGGACCGGACGATTTCGCCCTCCTCGCTCGGGACCTGACGGCCCGGCTTCGCCGCGGCCGGATCGTCTACGCCGAGGTCTACGTCTCGCCGGCCGTCGTCGAGCGCGTCGGACTTCCCTGGCCCCCCGTCCGCGACGCGGTCGAGCGGGTCTTCGCCGCCCACGAGCGGGCCGGTCACGGCCGCGTTCGCGTCCTGCTCGACGCGGTCCGTCACTTCGGCCCCGACGCGGCTCACCGCGTCCTGGACCTGGAGGCGAGCCACCCCTGGCCGCGCGCCGTCGGCTTCGGCCTCGGCGGCGACGAGCTCGCCCTGCCGGCCCGGGACTTCGTCTCCGTCTACCGCCGCCTGCCCGGCCTCGGTCTCGCGCCCGTCGTTCACGCGGGCGAGACCGGAGGCCCCGACTCCGTCGCCGAGGCCCTCCGCTGGCTGAGGCCGCGCCGGATCGCGCATGGCGTCGGTGCCGCCGCCGACCCGGCCCTCGTCCGGCGCCTCGCCCGGTCGGGCGTCGCCCTGGACGTCTGCCTCACCTCGAACGCGGCGACCGGCACCCACCCGCTCGGGGGACATCCGGTCCTTCGGCTGCTCCGATCCGGCGTCGCCGTGACTCTCGCGACCGACGACCCGGGCCTCTTCGGAACGACGCTCCTCGGCGAGTACCGGCTCCTCGCCCGCCTCGGGGCGACCGAGCGGGAGCTGGCCTCCGTCCTTCGCGCCGGCTTTCGGGCGGCGCTTTCGCCGGCCGGCCGCCATCAGCCCCCGGCTTCGGCGACGACCCTCTCGTAGAGGGCGAGATAGCGTTCGACGATCGTGTCGGCGTCGAACAGGGCCACGGCACGGGCACGGGCGGCGCTCGACGCCTCGCGGTAGGTGAGGTCGTCTCCGAGGAGCGCGACGCCGTCGGCGGCGAGGCCCGCGACGTCTCCGACCGGACGGAGGAAGCCGGTCGTGCCGCTCTCGACGACCTCCGGCAGGCCGCCGGCGCGGTAGCCGAGGACCGGCACGCCGCTCGCCTGGGCCTCGAGCGCGGAGAGGCCGAACGACTCCATGTCGGTCGTCAGGACGTAGAGGTCCGCCGTCGGCATCACTTCCTCGACCGCCGGCGTGTTTCCGAGGAAGTGGACGAGCCCGGCGATCCCGCGCGCCCGGCAGAGCTCCTCGGCGGCGGGGCGGTCCGGGCCGTCGCCGATCATCAGGAGCCGGGCCGGAACCTCGCGGCGAACGAGGTCGAAGACCTCGACGACGTCGAGGACCCTTTTCACGGGCCGGAAGTTCGAGACGTGAAGGAGGAGCTTCTCGCCTGCTTTCGCGAAGCAGCTCCGCCGGCGCGGGCCGTCGGCCGGCCGCCAGCGCTCGGGGTCGATGAAGTTCGGGACGACCTCGATCTCCTTGACCGGCTCGAAGACCTCGCGGGTGACCCGGGCGAGGTACTCGGAGACGGCCGTGACGGCGTCGGAGCGCTCGATCCCGAAGCGGGTGATCGGGAGATAGGAGCGGTCCTGCCCGACGATGGTGACGTCGGTCCCGTGGAGCGTCGTCACGACCGCGAGACGCCGCGGGAGGAGCATCTCCCGCGCGAGGTGTGCCGAGATCGCGTGCGGGAGCGCGTAGTGCGCGTGGAGGACGTCGAGCCCCTCGTGGAGCGCCACGTCGACGATTCGCGTGGCGAGCGCGAGGTCGTACGGCGGATAGTTGAAGAGCGGGTAGGTGGGGACCGCCACCTCGTGGTACGAGACGCCGCGCCGGAAGACGTTCAGGCGCGACGGGAGGGCGTAGCTGACGAAGTGGACGTCGTGCCCGCGGCTCGCGAGCTCGTGCCCCAGCTCCGTCGCGACGACGCCGGAGCCGCCGAAGGTCGGGTAGCAGGCGATCCCGATCTTCATCGGCTAGAACCCCTTCTCGAAGCCGTCGAACGCGGCGAGCGGATCGGAAACAAGGGGCGGTCGCGGCGAGACGAACCCCTCGGCCGCCCCGACATTCGCGAGCCGCCCGAACGCCCGCGCGCGGGCGGTCACGCCGTCGAGGAACTCGGGGGAGGAGATGAAGGTCGAGGGCTCTTTCGACGCCGGGTCGAAGAACTGGCTCCGGAACGCACGGACCGCGGCGAGCTTCACCTCCAGGGTCTCCGTCACGTCGACCAGGAACGTCGGCTCCGCGAGAAACGTCGACGGGAAGTAGACGACCTGCTGGGGGCGGTGGGGCGGGAGCCCCGTCTCGAGCGCGCGCAGGCCGGCGTAGAACGCGGCGTCGGCCACGAGGCGGCCGGCCCGCACGTGGTCGGGGTGCCGGTCGTTCGGGAGGGGCGCGAAGACGAGGCGTGGCCGCCTGCGGCGGACGACCTCGATCACCTCGAGCTCGGCGGCCCGGTCCGTCCGGAGGTTCCCGTCGCCGAGGTCGAGGCCGTCCCGGAAGCGGGCGCCGATCAGGCGGGCCGCTTCCGCGGCCTCGGCCGCGCGCGTCTCGGGCGTGCCCCGCGTCCCCGCCTCGCCGCGCGTCAGGTCGAGGATGCCGACGCTCCGGCCGGCGCGGGCGAGGAGGGCGAGCGTCCCCCCGCAGCCCAGCTCGACGTCGTCGGGATGGGCCCCGACGGCCAGGATCTCCACGGTCTCGGTCACAGGTCGATCTCCTGCAGCCCCGCGACGTCCCAGCGAAGCTGCTCCTTCAGCGGGCCGACGAGGCCGGCTCGTCCGTGGCGGAGGAGCCACGGCAGCGGGGGATAGAGCCGTTCGGCCGGACGCCCGCCCGGCGCGAGCGACGCCGCGAGGCGGCGGAGCTGGCGCACCTCGGCCTCGTCCGCCCGCCCGGCGGCGGCCCGGGCCCGGTCGGCGAGCTTCTCGAACGCGAACCGGACGTTCTCGCGCGTCGCGACGACGTTCTTTCCGAGACCCGCTTCGACAGCGGCAAGCCGCGGCGCGAGAGCGTCGAGGCCCGAGAGCGCTCCGTCGCGCAGGGCGACGAGCTCGTCGAGGAGTCCCCCGGCGCGGGCCGCGCCGCGCTCCGCGAGGAGGGCGTCGACGCCGGCGAAGAGGTCGGCGAGAGTGAGCCCGAGCCGGCCGAGGACCTTGCGCTCCGGAGCCGTGACGGGTGCGGCCATCGGCCGCGGGACGAGGACGGGCGGGACGAGCCCGGCCCAGTCGAAGAGCGGCCGCATCTGCGCCCAGTAGGCGAGCTCCGCCGGCCCGAGGACGGTCGCGGCGACGGGGTAAAGCGTCGACGCGGCGAGGGGGCGCGAGAGCGCGGAGAAGGAGGGGAGCCACTCGCCCGACTCGAGGCGGGCGACGACCTCTTCCGGCGCGAAGCGCTCGCCGTCGCGGCCCTTCAGCTCGAGGGCCCCCTCCCGCTCGCGGAGGAGGAGCCGCTCCCCGTCGATGATCGCGAAGAGCGGGAGGGCCCCGGCCTCCGAGACGACCTGGAGAGCGTGCCCCGCGGCGGCCAGCTCCGCCGCGCGCGCCTCGAGGAGGCGCCGCACGGCCTCCCGCTCCCTCACGAGGCGGACGGCGAGCGGGACGAGGACCGGCTTCTCCTCAGCGCGCGCCGCGTCCGCGAAGAGGAGCGCCGGCTCGCCGAGGAGCCACGACAGCGAAGCCACGAACGCGTTCCGATAGGTCGCCCCCGCGTGCGCCGCGCGCAGGGCCTCGAAGCTCTCCTCGTCGGCGAGCGCTCCCGCTTCGGCGCGCGCCCGTTCCAGGATCGCCGCGACGTCGACCTCGACGGGGAGCCCGCCGACGGGGCGGCGGTTGCGCGCGAGAGGCTCGGCCTCGGGCCCCGCCTCGACGGGACCGTCCGGTCCCGGGAGAGGGACGCGCGTCACCTCGACGAGGTCGTGGTCCTCGGACGCGCACCAGAAGACCGGGGCGAGCGGCGTCCCCGCCGCCGTCACGTCCTCCGCCACCTTCACCGCCGCGAGCGCCTTAACCGCGGTCAGGAGCGGCCCGGTGAGGAGGCCGACCTGCTGGCCCGTGAGGACCGCGGCCCGCTTGCCGGCGGCGAGCGCCTCGAGCGGGGCGTCGGCACCCGCCCGGGGCCGGAACACGCGGAGGACCTCCCTCGCCCGCGCGGCGATCTCGTCGACCGAAGCCCTCTCGCCGAGGAGGCGTGAGACGTCGGGATCGCCGGTGGCGTGACCCCGGGCGAGGAGCGGAATCCCGGGGAGCGTCCCGAGCGGGACCGTCACCGCGCGCCTCCGGACACGGTGAGGAGGATCAGGCGGGGCGAGCGCTTCGCGTCGAACGGGGAGCCGTCGAAGTCGCCGAAGGCGGCGACGACCCGCAGGCCGGCGCTCCGGTGGATCGACTCGAGCTCGTCGCGGAGGTAGACTCGCACCCTTTCCCGGAACGTGCGCGCCGTAGAGCCGCTGCGCATCGTGATCTCCTTCTCGAGCCGCCGCGTCGCCGCGTCGTACCGTCGTCGGATCGAGACCCTCTCCCCGGCCACCGTCTTCTCCTCGTGCGAGACCAGCGTCGCGAGGACGCGGGTCGCGTTGAAGACGTCGGAGAGGAACGCGCCGCCCGTCGCGAGCACCCGTCCCACCTCGCCGACGACGCGGAGGTCGTCGGACGGGTCGTCGAAGTACCCGAACGAGGTGAAGAAGTTGACGACGGCGCCGAAGCTCCCGCTCCCGAACGGGAGACGGCGCATGTCGGCGCGGACGTACCCGGGGTCCGGCTCGGCCCGCCGGGCCCGCGCCCGGGAGAGGAGCGGCGCGGAGAGGTCGACGCCCGTCACCGGGAAGCCGCCCCGGGAGAGGACGACGGCGTGGCGTCCCGTTCCGCAGGCGAGGTCGAGGATCCCGCCGCTCGCTTTCGGCGCGTACGGCGCGAGGAGGCCGAAGGCGAACTGTGCCTGGCGCGCCGCCTCCAGGTCATCCCGGCTCGGGTAGAGGGCGAGGTACTCCTCTCCGAACCAGCTCGCGTACCAGGGGTCCCTGTCGTCGGAGGTGCTCAACCCTTCGATGATACGGCCCCCGTCCGGAGCCTCCGCCGGCCCCGCAGGGCGAGCGCGGAACAGGCGACGAGGCCGGCGGCGCCGAGCGCGAGGCCGGCCTTCACGGCCGGGTCCTCGTACCGGAGGACGACCTCGTGCCGACCCGGAGGGACGACGAGGCCCGAGAGCGAGAGATCCGTCAGCAGGAGCGGCACCAGACGACCATCGACGGTCGCCCGCCAGCCGGGGTCCCACGTCTGGTTCACGGCGAGAAGGGCCGGCTCCGGCCCCTCGGCGGTGACCTCGATCCGGATCCGCCCGGGCCGGCGCTCGAGGACGGCGGCCCCGCCTCCCGAGAAGCGGGGCGGCAGCGGTCCGGCGTGCGCCGCGTCGATGCACGCGGTCGTCGCGGCCGCCTCGCCGAGCGCGACGACGGTTCGGCTCCAATCCGCCGCGTCGTGCACGAGGCGGGCCTCCGTCGCAAGGAACGCGAACGGGAGCGGGTCGCGGAGCGCGAGGAGCTCGAGGAGCTCCGCTCGCGGGATGCGGTCGGCCTCCTTCCGCGAGCGCGGCGTTCCCGGCCGAAAGCGGATTACGCCTGCGACCGATCTCCGCCGCAGGACCGGGCCCGCCGCATCGGGCGCGCGCGCGATCGTGGAGAAGATCGTCTCCGTCGCGCGGGCGCTCCAGGCGAGCTCCGTCATCCCGAAGTCGTAGTCGAGCGCCGACGCGATCCCGAAGCGCGCCATCGCGGGCGGCTCGCCGATCGCCTCGACCTTCCAGAGCTCGGGCGTCCAGGCGGCCGCGTGGACGAGGTAGCCGCGCGGCGGATTCCGCCGGAGCGCCTCGAACTGAGGCGGGAGCTCTACGAGATGCCGAGGGGCTCCCGTCCGGAGAAGCGGTCGCCCCCTAAGGACGAGGTCGGCGCCGAGGAGCACGAGGAGCAGGCCGCCGAGCGCCGTACGTCCTCTTTCGGTCTCCGGGACCAGGAGAAGAAGCGCGGCGGCCGAGGCCGCGAGCGCCGCCTGCGGCAGCGCCTGCCCCGTGAGGAGCTGCGCCGGGTACGCTTCGGAAGAGGTCGCGCCGAGCCCCCATCCGGCGAGGAGCAGGAGGGCGCCGGCGGCGGCGGACATGCCGAGGCCGCGCCTCGCGCGCGCCGGCGCCTCGGCCAGGGCGGCGAGGCCGAGCGCTGCCGAGACCGCCACCGCGAACGCGGCGGCGAGGAGAAGCTTCTCCGGGTAACGGGTGCCGCCCAGCAGAGGAAGCTTCCGAAGGTGCGCCCAGAGCGGTCCGTGGCTGCCCGCGGCCACCAGCGCGGCGAGAAGGCCGGCGGATCCCCAGGCTCGGGCTCCGGGGACGCCGCGCCCCCAGGCGAAGGCGGCGAGGAGGGTCGCGACGAGGCCCGGGTAGACGGAGGAGAGGTACGGCTCGCCGCGTCCGGGGTAGAGCCGGTCCCGCCATGCGTCGCGAGCAGCTCCGCCAACGGCCGGAACGGCATCGTGACCGAGGACGCTCGGGACGAAGAGCTCCCCCGCTCTCCAGGGCGTCGCCGACCAGTAGGACGCCACGTGCTCCGGAAGCCCCTCGGCCCGGACCGTCTTGCGTGCGTGAAGCGCGCCCGGGAGGAGCGTCGGCGCCGCGATCAGGGCACCGAGGGCGAGGCCGGCCGCGAGGTGCGCCGTCCTCGCCGCGACGCGCCGCTGTGCACGGGACGGCGCATCGGCTTCGTGGCACGCTCGGAGCGCGTGCCACGCGGTGAGGATCGCGAGCGGTCCCGAGAGGAGCAGCTGGGTCGGCTCGCCGGCCGCGCAGAGCAGGGCTTCGGCGACGGCGAGGCCGGCGACGGCGGACGGTCCCCCGCCGCTCGCCACCCGGGCGGCGAAACCGAGGACCCAGGGGAGGGCCGCGCCCGCGAAGAGGGTCGGGAAGAACTGGGTCGACGAGAGAAACGCGCCGCCCGTCCCCCAGGCCAGGGCGAGGACCGTGGCTGCCGCGGGCGGCAGGCGGAGCGCCCGGCCCAGGAACGCCGCGCCCGCCATCGCAACCGCGACGGAAACGAGGACCTGCAGGCGGAAGGCGAGCGTGGGCGGGAGGACGAGGAAGAGCCACGTAAGGGGGTGGAAAGCCGCCTGTTCGGGGTTCGCGGCCCACGGCTGCCCCGCGGCGAGGAGGGGGTTCCAGAGGGGGAGCCCCCCCTCGAGCCTCCAGAGCGGCCGGACGAGGCTCAGCAGGGGAAAGTGGTGGCGGGCCGGGTCACTTCCGAGGAACGTCTGCCCCAGGACGAGGACGTCGAAGAAGAGTGTGGCGAAGGCGGCGACGAGGAGCGCGGCCGGAGCCGCTCCCGCGAGAGCCTCCCTCACCCGCCCACGAAGCGCCATCCGTCGATGCTATCCGAGGCGCGGGGGGCGACGCTCGGGGCTCAGAACCCCCAGAGCGCGAGCTCGTCGATGACGGCGGCGAGGCTCGGGTGCTTCACGAGCTCCTCGTAGAGCCAGCCGTGGCGCTCCCGCACCGCGGCGAGCTCCTCGCGGGCCCGGGCGGCGTCGCCGTCCACGGCCGCGTCGCGCAAGCGCTCCACGGCCGCCCGCTCCTCGACGCCGAGGCGTTCGTCGAGGTCGCGGCGGACCGCGTCGAACGCCTCGTGGACCTTGTCGTTCGTCTCGTCGGCCACGGCGTCAGCCTCCCTGCGCGACGGCGAGCTTCGCCTCGGCGAAGGCGATGTCGCCGTTCACGGCGTTGAGCTGCTCCTGCCCGACGACGGCGAGGCGCCGCGCGTCGCCCGCGCCGACCTCCTCGCGCGCCTCGGCGGCGTCGATCGCGTCCTTCTCGGCCGCGAGGTCCGCGAGGACGCGGACGGAATCGTCCGCCACCTCGGCGAAGCCGCCGCGGACGGCGACGGAGGTCTTCCGCCCCGCGTCGGTCCAGACGACCCGGCCGACGGCGAGGAGGGAAACGAGCGGCGTGTGGCCCGGGAGGATGCCGAGCTCGCCGAGCTCCGCCGGGAGCGACACGGCGTCGCACGCGACGCGCTCCACGACGGAGCGCTCCGGCGTGACGACCGTCAGCGTGAGGCGGCCGGGCGCGGACATCGGGTCAGGCCTCGCCCGCCTTCTTCATCCGCTCGTAGCGCTCGAGGACGTCGTCGATCGTCCCCTGCAGGAGGAACGCCTGCTCGGGCACCTCGTCGTGCTTGCCCTCGACGATCTCTTTGAACGAACGGATGGTGTCGGCGATCTTGACGTACTTGCCCGGGATGCCGGTGAACTGCTCGGCGACGTGGAACGGCTGCGAGAGGAAGCGCTGGATCTTCCGGGCGCGCGCGACGACGAGCTTGTCGTCCTCGGAGAGCTCGTCGATGCCGAGGATCGCGATGATGTCCTGGAGGTCCTTGTACTTCTGGAGGATCTGCTGGACCTGCCGCGCGACGGCGTAGTGCTCCTCCCCGACGACCATCGGGGAGAGGATCTTCGAGGTCGAGGCGAGCGGGTCGACCGCCGGGTAGATGCCGAGCTCGGCGATCTGCCGCGAGAGGACGGTCGTCGCGTCGAGGTGGGCGAACGCCGTCGCCGGGGCCGGGTCGGTCAGGTCGTCGGCCGGGACGTAGATCGCCTGGACCGACGTGATCGAGCCCTTCTTCGTCGAGGTGATCCGCTCCTGGAGCTCGCCCATCTCCGTCGCGAGGTTCGGCTGGTAGCCGACGGCGGAGGGCATGCGGCCGAGGAGGGCCGAGACCTCCGAGCCCGCCTGCGTGAAGCGGAAGATGTTGTCGATGAAGAGGAGGACGTCCTTCCCCTCGGTGTCGCGGAACCACTCGGCGACCGTCAGCCCCGTGAGTCCGACGCGGAGACGGGCGCCCGGCGGCTCCGTCATCTGGCCGTAGATGAGCGAGGCCTTCGACTTCTTCCAGTCGTGCGGGTCGATGACGCCCGACTCGGTCATCTCGAGCCAGAGGTCGTTCCCCTCGCGCGTCCGCTCGCCGACGCCCGCGAAGACCGAGTAGCCGCCGGCGGCCTTCGCGACGTTGTTGATGAGCTCCATGATGAGGACGGTCTTGCCGACGCCCGCGCCGCCGAAGAGGCCGGTCTTGCCCCCCTTCGTGTACGGCTCGAGGAGGTCGATGACCTTGATCCCCGTCTCGAACATCTCGACCGAGGTCGTCTGCTCGTCGTACGGCGGGGCGTGCCGGTGGATCGGCCAGCGCTCCTTCGTGGCCACCGCGCCGAGGCCGTCGACCGGCTCGCCGATGACGTTCAGGATCCGCCCGAGCGTCTCGGGCCCGACAGGGACCGAGATCGGCGCGCCGAGGTCGACCGCCTTCATGCCGCGCACGAGGCCGTCGGCCGGCTTCATCGCGATGCATCGGACCCGGTTCTCGCCGAGGTGCTGGGCCACCTCGGTCATCAGGTCGATCGCGACCGTGGAAAGGCCGTCCGGGTCTGTGACGTGGACGGCGTTCAGGATGGCGGGGAGGTGCCCGCCCGGGAACTCCACGTCGACGACGGGGCCGATGACCTGGACGATCTTGCCTTCGATGGCCATGTGCTACCTCTGCGGCCCGCGGGGCCGGGAGTACTCGTGAGACGGGGAGCCGGTACGGGTCAAGCCTGTTTCGGCGGGCGCGGAGTGGGTCTGGGGGAAACCGGGCATCGGGTTCCCCCGGAGCATGTCGTTCCTCCGCTTCACTTCAGCGCCTCGGCGCCGGAGACGATCTCGATGAGCTCCTTCGTGATCTTCGCCTGCCGCGCCCGGTTGTAGGTCAGTGTGAGCGAGTCGATCATCTCGCCGGCGTTCTTCGTCGCCGACTCCATCGCCGTCATCCGCGCGGCGTTTTCGGCGGCGTTCGACTCGAGCAGGATCCGGAAGAGCTGGAACTCGACGTGCCGCGGGAGGAGACGGCCGAGGATGACGTCGGGCCCGGGCTCGTAGAGGTAGTCGGTTCCGGCCTCGTTCGTCTCGAGCTCGTCGAGCTCGATCGGGAGGAGGCGCCTCTGGCCGACGACCTGCGAGATGACGCTCCGGAACTCGTTGTAGACGACGTGGACCGCGTCGGCCTCTTCCCCGGTGAAGCGGGCGGCGAGGGACCGGGCGACCTCGGCGGCGGTGTCGTAGCCGAAGCGCTGGAAGAGCCCGGGCCGCGCGTCGAGGACGGGGATCGAGCGCCGCTTCCAGAAGTCGCAGGCCTTGCGGCCGAGCGTCACGAGGGAGACCTCGACGCCCGCGGCCCGCTTCTCGCGGAGGAAACCGGCGGCGACGCGGTTCACGTTCGTGTTGAAGGCGCCGCAGAGCCCTTTGTCCCCCGTCACGACGACGAGGACGACCTTCTTCTCCTCGCGCTGCGCGAGGAGCGGGTGGGCGGGCGCGCCGTCGTCCCGCGCGGGGAGGCGTCCCGCGACCGAGGCGAGCGTCGCGCCGAGCGTCCGGGCGTACGGCCGCGCCGCCAGGACCCGCTCCTGCGACCGGCGGAGCTTCGACGCGGCGACCATCTTCATCGCCTTCGTGATCTGCTGCGTCGACTTGACGCTGCGGATCCGCCGCCGGATGTCGATCAGGTTCGGCATCGCGTCTCCGGCGTCAGACCTTCGCGCTCGGGTTGTCGGCGAGGAAGAGCTTCTTGGCTTCCGTCACGGCGGCCGCGAGCGCCTCCTCGAGCTCCTTCGTCATCTTCTTCGCCGTCCGCACCTCGTCGAGGAGGGCGGTCTTCTCGGAGACGAGCGTCCGGTGGAGCGTCTTCTCGAACGGCAGGACCGCCTCGACGCGAAGGTCGTCGAGGAAGCCTTTCGTCCCCGCGAAGACCGAGGCGACCTGCAGGGCGACGTCCATCGGGACGAAGACGTTCTGCTTCAGGATCTCGGTGAGCCTCTTGCCGCGGTTCAGCTGGCTCTGGGTCGCCTTGTCGAGGTCGGAGCCGAACTGGGCGAACGCGGCGAGCTCGCGGTACTGGGCGAGGTCGAGCCGGAGCGTGCCGGAGACCGTCCGCATCGTCCGGACCTGCGCCGACCCGCCGACGCGAGAGACCGAGATGCCGACGTTGATCGCCGGACGCTGGCCCGAGTAGAAGAGGTCCGACTCGAGGAAGATCTGGCCGTCCGTGATCGAGATGACGTTCGTCGGGATGTAGGCGGAGACGTCGTTCGCCTGGGTCTCGATGATCGGCAGCGCCGTCAGCGAGCCGCCGCCGAGGTCGTCGTTCAGCTTCGAGGCGCGCTCGAGGAGGCGGCTGTGGAGGTAGAAGACGTCGCCCGGGTACGCCTCGCGGCCCGGCGGCCGGCGGAGGAGGAGCGAAATCTCGCGGTAGGAGGCCGCCTGCTTGGAGAGGTCGTCGTAGATGACGAGGACGTGTCCGCCGGGGTTGTCCTTCGTCGCGGGCTTCCCGTCCTTGCCCGTGAACTGGAAGTACTCGCCCATGGCGCAGCCGGCGTACGGGGCGATGTACTGGAGCGGGGCCGGGTCCGACGCGCTCGCGGCGACGACGATCGTGTGCTCCATCGCGCCGTTCGCCTCGAGGGTCTGGACGACCTGCGCGACCGTCGAGTTCTTCTGGCCGATCGCGACGTAGATGCAGACGACGCCCTTCCCCTTCTGGTTGATGATGGCGTCGAGGGCGACGGAGGTCTTCCCCGTCTGGCGGTCGCCGATGATCAGCTCGCGCTGGCCGCGGCCGATCGGGATCATCGCGTCGATCGCCTTCAGACCCGTCTGCATCGGCTCCTTGACGGGCTGGCGGGCGACGACGCCGGGCGCGATCCGCTCGATCGGGTAGTACTCCTTCGCCTCGATCGGCCCCTTGCCGTCGAGCGGCTGGCCGAGCGGGTCGACGACCCGTCCGATGACGGCCGTCCCGACCGGGACGGAGATGATCCGCTTCGTGCGGCGCACCTCGTGCCCCTCGCGGATGAGCGCGGTGTCGCCCATGAGGACGCAGCCGACGTCCTCCTCCTCGAGGTTCAGGGCGAGGCCGAAGACCTCGTTCGGGAACTCGAGGAGCTCGCCCGCCATGACCTTGTCGAGCCCGTAGACCCGGGCGATGCCGTCGCCGACGGAGAGGACGGTCCCGACCTCGGCCGTGTCGATGCCCCGGTCGAGCCCGGCGAGCTGCGCCTTGATGAGCTGCGTGATTTCGCGTGCGCTGATGTCGGTCATCTGAGCGTCTCTTTTCCTTGCCCTCGGTCGGTCGGGGTCACGCGGCGCCGGAGGCGCCCTGCAGGGCCTTCCGCGCGCGCGCGAGGCGTCGCGAGAGGGAGGCGTCGAAGACCTCGCTTCCGAGCCGGACCACGAAGCCCGACAGGAGCGAGGGGTCGAGTTCGGTGCGGAGACGGACGCGCGTGCGGGTGCGCGCCTCGAGGGCCTCTCGGATCCCCCGCTCCGCGTCCTCGCCGAGCGGAGCGACGGAGAGGAGCGTCGCCTCGACGACGCCCCGCGCCTCGTCGAGGCGGCTCCGGATGGCCTCGAGGACGGACGCGAGCGCGAGGAAGCGCCCACGGTCGAGCAGCGCGCGGAGGAGACGGGCCGCGACGTCCGGGGCCCCGGCGCTCGCGGCGAGCGCGGCGACGAGCGCCCGCTTTTCGGTTCGTCCGATCGCGGGGTTCGTGGCGAAGACCCGGAGCTCTTCCGAGCTCTCCAGCGCCCGCGCGACCGTGTCGAGGGACGGAAGGAGCGCTTCCACGGCGTCGGCGGAGCCGGCGACCTCGAAGAGCGCGTCGACGTAGGGCCGCGTGAAGGCGGAGCCTCCCGCTCTCATCGTCCTTCTCCCGCGAGGTTCCGGACGCCTTCGGCGACGAGCCTCTTCTCGTCGTCGGGCGTGACGTTCTTCGCGACGAGCTCTTTCGCGAGCTCGACCGCGAGGTCTGCGGCGTAGGCCGTCAGGTCGTTCCGGGCGGTCCTCACGCGGGCGTCGAGCTCGGCCGTGGTCCGCGCCGCGATCCGGGCGGCCTCCTCTGCGGCGTGCGCCTCGATCTCGGCCTCCTCGGCCCGGGCCTGGTCGAGGGCGTTGCGGCGCATCGCCTCGATCTCGGCCTCGATCCTCGCGAGCCGTTCCCCGACTTCCTTCGCGATCGCCTCGGCGCGCGCCCGGTCCGCCTCGGCCTTCGTGAGGGATTCGGCGACCTGCGTGCGCCGGTTCTGGAAAAACTGGACCAGCGGCTTTCGGAGGAGCCAGACGAGAAGGCCGAGGAACGCGAGGAGGTTCAGCGTCTGCCAGAACGGGTACGGGAGGCCGAGGAACGTGTGGGCACCTTCCCCCCCGCCGGCGAGGAGGAGCGCGATCGGTCCGGCCGACATCAGGCCACCTTTCGTCCGAGGGCGTAGTTCGCGATCTCGGCCGCGATCGCCTTCGCTTCGGCACCGAGCTGCTCCCGCGCGGCGAGCGCGTCGCGCTCGAGCCGGGCCTGCGCCTGCTCCGCGGCGTTCCGCGCTTTCTCGCGCGCGTCGTCGAGGATCGCCTGCCGACGCTCGCCGGCCGCGGCGCGGACGGTTTCGCGATGGACGAGAGCCTCGCGGCGGGCCTCGGTGAGCCTGCGATCGAGGTCGGCCGCGACCTCGCGCTGGCGCTCCAGCGCCGCCTCGGCCGCGGCCCGCGCGTCCTCGACGCGGCGCTCTCGCGCCGCCAGGACGGCGCCGAGCGGCGCGAGCAGGAATCTCCTCAGGACCACGTAGGCGGCCCAGAAGATGACGACGACGAGAATCAGGGAGAGGTCGGGCAGTTGCATCGCTCGTTCCGCTCTCGAGGGCCGCTGCGGACTTCGCCCCCGGGCGCACCGCGAGCCGGAAGTCCGCACGGGGGCCGCGTTTATGCCATAGACCCGCCGGATGGGTCAACGCGCGCCCGGTCGCCGCGCTACGATTCGGGTCGGGAGCGGCACGCCGCGGTGGGAAACCAGAAAACAACCGAGCGCTTGATTATGGCATTCGGGACGGCCTCTCGACTCTGGGACGAGGCCGCCCGCGAGACTGCGACGAGGGAGGTCGCCTGCCGGGCCGGCTGCTTCGGCTGCTGCATCGGGCTCTTCGAGATTTCCCTCGCCGAGGCGGCTCTCGTCCGCGACGGAGTCGCCGCGCTCCCCGAGGACGTCCGGGCGGACGTCCTGTCGCGTGCCCGGCGCATCGTCACGGAGAGCGTCCGCGCGTTCCCGGGCGACGCCGAGCGGGGACTGCTCGACCCGGAGCGGACCGAAGCCGCCGACGACGCCTACTTCGAGGTCGTGGCCGACCGGGCCTGCCCGATGCTGGAGCTGCCCTCCGGGCGTTGCCGGATCTACGCCGCACGCCCGATCACCTGCCGGACGTATGGGTTCGCATGGGCGAAGGACGGCGCGGTGATCCACCCTCCGTGCGGGCTGAACCTTCCCGGTGCGACTGCCGGGAGGCAGCTCCAGACGTCGATCGACATCGGCCGGGTCGACGAGGCGATGGACATCGCCGAGGAGCTCGCCGCGGAGCTCGGTCTTGACCCGGAGGTCGAGTCGACGATCGCTCACGCCGTCGTCGGGAGCGCCTTCGGCCCCCGGCTCGGCTGACTCAGCCCTTCTTCGTCGGAGCCGCCACGCCGGCCGCAGGGAGCGCCGGGTCGGAAGGCGGACCGGGGGCCCGGCCGACCTGCGGCCCCGTCTGGACAGGCCCCTGGATGATCGCCCCGTCCTCGACGAAGAGCGACGGGGTGTGGATCTCGGCCTGGAGCCGCGCGCCCGCGTGGACCTCGACGCGCTCCCGCGCGTAGACGACGCCACGGACGTTTCCGGACACGGAGAGTCGGCCGACGTGGATCTCCGCGTCGATCGACGCGCCGTCGCCTATGACGAGCTCGTTCTTCGTGACGACCTTCCCCTTCAGAACACCGTCGATCCGGAACGTGTCTTCGAAGGAGAGGGTCCCCTCGAACCGGGCTCCCCTGTCGAGGAAGCCGTTCAGGACGCCGCCCTTCTTCCCGCCGATCACCCTTCCCCTCCCATGAGGCGCTCGAAGAGGCCGATCAGCTGCTCCTCCGAGTAGAAGGAGAGGCGGACCTCTCCCCCTTTCTTCCGGCGACGGATCTCGACCTTCGTTCCGAGGGCCCGCTGTAGCCGGCGCTCGGCGTCCCGGGTGTCCGGGTCGCCCTCGGGGGCGGCCGGCTTCTTCGGCCCTCCGGCAAGGAACTCCTGGACGCGCGACTCGGCCGCGCGGACCGATAGGCCGCGCCGGAGGATCTCGCGGGCCAGCGTCTCCTGGTCCGCGGCCGAGGAGAGCGCGAGGAGCGGCCGGACATGGCCCGCGGTGAGGAGACCATCCTCCACCTGGGTCCGGATTTCGGCCGGGAGCTTCAGGAGGCGCATCGCGTTCGCGACGGTCGTCCTGTCCTTCCCGACCCGCTCCGCGATTTCCTCCTGGGTCATCCCGAAGCTGTCCTTCAGGTGCTGGTATCCCTCCGCCTCCTCGACCGCTGTCAGGTCGCGGCGCTGGAGGTTCTCCACCAGGGCCAGGAGGAGGTGGTCTCGGTCCTCGAGCCCTTCCCGGATGAGGACCGGCACTCGCGAGAGCCCGGCCAGGCGGGCGGCCCGGGCCCGGCGCTCGCCGGCGAGGATCCGGAAACGCTCCCCGTCCCGGGTGACGAGGATCGGCTGGAGAATCCCCGATTCCTTGATCGACCGGGCCAGCTCCTCGATGCCGTCGTCGTCGAACCGTCGCCGGGGCTGGCGACGGTTCGCCTCGAGGTGGTCGAGGTCGATCGTCTGGACCGAGCTCCCGGGGCGGGGCTCGGCCGGGGCCGGGCGGTTCGTGGAAATGAGGGCCGAGAGGCCCTTTCCGAGCGCGGGCTTCTTCGTCACGGCTGCCCTCCGTTCCCGCCGGCCAGGTCTCGCCGCAGGATCTCTCGCGCGATCGCGAGGTAGGCCTCGGCTCCGCGCGAGCGGATGTCGTACAGGAAGATCGGCTTCCCGAACGAGGGGGCCTCCCCGAGCCGGACGTTCCTCGGGACCGGCGGCTCGAGGAAGACCTCCCCGAAGTACTTCCGAATCTCTTCAAGGACCTGGCGGGAGAGGTTGAGCCTCTCGTCCAGCATCGTCGCGACGACGCCAGCGATCGCGAGGGTCGGATTGAGCCCCTCGCGGACCCGCTCGATCGTCGAGACGAGCTCGGAGACCCCCTCGAGGGCGTAGTACTCGCACTGAATCGGAACGAGGACGCCGTCAGCCGCCGTCAGGGCGTTCAGCGTCAGGAGACCGAGTGAAGGCGGGCAGTCGATGAAGACGTAGTCGAACTCGTCTGCGAGCCCATCCAGCTTTCGGGCGAGGAGGTACTCCCGCTCCTCCACGCCGACGAGCTCGATCTCCGCGCCGACGAGGTCGCGGGAAGCCGGGATGAGCTTCAACCCGGCGAGCTCGGTCGGCCGTGCCACCTCGCTCAGGGCGGCGTTCCCGAGAATCCAGTCGTAGACCGTTCTCTCGAGGCTCCCCTTCTCGACGCCGAGCCCGCCGGTCGTGTTCCCCTGCGGGTCAAAGTCGACGAGAAGGACCCGCTTCTCGAGGACGGAGAGCGCCGCGGCGAGGCTGATCGCCGTCGTCGTCTTTCCGACGCCCCCTTTCTGGTTCGCGACCGCCAACCGTTTCACGTGGAACTCCCCCTTCGCCGGTACCTGCGGCCGGCCCCTCCACGGCACTTCCCGGCGCCCGGATCGCGCGGCCGCGCCCCGAGGATCGGGCCGATCCGGTCGCTGTGGATCTCCCTGTGGAAATGTTTCACGTGAAACACTCCACCCGGGCGATCCCCCGCCGCTCCGCGCCGGGACTCTTCGAGAATGAGACGACGGCCCTCGGGACGTTGCGACGAAGCTCTCCGGCAAGCGGCTCCGTCGTCCAGAAGAGCGCGACGGCGCCCGCCCGCATCACAGGACGGGCCTGCCGGAGGATCCCTCCGGCGTCGGCGACGGCGCGGCTCGTCAACAGGTCGCAGGGAAGGGCGTTCTTCATCCGATCGATCGCGGGATCGGGGAATCTAGCGTTCACGACACGGGCCGTCAATTCGAGCGCCTCGATCGCCTCCTCCAGGAACCGGGCCTTCTTCCCCGTCGATTCGACGAGGACGCCCTCCAGGTCTCCGCGCGCGAGGAGCAGCGGAATCGCCGGGAAGCCCCCTCCCGACCCGATGTCCAGGAGCCGCAGGGGCCGCCCGGCCGGATCGGGCAGATTCCGCAGGCCGCCCAGGGCGTCCAGAACGTGCCGCTCGAGGAGCGTTTCGACCGTCGCCTCCTTCCGCGAGACTAGGTTGACGGCCTCGTTGCGGCGCAGGAGAAGGCCGAGGAAGGTGGCGAGCCTCTCGGCGGCGGAGGCGCCGATCGGGAGCCCCGCCCTCTCGAGCGCCCCGAGGACCGCCGTCACCGGACCCGTCACGCGGCCGCCTCACCGCCCCGGACCGCCAGGCGGGCGAGGAGGAGCGTCACCGCCGCGGCGGTGACGCCCGGAATCCGTGCGGCCTGCCCGAGCGTCCGGGGCCGGTGCCGCTCCAGCTTCTCCGCCGCCTCCGCCGAGAGCCCGGGAATCCCGGCGTAGCGAAACCCGGCCGGGATCCTCTTCTCTTCGGCCCGGCGGACCCGCTCGAGCGACTCCCGCTCCCGTCGCAGGAACCCCTCGTACCGGAGGTCGTTCACCAGCCTCGACCACTCCTCCTCGTCGAGCTCTCCGAGCAGACCCGGGAGCCGCTCCTCGAGCCAGCCGCGGAGGCTCTCTGGCGCGTCCGGTCGCCGGAGCAGGCCCGCTCCGGTCGATTCCTCCGCGAGCGTGACGGAGAGGCGGTCGAGCGTGGCGACGGTCTCCCGATCGGGGACGACGCGTAGCTGGCCCAGCGCTTCGCGGGCCGCCGCCTGCCGGGCCTCCCGCTCGAGGAGCGGCTCGGCCTCCTTCTCGGGGAGAAGCCCGGCGGCGATCGCCCGCGGTACCAGTCGGGCGTACGCCGATTCGGCACCGAGGAGGAGCCGGTGCTCCGCCCGCGAAGTGAGAAGTCGATAGGGTTCGTCCGCGCCGAGAGTCACGAGGTCGTCGATCATCACACCGATATAGGCCTCGTGCCGCCCCAGCGTGAACGGCGGCCCGATCCGGCCCCCGGCGACGAGCGCCGCGTTCGCCCCGGCGACGAGCCCCTGTCCCGCCGCCTCCTCGTACCCGGAGGTCCCGTTCACCTGTCCAGCGAGGAAGAGGCCCGGAAGCGCACGCGTCTCGAGCGAGTCCTCGAGCTGCTCCGGGAAGACGACGTCGTACTCGACGGCGTACGCCGGCCGCAGGATCTCCGCCCGCTCGAGCCCCGGCAGGCTCCGGACGACTTCGAGCTGGAGCCCGACCGGAAGGGACATCGACAGTCCGCCGAGATAGGTCCAATCCGTCCCGTGTCCTTCCGGCTCGATGAAGATCGTGTGCCGCTCTCGATCCGGAAAACGGACGACCTTGTCCTCGATGGAAGGGCAGTACCTCGGCCCGCGCCCCACGATCCGACCGGAATAGAGCGGCGAGCGTCCGAGGTTCGCCCGGATCAGGTCGTGCGTCCGTTCGTTCGTGTGGCTCAGCCAGCAGTCGACCTGCGGCAGGAGCGGGAACGGCTCGATCCGGCTTCGAAGCGAGAACCGGCGCGGCCGCCCGTCCCCCGCGGAGCGGAGCAATTTTGATCTGTCGATTGATTCACGATGCACCCTGGGGGGGGTCCCCGTCTTCATCCGCCCCAGGCGGAGGCCGAGCGCCCGGAGACTCTCGGATAGCCCGGAGCAGGGCGCCTCGCCCCACCGCCCCGCCTCCTCCCGACGCTCCCCGATGTGAACGAGCCCGCGCAGGAACGTCCCGCTCGTCACGACGACGGAAGAGCAGAGCAGCTCCGACCCGTCCTCGAGCCGGAGGCCGGCCAGGCGCCCGCCCCGGACAAGGAAACCGGCGGCCGTCCCCTCCGCGATCGTCAGGCTCGGCTGACGAGAGAGAAGCTCGGAGACCTCGGCCGCGTAGGCGATCCGATCCGACTGGCACCGAAGGCCCTGGACCGCTGGTCCGCGGGACGCGTTGAGCACCTTGAACTGGATCCCCGTGCGGTCCGCCGCATGGGCCATCAGTCCGCCGAGCGCGTCGATCTCGCGGACGACCTGCCCTTTTGCGAGGCCCCCGATCGCCGGGTTGCAGCTCATCCGCCCGAGGGCGGCCCGCTCGCGCGTCAGGAGGAGCGTCCTCCTCCCGAGGCGGGCGGCCGCCGCGGCCGCTTCCGCCCCGGCGTGTCCGCCCCCGACGACGACGACCTCGTATCGCGCTCTCATTTCCCGACGCAGAACCTCTCGAAGATCCTCTCGAGGAGCTCCTCCGTCGCCGTCTCTCCGGTGATCTCGCCGAGCGCGTGGAGCGCGGCGCGCACCCGGGCCGCCGCGAGCTCTCCCGGGAGCCCGGCCGAAAGCGCCTGAAGCGCTTCCGCCGCCCGGCGCACCGCCTCCCCCTGCCGCGGAAGCGCCCCCCAGGCTCCCGGCTCCGGCTCGGCGCCGAGCCGGCCGGCGATCTCTCGCCGGAGCTCGTCCAGCCCGCGGCCCGTCCGCGCGCTCACGGCCAGGGCGCCCTCCGCGCCCGCCCCCCCGAGGTCGGCCTTCGTCGCGACCCGCAGCACGGGGACGCCTTCGGGCAGCCCTTCGGCCTCGTGCCCGGGGGCATCGGGCGCGCACGCCAGGAGGAGCAGGTCCGCGCCCCCGGCCGCACGCCGGGCCGTCTCGACGCCGAGCCGCTCCACCAGCTCCTCCGCCTCCCGAAGCCCCGCGGTGTCGACGAGACGAACCCGCTCGCCCCCGATCTCGACGACCTCCGAAACGGCGTCGCGCGTCGTCCCCGGCGTCTCCGTCACGAGCGCGCGATCCTCGCCGACGAGCGCGTTGAAGAGCGTCGACTTCCCGGCATTCGGCGCACCGACCAGGACCACAGTCGGCAGGCCGGCCTCGGCCCGGCCCACGCCGACGACCCGCCCCAGCTTCGCCAGCTCCTCGTGCAGCCGCCGAGCGCGCGCGAGCGCCGCGGCCTCGCCGTCCTCCTCCACGTCCTCCGCGAAGTCGAGCCCCGCCTCCAGGTCGGCCAGCACGGTGAGGAGCTCCTCCCGGAGCGCCTCCACCCGGAGCGAGAGCTCTCCCCGTACCAGCCCGAGCGCTCGCCGCGCTTCCCCCCGGCTCGCCGCTCCCGCCAGCCGACCGATCCCCTCCGCGCGCGCGAGGTCGATTCGCCCGTTCGCGAGCGCCCGCCGCGTGAACTCGCCCGGCCGCGCGCGCCGGGCCCCGAGAGCCACGGCGGCGGCCACGAGCCCCTCGGCGATCGCCGGGGCGCCGTGCGCCTGAAGCTCGACGACCTCTTCCCCCGTCGCAGACCGCGGCGCCGCGAAGTAGAGCGCGAGCCCCTCGTCCAGGAGTGCGCCCTCCTCGTCCCGGAATGGGGAGAGGTACGCCCGTCGCGCCTCCGGCCGCGCCGGCAGCCGCGGCGCCAGCGCCCGCGCGATCCCGAGCGTCGTGCCGGGCGGGCCGCTCAGCCGGACGATCGCGAGCGCGCCCGAGCCGGGCGGCGTCGCGCGAGCCACGAGCACGTCCGCGACCCCGGCGCCGTCCGCGACGAGAGGGGCCACCGTTTTGGCCCCTCCGTCGCGCGCCCGCCCGCGCGCGTCACGCCTTCTTCGCCGCCTTCGGGCGCATCCCGAGGTCCGTATAGCGCTCGAGCAGGAGCTGCTGGACGATGGAGAGGACGTTCTGCACGAGCCAGTAGAGAACGAGGCCCGACGGCATGTCCTTGAACATGAAGCCGAAGACGAGCGGGAGGAAGCCCATCACCTTCCTCGTCGTCGCGTCGCCCGTGGCCGGCATCATCTGCTGCTGCAGCCACATCGTCAGCGTCATCAGAATCGGCGTGACGTAGTACGGGTCCTTCGCCGAGAGGTCCTGGATCCAGAGGGCGAACGGCGCGTGCCGAAGGTCGATCGCGTGGCTGAGCAGGTTGTAGAACGCGATCAGGATCGGCATCTGCAGGAGGAGCGGGAGACAGCCGCCGGCGGGATTCACCTTCTCCGCCTTGTAGAGCGCCATCGTCTCCTCGTTCATCTTCAGGCGCGCCTGCGGGTCGCTCTTCAGCTTCGGCGTCCACTTCTGCCGGATCGCCTCCATCTTCGGCTGGAGGGCGCTCATCTTCTTCATCGAGACGAGCTGCTTCCACGTCAGCGGGAAGAGGACGACCTTGATGACGACCGTGGCGAGGATGATCGCGACCCCCCAGTTCGGGATCGCGGAATGGAACTGCTTCAGGAGCCAGAGGAGCGGCGACACCAGGATCGCGAACCACCCGTAGTCGATCAGCTTCTCCATCCCGGGCCGGACGGTCGCGAGGACGTCGATGTCCTTCGGCCCGAGGTAGAGACCGGTCTCGAGCGTTCCGGCGGCAGAGGCGACAACCTCCGTCTCCACGAGCGGCTCCGGCGCGACGGCCGGAACAGCGCCCTTCGCCGGTCCGGCCGGGGCCGAGAGAGACACGGGGCGCAGGGTCACCGCCTCCTTCGCCCCGGGAAGGAAGGCCGTCACGAAGTAGTTGTCCTCGAGCCCCGCCGCGAGGAACCCGGTCCCGAGCGCGACAGGCTCCTTCAGCCCGTCCTTCGCCTTCCTCGAGACCGACCGGCTCCCCGAGAGCGTCACGCTCGACCCGGGCTTCGTATACCGGTTCGCGAGCTCCTCCTCGGTGGGATTGCCGACGCCCGGTCCGAGGACGACGGCGGCCGTGGCGCGGCCGCCCCCTTCGCGCTCGACGCGAAGCCCGACGACGTAGCCGGTGCCGAAGGTGTACGTCCGCGTCACCCCCTGCCCGTCGCTTTCCCGGTACCGGAACCGGACGACCACCTCGTTCCCCCCCTCCTCGACCGTCGTCTCGTGAAGAGCGGCTCCGGCCCGGGCGAGAAAGGGATCGGCCGGGTCGTAGACGAGGGTCCTCCCGGCGAAGGGAACGTCCTTCCGAACGAGCTCGAGCGGCGCCTCCTCGTCGTGCCCGCCCCGGAATCGCCTCAGCACGGCGGAGACGACCTCCCCGCCCCGGTTAGAGAGCCGGACGGAGAGGACGCCGTTCTTCACCGTCAGGAGCCGCGGAGAGCTCGCCACGACCGGCGCGACCGCCACCGGCGCGGGCGCCGCGGCCGCCGAGGCCGCCGGTGCGACGTCCGGCACCGCCGGCGCCGCGGGCGTCGCGGGGCTCTCGCTCGCCGCCACCCCCTTCGTCGGCGAAGCCGGCGCAACCGCCCGCCGCGCCGGCTTCGCCGGCGGGAAGAGCAGGGTCCAGAGGATCAGGATGGCGGCGGAGGCACCGAATGCCACGGCGAGACGCTTCGAGTCCAAGAGCAACTCCTCGAGAAGGGTTCAGGGGACCGGGTCGAACCCGCCCGGGTGAAACGGGTGGCACCGGGCCAGCCGGCGGATCGTAAGCCACGTTCCCCGCAGGAGCCCGTGCCGGAGGATCGCCTCCCGCCCGTACTCCGAGCAGGTCGGGTGGAATCGGCACGCGGGGGGGAGGAGCGGGGAGACGAATCTCTTGTAGGCCGCGAGGACGGCAGCCGCGGCCCGCGCCCCCGGACCCGGCCCGGGACGGCTCATCTCCCCGCCTCCCCGGCCCTCCGGACGAGCCGCGCGAAGTCCTCGGCGAGATCGCGGAACGGAGTCTTCTCCGCTCCAGGCCGCACGTTCACGACGAGGTCGACGGGCGCCGGAAACGGTTCGGTCCGCCGGAACAGCTCGCGGATCCTCCGCCGGAGCTGGTTGCGCACGACCGAAGACCCCGTCTTCTTCGTGATCGTGATCCCGAGGCGCGTCGCCCCGGTCGTCCCGGCCCGCAGAAAGAAGACGAACGACCGGCCAGCGACACGCCGGCCCGTCTCGTAGACCTGGAGGAACTCGGCGCGCCGGAGGATCCGGCGCGCTTTCCCGAACGCTTCCGGTCCCCGGGTCCGGGGCACCCCGGAAGGGAGGCGGGAAGGCTCGGGCGACATCGACTCCGAAGCTCCGCCGCAGACGGCGGGTCTCCCGGACCGCCTCAGACGGTGAGGCGCTTGCGACCCTTCGCCCGGCGACGGGCGAGCACCGCCCGGCCGTTCTTCGTCCTCATCCGGACGAGAAAGCCGTGCGTCTTCTTCCGGCGGCGGTTGTTGGGCTGAAACGTTCTCTTCATGGCACCACCTCTCCCCTCTCTGGGAGCGCGAGCGGCGGATTCTCCGGGGAACCGGGGCTTCTGTCAACCGCTCCCGGCTCGCGTGTCGAAGCTCCATGGAAATGTCACGGTGCCAGCTCGATAGAAATGTCCGGGCTGGGGGACCGGAATGGAGCAGGTTGTGGCGTTGAGCGGCAAGGAGCGGGAGCGGCTGGTAGAGCTCGAGCAGGT
>Ga0209604_1000098_pt1 | contig 77047 bp, 59 predicted proteins | sample AD_UKC097_MetaG_FD_184405 | JGI IMG/M metagenome (GOLD analysis project Ga0209604, IMG submission 184405) | Active sludge microbial communities of municipal wastewater-treating anaerobic digesters from USA - AD_UKC097_MetaG (SPAdes) (version 2) | ecosystem: Engineered > Bioreactor > Anaerobic >...
ACGTTTCACTGCGATTACTCCTTTGGCGATTATTCTGTTCTTAACACCGGCATAGGAATTAGCTTCAGATAACTTGCTAATGGATAGTACTAAAAAAGAGAGTCGCTGATAAGCGACTCTCTTTTTTCTTGAGTTTGGCTAATTTCTGACATAAAAAGCTGCGGAACCATTATATGAGGGTTCGTTTCTGAGGCTTCGTGTCTTTATTTGAGAGTTTACGAAGTCGGAGAAATTCTGGTTAGCGGCCTTTGCCCAAAGCTGCGCCCTGAGGTTGTTCAGTAAATCACCGGTTGTAATCCGTTTAGCATCCTCCCGCCGGTACCATTTTGGTCTTGGGAGCATCGCTGCATTTGGGCTGGCTGCTGCGCGGTGGCTGGCCAGGTGGAGCAGCCCGTACAGGGCTGCGACAAATGCGGGAAGGCTTTCCGCCGAGTTGGGGTTTCTTACCTGGGCCTGCCCACACCCCAGGAGCGTCTTCTCCTCGCGGAAGTCAACCTCGATCTCCCAGCGCCAGAGGTAGGCCTGCAGGATGGCCTGAATGTCCAGCCCGGTTTCGGTGCAGATCAGGTAGGCCGGCTCCCGGTACAGCATTCTGGACCCCTTGGATAGCCTGTACCCCAGCGGGCGGACGACCACCAGGGTAAGGTTTTGTGGCCCTGCCGATCGCCACCTGGCATCCCGGACAACTTTAATATCAAACCTGTGCGCTTTTCCGGCAGCCCATGCCTCCACCTGCTGCCACGGAACCTGATCGGACCGCCTGACCTCCTCGGGGGTTGGCAGGCGCGTCCCGTACACGCATTTGCGGCCTGACCCGGGCTTCGCCTGGGGCAACCCGTAAAGCTTGGTGTCCTTCCGCACGCGCCCGACCAGGGTGGTGCCCCGGGGCAGCTTCCTCAGCACCTCCTTGTTGGTATAGCTGCCGTCCACCCCGACCACCAGCTCCTTGTCCCTGTACCCCTGGTCGTCCAGCGCCCTCCGGAGAAGCGCAATCCTTTCGGACCCCTGACGGCTCAGCCTGGCCGCTTTCTTCTCCTCCCGGTAGGCCTGCCACCGCTCTTCTTCCGCCGGCTGGCGGGGCCTCACGGCTGTAGGGCAGTGGTGAAAATCAACCGGAATGGCTCTTGACTGGCCGATCTGCCCCTCGCGCGGAAGGGCAAGCGACAGCTGGATGAAGCGTTGCCCCCATACGAGGTTGGTCTGGAAGCGTGGCCCAAGTGGATCCCTCCTCCACGCCGTGCCCGGGATCAGCCTCCCCGTTTTCTTGATCACCGTGTCGTCCAGGTGGGCAACAACGTACGGGAGGCAGCTGGCTTCCTTCAGGACGTTGGCCTGCACGACCTGCATGATCCTGGGCAGGTCAACGCGCTGCTCGCTGAACAGCCGGTAGGCCCCTGACCAGTCGCAGAGCTGGTTGCCGCTGGCCGTCAGCATGCCCGTGACCGTATGCCGCCCAAGGCAGGTAAGCTCGCCGTACATCAGCTCCCGGCTCTTGGCCCATGCCCTATGGCTGGAAAAGGCCGGGTGGCACTCGTTGAAAAGGGAGTCGAGCTCATCGGTCAGCGACAGGGCGTAATTTTTTTTTTCCAGCTCGACCGGCTGGTTCGTCCGCTTAAGGGTTAACCGCTGCTTGTCCTCGATAACCCACTCCACAACCTCCCCCTTCTGGAGCTCCATGGCCTGCGCAACGGCCGAGGGAAAGTTAACGTACCACTGCTCGCTGGCAGCCCTCTTGATCAGCTGAATTTTTGTCGGAAATCCCATGGCTTTTAGCTTAATTATGGACTAGTTATATAACTAGATGCAAAAGTAATAAAAAAATTAATAGCCAACACAAACTATTAATTTTTATCTAGTTAAATCCAAACTCAAGAAAAAAGAGAGTCGCTGATAAGCGACTCTCTTTTTTTTATTTCGTTTTTCGACCTTTAACTTTCTCGTCCTCTATAAAGTCGGTTATGTTGTGTGCAATCTTCAGGATTTTAACAACCTGCCGGTTTTGGTTGAAGATTGGCGAGTAGGTTTCAATAAAGGTAAGCGTTTTCTTTCCAAGCTTAATACGGCTGGTTTCCTTTTTAACCATCCCGTTACGCAAATCGTTCCAGAACTTCTGATAGTTTTTCTTTTGCTCATCAGTCATTTCCAGATTATCAGAATGGTGGGTGCCAATAACTTCATTCTCTGACTGTCCAGTTAGTGTAAGGTAAGCCTGGTTTACAGAAGTAATATTGCCGTTCAAATCATACTCAATTACAAAGCTTGAGGCATGTAATGCTCCGATGAGGCTTTCCATTTCGGCTGTTTTTCTAGCTGCTTCCTCCTGGGTGGCTTGAAGTTCCTCCATGTTTTGCCTCATTTCCTCCTCCTGAGAAGCCAGCTCTTCTGATTTAACCCGGGACTCATCCAGCAACTTTCCTGTACGGATGTTGATTTTTACATTTGATATTGTTGCAGCCAAGCTTTCTCCAATCTTCTCTATAAACCTGATTTTATAATCCTCTATAGGCTCAAATGAAGCCATTTCAATAACCCCATGGACATTTTCATTTAGCTTTATTGGCACTAGAAGGAGACATGTAGGGGATTCCTCCCCAAGTCCGGAGGAAATTTTTATGTAATCTTTTGGCAGGTCGGTCATGTAAATGGTTTCGGCTTCCTTAGCGCATCTTCCAACTAACCCTTCACCGAAATCTATTCTTTTTTCCTCGTACTTCCTACGCTCGTATGCATAGGTAGCCATTAGCTCGAAGTAAACCTCATTAGGGTTGTCATTATTTACCAGGTATATTGCACCTATGTTAGCATCAACATACTTAACAAGGTTGTAGATAAACGAGTAGCAAAATTCGTTCAGATCATCGCTATTTTGACGAAGTATCTCGGCAAATTTAGCCACGCCTTCATTTGCCCATCTGTTCTTATCTTCACCTAGCTTACGCTCAACTTCCTGTAGTCTGGCATGCTCCAGACTTTTCCTCATATCTAGTAGGGCTTCACCAAGCTTATCGTTTTCGCTTAACTTGCTGTAGTCAACATTAAAATTGCCTTTCCCTATTTCCCTTGCAAAGTTGGTTGTTTTATATAGGCTATCAATTAGAATATTAATTGAGCTTCCTATATCCTCAACCTCATCTCCAGAGTTGATAGCTAGCTTTTTACTCGTGTCTATTTCACCTCCAGCAAGTTCTCTGAGGGTTCTGGTGGCTTTTACCAATGGGTGGGTAATGCTGTAGGAAATAATCCATACAACCAGTGCAAGAATCAGCAACCCGGCTAATATGACTATTCTGGAGCGTGTTGCTACATCCTTCGACTCTTCAACAATAATGGATAGAGGTGAAAGTGAGGCGAAGGTCCACCGGTTTGTTGTTCCACTAATTGCAAATGATTGAAAAGATGCATAGTATTCACTCCCATTCATGTTAACGTTAAAGGAGAAATCAGATTCCTTTTTAAGCTTATCTATGATGTTAAAGCCAATTTTTTGTTGGTTAAAAATGCTATCTACACGAATCCCGGTCAGACTTGAATCGCTATGCGCAACTATCAAACCATCTTGGGAAATCAACATCGAATTGCTACCAGGGAATATTTCAACGCTGTCAATAAATTCATGGTAACGTTCAAGCTCAATATCAAATCCAAATAGAGCAACGAACCGGTCATTGTCAACCAGCGGTACACAAATGCTGGTTTCGAGCACTTTCATATTAGTCCCAGTATAGGTAAACCAGTACGGTTCAATTATAAATTCTCTTTTGGTTGACTTAATGTGGTAGTATGAGCTGTTAGGATCGTCCCCTGTCAAATTTACCCTATCTTCTACATACTTAAGCGCCCCATTTTCCCAGAAATAGGTGTATCGTACTCTTCCGTATGGCTTATCCCATGTCCTATCTATAGAGTTTAACTCCCAGCTGGCCCAAACCGATAAAAATTGGGGATTATTAACTGCTATCCCCTGTAGTACTCTTAGCGAATTTTTATTTATCTCCTCATAGTTTAAATCCTTGTAATTCTGAAACCCTTGAGCCATTGCTCTTGCCATGCCCATCTCCTCATCAAAGTTCGCCTTAACGGCATTGGAGTGCTCTCTTGTTGTTGCATCCACATAGCGGAAAGCACTACGAAGGGTGATGTCTTCAAGTTTATTAGTCAGGTATCCAAATGAAACTAGAAATACCACTATGGCAGTCGATAACACTGAAAGAAGCAGTTTGCTCCTTAGCTTCAACCTAACTTTCATTTTTTATACTCTTTATGCATTACTACTTGTTCGTATCAAAATACCGCTACAGATCCATTGAAGGGTTACCTTAAAAATGGCAGGTATGTAAGCCATTATCAATAGTCTATAACCAACGTTTTTCAAAACGTTTAAAGCGTGAATATAGGATATTTACATTTCAAAAAAAAATATTGAACTCGCAAGCTGGGTAAAATAAGCTTATTTGCTATGTGCTTATTTTTCGAACCTATCCATATGCAGTTTCCCATTCATCTCATGTGGTAAAATAATTATAACTCAATAGTTGAAGCCTGAAACTAAAGCACATACTCATAAATATTGTAAATTCCGTCATTGCTGTAACAAAATTTTCAAATACTGTTATGGCATGTTGCTTGCTACAGCTCTTCCATAATAGGGGATTTTTTTAACTTTGTCGGGACAACAAAAATTCATTTAACCATGAAATTACTTGAAGGAAAAACCAGCCTAATTACAGGTGCTGCCAGGGGAATTGGCAGGGCAATTGCACTTGCTTATGCACGTGAGGGGTCAAATGTAGCCTTTACCGATATGGTGGAAGATGACAACATGAAGAGCCTTGAACGCGAACTAAATGCTCTTGGTGTTAGGGCTAAGGGTTACGTTTCAGATGCAAGTAACCATGAAAATTCCCAAATGGTTGTTGATCAGATTGCAACCGAGTTTGGCAGAATTGACATTCTGGTTAACAATGCTGGTATTACCCGTGATACCCTACTTATGAGAATGTCTGAAGAACAGTGGGATTTAGTGATTAGGGTCAACCTGAAGTCAGTATTTAACCTGACCAAGGCTGTTCAGAAGTACATGATTAAGCAAAAAAGCGGTTCAATTATTAATATGAGCTCGGTAGTGGGCGTTTCGGGTAACGCGGGTCAGGCAAACTATGCCGCTTCAAAAGCTGGTATAATCGGATTTACCAAGTCGGTTGCAAAGGAGCTTGGCTCAAGAAATATCCGCTCAAATGCCGTTGCTCCCGGGTTCATCATCACCGATATGACCCACCAGCTTTCCGAGGAGGTTCGTCAGGATTGGATCAAGAAAATTCCACTTCAGCGGGGTGGAACTCCTGAGGATGTGGCCAATGTTTGCATTTTCCTTGGTTCAGATCTTTCGTCCTATGTTAGCGGACAGGTTATTCATGTCTGTGGTGGAATGAATACATAGTACCACTTGTTAATATCGAATTCTGCTTGAATTGATGCTGTTTATTTTTTGTTTGGAAGTCACATCTCCGCTAAATAGCATCAATTCAGCTATTTTTAGTAATATTCTTACCAATGGGAAGAATTAGGTTTTGCGGACTTTTTCTACTACTTTTCGTTTCGGCATGTATTTCCTACAGGCAGATTGATATCGAGTACTACGACTCGTCTACCAAAATATCGATACCAACCGGTAATGGCAAAGTCCTTATCCTTACAAACTATCAAGGTAAAAGCCATAGTAGTGGGGGAGAAACACTTGCATGGGCATTAGATAGTGTAGCCGCTACTGAGGCAACCTTATCGCTGGTTAAGGTATTGAACTCTTCGCCAGCATTCAGCCAGACAAGCTTCAGCCACTATGCGGTTTACCGTAAGGATACTTCCAATATGATTTTACCCCTGCCTTGGACACAGCTGAAAAACTTATCTGAAATAAACGATTCAGCAGGGCTTATCCTTTCACTTGATTACATGAATGTTAAGCCTACAGCAGGCAGCTATACGTTATGGCAGGGTAGCGTGAATGCCTATCATGGTTATATCTATGTTCCCGTTTACTGCTACTGGAGGGTTTACGATATTACAAACCAAAAAATTACTAATTCCTTCCTGCATCGGGACACGCTGGTATGGGAAGCTGACGATTGGCGTGAGGTTAAACCCGGAGATCAGCTGCCGGGATACTTTGCCGCCGTGGCCTATAGTGGCGCTGATGCTGCAGAAAAGTTTGCTGCCCAAATCGCCCCTTTCTGGGAAAATAGTACCCGAATCCTTTACAACAGCGGTTCAAAGCAAATGGTGGAGGCAGAAAAACTTGCCCTTAAGGGTGATTGGCGTGGAGCAGCTGAAATATGGCAGCAAGTAATTAAAAATGGGGGCAAAGCACTTCCATCCAGGGCTGCATTCAACATGGCTCTTGCAAATGAAATGCTCGGAAATTTTAACGTTTCCTTAGAATGGCTGATGCAGGCTAAGCGTCTAAATCCCAATCTCGAAGGCTTAAATGATTACATGGAAATAATTAACTATAGAATTAAAGCCAATTCGACAAAACCTTGATTTTAACTTTGGTAAGCTACCACAGGTTCTGCACTTCCCATTAAATTTTTTAACTATTAGTTTGTATAAATCGGTATATTCAGTTGATAGTAAGTGTTATATGATTAATAGTGTTTTCGAAATGGAAAAACTAACCCCTACTTCTTTCTCCATTTTAGCTGTTTTGGCAGGGTTTCATTTTTAAAAGATGGAAGGTCGCTTCAAGTTGGAAGTCTCTAAAAAAGCTGTATTTTTGCAGCAAATGCCTCTTTAGCTCAGCTGGTAGAGCAGCGGTTTCGTAAACCGCAGGTCGCGGGTTCAAGTCCCGTGAGAGGCTCCAGTCGGACAGCAAACCGTTGTCCGGTTTTTATTTCTACCTGAATAAATTTCATTGGCCTTATGAATGCCGGGATAATTACCATAGGCGACGAGCTACTAATAGGGCAGGTTGTTGATACAAACTCTGCGTGGATTGCCACAAGGCTCAATAGCCTGGGATTTGCTGTTGAAAGGATACTATCCGTGTCGGACACCGAGCAGGCTATATGCGAATCGGTAAATGAAGCTATTGACCGGTACGATTTAACCATAGTTACCGGAGGACTAGGGCCAACCAGCGATGATGTAACCAAGGAAAGTTTGAGAAGAATATTTGGTGGCGAGATGATAACCGACGCCCAATCGTTAGAACTTATTGAAATTTTCTGCTCTAAACGTGGTATAGCGGTAACCGAAACAAACCGTAAGCAGGCGGATGTTCCATCTTCCTGCACTGTACTACCTAACTATTTTGGAACAGCTCCTGGCATGTTGTTTAAAAAGGGAATCCATATGCTGGTTTCCCTTCCAGGTGTACCCTTCGAAATGAAGGCACTTTTTGAAAATGAGGTTACTCCCTTGCTAAAGCAACTCCCAGTTGAAGGTGTTATTATTCATAAGGTTATACATACCTTTGGCATTGCCGAGTCAAACCTTTCGGATGTGCTTAATGAGTTCGAAAAGAGCATTTCACCTTCCATTAAGCTTGCCTATCTGCCTGACCCTTCGGGCATTCGACTTCGCCTTTCGGCTTATGGAAACGATAGGAAGCTCTTATCACAACAGGTTGATGAAGCTATAGAAAAACTCCGGGCAACAATTCCTCAGTATATCTTTGGGTATGGTGAAACTTCACTTCCTGAAGTGGTTGGGAAAATGCTATTAAGCTGCAATGCAACGGTTTCTGTAGCGGAGAGCTGCACAGGAGGAAAAATTTCACACCTTATCGTAGAAATTCCGGGTGCTTCTAGCTATTTTAATGGCGGTGTTGTCGCCTACTCCAACCAGGTAAAGGAAAATCTCCTTGGAGTGAAACATCAAACACTAATTAAGTATGGTGCTGTTAGTCGTGAGGCAGTAGAAGAAATGGCGGTTGGCTCTTTAAATCTACTTTCCACAGATTACTCCATAGCCGTTTCGGGAATAGCAGGTCCTGATGGAGGAACACCGGATAAACCAGCTGGGCTTGTATGGATTGCAGCTGCCTCGGTAAACTCCCTGGAAGTTGAAAAATATATTTTCAGCAACGACCGATCCATAAATATCCAAAGGGCATCATACTCAGCGCTGAACATGCTTCGAAAGTTACTGCTAAAAGAACACCCGGAGTTGAAAAATATTTTTGAAAAAGTTTGATAAATTCATAATTTTGCCGAAATTTGCGACCTGTTTAGAAAACTTACTTAGAACAATATTACGATGTCGAGAGTTTGTCAAATAACCGGAAAGAAGAAAATGGTGGGAAACAATGTATCCCATTCTAAAAGGAGGACTAAGCGCAGATTTTACCCTAATCTCAAGAAAAAAAGGTTTTTCCTTGAGGAGGAAAATCGTTGGGTTACCCTCAAGGTTTCTGCTGCTGCAATAAGAACAATCAATAAGAATGGACTGAAAGCTACGCTTAATAAAGCTGTAGAAAAAGGAATTCTTAAAACCTACTAAATCTGTTAACAAATGGCTAAGAAGGGTAACAGGGTTCAGGTCATACTTGAATGTACTGAGCACAAGGAAAGCGGAATGCCGGGAACTTCCAGGTATATAACTACAAAGAATAAGAAAAACACCCCTGATAGGCTTGAACGTCGCAAGTACAATCCTATTCTTAAGAGGGTAACTGTTCATCGTGAAATAAAATAGTAGAGCCATGGCAAAAAAAGTAGTTGCTTCTACGCAGCAAAAGGGTGCTAAAAATTTTACCCGTTGCATTAAAATGGTAAAATCACCCAAAACAGGTGCTTACACCTTTAAGGAAGAAATGGTTGCCAATACCGAAATCGATGCATATTTGAAGAAATAAGCCTGTGTGCTTCTCCAAATGTATCACCGTATTTAGGCTTTTCTTGCAAAAGGAAAGCTTTTTTTATCTTTTATAACCAATACCATATTCATAGCACTTAACAAGGTTTGAAATGGGAATACCAAATATTTTTTCAACGGGTAAGGGCAACAGCCGGGAAAATCTCGATAAGGGGCTGGAAAAAACCCGAGAAAGCTTGTTGAAGAAAGTTTCAAGGGCTGTTGTTGGAAAATCTAGAATTGACGACGAAGTGCTCGATAAGCTGGAGGAAGCCCTTATATCCTCGGATGTTGGAGTTGAGACCACCTTGAAAATTATTCAGCAGATCCAGCAACGAGCGGCTAAGGAAAAATACCTGAATGCCAATGAGCTAAATACAATACTTAAAACCGAAATTATTTCTTTGCTAGCTGATACTCAGGTGAATTCAGGTGCAATTACGGAGCTGCCTTCAAAACCATTTGTCATTATGGTGGTTGGTGTCAATGGAGTGGGTAAAACTACCACCATAGGCAAGCTGGCGTATCTGTACAAATTAGCTGGCAAAAAGGTGTTACTGGGTGCAGCAGATACGTTTAGGGCTGCAGCCGTTGACCAGCTTACAGTATGGTCGGAGAGGGTAGATGTTCCCATTGTGAGGCAACAAATGGGCGCCGATCCATCGGCGGTAGCCTATGACACGTTGAATTCTGCAAAGGCAAATGATTCTGACGTAGTTATTATTGACACAGCAGGTAGGTTGCACAACAAGGTTAACCTGATGAATGAGCTCACTAAAATCAGGCGAGTTATGCAGAAGGTTATTCCCGATGCACCACACGAAGTGCTGTTAATTCTTGATGGCTCTACCGGACAAAACGCATTCGCTCAAGCCAGGGAATTTATTGCTGCTACTGAAGTTACCGGTATCGTCCTAACCAAGCTCGATGGAACAGCCAAGGGAGGTGTTGTGCTGGGCATTTCCGACCAGTTTAAAATACCAGTTAAGTACATTGGCGTTGGAGAAAAGCTGGCTGACCTGCAGGTTTTTGACAAGAACGCATTTGTTTCATCCCTTTTCAGCTAGAAAAATTAGCAGTATGCAACAACCGGGAAAGGGAAAAATTAATGTTGTTACCCTAGGATGCTCTAAAAATTTGGTTGATTCCGAAGTACTCATGAATCAGCTTAAAATGGGGGGATGGGAGGTCGTTCACGATTCGAACGATACTGAGGCTAAGGTGGTGATAATAAATACTTGCGGGTTTATTGCCGATGCCAAGGAAGAGTCCGTTGATACCATCATGGGCTTTGTAGATGCGAAAAATAAGGGCATCATTGACAAGGTTTTCGTTATGGGTTGTCTTGCTCAAAGATACAGAAATGAGCTGCAGGATGAAGTTCCGGAGGTGGATGGATTTTTTGGAGTTTCCGAGCTCCCCGCCGTTCTCCATGCTCTCAACACCCCCGTTTTTAGCGGGTGTCTTACCACCAGGTTACTCACAACACCCGGCCATTATGCTTACCTGAAAATTTCCGAGGGATGTAGCTGGGGCTGCTCATACTGTGCCATTCCGTTAATTAGAGGTAAGCATATTTCAAGAACCGTCGAATCCCTTGTTGAAGAAGTTACCATCCTATCAGAAAAAGGGGTGAAAGAACTCATACTTATCGCCCAGGATTCAACTTACTATGGTATGGACATCTATGGGGAACGGAGAATTGCTCAGCTAATCGATCGGTTGAGCCAAATCAAAGGAATTGAGTGGATTAGGCTTCACTATGCCTATCCTGCTCATTTTCCAGACGATCTTATAGCCACTATTGCAAACAATCCAAAGGTTTGCAAATATGTTGATTTACCCCTACAACATATTAGTGACAGGGTGCTGAAAGCCATGCACCGGGGAATCTCCCGATCGGAAACCATTGCACTTGTCGAAAAGTTGCGACAAAATATTCCAGGTGTGGCAATTAGAACAACGTTTCTTGTTGGCCACCCAGGTGAGGACCAAGAGGATTTTGACGAGTTGATGAGCTTTGTGGATGAGTTTAGGCTAGAGAGGGTAGGGGTATTCACCTACTCAGAGGAGGAGGGGACCTATGCGCAGCAGTATTTAGCCGATACCATACCCCCGGACGAAAAGGAACGGCGTGCCTCCGAGCTTATGGAGCTTCAACGCAACATTTCGTTTATGATCAATCATAGTAGAGTTGGAAGCATTATACGTGTTATAGTTGATGCAGTAGAAGATGAAATAATTATTTGCCGATCGGAGTTTGACTCCCCTGAAGTTGACCAATATGTAAATATCCATCTTCATGGCTATTCACAAAATCTCAAACCAGGCGACTTTGTGAATGTTAAAATTGTTGATGCAGACGATTATGACTTGATAGGGGAGTTGTGCTGAGCTCTTGTGAGGTTGGTGTGGATAAAAAATAAGCCTTAGAATGATTACCTTTCTAAGGCTTTTCTTTTACTTGTGGAAATTTCCTTTTATTGGAAATGCACCTCCAAGTCGAGCTTTTTTTAAACTAGCTGCTTTAGGCGAGCTATTGCTTCAGTATAGTTGGGCTCGGAGGCTATTTCGGGGACTATCTCCACATATTGAACTTTGTTATCCTTGTCCAGAATAATCACCCCTCTAGTCAGCAAGCGTAGCTCCTTTATCAAAAAACCAAATTTCTTACCAAAATCAACATCCTTGTGATCGGATAGGGTGGTAAGGTTGGTAATTTTTTCGGCTCCGCAGAATCGCTTCAAGGCAAAGGGTAAGTCATTCGAAATGGCAATAAAAGCAACCTTATCGCCAAATGAAGATGCTTCGTTATTGAAGCGATGATTTTGAATTGAGCAAATCTCCGTATCTATAGAAGGGAACACGGAAATTAGCTTAACTTTTTTGCCAAAATCAGAGAGCTTGACAGGTTTAAGGTCGGTGCCGAGTGCTGTAAAATCAGGAGCAGTAGAGCCCACTTTAACTTGTTCACCTTCAAGGGTAACTGTTTTTCCTCCAAAAGTAACGTTCATGGTTTTTATGGTGTTTAGTGATGTAATTTTGGTAGTAACACAGCCGAAACTTTTTTGTTCATTAGCCTTCAGGTTCTACTCCTCTTCACTAGCGCTGGTTACCTCCTCTTCCCCCTTAAGAACTTTGATGGAAATCTCATCCTTCTTTTTGTTATATCCAACGGAGATTGTGCATCCGGGCTTGGTATCACTTTTAATGAGCACTTCGGCCAGGGCATCCTCAAGGTATTTTTGGATGGCTCGTTTAAGAGGGCGAGCACCATACTGAACATCATATCCCTTCTCAGCAATAAAATCCTTGGCTGCCGGAGAAATTCTAATTGTGAATCCCAGGTTACGAATCCGCTCATAAAGGCCGCTAAGCTCAATATCAATAATTTTATGAATATCAGCACGACTTAGCGAGTTGAACATTACAATATCATCAATTCTATTCAGAAACTCCGGTGCAAAGGCCTTTTTAAGCGCTTTTTCAATTATACTTCTTGAATAATCGCTGCTGCTGCTTTGTTCTTTGGCTTTGGTGGTAAAACCCACGCCTTGACCAAAATCCTTAAGTTCCCGGGAGCCAATGTTAGAAGTCATGATGATGATGGTATTCTTAAAATCAACCCGTCTGCCCAGGCTATCTGTAAGCTGGCCTTCATCCAGAACCTGGAGCAGGATATGAAAAACGTCGGGATGAGCTTTTTCAACCTCATCTAGCAGCACAACCGAGTAGGGCTTTCTTCTAACCTTTTCGGTCAGCTGCCCACCCTCCTCATATCCTATGTAACCTGGAGGTGCGCCAACCAAACGTGACACGGAAAATTTTTCCATATACTCGCTCATGTCAATCCTAATAAGGTTATCGGTAGTATCAAAAAGATACTTGGCGAGCACTTTAGCTAGCTGGGTTTTGCCAACGCCTGTTGGCCCCAAAAAGATAAATGTCCCGATGGGTTTGTTGGGATCTTTAAGTCCAGCACGGTTTCGTTGGATAGCCTTAACTACCTTCTGAATGGCTTCATCCTGCCCAATTACCGAATTCCTTAGCTCATCTGCCATTTTGAGCAGTCTGGCACCCTCAGCCTGAGCTATTCGTTGAACAGGTACTCCTGTCATCATGGCAACAACCTCAGCAACCTTTTCCTCGTCAACAATTTCACGATGTTTAGCCAGCTCCTTTTCCCATCTCGACTGCTCCTCCTCAAGCTGCTCAATCAGCTTTTTCTCCTTATCCCTAAGATTAGCAGCCAACTCAAATTGTTGATTCTTAACGGCTTTTATTTTCTCCTTTTTGGTTTCCTCAATCAGCTTCTCTAGGTTAACAATAGTATCGGGTACACGAATATTCGAGATATGAACCCGTGAGCCAGCTTCGTCCATGGCATCTATAGCCTTATCCGGTAGATTCCTGTCGGAAATGTAGCGCATGGTAAGCTTTACACAAGCCTCAATTGCCTGAGGTGTGTAGGTAACATTATGGTGCTCCTCGTACCGATCTTTGATGTTGTTAAGAATTTCGATTGTTTCCTCAGGAGAGGTAGGTTCAATCATTACTTTCTGGAACCGACGCTCTAAAGCCCCGTCTTTTTCAATATGCTCCCTATACTCGTCAAGTGTAGTTGCACCTATGCACTGAAGCTCACCCCTTGCAAGTGCCGGTTTAAGCATATTGGCAGCATCGAGAGAGCCCGTAGCTCCACCTGCACCAACAATGGTATGAATTTCATCAATAAACAGGATGATATTGGGAGTCCTCGATAGCTCGTTGAGTATCGCCTTCATCCGTTCTTCGAACTGGCCACGGTACTTGGTCCCGGCAACAATAGAAGCCAGATCAAGTGTGATTACCCGTTTGTTGAAAAGAACCCTGGATACTTTTTTCTTTACAATTCGAAGAGCCAGCCCTTCGGCTATAGCTGATTTGCCAACTCCGGGCTCTCCAATAAGAATTGGGTTATTCTTTTTTCGACGGCTTAGGATTTGGGCAATTCTTTCAATTTCCCTTTCACGGCCAACTATAGGATCAAGACGTCCATCCTCGGCAGCTTTAGTTAAGTCAATTCCAAAATTGTCAAGAACGGGGGTGTCGGAGGCTGATTTTCCTGTTGAGGGCTGGTTGGATTTGCCCATGTTACCGAAAAAACCACTATCCCCCTCATCTTCATCTCCAGAACCAAAATCACCTTTATCGTCCGAGTTCAATATTGTCAGATTTTTCCTAACCCTTTCGTAATCAATATCCTTTTCCTTTAAAAGCTGGGTTACATAGTTGGTATCATCCTTAAGTATGGCAAGCAGGAGATGGGCTGTATTGATTGACTCACTTTTTAATGCCCTGGCCTCAAGAATAACTATTTTCAACGCCCTTTCGGCCGACTTATAAATTGCAATTTCCGATGAGTCGTTTATTTCCTCTGCCTTACTTGGGATTTGCAGCAAATGGACATCCAGTTCCTTTTTCAGCTCGCTTAAATTAACACCTTCGGCCAGCAAAATATTTATTGCTTCGCCTTCTCCATCGCGCAGAATACCCAAGAAAAGGTGATCTGAGCTAATTGCGGAACTGCCAAGTCGTATAGCCTCTTCTCGGCTATATGAAAGTACATCTCTGATTTTTTGTGAAAACTTTTGGTTCATAAAAACTTGCTTAAGTTAAATTTGGTACTAAAATAATAGTGATAAACGGAAAAGCAAGCGATTTGTTGATAAAAATTATTAAATTATCGTGAGTTTTCTCAAAAACGAAAAAGGGTTTCAGGGCTATACAATGGATTAAATTACTACCTTAGCACTTTCAAATTTTTTTGGTTCGATATTCAGAATTTACTTTTTATAAAAAGTATATATGTCAGAAACAGAGAGGATTATTAGAATTAACATTGAGGAGGAGATGAAGTCATCGTACATTGACTACTCAATGTCGGTGATCGTATCAAGAGCACTGCCCGACGTACGGGATGGACTTAAGCCGGTTCATCGAAGGGTATTGTTCGGAATGTCCGATTTAGGTTTGAATGCAGGAAATCCCTACAAGAAATCAGCACGTATAGTAGGGGAGGTTTTAGGAAAGTATCATCCCCATGGCGATTCTTCGGTTTACGATGCTATGGTGAGGATGGCCCAGGATTGGTCCATGCGGTACCCGCTAGTTGATGGGCAGGGTAATTTCGGGTCTATTGACGGGGATAGCCCAGCGGCAATGCGCTACACTGAAGCCCGCCTGGCTAAAATTGCAGAGGATGTTCTAGCTGACCTGGATAAACAAACTGTAGATTTCAACCTTAACTTTGACGATACCCTTGAGGAGCCATCTGTTTTACCAACTAAAATTCCCTTGTTGCTGGTTAACGGCACATCGGGTATTGCCGTTGGAATGGCTACTAACATGCCTCCTCATAACCTGGGCGAAGTTGTTGACGCTATTTGTGCTACAATAGATAGTCCTGATATAACTACTGATGAGCTGTTAAAGTATGTTAAAGGTCCTGATTTCCCAACCGGAGGGGTTATTTATGGCACGCAGGGAGTTAAGGAAGCCTACCGGACCGGCAAGGGTAAAATTGTGGTTCGTTCAAAAATAGAAATTGAGCAAACCGAGTCGGGAAGGTCCAAAATAATTGTAACCGAAATACCCTACATGGTAAATAAGGCCGAGATGATCCGTCGGATTGCCGACCTTATAAACGAGAAAAAAATTGATGGTATTAGCTACATCAACGATGAGTCGGATAGGGATGGGATGAGGGTTGTAATAATTCTTAAAAAGGAAGCGGTTGCTAATGTCGTAGTAAACAACCTTTTTAAGCATTCACAGCTGCAGTCATCATTTGCCATCAACAACATTGCCCTGGTTGATGGAAGGCCGAAGCTGTTGAACCTTAAGGACCTAATTGTTCACTTTATCAAGCACCGACATGACGTAATTATTCGCAGGTCAAGGTTCGAACTGGAGGAGGCCGAAAAAAGAGCCCACATACTTGAAGGCCTGCTTATAGCCATTGATCATATTGACGAGGTTATTAACCTTATCCGTTCAGCCCAATCACCGGCCGAAGCGAAGGAAAAACTAGTTGAACGATTTGGCCTTTCAGATATTCAGTCCCAGGCTATTATTGATATGCGGCTCCGCAGCCTTACAGGACTTGAACGTGAGAAAGTAAAGGAGGAGTACAATGAGCTCCAAAAGCTGATAGCCTATCTTAAACAGGTGCTTGAGGATAAAGCCCTGCAAATGAAGATTATTAAGGATGAGCTGGTTGAGGTAAAGCAAAAGTATGGAGATGCCCGAAAAACAGAGATAATTCCAGACGCCGAGGAGTTTAACCCTGAAGATTTTTATGCCGATGAGGAAGTTGTCATAACCATCTCGCACATGGGCTACATTAAACGAACCCCGCTTTATGAGTATAAGCTCCAATCGAGGGGTGGTGTAGGGGCTAAGGGTAGCGATACACGTGATGAGGATTTTATTGAGCACCTGTATGTTGCTACTATGCACAATACCATGCTGTTTTTTACCGAAAACGGCAAATGTTTCTGGCTAAAAGTTTATGAAATTCCTGAGGGTACTAAATCATCAAAAGGAAGAGCTATTCAGAATCTCATAAACATTGAAAATGACGATGTAGTTAGAGCCTACATCAATGTCAAAGGGCTTGATGACACAGATTATCTCAAGAACAACTACATCGTGCTGTGTACCAAAAGAGGCATTATTAAAAAAACGCCTCTTGAGGCTTACAGCCGGCCACGTCAAAACGGTGTTATTGCGGTAACCGTTAAGGAGGGCGACCAGCTTATTGAGGCTTGCCTCACAGATGGCAAAAGCCACATACTGATTGCTGCAAGAAATGGAAAGGCCATACGATTCCCCGAACATCTTGTCCGCCCAATAGGTAGAACTGGTAGTGGGGTTAGGGCAATTTCTATTTCCCCTGACGACGAAGTGGTTGGCATGGTTTGTGTTGAGGAAAATGCATCAAAAGATATCCTTGTTGTTTCTGAAAATGGTTACGGCAAGCGATCCAGGTTGGAGGACTATAGAATAACCAACAGGGGTGGGAAAGGGGTGAAAACCATTAACATCACCCCTAAAACAGGGAAGCTTATTAGCATTAAAGCGGTTGATGAAAATAACGACTTAATGATTATTAATCGCAGCGGGCTTACCATAAGGCTTAAAATCAGCGAGCTTAGGGTTATGGGTCGAAATGCCCAGGGAGTTAGGCTGATAAACCTAAAAAAGAATGATAGTATCGCTGCAATAGCCAATGTTGAATCATCTGAAAATGAACCAGATGAGCAAAATTTAGTTCAAGAAGGAGAAAGCGAACAATGAAAAACCCAAACACATAATTTATTTTTGAATTTAATTTTTAACTTTAACTAATTTACATGAAATGAAACGATTAACAACTGTACTACTATTTTCTGTGCTGGGTATGGGAATGCTCAACGCACAAACTGGCGTACAAATTAACTTTGATCAGTTTGGAAAAAAAATTGAGAAAAGTAACGCCACCATTCAGGATCCCAAAAAAAATGCGAAACCCGATGCTTGGATTGCTAGGGCAGAGTTGTTTATGGATGTATTTGATGCTCAGATTTACCGGGCATACCCTGGAATGGACATGAAAACATTTTCATTACTAATTGGTAAACCAACTGAGCAAACTCAGGAAGTTGTTGAAGGCATTACCGTGGATAAGTTCGTGATGGATAGAGCTGAATTTTACTTTGCTAACGGCTCATTAGATCACTGGCAGGTAACTAAACCTGTTGTTGAGAATCCTTTGGAGGTAGCATACGAAAGCTTGATCAAAGCCATTGAGCTTGATGCAAGCAAGAAAAAGGCCAAGCCAATAATGGAAGACTTGCTAAAATTGAAGAACTACTTAATCAACGAAGGGTCAAGCTGCTACAGCAAAAAAGATTATGGCTGCTCATATAAATGCTTTAGTAAGGTTGTTGAAATTGGCAAAAACCCCTTAGTTAATCAGAAAGACACCGCAATATACTACTATGCTGGGTTATCTGCACAGCTCGATGGGAAATTTGAAGAATGCATTCCCTACTATGAAGAGTCTATTAAGCTGGGTTTCACCTCGGAGGGTAGCGTTTACTTCAACATTTTTGACGCATACAAATCACTAGGTAAGGCTGACGAAGGCGCTAAATACCTGGAAGATGGATTTATTAAATATCCTAAAAACACCAATGTTCTTTTTTCACTTATTAGCTACTACATTGATAAGGGGGAAGACCCTTCGAAAATTTTGGTTTACATAGACCAAGCTATTGCAAGCGAACCTAATAACCCTTCACTTTTCTTTGCCAAAGGGACCCTGCATGATAGGCTTGGCGATACTGACGAAGCCTTAACTTCATACCAAAAGGCAATAGAAATTGACCCCAACTACTTTGATGCCTACTACAACATTGGAGCGCTTTTCTTCAATGTAGGTGTAAAGTATGTAGAAGAAGCCAATAAGATTCCAGCTAAGGAGATTGAAAAGTATGATGAACTTATGTCAAAGGCTAATGTTGAATTCAAAAAATCTCTTCCTTATATGGAAAACGCTCTGAAAATCAACCCCGCCAGCAAGGAGGTTATGGATGCACTAAAGAACATTTACTTCCGCTTTAGAAATGAAAGTCCGGAAATGAGTGCAAAGTATAAGGAGATTATCGACAAGCTAAACAATATGTAGTATAAAAGACCCCGATAAAGTCGGGGTCTTTTTTAAATACCTATATTTAACATAATATTAATTATAGGACTAATTTGCCGGTTTTCCGATGGCCGCTTTTGTCCAGTTTTTAAGAAAGCTTACTATCTTTTTTGTATCGTAACCATCTCCGGATTCCAGCAATCCGGAATCTTGAGTGTGAATTCTCTTGCCATGATCGTCAAGTATTACCAGCACGGGAAATCCAAAACGCTGAGGAAATTCCAACTTTTCAAGAACCGCTTCGTTCTTATTTTCCTTGCTGTAGTTAACCTTAACCAGCACGTAATTTGCGTTCAACACCTTCATAATGGTTGAATCTGTCGTGAAAATCTTATTCAGCTTCACACACCAAGGGCACCAATTTCCACCTACCTGCACCAGAACATGCTTACCCTGAACGCCAGCCCTTTCAATAGCCTGATTTAAATCCTTGATGGCATCAGCATTGGGATTGTAAATTTGAACCTGAGCCATAGCGTTGTACCCAAACAGTATAGGAACAACGCAAGTCACAACTAGCAATAATTTGTTTATCATCACGATATGTTAAATAGTTAATGTTGAGAAAAAATGCATTAAAGCATTGCTATAAAATTCTACCCAAAGGTAGTAATCGTTTACTGATTGTGCTTCTATTAAAAAATGAAATTATTTTTACAGGGCTCGTTTGCATTATTTAATTTTGGTGTATAATTGCAAAAATTTTTTTCAGGGTATGACTAAGAAAAGAGTTGTTATCAAATTTGGTGATCTTTCACCGGAGCTATTGGAACTTTTTAAGCAAAAATATCCACATGGATATCAGAATCATGTAATTAAGGTGGAAAAGCCGGGAGGTGATTATTTTTTTGCTGTTACCCTCGATTCCGATGATGCTAGCTACCTGGTAAAAGTAAATGTTAAAATCGACTCTAAAATAAAGGATGAGGAAGACGAAAAGGAATTTTTTGGAGGCTTAAGCGATGACATTGGTAGCGAAAACGATGCCTTTCCGGACGATATGAATGAAGAGGATGAGCCATCCGAGGAAATGAGCGATGATTTATAGGTTGACTTAACTGGTATATGCTCTCATTTTTGGACGATCATAAGCATGGGTCGTCCTTTTTTGTACCCTACAACTTTACATAGTATGACTTGATCGGGTTGCACCTTACTGCCTGCAGGAACAACAAAACCACACTTCATCCCATATATATCGAAAACTGTTGCATAGCTAGCTGTTTCACCATCAGAATTGCTTTCTGTACCTACACTGCTAACCGTAAAGTTATAGGTATCTCCTACCCTGTAGAAAGGGTTTGGAGGCTCAACTCTTAAGGTTCCGTCTGGTTTTATCCCAATATACTGGCAGCTAACTTGCTTTCCAACTTCAAAATTGTAATGAAGGTAGTACTTTACTTTTAATAAAGCAAAACACCCGCTGCTATGGCTTAGAAAAAAGAATTTTTCTCCATTAATTTCAACAACCGTCTCAATAGTTAGGTCAATGATTTCGTTTTCCTCAAATTCCTTGCAGCTACCTGTTGCTCCTGCAAGCTGCAGCTGTAACCTCCCCTTCCTTATGTTGAGTACCCTAAGAGGAACCATGTTTGATATTTTTGAGCAGACCTCAGCAGGAAGGAATAACGTGTAGGTCTCGTTAAAAATGTCCCTTACAACCAGCTCGGCAACACCCTTAACAAAAGAATTATTCATGGCTACAAAATCGAAGTTGTAAACCATGTTAACTTCATAGTAAGGATGTTTTGGTTCAAGGAATACTTTCCCCATGCAGTTAATCTTATCAACCCGGCAGCTGACTGTGCTTCCAACTACAAGGTTATAATGAGTGTAGTACTGGGCAGGCAGAAGAAATTTTTGTCCCGATTCATGAAGCAAACGGTAGTAATATCCTGCCTGAGGAATTTCAACGAGTCGTTCGATTGTAAACGTAATCCAGGAATCCTTTGTAAGCTTCATAAAATTTGATTTAGTAAACGACCTAATGACCTCTTATTCCAGCATTATTGCATGACAACATTGCACTGTAAATTCAAATTTTACTACCTGCTGCTACAATATCCATTTCTACTTCGAAAAAAATTCATATTATATTGATATTCAAATATTTATTATAAAATGTATGTTTGTTATGATTACCAATAACCATCAAGAAACGAAAATTTTACCATTCCCCTCTCCCACCTCGCCAATAATTCTGGAGTAGCAAAGTCCAGCATCAGTCAGCTCCTGAAGGGTTTGATTGGCAAATTCGTCCTGAACTCCCATCAGCAGGCCTCCTGATGTTTGAGCATCAACCATTATCATTTTTAAGTCGTAGTCAACGCGGGTGAAGGTTACATCGTTTTCTACATACTCCAGGTTGCGGAAGGCTGCACCGGGAATGCAGCCATCGTTCACCAGGCTGGTAACTCCGGGCAGAACCGGAAGCGTGCCGGCTTGGATTGAAATGTTTACTCTGCTGGACCTGGCCATTCGAAGCAAATGACCTAAAAGCCCAAAGCCGGTAATATCGGTTGCCCCGGTAACATGATATTTTTTCATAACGCTGCAGGCTCTGTCGTTTAATGTTTTCATCCATTGAATGGCAATTCGGTACGATTCGTCTGTAATCATTTTAAGCCGTTTTGCCGCTACGGTAATGCCGGTTCCCAGGGGCTTGGTGAGAATCAGCTTATCACCAGGGCGAAGCCCGGAGTTGGTAACCAACCGCTTAGGATCAACACGGCCAACAACAGCCAAGCCAAATTTTGGGGGGAAATCATCAATGGTATGACCTCCGATGATTGCAACATTTGCCTCCAGCGCTTTTGAAGCGGCCCCTTCAAGTATAGACTTGTAAACATCAATGGGTATCCTGGAAGAGGGGAACATAGAAATGTTAAGGGCGAGGAATGGCTCTCCCCCCATCGCGTATACATCGCTAATAGAATTTGCTGCGGATATTTGGCCAAACTCAAAAGGATCGGAACAAACCGGAGGGAAAAAATCGGTAGTTAGAATCAGCGCAAAATCGTCTGAAATCCGGTAAACCCCGGCATCATCATGGGAGCTAAAATCAACCAGAATGTTTTCATCAACAAGCTTTGGCAATGCGGGAAGAAGGGATTCGAGCAATGCAGCAGGAATCTTGGAGGAACATCCCCCCTGCTCCACGGTTGATAGTAAGTCAAATTCTTCCATCATCTTGTAATTTATATTCTTTTTAAAGGTGGTTAAGGTTCATTATTTAGGGTATGAATCTCGACCTTAATATTCTGTAAATCTGATAGAATGCTATCCAAATATGAACTTTCAATTCTTATACATAAACCACATTCCGAGCTAAGGCTTGATGGAACGGGTACTATTCTGTACGGATAACCCTTGTCAGCAATAATCTTTTCGGCATGCATTACCTGGTGGATGTTGCTGAATATGAGAATTGTAAATCCTGTGTTAGCTTCTTCCCTCATCAATTTTTTTTAAGCAGCTATGCAAGTAGTCGAGGTCGTTATCAGTATGAAACTTTGACAGGGAAAACCGTACGGCTCCGGTAGGAAAAGTTCCCAACGTGCGATGGGCAAGAGGTGCACAGTGTAGCCCACTTCGGGTTTCAACCGAGAATTTTTCAAAGAGAATGCGAGCAAGTTCTGACACCTCCATTCCAAGGGGTTTAATGGAGAAGACGTCCGATTGGAAGTCCGTGTCGTCAGCCGCCAAAAGTTTAAAGGAAGAAAATGTAGAAATTTCGTGCAGGAGCTCTACGAAGTGCTCGCGTTTAAAAGAGTAGCCCATACCCGATGATAAAGCTCCCCATAAACCGTAGATTCCGACGATATTAGGTGTTCCGGCTTCAAACCTATCGGGTAGGTCGATGGGTTGCAGGTAGCTCTCGGAATTTGATCCTGTTCCACCGAAAATTAAAGGATCGGCCATGTCGGGATTGCGGATGAATAGGGCACCGGTTCCAGTTGGCCCCATGATACCCTTATGGCCGGTAAGAGCTAAAGCATCTAGCTTCCATTCGTCAGCTCTTATCTCGACCCTCCCGGCCGACTGGCTGGCGTCAACCAGGAGTGGGGTGTTGCCCATTAACCTTTTTATCTCCTTTATGGGCTGAATTACCCCATTCACGTTGCTTACATGGTTGATAATTCCCAAATCGTAGCTTGCAAAGTTAACCTTAGCGGCTTTTTGAATATCAATTCTCCCATCGGGATGATGAGGGAAAATATCAACTCCGACCCCTGCAGTCTGGAATAAGTATTGTAGAGGCCTGCAAACGGCGTTATGCTCAAGTGGAGAAATAATTACCCTCCTCTTGGGGTATCGCATTCCTCTGATAAACAAGTTAATAGCATGAGTGGCATTTGAAGTAAAAACCACATTGGGGGCAAGGCTGGTTCCAATAAGGTTGGCCAATAGGCTACGGGTAGATTCAACCTTACGGGAAACCTCGATAACACGATTGTAGGCTGCTCTTCCATAGGTACCACCATGGCTAAAGTATTCGTTGATGGATTGGCTAACCCCTTCGGGTTTAGGGAAGCTTGTTGATGAGTTATCGAAGTACAGGTTCATTTTATTACTTAATCTACCTAATTAACTACTTTCAGTTTAATAAGGTAATCAACTAGAAATAAAAATGATATGAATAATATTAGGGTTGAATTATCCTCACACCCGATGACAGCCTTTCGGCAATATAGAGCATATTGGAAATTTGGCCCACGGCCAAATCGTCCCTTAAGTTGTAGAAGTCAACGCAGGTTCCACAAAGAGTAATTTTTATACCCCTTTCAGAAATTTGTTGAAGAGTTGCAGCAGTGTCGGAACTTTTAAGGGCAAGGGTTACCGCACTATTATAACAGATTATTTCGGTTGGTGTAGCTTTAAGCTCCAGAAGAGTGCTGAGAAACCCTTTCATAAGAATTTTACCCAACTCGTCGTTTCCCTTACCCATTGTGGCGCTATTCAGCAGTACGATAAAACCGGAATTGACATCAGGTTTGGGAGAAACATCGCAGTATTCCTCTGCTCTCTTATCCGGTTGAGTCATTTGTAGAGGAACATTAAAGGTAATTGAGCTGCTTTCTGCTTCTTGCTTCACAACGCATTCAACCCCATTGTCCTCTAAAAAACGGAGGATATTTTTAAGTGAAGTGCTATTATCCACCACCACCGTTATGGCCTCACCAGGATTAGATTTCTTGATTTCCCGCCTGGTTTCAACCAGGGGTTGGGGGCAGACCATTCCCCTGCAATCAACAAGTTTAGCCATTTCTATTTATATATATGTGTTAAACATTTTATTTATCAATAGCTTATTTATTCTCTTAACAATAAATGGACCCTCATATATGAAACCTGTGTATACTTGAACCAGCGATGCTCCAGCTTCAAGTTTTTCCAACGCATCCATTGGGGTGAAAATACCCCCAACGCCAATTATCGGCTTTTTCCCGTCAAGTTTTTGGTTTATGAAGCGGATAACCTCAGTTGAAACATCGCGGAGCGGCTTGCCGCTAAGTCCTCCTCTCCCAATCTTCTCGAGTTCGCTTTTTTTAGTTTTAAGGTTGTTACGTCCAGTAGTGGTATTGGTGGCGATATAGCCATCCACACCAGCCTCTTCAGCTGCATCAATTGTTTGGTTAAGCTGTTCAGGGCTCAAGTCGGGCGAGACCTTGAGGAGAATAGGCTTTTTCGAAGGAAATTTTGCCCTTTCATTAACCAGCGATTCAATAATTAGCTTCACGCTATCGGGATTTTGTAGGTCGCTGAGGTTATGAACATTCGGGCAGCTAAGGTTAACGGCAACATAGTCAACAAATGAGTAAAGCTCATTAAAGCATGCAATGTAGTCGGAAACGGCATTACTATTAGGCGTAGATGAGTTCTTTCCAATATTTCCACCAATAATTAAACCTTGGTTTTCCTTGTGCTGCAATCTCGACTTAACATAATTAACTCCCTTATTGTTTAGCCCCATTCGGTTAACCAACGCATTATCGGGTAAAAGTCTAAAAAGGCGAGGTTTGCTGTTCCCGGGTTGGGGTTCTGGCGTAACCGTGCCGATTTCGATAAACGAAAATCCAAATGAAGAAAATTCGTTAAAAAATTCGGCATTTTTATCGAATCCAGCAGCAAGTCCTACCGGGTTAGAAAATTTTAAGCCTATTACTTCTCTTTCTAAACATGCCTCATTTCTATTGGAAAAAATTCTCCTAAAAGCATTTCTTGCTCCAGGAATTTTGAAAAAAAATTTTATGAGGGAAACAACCAGCTTGTGAACGGTTTCGGGTGGAAAAATAAATAGCAACTTCCTAAAAATGGATTTGTACATGACCAAATTTTCTACAAAAGTAAGAAAATTGAAAGAGAAAATTCAGGATATTGATGGCCTATACTCCACAAACGTGCGGTCAGAATAAAATATAACAATTTTTTGCACCGTAAGTTCTTTTGAGGTATCCTCCGAATCGGCACCTTCATATCGACCGGATAAAATTTTTCCACCCTCACCCCTGTTGTTTACATTTGTAATCGTTCGACTTTCTGTCAAATTTGCCGTAGGGGCTGTTTTACCTGGTTGATTAATTGAATCGTCCGTATCAAAAATTGATCGTTGAACGGGGATTTTGTACATGCTTCCCTTTCCGGTAATCAACCACTCAAGATTAATTTTGGGGAACTTTTGGGCGATTCGCTGGATAATATCAAAGCTGGGGTTGTTTCTGCCTGCTAGTATGTGTGAAACAGCGCTTCTTTGCACTTCTATTGCTTCGGCAAATTTAGCCGAGTTAATTTTTTCTGCATCCAGCAATAACCGTATTCTATCCTTCATCTCCATTTAGCGATCTGATTTTAACGTTGAGCATACAAATGTAAATTTTATAACCGGCAAATCAAAATTTTAAAACGATTACATATGTAACCAATAAAAATTTAGGGCTGAAGTTTTTAAAAATAGTTAGTTCCCATGGTAGCGGGGTAAACTCTATTCTTTATGCCTAAAAATGAAGCTACGCTTATTTTAGCCACGCTTAACCTGCTTGAATCGGGATATTTTATAGCACTTTAGGCTACCTACTCCTACAGTTCTATTTAAACATTATTTAAATAGAACAATATATCTGGATAGTAGGTATTTATAATGTTATTTTAACTATTTTACTGTTCAAAATACAGCCACAATTCATTTCTTTATAAAATATTAGATTAACATATATTAATAAACATAAGATTATCAGTTTATTATAAAACCAAACAAAATAGCGTTGATATATCAACTTGCATGTCCTGTAAAATGAGCTTTCTGAAGTTGTTGTAAATGTAGGATGTTACCATATATAACCTAATCAGCGTATAAACAAAATCAAAACAAAAATATAAAGTTTATACGTGTAATCACTTTAATTTTAAGTATTATCTAAATTGTTGTTTATTAGAATATTATTTAATATTAAGTTATGCTTAAAGATCAAAAATAACTGTCCTATTTAAAAAGTTTTAATTATATTAAAGTTACATCTGTAACCATATAAATTTATATAACACTATACTGGCCAATATCAGGTTAACATAATTAAAACTGTTGGGGAGTAAAAAAATAGCAAGTTATCCTGTAAGCCGGGTTCTGTACGATGTTAATCGCCTCTACCATTCATCTGTGACTGTAGTTGCCTACAGCCTAAAGCGACCTACCCCTTCCGATACCACCTATGAGTGGAGCAAGGCGGGTAACCCTGTCTCTTACGAGATCGGAATATACATGGTCTTGCAGCCCATGAGGTGTACGGCATTCCGTATTGCTACGAAACCCGGTGGGCTCTTACCCCACCTTTTCACCCTTACCCTGCCAGCGGCAGAGCGGTTATTTTCTGTTACACTACTATGCCCTCACGAGCATCTTCCTGTTAGGAAGCATGGCACCCTTTGCTGCCCGGACTTTCCTCTCCTGTATTTCAAGAAGCGATAGAGCGGATAACTTGCTATAGAAGATTATACTACTTTAGGTAAACCAAGGTTGCACCAAATCCATACTCTTTAAATGAGGCATCCTGATATTTTAAACCAGCAAACCTGGTGTCAAGTAGCTTGTGAATTTCGTACTTCAGCTTGCCGTTACCAACGCCGTGAATGAACACCATTTTTTTGGTGTTGGACTTAATGCCTCCCTGAAGCGCTGTTTCAAAGCGGGCAAGCTGAATATTAAGAATTTCTCCTGGAGAAAGGTTACTCCAGCTATCAACTAGCTCTTCAATATGCAAATCAACCTCTTCAATTTCATTGACCGGAAGTGATTTTTTAGGCTTATTCTTAACGTGCTGGTTTTCCTTCTCTTGTATGATTCCCTGTATAGATTCCCTGTCCATTCTTTCCAACAGCACCTCTTTTTGGGTATCTGCAATAGTAACAAGACAGGCTTTATCATCGAAATAATCATTTTCCACGTAGCTGGCTGCAAGTTGAAGCTTGAGCGAGGCTATCTCAACATCGTAGAATTCTGGCTGATAGGCTTTAAATGGCATTCCTTTGTGGTAAATAGCCTGCAAGTTCAACGTTTTCGCGCTTCTAGCCTCATCGTTTACAAGGTATGCAACCTGTTCTTTAGTATCGGCTTCAAGCAATCCCGAAATAATTGGATTTAGCTTTCCTTCATTCCATGATGATAAGGTGTAAAAAATCTTATAGCTGCTGTCGTTAATTAGAAACAACTTTAAGCCACTGCTTGCAAGCGTGTATAGGCTATCAGGAACAAACCCAAGTAAAAGCATTATATCATCACCCTGTCTCTCCGTTGCTCCTTGCATGCTTATGCCTGCTGCACTACCTGCCTTTTGATTGCTTTCTTTAGGATGCTTATCTGTTCGTTTGGGAAGAGTGGGCATTGGTAATGAATCATCACCAATAATCTGACTGTCGGCATTCCGGTTAATAACAACAACTTCTGCTGCCAGAACCGGTATTTCAAACCCGTCATCAGTTTCAACCAAAACCATTCGCTTATCAAGAATCCTTAGAACCTTACCCCCGCCAACCTCATTCAGAAAACGCACCCTATCTCCAACCTCAACTTTCATACTCTATTTATTTTTAAACTCATGATTTAACCCAATCCATTAAAGTTAAAAGAACTGCAAAATTAGCTAATTTTGCCATTTCAAGGGAATAGGGATACAACAGCGTGAGTTTGAATTCTAATGTGATGTTTACTCCAGGCAATATTAGCATTTCCGATTTTGAGTATAGCTTACCAACCGACCGAATAGCCAGCCACCCATTAAGTAAAAGGGATGAGTCGAAGTTGTTGATATATAGGGATGGGGAAATTGGAAGCGATGTTTTCAAAAATATAGGCAACTACCTTCCTGAAGGGAGTCGTTTAGTTTTAAATAACACCAAGGTAGTTAGTGCCCGGATAATCTTCCTGAAAGAAACCGGGGCTACAATTGAGGTTTTCTTACTAGAACCTGTATTCCCGGCAGATTATTCGGTTTCCTTTTCAAGCCACGAACCAGTAGTATGGAAATGCATGGTTGGAAATCAAAAGCGATGGAAAACAGATACGCTAGAGCGAACAGTACCTCAAACTGACACTAAATTAAAGGTGAGAAAATCGAAAAAGGTGTCCGATGGATTTGAGGTTGAGTTCAGCTGGACCAACACCGACCTATGCTTTGCACAAGTTGTAGAGCTTTGTGGTGAAGTGCCCATACCCCCCTACCTGAATAGGCAATCGGAAGAAGTTGACAAGTACCGGTATCAAACCATATATGCCCAACCCGAAGGGTCAGTGGCAGCACCAACAGCAGGGTTGCACTTCACTCCCGAGGTATTTAGCAATTTAAAAAAGTTAGGAATTACTCCTGATTACATAACGCTTCACGTTGGTGCAGGGACATTTAAGCCAGTTAAGGCCGATGTAATAATCAACCACGAAATGCACACCGAGCATTTCCTTGCCGATATTGACCTCATAAAGGGTATGTCCGAATGCGACAATTTTAGAGTGGTGGTGGGAACAACAACCCTTAGAACACTTGAAAGTCTTTATTGGCTTGGCGTAAAGGCCTCCCAAAACCAGCTATGCCCTCCATACTTCATTTCGCAATGGGAACCCTATAAAACTGAACCTATTCCCTTCAAAGCAGCCTTTTATGAACTTTGGCGCCACATGGAGGCTAATGGCCTAGAGACCCTGATGGCCTCGACACAAATAATTATAGCACCAGGATATAACGTTCAAACGGCAGACGCGCTTGTTACCAACTTTCACCAGCCCCGTTCGACTCTTCTACTGCTGGTATCGGCATTTATTGGTGAGCAATGGCGTGATGTTTATGCCTATGCGCTCAGGAATGATTTTCGTTTTCTTAGCTATGGAGACTCCAGCTTACTTTTCAGGTCATAAAATATGATGAACAGCGTATTTCTACCTACAAGCCTAAAGGAGATAAATGCTCTGGGTTGGGAGAGCGCTGATATAATTTTATTTACAGGAGATGCCTACGTTGACCATCCTGCTTTTGGGGCAGCGGTTATTGGGCGGGTGCTGGAGAACGAGGGATACAAGGTGGCCATTGTGCCACAGCCAAACTGGAGAGACGATTTAAGGGATTTCCGCAAGCTTGGCAGGCCAAAACTTTTTTTTGCCGTTACCTCAGGCAATATGGATTCGATGGTTAACCACTATACGGCCAACCTGAGGCTTAGGAGCACAGATGCATACTCAGCAGGAGGGAAAGCAGGGTTTCGCCCCGACTACGCCATAACAACCTACTGCAACATACTTAAGAAACTCTACCCTGAAGTGCCTATCGTGATTGGGGGAATTGAAGCATCTTTAAGGCGACTGACTCACTACGATTACTGGTCGGACACGCTGAAACCCAGCATTTTGATTGATAGTCATGCCGATATACTAGTGTACGGAATGGGTGAGCAGCCAATTGTGGAAATAGCCCGACGGATAGCTAATGGTAAAGCACCATCCGAACTAAAGAATATACCCCAAACCGCTTTTTTCGTCGCTAATATTCCAGAAGTTGCTGCAGATAGTAGCCTCATCGAACTACATTCCTATGAAGATTGCATAAAGAGTAAAAAATATTTTGCCGAAAATTTTAAACTTTTTGAAAGGGAATCCAACAAGCTTGTTCAGAAAACGATAGTAGAGCCTGTTGGTGATGGTTTTGTTGTGGTAAACCCACCCTATCCACCGCCTGCTGTAGGTGAAATAGACAAGTGGTATGCATTACCCTACACCCGATTACCACATCCCAGGTATAAGGGAAAAGATATTCCGGCATGGGAAATGATAAAATTTTCGGTCAACATTCATCGCGGGTGCTTTGGGGGTTGCAGCTTTTGCACCATATCAGCTCATCAAGGTAAATTCATTGCTTCAAGGTCGGAAAAATCTGTACTACGAGAGGTAGAGCAGGTAATTGAAATGCCTGGCTTTAAGGGATACCTTAGCGATATTGGAGGGCCTTCGGCAAATATGTACATGATGGGTGGAATAAAGCGAGAAAAATGCAGGGAGTGCACTCGTTACTCCTGCATCTATCCTTCCATTTGCTTAAACCTAAATGCCAGCCATAGCGCAGCAAACAACCTGTACATTAAAATTCGCAGCATGCATGGGGTTAAGAAGGCGTTTGTTAGCAGCGGGGTAAGGTATGATTTGTTTACAGGCAGAAACACCCAGGCCGAAAAGGATTATTTCGAAAACCTTTGTCGTTTTCACATCTCGGGTAGGTTAAAGGTAGCCCCGGAGCACACGTCCGAAAAAGTTCTTAAACTGATGAGAAAACCCAGCTTCAGGAAGTTTCGGCAATTTAAGACCGAATTTGACCTTATAAATAAAAAATATGCTTTAAATCAACAGCTTATACCCTACTTTATTTCGAGCCATCCGGGAAGTACCGAAGCAGACATGCAGGAGTTAGCCAGGGAGATTAAGGAGCTAAATATAAGACCCGAGCAAGTGCAAGATTTCACTCCAACGCCAATGACCCTAGCTTCGGCAATGTACTACACAGGAATAAATCCCTATACTGGTGAAAAAATTTATGTGGCCCGAAGCCGAAAGGAAAAGCTCAAGCAGAATAGCTACTTCTTCTGGTATAAAGCCCAAAACACAAAAGGAAGCTAATACACAAACAGGGTGGTCAGTCTTAAAAAATTATCCTGACAAAGGTTGATGTAACCTCACCAAAAGGTTGGTCATTAGCCCATACCAGGGGAATCAACTTCCAACTGCATCGAGCCCTTGCGAAATCACCCGGGTGATTTCTTGACCGTTTTCAATGCCCAACGATAACCTAATCATACCGGGGAATGGGTATTTATCGCCCCAAACAGGCTCAACAGGCATGAGGATAGTATCAGCATCCCCCAAGGTGGGGATTAGGGGTATGCTATCCGAAACGGCATTAATAAACTCATTGCATTTTTTCTGCTTATCTTCAAACGAAGCGCCCTTAAGATCGAAGGTAACTATACCACCAAATCCCCTACCCTCAAAAAGTTTGGAGGCAACCTCGTGCGAAGGGTGATAATCCATTCCTGGGAATATAACCTTCTCAACCTTGCTGCTTGCAGAAAGAAACTTGGCAACGGTAGCCGCATTCTCAAAATGGCGATTAATCCGAAGGTTGAAGGTTTTCAGCATATCATGAAGGCGGTAGGCATCATCTGGAGAAAGCATGTGGCCAACCAGCTTACGATATTCAATCGCTGACCTGGCTAGCTCCGGGCTATTTCCGGAAACTACGCCTGCAGAAAGGTTACCATGACCAGAAAGGTATTTTGTAGCGCTATGAATTACCAGATCGGCACCAAAGTCGAGTGGTTTGAAGAGGTATGGGGTTGCAAAAGTATTATCAACAACAACTGCAGCTCCATATTTCTTTGCTATGCGAATAATCTCAACCGCATCGGCAACGATAAGCATAGGGTTGGAAATGACCTCAAAAAATACCACATCAGGTTTATGAGTGGTCATAAACGAATCGAATTCTACATTTGAATACGCTTCGCCACTAGGACTAAAACGTACTGCGTCAACACCCCTTCTGGAAACCAGGATGCTATCAATATATGAATTTGTACCACCATAAATTTCGGTGAAAAATGCCCATTTGCATTTATGATTTGCCCTTTGGAAAACCGATAGGGCAATATCGATTGCAGCCATTCCCGACTGACATAAAAGTGACCACTGGGAGCCTTCGATAGAAGCCAAATACTCCTCGGCAGCAACAACAGTAGGATTCCTATAGCGGGAGTAAATGTACAGTTCGGGGGTAATTGGGAGGGATTGTTCATCAGAAAAGGCTTTTTGAGCTGTTGGAATATCCTTCAAAAGAAAGCCGGCATCTCTATAAAGAGGTGTACGGTAAGATTTTACATTGTATGTTTTCATTGCAGGAATAATTTATTTATGCTGCAAGGTAAAAAATTGGTGGGTAATTTGCGCTGGATGAAAAGTAATAACTTATTTTGCCCAAAAATCAAGGTTATGATCAATGGCATAGACTGGGCGATTGGGTTAGGTTGTGCAATAACTGTAAGCGCAGCCGATGGAACCATTCTCTACATGAATGAGAAATCGCAAAAAGTTTTTGAAAAGTGGGGTGGAAAGGAACTTATTGGGCAACGCCTTTGGGGGTGTCATAGCGAAAAGTCGGTGGAAACCATTAAACGTTTAATAGAAAACAAGGAAAGTAATTGCTATACTATTGAGAAAAACGGAGTAAAAAAACTAATCTACCAGACGCCTTGGTTTGATGGAGAGGAACTTGGAGGATTAGTGGAAATTTCCATTGAGCTGCCCGCCAGCATTCCACATCACGTTCGTTAATAAGTATACAATCAGCAGGAATGGGGGAATCCTTTTGCTCTAGAAACTACTTCCCTCTTCTCCAGCGGGAAAATAAAGGAATTTTGGATGAAAAAGACTCGGGAAATATTCCGGCATTTGCCTTTCGGACATCTTCTATTGTATAGAAAAGCTTGGGATCGAAGTCCAGAAGGATTTTCTGAATTTCATCGAGCCGCTTCCTGTTGATAACCGAGTAAACCATATTCACCCCTCCCCTGCCACCTTCTGCCTTTACTGTAGTAGCTCCAAAGCCATTTGAATTCAGAAGCTTAACCAGGGTTGTTCCATCAGCAGAAGTAATGATTCTAATGAAAAGCTTTCCAACGGCAATTCTTTCCTCAACCAGCATCCCAATGTAGTTGCCTGTAGCGAATCCTGCCGCATATCCAAAGTAGCAGGCAAAGTTGTTAAGGTTACTCATTATCTGGCTTATGGCAATCACCCATATAAATACCTCAAAAAAGCCAAGAATGGGAGCGACTTTTTTATGTCCCTTGGAGACAAATATAATTCTAAGTGTGCCAATAGTAACGTCGCAAATTCTTGCACAGAAAATCAGAAATGGGAGTACCAGGTATGAATACAGGTTTGAGTCGAGAAAATCTGTCATATTGATAGAATGTTTTAGTACAAAAGTAGCTGTTAAAACCAACAGTTTTTATATGCACGTGTATTATACTCCTATTTTTATATCTACCTTTGAAAATGCGGTTTAGGTACTTAAAATGAAGATATTTTGAAAAGGAAATCAAGATTTTAAGGAGTTATTCGATGAATGCAGGATTTAAAATAGCGATTTGCATGGTTGTTTTGCTACAACCTGGCGAAACAGCCTTTTCGCAAAATTTGGAGAATTTTGGAGCTGGCATTATAAAACAGGAAGAGCTGATTCAAACGGTTGGCTTCCTTTCCTCATCGCGGTTCCATGGCAGGTTACCCGGGAGCATGGAGTACGAGCAGGCTGCGAGATATGTTGCAACCCGGTTTAAAAATGCAGGAATCAAACCGGTTGGACAGCCAAGCATGCTGCAGTACTTTAATGATGAGGTAAACCTCATACATGACGCTAGCTGCTTTATCCTAAATAGTAATGGACGCCCCATTATCCCGCTTACTCTTGGTGAAGACTTTGTGTGCCGGGGTTTTACAGGATCGGGTCATGTGAAGGGCGAAGCTGTTTTTGCCGGATTTGGCATGAAGCAACCCAACTACGATGATTACCGCAACATAAACGTCAAAGGCAAGATAGTGGTAGCATTCAAATCGGCTCCTCCTTGGACGTCAGAAACGGGCAGCTGGGGCGACACCTCCCCGAGAGCAAAAGCGAGAACTGCTAAAGAACAAGGAGCAGCGGGAATCATTTTTATAGCCGATCCAAAGGTCTTTCCGCCTACCATGATATATGGAAGCATAGCATGTGGCGATGGCCCCCACCTGTTTGATTTTCCAATGATTCAACTTAGCGATAGAGCAACGGACAGCTTGTTTGCCGAGCTGCCAGTAAAAGCCCCTAACTTGTATGAGCAAATTTGTCAAGATAAAGCTCCGCACTCAATTGAGCTGGGTAGAAGCGTTTTAGTAAATGTTAAAGCTGAATACTTTGCTGAAAAACCCACTGCCAATGTAGTTGGAATTGTTGAGGGAAGCGATTCGCTGCTTAAAAACGAGTACGTTGTGCTGGGAGCACATCTCGATCATGTGGGGTACCAAGGTGAAAAGCTCTACTTTCCGGGTGCAAATGATAACGCTTCAGGAGTAGCAGCCATAATTGCAATTGCCGAGGCTTTAAAAAAATCGAAGGTGGAAATTAAACGCTCCATAATATTTATTGCCTTTTCATCTGAAGAATCAGGGTTGCGCGGTTCTAAATATTTTGTTGACCATTCCCCAGTTGACCTTTCAGAGGTGGTTGCCATGCTTAACTTCGACTGTGTTGGACAGGGCGATAGCATTGCCATTGGAGGAAGGTTGAGTTTTCCTAAACTGTGGAAAAAAGTTAAAAAAATAGACAAGCACACAACAAAACTACTTTCAACCAGAACGTTTGGAGGGGGTGGAGCCGATGCAGAGGCATTTTACAGGGCGGGCATCTCTACGCTGTACTTCAACACTACTAATGGGTACAAGCATCTCCATTCTCCAAGCGACAGGGCTGAAACAATAAATCCTGAACTGATAGAAAAAGTAGCAAAACTAGGATATTTAGTTACAGTTGATTTGGCAAATGGTAGGTATAAAGGTGAAAGAGACAGGCAACGAAAGAAGTAAATCCCTATTTATGAATCTGTAAAAAATTCATCATCCTTCTGTGTAAATCAACTGGCAGACCTTCCTGTTATAATTATTTTCCTTCAATCCATTTGATTACCCTTTCAGAATTGGGTTTTTCTCCAGGATCTATAACCATTACCAATATGCCCCTCTCGTCAATAAGGTATTTCTGAAAATTCCACTTCACCTCGCTATCCATCACTCCATTCAAGCTTTTACTTGTAAGCCAGCCATATAAGGGATGCATATCCTTCCCCTTAACAGATATTTTGCCCATCATCGGAAAGGAAACTTTGTAGGTTGAGGTGCAAAACTCCTTTATCTCCTTATTTGAACCAGGCTCCTGCTTCATAAAATTATTCGCTGGAAAACCAATCACTACGAAGTTTTGATCCTGATACTTTTCGTATAACGCTTGCAGATCGGCATACTGTGGGGTATAGCCACACTTAGAAGCAGTATTGACTACCATGATTTTTTTGCCCTTTAGGCTTGACATGGGAAAATCGTTACCATCAATATCCTTTACGGTAAAATCGTAAAATGATCCTGTTTGTCCAGCTGCAGTGCCAACAACAGTCATGAGCACGCAAAAAACTAATATTCTCATCGGATTGGAAGTTTTAGTACTATCTGCATACTAAAACAGCTGCGTGCAGAAAATGTTCGAATAAGCTATATCCTTTCAAAGGTTGAGCTAAGCACCCAACCCTTGCTTCCATCGGCAATTTTGATTTCGCTCCATTCACCAAGCGAACGGGTAACCATTACCTTTGTTCCTGCATGAAGGATAAAAATATCACTACCGGTTGAGGCTGGAGAACTTTTAACTGAAACAACAGGGGCAAATAGAATAGCATGATTTCTTTGAATGGACTGATTACGAAGGCTAATACTGCAGGTAAGGGAAATAACAAAAACAATAGTAAGCAGTATAGATCCGGCAAAAGTTAAGCGTTTGATGGTGTACCTGTTGGTAAATATATAAAACGCAACCGCGACCATCACTAAAAGGAATGCAAAAAAAGCAATATAAGCCCATGTATTAGAGGAAAACCAACTTCTGAAATTTTTAGCGGCTGTCACCAGCATAAACTCAGGCAGGGGTTCAATCTTGTCAACTACATAAGTACGGGCTAAATCAAGGTTGAACTGTATATCCTCGTCTTTAGGACTTAAAAGGTTAGCCCGTTCATAGTTAAGAATGGCAGCAGGAATGTCCTTCATTTTGAAGTAAGCGTTGCCAAGGTTGTAGTAAACTTCAGCACTGGTGTAACCCTGTCCAATGATAGCTTCGTAGCGTTGAGCAGCTTCTTTAAAATTCCCAGAGGTGTACAGCTCGTTTGCCTGCTTCATAAGCTGGCTGGGATTTTGCGCAAGCAAACTCCATAATGGAGCACAAACCAGCAGCACTATATTAAGTAATCGCTTCATACGTTATTAAGATTTTACCAAAGTCGGGACTTAACTTTTCCGAGATTTTCCTCCAGCTGCAAAATAAGCGAGTAGGTATCTTTATAAATGGTTTCCAATTGAAGGTGCTCGGATGATGGAGCAAAACGAGCATACTCACAAGCTTCAATAATCCTAATAAACTCATCAATTGCAGATTCACTCACACCTTTACCGGAAAGTGCTTCCCTAACGCTTTCGGTAGTAAGCGAGGCGACGGGTAAATTAAGCTTATCGGATGCATAACCCCATAAGGCCTTGTGAATTTCCTCGTAAAATTTTTCTCCTTCATCCAACCTGAGCATTTCTTGAGCTACCTGCAACCTTTTCTGAGCAATTTTCTGAGCATGCTTGTTTCTAACAAAACCAGTATCCTGTATTTGCTTGCGGTATTTTCTGAATACAAACAGAAAAACAGCAAAGAGGATTACAACCAAAATATAGGAGAACAGGTACATTAGAGAACCTACAACGAAGGAGTTAATAGGCTTTAATCTTACAGGGTTTGTCTTAATAAACCTAATATCCTTGCCTATAAACTTCACATCTTCCTTGCTTAAACCACTTGTAAGCACCACTGCCCCTGTTGCCGAGGAATCGGGAATAACTTCAAGATTTACAGTTTTTGACTGTACTGATACATATTTTTCGGCCGAAGGATCAAAATAGGTAAAATCAACTGGCCCTATCTCATAGCTACCCGAGGCTCTAGGGATGGCAACATATTCAAAAGTTTTACTGCCTGAAGCGTTTTGCTGGGATGGATTGATGTTGTCTGAAACCTTGGGTTCAAAAACTTCAAAGGTAGAAGGAAACTCAACCTTAGGTGTTCCCATTAGCTTGAGGTTACCGGTGCCAGTTACAACCAGCTTTAGGGTAACAGCCTCGTTGGTTTTAAGTTTATTTTTATCAACACCCACATTAATCTTGAAATTGCCCACACCCCCATAAAACGAGGAGGGTGCACCTTGAGGTAAGCTCTTTACTACAACCGATACAGGTTTGCTAACCAGCCGTTTGCGGTAATTCTCAAAGCCGCCACCAAAAAACTCGTCAAAAATTGACCGGGGTCTTGCTGCGTTTCCCTGATAAACTACAACCAGCTCAAAGGGATCGATTTTTAACTTCTCATTTTTCTGGGGGAAAAGCAGGTATCGTCGTATAATGCCAACATTATAAATCTTCCCGTTTACATTGGCTCGCTCAAATTGCACGTTGGAGGAAGATTCCAACTCCTGACTCCAGAACCCATCGAAAGTGGGAAATTTAGCATCCTCAAAACCCAAAATGTTAACGCGGGTATATATTTTGATGGCCGCTTCAACTGGCTCGCCCATGTAGGCAGTCTTTCGATTCAGCTCAATAGTAACAAACAGGTCATCATCGGGCAAATTCTCCTCACCAGCGGCAATTTGTTGGGGTTGAGTAGGTTGTGGTTGATTGGCTTGTCGCGCACTGCCGGATGATGCTTTAATTACCTCTATGCTTACAGGGTTAGATTGGTAGGTAACCTTTCCAACCATTGCCTCAGCGGGTGGTATGTTGTACTTTCCCACAGCGGTGGCTTCCAGAATATAGGTGTAAGAAACGCTTTGCTGCTGGGTAACCTTTCCGTTTATTATTTCAATACTTGTGCTGCTAGAGGTGCTTGGCCCAGCAATAACTTCAAAGCCAGCAATAGTAGGAGGATTAAAATTCGAAGGTTTTGAATTTAAAGAGTATGTCAAGCGGAATTGCTCACCAACTTCAACCATATTGGGAGCAGAAGCCTCAAACTGGACATTCTGGGCTTGGATGATGCTTGATACAAAAATAAATGCAACTAGTAGAAATCTTTTGCTCATATTCAACTTCGGTTAGCCTACCAATTTTTTCCAACTCGAACCTTTGCTTGTTTTGCTTTTTCTTCCTTCAAGCGATCCTGTATTTGCATTTCGTGGTTTTGAATGGCCTCCAAAATGCGTTCGGCATCCTCTTTTGAAAGTTTGGGCTGCTGCTGGTTATTCCCCTGAGAATCCCTGTTATCGGGGTTGTTATTCTGTTCATCCTTCGGGTTATCTGGCTGATTCTGGTTTTGATTTTGTTTATCCTTATCCTTATCCTTGTTGTTATTATCCTGCTGGTTCTGCTGTTGCTGCTGGAACAACCTTATTGCCTCCGAAAGGTTATACTTGGTTTCCTTGTCGTTGGGGTTAAATTTCAGGGCACTTTTATAGGCCTCAATGCTCTCCTTTAGCTTATTCTGTTTGAAAAGTGCGTTTCCCTTATTATGAAGTACCGATGCTTTCTGGTCGTTTGATAAGCCGGTTAAATTCAAATTATTGAGGGTCTCAAGCGATTCGTTAAACTTGTTCTGCTTATAGAGCGCATCAGCCAGGTTAAACTGGCCCTTAAAGGAATGAGAGTTTTGTTCCAGCGCGTTGCGGTACTGAATTTCGGATTCCACGAAATCATTTTTTTTATAATCGTGGTTACCCTTGCGTATGAACTTGCGCTCTGACTGGGCAGTAGAAATTACAGCTGTTAGCATTAATGTGGACATCAAGAATACTTTCATTGCCTGCCTCCATTTTTGGTGTCAACTAGCTTAAAACGGGATAGCTTTGGATTTTTCCTTTCGAGAATCAAGGAATCAATAAGCAGCAGTGCCAAGGCGAATGCTAAGAAATATTGGAATTGCTCGCTGTACTCCGAGTATATTTTTTCTTTAATTTCGGTCTTGCTCATCTTGCTTAGGTTTTCAAATAGAGGCAGCAGCCCAAATTGTGAGTTCGATGCTCTAATGTACTTACCATTTCCCTCGATGGCAATTTTGGAAAGGGTTTCCTCATCGAGTCTTGAGACTACGATGTTTCCATTTTCGTCCTTAAGGTAGTTCTGATTTGCGCCAATAGGGATAGGCGCTCCCGAAGGCGAGCCTATGCCAATAGTATATATAACAATACCTTTCTCTGCAGCGAGCTTGGCAGACTCAACAGGGTCATCCTCATGATTTTCGCCATCCGAAATAATTATGAGCGCCTTACTGGTGTTACCCTGAGGGGTGAACGAGTTGGAGGCAAGATCAATTGCCCGCCCAATGGCGGTGCCTTGTTTTGATACCATCTCGGGACTTATAGAGGAAAGAAACATCTTAGCTGAGGCGAAATCGCTGGTTACGGGGAGTTGAACATAGGCATCGCCTGAGAAAACTATCAACCCTATACGATCGTTAGTCAGCTTGTCAACAAGTTGGGCAATTGACTGCTTTGCTCTTTCCAGCCTGTTAGGTTGAATATCCTCCGCCAGCATGCTGTTTGAAACATCGAGGGCGATAATAATTTCGATGCCCTTACGCTTTACCTCAGTCAGCTTTGATCCTACTTGCGGGCGTGCTAACGATAGAACAACGAACACGCAAGCAACCAGCAAAATGATAAATTTTACCCATGCCCTAGTAAAGGAAAGGTTGGGAAGTAAACCCATCACTGTGTCTGTCCTACCAAAAATTGCAATTTGTTTTTTTTGACGGTGTATGGAGTAGAGGTATATACCCACCATCAAAGGTATCACTAGAAGCAAGTAAAAGTATTTTGGTTCTGCAAACCTGAACATAGCTCAACAATCAATTTGTTGTTAACAAAAGGGGCAAAGGCACATTTTTGCAATGTAACAGTTTACCTATGTGTTTGTAACTACTTCTCATGAATGGCTCAATTAGCATTTACTGAATTCCTTGCAGTAAAGTTCTGCGTAATGTAAACTCAACAACTAGTATGGCAAAAGCAGCCAATAAAAATCCACGAAATTTTTCCTCCCTGCTTCTATACTCAGCCACCTCAATTTTAGATTTTTCGAGCTTATCAATTTTACCATACACCTCCTCAAGGGTTGTGTTGTTAGTGGCACGGAAATATTCACCTCCCGTTAGCTTTGAGATGCTGGTTAACAGATCCTCATCTATTTCAACCTTCATGTTCTGGTACTGTGTACCAAAAGGGGTTTGCACCGGGTATGGTGCAGTTCCCATGGTGCCTACTCCAACCGTGTAAACCCTAATACCAAAACTTTTGGCTATTTCGGCAGCTGTAAGAGGGGCAATTTCGCCCCTGTTGTTAACCCCATCGGTAAGTAAAATAATTACCCTGCTTTTAGCATGGCTATCCTTCAACCGCGTAACTGCTGTAGCCAAACCAGAGCCTATGGCTGTTCCATCCTCCAGAATGCCCATGTTAACATTATGAAACATGTTAATCAGGGTGGCATGGTCGGTAGTAAGCGGACAAAGGGTAAAGCTCTCGCCGGCGAAAACTACCAGTCCGATCCTGTCATTAGGCCTTCCACTAATAAATTTTATACCTATTTCCTTTGCCGCTCCAAGCCTGTCGGGCTTAAAATCACGAGCCAGCATGCTGCCCGAGACATCCATGGAAAGGACAATATCAATACCCTCAGTAGAGATGTTCTTTTGTATGTTAGTTGATTGAGGCCTTGCCAATGCCGTGATGATCAGAATAATTGCAACCATTCTAAGAATAAAGGGAGCATGCCGCATGTAAACCTTAAAGCCGGGCTTTACATTCTCAAAGCCTATTGAAGTTGAAATATGCAGGCTGGCCCTGGAATCTTTCTGACGAAAGATGTACCATGCAACCAAAACCGGCACCAAAAGGAGCAGGTAAAACATCTTGGGGGCTGCAAAAACAATTTCCGACATATCAACTCAATTTATTAGTAGTTTGATTTTCGGATTGAGCATCTTGAAGTTGCTGTCCCGTGTCATCCGTTGTTGCAGGAATTTCGGGCGTTTCAACGGGTCTGGTGCTATTCACAAAATCGAATGCAAAGTTCATATTCTTTTCATTTTCCTGAATTAGAGGAACATGCTTGGCAAACTTTACCAAATCGGAAATTACCAGTAACTCACGCAGTTCTTCCTTTAAATGGCCAAAATCATACTCAATTCGTTCAAGTTCGCTTAAAATTTCTGAGGTGGTTTGTTCGGGAGCATTTATACCAAACCTACCCTCCATGTACTTACGAAGAATATCTACTAGCCTGGTGTAGAAAAGTTTATGATTTTCATTTGCCCAAAGTTTTTCGTTTCGCAGCTGTTCGAGTTCTCTGAGCGCAACCAGGTGAGGGGGTTCTTTAGGTTTGAATAGATTCAGGAATGGTTTATTCTGCTTACGACTTCTAACGTATAAAACCAGCAAAACAACTAGAGCAGCCAGTAGTAAACCAGAACCAACCAGCGGGGCAACCTCGGCGAATGTCAAAGGTTCAGCAATGGGTGGCTTGATATCATAAATTTCCTTAAGTGTAGTATCGCGAGGAACCAGGTTTACATGTAGCGCATGAGGCTGGGTAAAAAGTGTGTCGGTTGTGTGGCCCGATGCCAACACTACCGGGATTGAGGGGACAACGAGAGTGCCACTATCAAATGCAGTTATGAGCATGTTCATGCTATAGTGGTGGTAATTAGCTTTGGCGAGCGAGTCGACTGTTGGGATGCCAACCACCTCAACCCCGTTGCCAAGGGAATCGGTGAAGTTCGGGAAGACAACCCGTAGGGGCTTTATGCTTTTAACCTCAATGCTAAAGGTAATTTGATCGCCAATTAAAATTGTATCCCTTTGAAGCCGCGAGGTGATGGATGGTTCAGTCTCCTGCGGTTGAGGGAAACCACTTTTTACATAAATGAAAAGAAAAGAAACAACCAGTAAACAAAATCTCCTAAACATTAGCTTCTATGTTTAAAAAGGGAAATTAAAGGTTTTACGTAATCCTCATCAGTTCTTATAGAAACCCAATCAACACTAGCCTTAGTAAATGTTGATTTAAGATTGTCGGAAAGTTGACTCCATCGGTTGCTAAAATTGCTTCTTACAGCTGGAGCGTTTGAGTCAACCCAGATGTACTTGCCGGTTTCGTTGTCCCTCACTTTGACTAACCCAACTGAAGGGAAATCGCTTTCGCGCTTATCGAATATGCGAATGCCAATTAAATCGTGTTTGTTACCTGCGATGGTAAGAGCGTCGGCAAACAAAGGTTTTAGGGAAAGCCTTTCAACATCAAGAAAGTCGCTCAGTAGAAAGGCGGTACACCGTTTTTTGATCCCGTTGGTAAGGAATTTAAGGGCTTCGGTAATATTCGTGCCGGTGCCCTCGGGTTTAAAGTTAAGCAGCTCGCTGATTATTCGCAGGATATGCCTTCTGCCCTTTTGGGGTGGAATAAACTTTTCAACTTTATCGCTAAAAAGAATAGCGCCAATTTTATCATTATTAAGAATTGCAGAAAAAGCAATAACGGCAGCTACTTCAGTCAAAGCTTGACGTTTAAGTAAAAAATCTGTTCCAAATTGCTGCGAGCCGCTAACATCAACCAGCAACATAACAGTAAGCTCCCGCTCCTCTTCAAAAACTTTTACATAGGGTTGATTATAGCGCGCCGTAACGTTCCAGTCAATGCTTCGAATATCATCCCCATACCGGTATTCCCTAACTTCGCTGAAAGCCATACCCTTACCCTTAAATGCGCTATGATATTGACCTGCAAAGATATGCTGGGATAGACCGCGAGTCTTAATCTCAATTTTTCGAACCCGTTTCAGTATTTCAGATGCTTCCATACAGCCTATTTTATCAACGGTCGAATAGTAACTGTAATAAACCACTCACCCCGCTTGAGCTTCACCTCGTAATCGTTTCCGTTTTTACTGTCAATCCAGGTATCCATGCTTACCTGTTTATACTCACAACACAAATCTTTATAAACCTTGTCGTAGAGCCATGTATTGTACATTCTTGAGACCGATGTGCATATTTCCTTGCTGTTGAGCATGAAAAGGAGAGTTTGCTCATCGGTGGGATTCTCGAACTTTATAAAACTTTTATCTCCATTCTGGATATCCTTAACAAAATTAAATCCCTTACAGCTGGTAGGTACAAGCTTCAGAATTTCACCCTTGGTTAAGCCTATAAGGTTTTGCCCCTGCATGGGAATGCTGAGATTCACAAGCAGTAGAGCCAGAGGCAAAATTCTGAATATGCTCATTCTAGGGTACTTCAACCGAATTAAGAATTTCGGTAATAATATCCTCAGAAGTGATGCTTTCGGCCTCCGCTTCGTAGGTAAGCCCAATTCTATGGCGCAGAACATCGTGACACACAGCTCTTACGTCTTCGGGAATAACGTAACCCCGACGTTTAATAAAAGCATATGCCTTAGAAGCTATAGCCAGGCTAATAGTTGCACGTGGCGAGGCTCCGTAGCTAATCATAGGAGCAAACTTCTGCAGGTTAACATCGGCAGGGAATCGAGTGGCGAAAACAATGTCGAGAATGTACTTCTCAATTTTTTCGTCCATGTAAACCTCGCGCACAACCTTTCTGGCATTGATAATATCGGCAGGTTTTAAAACTCTTTCGGGTTTAGGAAAAGTTTGAAGCAGGTTTTCCCTCATAATCATTCGCTCCTCCTCCTGTTTAGGGTAGGATATTTTAACCTTAAGCATAAAGCGATCAACCTGAGCCTCGGGCAAGGGATAAGTTCCTTCCTGTTCAATAGGATTTTGGGTAGCCAAAACCAGGAAAGGTTCTTCAAGGTTATAGGTTTGGTCGCCTATAGTAACCTGGCGTTCCTGCATTGCCTCAAGTAGAGCACTTTGAACTTTGGCCGGGGCACGATTAATTTCATCGGCTAAGATGAAGTTGGCGAAAATAGGTCCTTTTTTTACGTTGAACTGTTCGCTCCTTGGGCTGTATATTAAGGTACCAATAAGGTCGGCCGGAAGTAAATCGGGGGTAAACTGAATGCGGTTAAACTTAACGTCGATAATGTTTGACAGGGTTGTAATGGCTAATGTTTTTGCTAATCCCGGAACACCCTCCAACAGGATATGTCCATCGGCTAAAAGGCCAACCAGCAAAGATTCTACAAGGTGTTTCTGGCCAACTATTACCTTGCCCATTTCTATATTAATAATATCTACAAATGAACTTTCCAGACGGATTCGCTCATTTAGCTCCTTAATGTTAACTGCAGCTGTATCGCTCATATAAGTCAGTTTAATTAGTATTGTAGTGGTTATGAATTAAAACGAATGTTTGCAAATATGATAATAAATGAAGGCCAATGGTGTTAAAAAAAGTTAAATCAAAATGAGTGATATAATAAAGGAAGTTAATGGGTTGCCGGTTGAAAATAAGAATTTTAAAATCTAGCATGAGCTGTTACAGGTAGTAATATCCAGAACCACCGGTTCGCATCTGAATGTCCATGCATAGCCTTAAACAAGAATTGCAAAAGCCATTTAACCCGAGTTGTCAAGTTGTGCTATATTTAACCTTGTAATTGATAATGCTAAATTCGCATTGAAATGGAACAATCAGCTATTTACAGGTATTTCGTCGAGCTTAAGTACAGGGGAACACGCTATCATGGCTGGCAGGTTCAGGCAAATGCCAACAGTGTTCAGGGTGAGGTTAACCGGGCTCTTTCGACATTGCTGGAAACCCCAACCGAAACCTTTGGCGCCGGCCGTACCGATACCGGTGTGCATGCCCGTTTCTACGTGGCTCATTTTGATTCAACAGCAGCTGGACTAGATGCTGACCCAACTCTGCTTTACCATCTGAATAGAATTCTTCCTGCTGATATAGCCATCACACGAATAATCAGGGTAAGACAGGATGCGAATGCACGCTTTGATGCATTATATCGGGGGTATGAGTACCTGATTTGTAGGGAAAAAAGCCCTTTCTTAAATGGGCTTGCGTGGATGTACTATGGGCATTTAAACGTGGAATGGATGCAGCTGGCAACGCAGCAGCTAGTTGGGTATTCCGATTTCACCAGCTTCAGTAAGCTGGGTTCTAATAGTAAAAACAACACCTGCAAAATTTATCATGCCAGCTGGCATCAACAAAACGACATGCTGATTTTCAGTATTAAAGCCAACAGGTTTTTACGGAACATGGTTCGGGCAATTGTTGGAACGCTGGTAGATGTTGGGCGGGGAAAAATCACCCCTGAAGAATTTGCATCAATTGTTGAAGCGCGGGACCGCAGCTTAGCAGGAACGTCTGCACCTGCTGAGGGGCTATACCTCACAGAAGTTAAGTACCCCAAAGAAATGTTTTTGTGAGCTTACGGAGAAGAATTCTGTAAAAACGATTAATATTAGCCAAAGCATTCCTTCAAATAAAAACTTCAGTCAAAATGATTTAGGAGCAACTTTCCCAAGTTATTCAGGCTGATGCTCACTTCGAAGTAAATCGTTAACCGTTTTAACCGGGGTAAAGGTAGCAATTGGCACCTCAACAAAGAAGGTTATCCATCGGCTCATGGCTCCATTCCATAGGCCTGGCAGCTCAAGCGCTTTAAGCTGCTTGCCGTTTTTACTTTTAATCGAAATAAAGCCAGCTTGAGGATCAAGAAAATTAGACAGGTTAAACTTTTCGCCTTTATAATTCCTTATGCTGCAAACAATATCAACCGGGTTGAAGTGGGTTGACCTGCCAAAAATCTCCTTTACACGGGGATTGCCCATGTCAACCTGCGACTGTTCAACAATCTGCAGCGAGGTGGTTCCATCAGGATTTTTTGCCCAGAACGGTCCACCGCCAGGCTCGCCTTGGTTTTTCACCATACCGCAAACCCGGATTGGCCGGTCAAGAATTTCCATAAGGTATTTTTTAACAGCATCGCTATTTTGCCTATTGAGATTAGCAGGGGGCAAAATGCAAAGCTCATCGGTTGTGAACTCAAGCATTAGGGCGAGCTGCTCCTCGGAAACCGGTTCGTTGAGCAATCGTTCGATATAACCATTCACCAAATTCTTATAGCTGACAAGTAATCCAGCAAGCGCCTTTTTGTAGCGTATTGTAGCTGCTTTAAGATGGTCGGGGGTTACATTATCTATATTTTTAATGAAGATGATATCCTCGTTCAGCTCATTCAAATTTTCGATGAGCGCACCATGCCCACCGGGGCGGAAGTGAAGTGAACCATCGGGATTGCGAAAGGGGTTATTCTCCAAGTCAACTGCAAGAGTATCGGTAGTCGGTTTTTGAACGGAGTAGGCCACGTTAAGGGTAACCTCGTAGTGGTTTTCGTAGAATGACTTGACACGTTCAACCAGCTCCTGAAACCCTTTTAGATGCTCTGGCGAAACGGTAAAATGAAGGTTGGCTACTCCATGCTGGTCTCGGGCGTACTTGGCTGCCTCAACCAGGTGCTCCTCAAGCGCTGTTCGGGCAATTTCGCCATAGCGGTGAAAATGAATCAGCGCTTTTGGTAAAGAACCATAGTTTAAACCGTTGGAATCCAATAAGGCGTTAACTACAGGCAGGTAATCCTTTTTTTCAAGTAAGCTTTCCAGCCGGTAACCTACGCTCCAAAGCTCGTTATAAAGCTTGTCGTAAAAGGGAAATCGTTTGATGTTTTGAAAGAAGCTGTATGCGGAGTTAAAACCCTTATCGTTAAAGCATTCTAGACCTTTAACAGGATACTCATCGCGAAATTCAAAAAGATGTTTGAACATACGGGTTGCCGCTCCCGAGGCTGGAACAAACTTCACCTTGCTGCCCTGGAAATCCTTGTACATCTCAACCAAATCGTCCACCTCATCATCTTCAAGGCTAATAATACCATCGCCAACGGTTGCAGGCCTCTCGATAGGCAAAAAGGGAAATCCCTCTCGAAACATCCTCATGTACCCTTCTACCTGTTGAGGAGTAATCCCCCTTTCCTCCAGCTGCTTCAAATCCAACTTGGTGAGCATAATGGTTCGGTTTACCGTTAATAAACAGCGTCAATTTACTAACAATTCACATTCACTCCAAATTTCTCCAGTCAAATTGAATTCTACAGTAATTTTTTTCACCTTCCAGCCTACTGTTGATATTTATCAAGGTGGAATTGCCTGGTATATTTTTTCGATTTATCAAGATGGAATCGCCCTCCTTTGCCTCTGAATTATAGTTAACCGAAATTTTCTTTGGAAAATATTTTCTTAGAGAACTGATGGTGAATGTGTTATATGCCCAATCAATGTAGCGAACATTGTTAACATGCAGGTTCATGTCTATATCACCTGCTCTGACTTCAAACTGCTCGGTAAAGGCAGGCTGAACGATAGATTCGGGAATTTTGGCAGCATTACGATTTAAAGCCGAGCGGGAGGCAAAATCAGATTCAAGATACCATTCGGCAATTCTCACAGGGCGACGGTTTTCAACACCAACCACCAACCAGCTGCTAGTAGCAGCGATTAGCTTATTACCATTCGAATCATAGAACTCAAAATCACGAAGTGCAAAAATTCCATCGGCACCACGAGGCCAGGTAACCAGCGTAACCGCCTCCTGCCATACGGGGAAGCGGTAAAACTCCACCTCCACCCTTGAAAGCGCCCAGAACCAACCCTTTTCTCTTAAATGATTAAAACCATAGCTGAGCTTATCGGCATGCTCCCAGGCTATCTCCTGAAGGTGGTTAAAAATTGAAGTAATGGAGAAACGCTGGTTAAAATCAACCTCATACGATTGGACCACCATACTTCGAGTGAGGTACTGTGGCAAGCTATAGCTGTTTAAATCCATACTTTAAGGAGAGTTGAGATAGTTTATTCTACAAAATATTCGCGAGGCTATCTGGCGGCAATTTTTTCCATAAACCTTCTAGAATCTATAATATAGCGGATATGAGTTCCGGTTCCAATTTCGCCGTTGGCATCCCACGCCTTCACCTCAAAGGTAAGGCGCTTTCCATCCATTTCTTTCAATACCGCTTTGCTCCAAACCTCCATTCCAATAGGAGTAGCCTTTGTGTGTTTTACGCATACCTCCACCCCAACTGTACTATAACCCTCGGGTAGAAAAGGTCGGACGGCTATCATGGCTGCTTTTTCCATTAAGGCTACCATGGCAGGGGTAGCAAAAACTTCAACCATGCCTGAGCCGTATTTTGAGGCAATATTGTCAGAACTAACCACCTCTGGTACAATGCATTCAGCTCCAATTGGAATAGTAAACTCCATTATCAGGTAGTTTTAAGGTTATATGAAGTAGAAGCTCATGTTTTAAAAGGCTGCGAAAAGGCATGTTACTCCAAAATTTTGTGAGCAAGCGTTTCTGCCAATGTGTCAAAAGGCTTTAACTTTTGAGGTGTAGGTTTTCCGTATATTTCTAGCGGTTCTGACACCAAGTTAAGTTCTGATTCCCCGGCAAATTTAGCCAGGTTCTTAACCCCACCTCCATTCCAGCTGTAGCTGCCAAATAGGGCCAAATGTTTGCTTTTCAGTCCAATGTGAAGCAGTTCGTGTGTAAGCTGTTCCATGAGTGGAAACATTTGAGAGTTGTAGGCACACGATCCTAAAACAAGACCGTTAAACTTCCATATCTCGCTAATCAAGTAGCTAATGTGTGTTTTGGAGACATCGAAGACCCTAATATTTCTAACACCATTCTCACAAAGCCTGCGGGCCAGGTAATCGGCAATATCCTCAGTGTTGCCATACATTGAGGCAAATATGATAACGGCTCCTTTAGCAGCTTCAAAGCGACTCCACCTATTATACCAGTCCATAATAATGGTTGGGTTTGAACGCCAGACAGGCCCATGGGTTGGTGCAATGGTTCTAACAGGGATTCCTTCAAGTTTGGCAATGGCTTTTTGAACCATATTGCTGTACTTCCCAACAATATTGGAGTAGTAGCGGCGAGCTTCATCCTCAAAGTAAAGAGGGTCAAGCTCATCGTCAAAAATTCCACCTTCAAAAGCGCCAAAACTACCAAAGGCATCACCCGTAAAAAGTATTTGATCGGTTGTATCGTAGGTCATCATGGTTTCGGGCCAATGTACCCAAGGTGTCATCAGGAATTTCAGCTTATGGTATCCCAAATCAAGAGTTCTACCATCCTCAACATCAATCAAACCTTCTGTAATTCCCCAGTATGCTTCAACAATTTTAAAGGTTTTAACGTTCCCTACCAGCTTAACGCCCTTAAAGCGATCTATAATGGCTTTCACCTCGCCCGAATGGTCGGGTTCCATGTGGTTTACAATTAAATAGTCGAGAGGGCGTCCGTTTAGCAGCTGCTCAATGCGTTCGATATAGTTGCCTACGGCTGTACCGTCAATTGTATCAACTAGCGCTGTTTTTTCGTCAACTATTAAAAAGGAGTTGTAGGATACACCCCTTTCGAGAGGCCATAAATTCTCAAACAACCTCTTTCGGCGGTCGTTAACACCAATCCAATGGATTTTATTGCTTACAGGAACTGAATAGTGCATAAGAAATAGAGTTTAATATCATTCTGAAGCACAAAAATAGCAATTTTAGCTGGAGGCTCTATTGATTTGAGGACAAAGTTATTTTATGTTGTAAGGGAAAGAAGATTTTAGCACGGTGTGGGTTTATGATAAATGGGTCATTGCAGTATATGCACCAAACTCTACAATATATTACGTTCATGTTGATGCGGCAATTTACCTAAAGAAAAAGGGCGTTACTACTAACGCCCTGAATCACAAATATTTGAAATTTTAATTACAGTAGATATAAAATTCCCATGGTTTTAATGAAATCTCCTCCCCGCCTTGGAAAACAAATTTTTCACCTGTCATTACGTTGGTGTAGGTACCAGCGTAGTCGTTGCCAGTAAGAGTTGCGATTTGCTGATTAGCCGAGAGGTTAAAAATGGCAAATAGAGCTTGACTTTCATTCTTCCGTGTAAAAGCGAATACAGCGCTGTCGGCGTTGCTTTTGATTCGGAATATATCAGCACCCCTGTCCCCGGCGGCTAGAACAGGCGTAGATTTTTTAAGCTCAACCAACTTTTTATAAAAAGGGAAAAGGTTGAGCGAGTCCTTCCAGCTAACCTCATCCTTGTCGAAAAATTTGAGCCTGCGGTTAAATCCAACTTCCTGCCCGGTGTAAATTAATGGCATGCCATCAATAACAAAAGTAAAGGCTGCCATTGCTTTAACGGCATCGCCCATCCTTTCAAATTCAGTTCCATTCCATGAATTTTCATCATGGTTTGTAATAAAATTCATTTTGATGGTGTTTCTGGGATATGTAGCATACTTTTTTAATAAGTACTGCTCTAAATCGTTAACATTCTTTTTGCCTTGAGCTAACGCATTCAGGGTATGGTGCAGCTCCCAGTCGTAATCGGCATCAAAGGCAAATTTTTGAAGCTCCACATTTGAGGCTTCGGCCAGCATAAATACAGGTTTAATCCGGTTGAGCTCTGCTCGAGCTTCATTCCAAAAGTCAACCGGGACCTCAGCTGCTACATCACAGCGAAAGCCGTCAATATCAATATCCTTAATCCAGTACTTGAACATATCAATCATGTACTTTCGAAGTTCCGGCTTGGTGTAGTCAAGCTTAGCAACATCTGTCCAGTCGAATGGTGAAACAAGGTTCCCCAAGCTGTCGTGAACGTACCAATCGGGATGCTCCTTCACCAGCACGGCATCGTGGGAGGTGTGGTTGGCTACCATGTCAATTATTACCTTCATTCCCAGCTGGTGAGCTTGGGCAACAACCGACTTAAAGTCGTCGAGGGTACCAAACTCAGGGTTAACTCCATAGTAGTCCTTAACGGAATAGTAGCTACCAAGCGCTCCTTTACGGTTTACCTCGCCAATGGGATGAATAGGCATAAACCATAGAATCTCAACCCCAAGTTCTTTCAGCCTGGGCATGTGGCTTTCAAAGGCCTTAAAAGTACCCTCGGGAGTGTACTGCCTAACATTAACCTCATAGATGGTGGCATTGTAAACCCAATCGGCATGTTGTACCTGAAAGGGGATTTCTTCCTTGGCGCTGTACTTGCACGAAGAGAAAACCAGAATAAAAGCAAGCAAAATAGCCATTAGTAGCTGATGGCCTGTAAAATTTTTAGAATTTCTCATAGATGTAAATTTTAGTAGGGTTACTTATAACTTATCATTATATTCCCAAAAAAATGAAAAAATGAAAAGGAAAACCATCAAATTTCAAACGATTGCAACATGGCGTACTTAATAAATACAGTAGCATTAAGCCTCATAGCAAAGATAACATTGTTTTTTTTTATACTTTTGCAAAAGTGGGAAAAATTGGTTTTCCAGCACTGAAACTTATAGGTGGAACCATGGAAGTCCATGTTTAACCTGAACCAGATTATGAGATGTTCTGTATAACAATAAGATAACTAAATTTTAGCAGATGAATAGAGTTTTAGTAGCCACTGGAGGCGGCGATTGTCCTGGGTTAAATGCAGTGATAAGGGCGGTTGTAAAGCGAGCCTCTCAGGAACCCGACTGGGAGGTTATTGGAAGCATTCAGTCTTTTGATGGAATACTTCGTGAGCCAACAGAAATAAGAGTATTGGACGAAAAGGCAGTATCAGGGATTCATGTTCAAGGAGGAACTATTATCGGTACAACCAATAAGGGAGGCCCATTTGCATGGCCTATTAAAAACAAAGATGGTTCATGGGGTGCTGTTGACCGTTCCGATGAAATGATTAGGAAGCTGCAGTATTTAGGTATTGATGCTGTAATAAGTATAGGAGGTGATGGTTCGCAGAAAATATCGCAGCAACTGTATGAAAAGGGGCTAAATATTATTGGTGTTCCCAAAACCATAGATAACGACCTTTCGGCCACCGATTTCACCTTCGGATTTCAAACTGCCGTTCAAATTGCTACAGATGCGGTTGATAAGCTGGTTACAACTGCCTCGAGTCATAACAGGGTGCTTATTCTTGAGGTTATGGGTCGCTTTGCCGGATGGATAGCCCTTCATGCAGCCATAGCAGGAGGAGCAGAGGTTTGCCTTATTCCAGAGATTCCCTATGACATCAATAAGGTTGCAGAGAAGCTTAACAGCCGCTATAATAAGGGGAAAGGTCACGCCATTGTGGTTATTGCCGAAGGGGCAAAACCAATAGGCGGCACTCTAACTTCGGAGCAGAGCGATGAGGTGGGATACAACAACCTACGTCTTGGTGGAGTAGCCCACTCGCTAACTAACGATTTGAAAAGGATTGGCTTTGAGGCAGATATTAGGGAAACAGTGCTTGGACATCTTCAAAGAGGAGGAATCCCAGTAGCATACGATCGTGTACTGGCAACCCAGTTTGGGGTTAAAGCTTTTGAAATGGTGCTTCAGGGAAAATTTGGTGAAATGGTAGCCTACCGTCACCCCGACATTATTTCGGTACCCCTTATTGACGCTATTAACCGTCCAAACTACGTTGATCCCAACTGCGATTTGGTTCGCACTGCCAGGGGTGTTGGTATTAGTTTTGGAGATTAATTTGAATTATAACAGCAACAGTAAAAGGAACTTTGGCTAAGTTCCTTTTTTTCTTTATGTTCTACATGAAGAATAAAAATTATCTAGTTGTTGCAAACCTCGCAGGAAAAGGTAGTATTAATGCCTGATATTTCGATCAACTCGTAACCAGCCTCCTTCATATCCTCATCGTCAGGCTCAAACTGCCAGGTAATGTTTACCTTGTATCCCGTTTCAACAAACTGTTTAAATTTCTGCATAAGCGTAACCAGCTGCTTGAAGGTAGCGGAGTTGATGTACTTGAAAAATAACCTAACGTTTATGGGTTTCATCCGGATGGAATCGGTCCTTCCCAATTCTACAAAATAAGCTTCGAGCCATGAAAATATTGGCTCAAAAAAAGTAGCCACATTCTCGGGGTGGGAAATACCGGTAATGGAGAAATTTCCATTTTTGGGGTCAAAGATAACCTCCGGTGAATCCTTTTTAGGTTCTATATATAACTTTTCCATTTTAAATTAGTTCCAGGCTAGCTGTTTTTTGGAATAAAATCAAAAGGAATGTTAAGAATTTCGGCCAGCTCCTCACCTGCTTCCTCCATTTCAGAATCATGAGAAGGGAAGCACCAGGTAACCCGAACGTTTTTGCCAAGTAGGGATAAATCTTTAAGCTTGCTGAGCAGGAGGAGTATCATCTTTGATGAGGCCGTGTTGAAGTAGTCAAAATCCAGAACCAGGTTAGTGGTATCATTTGGGCTATTTCTGTACTCGTCCCACCACTGAAGCAAAGGCATGTAAAATGCCTTCACATCCTCTGGAAGTGATTTTCCCTGAATTTTGAAAATTCCCTGCTGCTGGTCAAATTCTACAAGAGGTGTAACTGCTGAAGGCTCATTAAAAAAACGTTCAACCATAATATTTTACCCGTTCTACTTCAGTAATGTTTGGTAGCCAAAAATCTTAAATGGTAAATCGAGCATATCGGCATAATCGTTGCCTGCATCCATCATGTCCTCGTCATCCTCCTGGTAGTACCATTCGATAGCTGCGTTTCGCCCTGACAAATGTAGCTTATTGAGCAGTTCAAAGAGCTCCAGTATCATTTTGGATGAGGCCGTATTGAAGTACTCCATTCGTACCTTCAATGTTGTTGCGTCGTTAGGAGATTGACAGTACTCGGTAAGCCACTTAATTATCGGATGGTAAAATTCCTTCACATCTTCAGGCAGCGATTTACCTGAAATTTCAAACGTGTTTCCCGTTGAATCAAAACTCACAGTAGGCGTTTCAGCAGTACCCTTAATATAAAACTTATCCATTATTCTAGTATTTATCACCAACAAAAAAACTTATCACTCCTGTAACAAATATATGAGGAAATTTTAAAGAAATCCAACTTCAACAAAAAATTTAACACTCAAAGTAATACCAAAGTAATGTAACGTACACTTTATCAGCAACATATATACTATACGGAAGACTTATCCCAAAAGTTATTGGCAAGTAACCGTGGAGTATCTACCTGCTGCTCCCCATAAAATTCAATCCTATCAATCAGCTCTCCTATCAAAATGAACAAAATCATCAACATAGAAATGTGTTGGTTTGAGAAAAATATTGAGCCGAGGGGAATAAGAATTCCCAGAAATACCCGAATGAAGCTAAAAATAAATTCTAATGAACTTACAGAATAGTTTGCATGTCGAAGTATGTATAAGGCTGCCTTGAGAACAAGCACTAGGACAAGTAGGCGCTCAAAGCTGTTGAAAATTGAAAAGATTGTCAGAGCTGTAATCACAACATTTGCGCTATGAACATGAATTTTATACTTCTTATCAGTAACGGAGTAAACCATCTCAACAGCAACTAAAAGAAGCAACCCCAAAATAACAGCAATCACTGATAGAACGATGAGGTTAAAAAAAATCAGGTTTAATGCTGACAGCGAAAAAAAGAGGGTAAAAAGCAGGATTTCACGGCTCAACCAACTACTCTTAACATTAGCAACGGAACGTAATGCCCTAAAGGGCTTGCCTAGGTGGAAGGTGCTCAGTAGAGCCCCTACAATTCCTAACAGAATAAACAGGGTTATCCCCCTTGAAGCGATGCCTACCCATGGCATCGAACCCACCCACCCAACCATAAGCGAGCAAATTAGCGTAAAGATGGCTAAAGGCAACTCATGAATGGGGTTAATTTTAGAAGGGGCAAAATGCTTCATCCCTGTATGTTGCAAGGGGCTATAGCCCGTAACTTGTTCGTCGATATGGGGGATATGGTTTACAATATCCTCGTTTTTAGTAACAATTCTAGGAGAAAATGGTTTAGCGGAAATGCCGGGTGCCTGAATGCTAGCTGCAGTTTCAATGCTGCCAAATGAGAGAGCACCTGTAGGGCATGCTTCAGTACAGGCCGGTATTTCTCCACTTTTCAACCTTTCGTTACACATGGTGCACTTTTCAACAACCCCTCTTAAGGGATTATACTTTGGCGCATCAAAGGGGCAAGCCCATGTGCAGTATTTACAACCAATGCATCTTTTGTTACTATGAAGTATAGCCCCAGTTTCCTGATCCCGATAGTAAGCAGAAGCGGGGCAGGCCTTCAGGCATGGGGCATCAGTACAATGGTTACATGCCATTGATAAGCTAACAAATCCATAAAGGGGAACTTTTTCGGGGTTCACACCAACCACCTGCCTCCACAAAACAGGTGGTTGAACTCCGTTTTCGTTATAACAGGCTACCACACATGCATGGCACCCTACACATCTGGCGTAATCGAATATAAAACCGTTGTACTGCATTGCTTACTTCTTTACCAGGTTAACCTCCACCCTGTTATTATGAAAAGCAGCCCCATGTCCCATATCGGTTTCGCGACCGGCAGAAAGCGTGTTGAGTGCAGCTCCCTGAGATTTCCACCAACCATTATAAATCACCACGCAGCCCTTTCTTACCTCGTAGGTCGGCTGTGCACTAACTTGAATACTACCGCGGGCATTGTAAACTTTTACCAGGCTACCATTTTTAATGCCTCTATGCATAGCATCTGATGGGTTCATTTGCACTACAGGATTGCCGTTGATGAATTTTATAATTTTCAGGTTGCCAAATTGGGAATGAATCCTGTTTTTTGTATTTGGAGTCAAAAGCAGTAATGGGTAAGTACTATTGGCATCGCTTATTTCCATGGCAGGCAAAAATTCCGGTAGTGGATTTGCATTCCAGAGAGAAGCAACCTGTTCCGAAAGCAGCTCAATTTTACCCGACGGGGTCGCAAAGCGAAAATCGGAAAAGGCAATTTCCTGATGTCCAGGAGGAACAACTGGACCCATTTTCAGTAACTCTAATGATAATCCGGGAAATTTGGCAAGCTTCTGGGCCAAGAATTTTTCAACCTCATCATTTCCGGGAGGTAAAAGGATATTTTTAAGAGTATTTTCATTAAAACCCAGCTGTTTAGCCAGTAGCCAGTATATTTCCGTTTCGGGTTTCACCTCTCCTGCGGGTTCAACTACTTTTTGTTTTAACTGAATATAAGGATTCCAGTAGGATCCGATTATATCCGACTGTTCAAACATGTTCTTTGCTGGTAAAACAATATCGGCTTCAAGGGCAGTATCGGTGAAGAATTGCTCAACAACCACCCGGAAGTCTAGCTTTCGGAATGCCTCCAAAACCGATCCAGTATTGGGATTTTGGGTTAACGGGTTGCCCCGTTCCACCCAAATCATTTTTAGCTGGGGATTCGTAGTGCTGAGCATGTCCTCGCCTAACAGGGCTGTAGAGATGGAACGACGGGTAGTGCTGTCGGGTTCTTCGGGTGGATAGTAGCAAATGGGTTCCAGCACTTCATCAAACACGTAGCTTTGAAGATTTGCATAGTGCCAACAAGCGCCGGGTTTACCAATATTTCCTGTAATTACAGAGAGTGCAAGTATTGCCCTGATGGTTTGCCCTCCATTGGTGTAGCGCTGCATTCCGTATCCGGGAATAATGGTCATAGGCTTAACATTCCCTATTAGCCATGCCAGCTTCTCAATGGATTCTACTGAGATGTCGCAAATTGAAGAAGCCCATTCGGGTGTGCAGCTCATCGCTTTTGCTTTAAACTCCTCAAATCCATTCACGTAGCTACTAATAAAATCTTCGTCAATCCAGCTGTTCTTTATGAGGATATTAGCCACAGCTAGAGCCAAAGCAGCATCGGTGGATGGAAGCGGTTGAACCAGCAGGTCTGCTCGCTGGGATGAACTTGTTCGGCGGGGATCAACCACAGCAAGCTTTGCCCCCTTGTCGAGAGCAGTGCTTAAAGGGATCATCTCGTGGATGTTGCTTTCGGCTGGATTTTTGCCCCAGAGTACAATTAGCCTGGCATTTTCCAAATCCCATGGCGCGTTGTGCTTGTTCTCGCCCAAAGTTAACCGTGTGGCTTCAAGCCCAGCTGGCCAGCATAAATTTCCATAGGTGGTAGTTACACCTCCGTATATTTCGCGCCAGAACCTTCCGCTAAACTCGTTTATAAGTCCCGACATACCGCTGGCGGCGTAAAAGAGAACACTTTGCGAACCAAAGGTTTTCTTGAAATAGCGGAGCTTCCCTGCAATAGTCGAAAGTGCTTCATCCCAGCTAATTCTGATAAAATCACCACTGCCATTTTTCTTGTAGGGATAAAGTATCCTATCGGGAGAATTTGCCCTTTCAACGTAGCTTAACCCTTTAAGACATACCCCCGTTGGGGTTGCTTTGTTTGCAGATAACGGTTTGATGCCAACAACCTTGTCTTTTTCAACTTGAACAATGAAGCTGCAAGTACTGTAGCAGTTCCGTGGGCATGCTGTAACAAACTCCTTCACGAATTATTATAGTTACAATCTAAAAAATGGGAATTTATTTACCGGTTGAGAATGAATTATGCTACTTTGTTTCGGCTTTATACTGCTCTTCTGATATAATGTAGCCGTCCTTAAAGTAAAATATTGCGCCATACTCATGGTCAACGCGGGTGTAAAAGGTAATCTTATCATTTCGGTTGTAAACCGTGCGGGTAATCACAATCCTTGGGAGACGAATTACCTCATCGGTTCGTTCTCGGGTATATTTCTTAGTAACATCTTCGGGGGTAAGAAGGGTTACCACACGTTCGGCATCCTCTGTTCCGATTTTAGCACTCATTTTTTCGGCAACCAGCTTCAAGCGCAGCTCCTTATCCCTCTTTTTCTGCTCTTCAAAAAGCAGCTTTTGTTGCTGTTCGGCTTTTAAACGCTCCTCCTCCTCAAACTTTTTTCTTTCAGCTTCCTTTTGTGCCTTTTCCAGCTCAATCCTTCGTTGTTCTTCCTTTAGCTTAGCATCAGCAATGGCACGCTCCTCGGCTTCCTTTTTCTGCTGCTCCAACTCCTTCAGTCTGGCCTCCTCATCGGCTTTCTTTTTGGCCTCTTCGGCTACCCGAATGCGCTCTGCCTCCTCGCGTATGCGTTGTTCCTCCTTAATACGGGCTTCCTCGGCGGCTTTCCTTTTTGCCTCCTCCTCCTGCCTAATGCGCTCCTGCTCCTGTTTTAACTTTTCCTCCTCAATTCTTTTTTGTTCGGCTATTTGCAGGGCTTCCTGTTCGGCTTTAATCCTGGCTTCTTCCTGTGCCTTTAACCTTAACTCCTCCTCTCGTTTTAGAGCTTCTTCCTTAGCTTTGGCTTCTGCCAAGCGGCGCTCCTCAGCTTCCTTTTTTTGTTGCTCGAGTTCCTTCAGCCTGGCCTCCTCATCGGCTTTCTTTTTGGCCTCTTCGGCTACCCGAATGCGCTCTGCCTCCTCGCGTATGCGTTGTTCCTCCTTAATACGGGCTTCCTCGGCGGCTTTCCTTTTTGCCTCCTCCTCCTGCCTAATGCGCTCCTGCTCCTGTTTTAACTTTTCCTCCTCAATTCTTTTCTGTTCGGCAATACGCAGGGCTTCCTGTTCGGCTTTAATCCTGGCTTCTTCCCGTGCTTTTAACCTTAACTCCTCCTCACGTTTTAAAGCTTCTTCCTTAGCTTTGGCTTCTGCTAAGCGGCGTTCCTCCGCTTCCTTTTTCAGCTGTTCGGCTTCAACTTGACGTGCCTTTTCCTCTGCTGCCTTTCTTTGGGCTTCTGCTTCGGCTCTTTTTTGGGCTTCGGCTAAAAGTTGTTGTCGTTTTTCCTCTTCCTTTTTCGCTAAATCTAAACTTTCCTGCTTTTTACGTTCCTCCACCAAGTCCTTGTTTGCCTGGGCAATTTCCTGTTGAACGCGTAAGGAGTAGTCGGTATCGAATACAAAATCCGAAATTTGGGAAGAAAATTGAATCCGCGCTACCGGATTTTTGTACTCCTTAACTTCATTCTCACTTTGCTTGAAAAGTTCAACATCGAATGCAGTAACCTTATCAAAACTTTCTTTTAGCTTATCGGGTATTCGGGTATCAATGGCGATTTTTTTGGAAATATATCCTTCCTTTTCAAAGGAAAAAATGTAGTCGCAGTCGTAATCGAGAGTCAGTTCAAGTACACCCTTACTGCTAACAGGCATTTGCCTTTCAAGATTGCCATTTTTGTATATTGATATCTTAGACCCTTGTAATTCGCCCTTTTTAATAATCAATCGGGCAGATATTTGTAAGCCGTTTTGTGAAAGCAATATGCTTGGAATTGCTACTAAGCATAGGGCAAGCCATACTATGAGTATGGTTGATTTGGCCTTTTGTTTCAATTCCGTAAGCATTAACCCAAATTTTCTAACAAAAAAAGTAAAAAAATTTGATATTACTACGAAAATTTGAGCAATTCTGTTCGCTTCATCGGCATGACTCCATAGCATGGCAAGTACCTGCTTAAGTATTTTCGTAGTAAATGCAATCGTAAACCTGATTTCAGAAATATTCGTTTACTTTTGCTTTAAAGGTAGAAAATTGGGTGATTGAAAAAATGCCTATGTGCTTTTCCATAAATCTAAATATTGAGAAGTCGGCGTTGGAGAAAAGCTACCATGCGAAATTTAGTGCTTCGTATGGATATACTCCATTTTACTTTGCCTCAGCCTTTGAGAATCCAATGGTTCCCGTAATAGCCAATCGGGATAGTAGCCTTATTGTCCCTATGGTTTGGGGATTAATTCCCCACTGGGTTACCACACCAGAACAAGCCAACCTGATTAGAAGTAAAACCTATAACGCTAGAATTGAAACAATACATGAAAAACCTTCGTTCCGTTATGCTGCAAGGTCTAACAGGTGCATTATACCCGTTACCGGATTTTTCGAATGGCAAGAAGTAAACGGGAAAAAGGTGTCCTGGTTAATTAAGCCAAGGGCTGATGCTACATTCTCCATAGCCGGACTATGGAACTCATGGACTAATGTAGAAACAGGGGAGTTGATTGATACCTTTACCATCATCACCCAACCTGCAAATGAGCTGATGAGCCAAATCCACAACACAAAAAAACGAATGCCTGCGATTGTTGACAAAGACCTGGTGAAGAGTTGGCTTGATGCTAAGCTACCAACCTTGGAGTATGATGCCATTCTTAGACCGCTGGACAGCGAACTTATGGATGCCCATGTTGTGCCTTCACCCCTAAGAAGGCCTAAATCACAGTAATGCTTAAAAAAACCTGTCGCTTATGTTTCATGTACTTTCGACAGGTTTTTTTGCATAATACCTGATATTTCATTAGTTGAACAAGGCAGTGCTGGGTGCAATTCCTACACTATAACTTTTTAGGGCAGCGCCAGCAGAGCTATATATTTTCAGCTCACCCGCCGAGGTAAAATTTGGTGCAACCATGCAGTAGATATCACCATTGCTGGGCCTAATGTTGAACCCATAAAAGAAACCATCAATAACCGGTGTTTGGGGAATCACGGGTTGAGTAATGCTTACAGAGAAAATTCCATTTACCCCGAATCCTCCGCCAAAGTACACGGTTTCTTTTCCCGAACTTACATCGATATGAGCAGGGTGGCTGGTATTGGAAATAATCAGGCTATGAACTACTTGCCGGCTCTGACGGTCTATCATTACCAGCTTGGAAGGCAAATGACCTACAACTTCCCAGCTGTCATCGTAGATATCGGCACCGGAACAAATAACCCAGATATTCCCGCTGGCATCCTCAACCAACTCTTTGGGATTGTAGCCAACAGTTACGGTGTCCGAAACAGCGCCGGTTGCAGCATCAACCACCATAACCGTGGAGTCTAAGCCATACCCTCCTCCATTGGCGACCCAAATTTTCCCATCGGTACAAAGTAAACCCTCTGCGCCTGTTCCAACCTTGATAGTATTAGTATGTGAATAGCTATTCGCATCGAACACCTCGACAGTGCCCTGCTCGCCCCAACTACCCCATTGGGTAACATAAATTTTTCCATCTTTTGCAGCCACATAACGTGGGTTTACCAGTCCAGTAATTGTTTGAAGTTGAATGAATGTAGCGCTGCTGGCCACCTCCACCTTGCCAGAGTTGTTCAAAACCATGTAAATCTTTCCATTATAGATAGCGGCATGCTGAAGCACATCGCCCAGCTCACGGCCATTTATGCGGTAAAATATTTGGTTATCGGCAATATCTGAACCGTAACCAATGAAGGTAATCGAAGCATTGGAGTTACCGTAAGCTCCCTCGTTCAGAATAATTGCACCGTTTTCAAACTCAGCATACTGAGTTTCATCATCACCCCCGCAAGAGGCAAAGGCAAAGGCAAGCACAAGCATCGCCATCATTAATTTTACTGATTTCTTCATGGTTAAAGGTTTAAGTTAATGAATCAATTTACCTGGTAAAGTCAATATTTATGGTGAACATATAACTCCTAAGTGGCATGGCGTATCCGGCAATTAGCTGGTAGTCTTGATTCCACAAGTTATTCACCGAAAGTCCGGCTGTTACAACCTTCCCAAGTAGGTTGAACTTGTAGCTAATAAAGAGATTTGCAAGGTTAAATGCCGGCAACTGGCTTTGAAAATCCCTATAGCGTTTGCCGGTGAAACCGTGATAGTATCCCAGCCCATACTTTTCATACTGTAGGTTAAGAGAGCCGGAAAACCTGTGGGTTGGTGTGTAAATCATTGGTTGAGCCCTACTACCCGGTTGCTCACTGAATACGGAATGGGTAAAAGTGTAAAATCCTTCCACACGAATAGTAAGGCTGTTAACCCTTAAACTCCAATCGACCTGAGACTCCCAACCCCACGATTCGCCTTTGCTCATGTTGAAAGGCTTCCATTTACTATCGGAAACCGTAGGAATGCTGAGCCATACAATCCAACGCTCAATATTGCTGTAGAATAGTGAATTTGAAACGTTTATTTCCCTATCGCTGCTGATGCTCTTTACCTGAAATCCCACATCGCCACCCCAACCCGATTCAGGTTCAAGATTGGGATTTCCCTCGGTATATGTTGTGCTGGCCCAGTAGAGGTCGTTAAGTGTAGGTATTCGATAATTTTTGGAGGCATTCATTTTAAAGATTAACTTTTTTGTGGGAAGCCATTCCGCTCCAACAGAATAAATGACAGGTTTGAAATCACCATCAACCAACTCACCACGAATGCTCAGCACTGATAAAAATCTTGAGCTAAACAAAGGCTTACGAAGCGATGCATATCCTGAAACTCTGTTTCTTTTTGCACTTCCTACATAATCGTCGGAACTGGCTGTTTCGAGGGTGTGGTTAATCCCCATGCTTACCTCCCCATTATTCAGAACATCCACTTTTGATTCCAGCTCAGTGAGAATAGAGGCGTAGCTGTTGTTGGTAAAAATATTAACGCCCTTATCCGAGTAGTCTATAACTCCCAAACTTGCAGCATTTTTCAGGTTGAAAAGAATCCTTTTAGAAGGAGAGAAGCTAAGGTTGGAAACCAACGCCAGGCTTCGGTCAACCTGGTTGGCGTAGCTGGGCTGCGTGCTGCTCATAATGGGTTGCAGATTTTTGTCGCCTAGCTGGCCCCATCCCGAGAACGACCAAAATAATTTTTCATGCAGCCGCATGTTGACATCGGTCAAAATTCCCAGCTGTTTCGACTCAGCATGTGTAATGCGTTCCTTTGGGCTGCCAATTTTGTAAATATTACGAAACTCGAAGTCATTATCAGCTAATTGTCCAAAAACCTTAACCGAAATCGCCCGGCTTTTGTCGCCATACTTAACCTGTGATGAAAGGCTGCGGGTATTTCCGCTTCCGTATGAAAGGGATAGCTCCCCACCATTAGGCTGAGAAAATAATGCATTGCTGTTCAAAATTAGTATTCCCGATATGGCCCCGCTCCCATAAATGGTTCCTGACCCGCCATACTGCAATCTGATGCTGCTGAACATGTTTACAGGGAATAGCGAAAGGTTAGCACCCCCATTCATCGGGTTTTGAATGTTCACCCCATTCCAAACCACGATAGTTTGTGAGGAGTTTCCGCCCCGCATGGTTAGCGATGAAAGGCCGCCAACACCGTACGATTTGAGGTTCACCGAACCCATTGCCAGCAACTCGGCAGCTGATCGATTTTGAAAGATTTTCAGCTTTACAGAATCCATTTTGTAAATGGTGGCACCTATAGAATGGCTTTCGCGTAAATTGCCGTAAACCTTCACTTCGTCCATGCGAATGGTGTCGGATAACGACATTTGAGCACACAAATAACCGACCAGCACAAGCTGAAGAAAAACGATCGAGCAAACCCTTTTAAGATGCATAGCTACAAATGATTAATAGGCAATCAATCATTCGCAGCACTCGGAAATAGTGAAAAGTAGAACTGAATGGAACAGCGTTCTAATCTTCGCCTTTCACCCGAAAGCTACGAAAATACAACTTGGCAGGTCTTCTGGCTTGCTCGGTCTTTTAAGCCTTCCCAACCGCAGGTTGGCGGTCAGTGGCAGGGGTAAAAAGGCCATTACATTGAGCTTACAGCTGCGGGGACAGCTCCGGTTTTACACCGGATTCCCTTTTAATCCCATACGGGAGCCAATAATTGTTACAAATGTATGATTAGATTTTTAAACCGTCAAGTAAATTTAGTATGCTTAAAAACACCACCCGTTGATTTAGGGTATAATATTTTATTAAGCTACTGCTTTTACCTTAATTTTTCAATCCGCTTCTTCGGAGCAGTGGATCTATGCTTGGTTCGTGTCCTCTAAAGCGCTTGTAGAGCTCCATGGGATGCTCGCTCCCACCTTTAGATAGTATGTTTGTTCTAAAGCTAGCAGCAACTTCTGGGTTAAAAATTCCATGCTCCTTGAACATTTCAAAGGCATCGGCATCGAGAACTTCAGCCCATTTGTAGCCATAGTAACCGGCAGCATAACCGCCATCAAATATGTGTCCAAAACCCACACTCTGGTTGGTTCCCTCAACAGTAGGTAAAACTTCAAGGTTGGCAATTGCTCTTTTTTCAAACTCACCAACGCTTATCGTTACGGGTTTTTCAACGGTGTGCCAAGCCATATCCAGCACGCCAAAGCTGAGCTGGCGAATTGAGCTGTAGCCCGCCAGGAAGTTACGGCTATCAATAATTTTCTGAACCAGCTCCTGGGGTATCTTTTCGCCGGTTTGGTAGTGGCTGGCAAACATGTCGAGGAATTCCTTTTCAACCGCCCAGTTTTCCATTAATTGTGATGGCAGCTCAACAAAATCACGGTAAACGGATGTTCCGCTAAGTGAGGAGTAAGTGCATTCCGAAAGCATTCCGTGCAGGGCATGGCCAAACTCGTGCATGAATGTTGAAACCTCGTAAAATGTCAGCAGCGAGGGTTGGGTTGCCGTGGGTTTGGTAAAGTTGGTAACTAGCGAAACAAAAGGTCTAACGTCAGTGCTCCCATCCCTATACTGTGAACGGAAAGAAGTCATCCAGGCGCCACCGCTCTTCCCTTCACGGGGGAAAAAGTCGAGGTAAAGAACCGCCATGAACTTATGCGTGGCATCATAAACCTCGTAGGCCTTAACATCAGGATGGTAAACCGGTATTTGGTTGTTGGGTGTAAAGGTTAAGCCGTAAAGCTTGTTGGCAAGTGTAAAAACACCGTTAATCACCCTATTGAGTTCAAAGTATGGCTTAAGTTCCTCCTCGTTGTAGCTATAGCGACTATTTTTCAACTTCTCGGAGTAAAACGACCAATCCCAGGGTTGAATATTTTCATTAAAACCCAGCTCTTTGGCAAAACCCCGAACCTCTTCAACTTCACGTCTGGCAGCAGGCATAGAAGCATCAACCAACTCCTTCAGGAAGTTATTCACCCTTTCGGGGTTTTCGGCCATTCTGTCCTGAAGAACAAACGAAGCATAGTTAGGATAGCCCAACAGGTTGGCAATTTCTAACCGTAGGTTGGCAATTTTCTTAGCAATAGCCTGGTTGTCGTACTCATTTCCCTTAAAGCAACGGCTACCATAAGCCATATAGAGTTGTTTGCGCAGCTCCCTATTTTCGGAATACTTCATGAATGGACCATACATTGGGTAATCAAGCGTAATTATCCATCCACCTTTCCCCTTTTGCTGAGCTGTGTAGGCAGCGGCATCCTTTAAACTAGCCGGAAGTCCTGCCAAGTCGCTTTCGTTGGTAATATGAAGCTGGTAGCTGTTTGTTTCGGCAAGCAGGTTTTCGTTAAAACGGAGCGATAAGTCGGCCAACTCCTTACTTATGGCACGAAACTTCTCCTTGTCGCTATCGGAAAGGTTTGCCCCGTTTCTGATAAATCCCTTGTAGGTATTGCTGAGCAGCGTTTGCTGTTCGGTGGTAAGCTTCAGGGAGTCACGCATTTCCCACACCTGCTTAACCCTTTTAAAAAGTTCTGGGTTGAGGTTGACATCGTTGCTAAACTCGGTGAGCTTGATGGCCGCATCACGAGCAATGCCCTGCAGGGTCGAATCGGTTTCGGACTCATTGAGGTTGAACAGAATGTTCGACACCAGGTTCAAACGCCTACCGCTTCGGTCGAGCGCTTCAATGGTGTTTTCGAATGTACTTTTGGCAGGATTACTAGTAATAGCCTCAACCTCAGCCTTTGCCTCGGCAATGGCCGAATCAATTGCCGGTGCATAATGCTCATGCCTTATCTTATCGAAGGGCGGAGTTTGGAATGGTGTGTCAAATTCAGCCAGCAGGGGGTTTTTCACCTCACTGCTATTATTTTTGCAGGATGCTGCAACTAGTATAACTATCATTGTTCCAGTAAGTTTGCCGTAGATATTCATTTTAAAAACGATTTAAAAGTGTTGGCCGCAAAGGTAGAAAATTTAAACTTAGAGCACGAGTAATTGGTAGATCTAAGTTACAAATGCAACTTTTTTGTTAAACATGGTAGTGGTGGACACGCAGCCAATACCTTCCAGCTTCGCCCGTTTAGAAATCTGCTCGGGCAGCCATCGATCCTAACTAAGCCGCCGCTCAATATAGGCTACTACCCTGGGGTGAGCACCGCCGCTAGCGACCCTTGGCCTTGCGCCGGGCTAACCCAAACCGGTAAACGCATTATGCCCGTCGGTGTTATGCTTAATTTACTGGGTAATGGCGCTCTTGTCAACCCCAACGACCCTGGCTATCTCAATTTTTTTGTACCCGGTTCCCAACATCTTTGAAATAGTGTACCTTTGTTCTTGCGTTTAGTGTACCATCCTGCAGCTTATTTCTTAAGAGATTTAGGGGGCGAGGATAGCCACCTAACCGTCAGGAACAACGAGGGAAGGATTAGCTCTTTCACTCTCGTTCTTGAAAAATTAGATTTTTTGGGTCTGCCCCTTAAGCTAATGTCCCTAAAAGTTGCATTTGCAATGAAAATCTAAGATGCCAAATGGTGTAACTTTGCAAAAAATATACGATGCTCGACGACTCAACCATAGTGGCCATTGCCACACCCCCCGGAATGGGGGCCATTGCTGTGATTAGGGTTAGCGGTGTGGATTCCATCACCCTGACCGATGGTGTGTTCAAACCTGTGATGGCCGGGAAAAGTCTCCTAAAGGCTAAACCCTACACCCTTCACTATGGACACATTGTTGATATGGAACGGGTGATTGACGAGGTGCTGGTAAGCATTTTTCATGCGCCCCACTCCTATACCGGCGAGAATGCGGTTGAAATTTCGTGCCATGGCTCGGTTGTTATTCAACAGCAAATTCTGGAGTTGCTGATTCGCCGTGGGGCAAGACTTGCCAAACCCGGGGAGTTCACCCTGCGGGCGTTCCTGAATGGAAAGATGGACCTGTCGCAGGCCGAAGCGGTTGCAGACCTTATAGCGTCAACTAGTGAAGCTGAGCGCCGCGTGGCCTTGCAGCAAATGCGGGGAGGGTTTTCGGATAAGTTGAAGCTGCTGCGCGATCAGCTGCTGAGGTTTACCGCTCTCATTGAGCTAGAACTCGACTTTAGCGAGGAGGATGTGGAGTTTGCCGACCGCAAACAGCTCGAAGCCCTCGTTGGCAACATTCATGAAGAGGTTAGCCGTTTGGCCGATTCGTTCAGCATGGGCAACGCCATTAAGCAGGGCATCCCCGTTACCATAGCAGGGAAGCCCAACGTCGGGAAGTCAACCCTGCTCAACCGCCTATTGAATGAAGAAAAGGCAATTGTTTCGGAAATAGCCGGCACCACCCGCGATGCCATTGAGGACACCATACAGCTGGCCGGAATGAACTTCAGGTTCATTGACACTGCCGGACTCAGGCACACCACCGACGAGGTTGAGTCGCTTGGCATAGCCCGAACTCATTCCAAAATTGAACAGGCCAAAGTGGTGCTCTACCTGATTGACGCCGCAGAAAGCATGAGCGTTGGCCTGACCGAAGTTGAGAAATTCCAGCAAAAACTCACCAACCAGCAAACCCTTATGGTGCTGCTGAACAAGGCAGACAGAGCCGAAGCCCAACATACCGAGCTGCTAGCCCAGAACATTGAAAGCCATCTTCACTGTATAACCCTCATAATTTCAGCAAAATCAGGACAAAACATAAACGAACTAACACAAAACCTTGTAAATATTGGTATGTCAGCACAGCCCGATGGTAACAACGTGGTGGTTACAAACGCACGCCACTACGAATCGCTTGTAAACGCACGCGATAGCCTTGCTAGGGTATTATCTGGACTAAAATCAAACCTAACCGGCGACCTGTTGGCAGTGGATATACATCAGGCTCTCTACCATCTGGGAAGCATAACCGGCGAAATAACTAACGATGAGGTGCTAGGCTACATATTCTCAAAATTCTGTATCGGAAAGTAATCTTCTTTCAGCAAAAATATTCAGTAGGACAACAACATTCAACACCAGGTTGCCCCACCCTTTTTCAAATCCATACCAAATTTAGTAAACATGCCAGGTAAAGTAAATTTTACTTATATTTTTTCGGATGATTTAGCGAATATGTAGAAATTTTTACTATTTTTTACCAGCTTCATTACAGCTATCCTTAACCATTACGTATCTTGTAGGGATTTTTTACTCCAACAAAATGGTTACCTTTTTACTGAACAACCGGCTGGTTGAAACTTACAAGAATCCGGGCATGAGCCTGCTGGATTATATTCGCTACGAGGCCGATTTGCCAAGTACTAAAGTTGGCTGCCGCGAGGGCGATTGCGGGGCATGCACCGTAATGCTGGGCGAACTGACAGGTGAGCATGTGGAATACAAAAGCATTGTATCGTGCCTCACCCCTTTGGTCAACGTGCATGGTAAGCACATAGTTACCGTTGAGGGAATCAACCTCGATAAGGAGCTAACACCGGTGCAAAAAGTGATGGTGGACAATGCGGCAACGCAGTGCGGGTTTTGCACTCCGGGTTTTGTGATGTCGTTCACCTCCTACTGCCTAAGTCATGAGCGTCCGAGCATCGAAGGCGCTATAAACGCTGTAAGCGGTAACATTTGCCGATGCACCGGCTACAAATCAATAGAGAGGGCAGCAGCCGATTTAAATCAAATTATTCGGGACAAAAACCTGGTCAACCCGGTGGGCTGGATGGTAGAGCATGGTTACCTGCCAGCATACTTCCTTGATGTCCCGAGGCTGCTTGGCGGAATTCATCCGCTTGATTATACCGCTCCCGAAAATTCTACCTACATTGGCGGTGCAACCGATTTGATGGTGCAAAAGCCCAATCATATTCTAAATGATCCTATATTGCCAGTTGGCGCTCTTAGGGGGCTTAAGGGTATCGAATTGGATGGAAGCAGGTGCGTGATTGGCGCTGCCACAACATTTAACGAACTTACACACTCTGACCTTTTATGCAGCATCATTCCAACCCTTAGAAACATCATGCCCTTTGTAGCTTCCGATCAGGTAAGAAACAGTGCAACCATTGCTGGTAACATTGTAAACGCCTCCCCTATTGCCGACCTCAGCATCATCCTGCTTTCGCTAAATGCAGAAATTTCCACCTCGTTAAATGGAAATATGAGGATTCAACCCCTTAGGGAATTCTACACCGGCTACAAAAAGTTGAGTTTGTATGAAGGCGAGCGTGTTGAGAGCATCAGCTTTGAGATTCCATCACCAAAATCTATATTCAACTTTGAGAAAATCAGCAAGCGAAAGTATCTTGATATTGCCAGCGTCAACTCATCCATTCTTGCCTGTACTGAGGGGAACGTCATCACAAGCTGTCATGTTTCAGCAGGAGGGGTGGCTCCAATACCCACCTATCTTTTTAATACCTCCATGTTCATGGTAGGAAAAACCATTAACCAGGAGACTTTTGAGAAGGCCAACACCATCATGCAGGCCGAAATTTCGCCAATTTCCGACATAAGAGGGAGTGCTGATTACAAAAGGTTGCTTCTGAGGCAGCTCCTTTTTGCACATCTCTCGAAGCTTTTCCCTGAACTGTTAAAGGTGACATGGCTTTAGCATATTTTGAATGAACATTGGATGAATAACTTCAACGTGAACCCGATGAACAACATAGACTCCATTAATCATGTAACCGGCAAATCAATTTACCTGGATGATATAACCACCCTGAAGGGGACACTTCATTTAGAAATATTTGGTTCAGCAGTGGCCCATGCGAAAATTTTAAGCATTGACCTTACTTATGCTGCAAGGGTGGAGGGTGTTGTAGGAATATTCACGGCAAAAGATATACCCGGCGAGAACCAGATTGGCGGAATAGTTGAGGACGAAGTCTTGCTGGCCGAAACCGAGGTGCATTATCAGGGACAGCCTATTGCCATTGTTGCAGCCACAACAGAGATTGCTGCACGCAAGGCAATTTCATTAATTAGGGTTGACTACGAGGAACTTCCTGCAGTTACCGATCCCCGCGTAGCTCAGAAAAATGGAATGCTCATCATTCCGCCCCGAACCTTTAGCATGGGAAACACCGATGAAGCATGGTGCAAATGCACCCATATATTTGATGGTAGAGTGGAAATTGGCGGACAGGAGCACCTATACATTGAAACGCAGGGTGCTTACGCTTACCCAACAGAGGGGGGATTTCTACGAGTTCACTCATCAACCCAGGGGCCTACAGCGGTTCAACGAACTATTGCCAGGGTGTTGGGATTGCCCATGCACCAGATTGAAGTTGACGTTCAACGCATTGGAGGTGGATTCGGCGGCAAGGAGGATCAGCCTTCGCAGTTTGCAGCACTGGCAGCACTGGCCGCACACCTGCTTAAGCAGCCTGTAAAGCTTTCGCTCTCGCGCCACGACGACATGCGGATGACAGGGAAAAGACATCCCTACAGCGCCGATTTTAAAATTGGACTCGACAAAAACCTTAAAATTATTGCCTACGAAACCACTCTTTACCAGAACGGTGGGGCTTCGGCCGATCTATCACCCGCCATCATGGAGCGAACGCTATTCCATTCAACTGCCTCCTACTTTATCCCCAATACGCGGGTAACCGTTTACAGCTGCCGGACAAACCTGCCACCCAACACAGCATTTCGTGGGTTTGGGGCACCTCAGGGAATGTTTGTAATGGAATCGGCCATTGCTAAAGCTGCTCACGAGCTGGGTGTAGCAGCACAAACCATACAGGAGCTGAACCTGATTAGTGAAAAAGACGAGTTTCAGTATGGACAGGTGGCCGAGAACGCTTATGCTACAAAATGCTTTGAAAGGGCAAAAGAACAGTTCAAAATCGAAGTGCTCCAAAAGGAAATTAAACTTTACAACAGCAAAAATAGGTTCAGCAAGCGAGGCATGGCCGTCATGCCCCTGTGCTTCGGCATATCATTTACCAACATAACAATGAACCAGGCAAGGGCCTTGGTGCATATATACCAGGATGGAAGCGTATCGGTTAGCACAGGAGCTGTAGAGATGGGACAGGGTGTAAATACCAAACTCGCCCAGGTTGCTGCCATTACTTTAGGCATAGGAATTGAAAGGGTGAAAATATACTCTACCAACACATCCAGGGTTGCCAACACGTCGCCTACCGCCGCAAGTACAGGTGCCGATATCAATGGAAATGCCCTGCTGATAGCTGCAACCCGGCTTCTTGAAAGGCTAAAGCAGGTGGCCGCAGAAATGCTCAGCTGCAGGGCCAGCGAGGTGGAAATTAAAAATGAGGAAGTTTTATGTCGGGGAGAGCGCAGCAGTACATCCTGGCAAAAGTTGATTCAAACTGCCTACCTGAAAAGGATATGCCTCACCGAAAACGGGCACTACTCTACCCCAAAAATATACTTTGACAAGACCAAGGAGAAAGGCCATCCTTTTGCCTACATGGTTTACGGGACAGGCATCGTTACTACCACCGTTGACTGTATCAGGGGCACATATTCTATTGACGAGGTGCTGGTAGTTCACGATTTTGGCAATAGCCTTAACCCCACCATTGATACCGGACAGCTCGAAGGCGCTATTGTTCAGGGAATTGGATGGGCTACCATTGAAGAGCTTATGTTCAACAACAAAGGAACCCTCCTGTCCAATAGCCTATCAACCTACAAGGTTCCTGACATCCATTTTGCCCCGAAAAGTATCAGGTGCATTACGCTTGAAGCGGATGGTCCAGAGCAGGCCATTATGAAATCGAAAGCTATTGGCGAACCACCCTTCATGTACGGAATTGCCGCCTACTTCGCCATTCAAAATGCCATAATGGAGTTCAACCCTAGCTACCAGCCCAGCTACGATTTACCCCTTACACCTGAAAAGGTGCTGATGGGGCTGTACTCCTAGAAATCGTATTCATCAACCAATGAGCAAGGCTGTATTGCCCAAATATCAGGCTGAGTCGAAAGTTAAGCGGAAGTCTTACACACTCGTTGTCCATTTTCCAAATGCAGATAATATGTGTATTTTTGTTTTCCTCTAACTGATTTTGTTCTAAAATGAAGCCTAACCTCACCGCCCAGTCGACTAATAAGCTCATTGACGAAAAAGACATTACTAAACTATCCAGATTTTTCAAGGGTAAAGCTGGAGAAAAGTTCTTGAAATTCTTAATGCACCTGCTTGCAATTGATAAGGTTAACTGGGTTTATGATCACTCCTTCGACTACTCAGGGCCAGAGTTTACCAGCAGGCTGCTTAGCGACATTGGGGTTGACTACAAGGTTGGTAACCCCGAACGGCTTGAAAAATTGCCCAAAGGAGCTTTCATCACCATTGCCAACCATCCATATGGAGGCCTGGATGGAATTATGCTGATTGATATTTTGGCAAGAATTCGTCCCGATTTTAAGATTATGGCCAACAAGCAGCTTTCGCTAATCAAAACACTAGCCTCAAACTTTATTTCCGTTCTTCCTAAAACAGATGCAAATAAGGGCTACTCACCGTTTAACTTTCAGAGTATTCGCGACACGTTGAACTTAATTAGAAGTGGCCATGCTGTGGGTTTTTTCCCTTCGGGGGCTATTTCCGATTTCAAGTTCCGTAACCTTCGAGTAAGCGACCGCGAGTGGCAAGATAGCATTATCCGCTTAATACAAAAGGCACAGGTTCCAATCTTACCCATACGTTTTTTTGATCGTAATTCGATTTTCTTCTACTTTCTTGGGCTGATTGACTGGCGAATTCGTAGCTTAAGGCTACCCCACGAAATATTTAATAAGCAGGGTCAGTGCCAACGCATCGGGGTTGGAGAAATAATTACTGTTGGCGAACAAGCCAAATACCCCGACTCCGAAATGTTCGGCATGTTTCTTCGAAACATGGTGTACGGTATGCCTTTACCCTCAGCATTTATACAAAAATCAGCGCTATGTCTTCCTACAAAGTAGGACTGCAATCAATTTTATTTATCAACCCAATAGGCAATTCAATAGTAATGGCAGCTTGGCTGGTTAAAAGATAAAAATTTCATTACAGCATGGCCCAAAGGGAAAAATCCGCCACTTTTTTAGCTAGCAGCTGGCTACAAAACACTTCCATGCAGCTAAGTAGCAAGTAAGTTAGGGCTTCATAGCTTGGCACAATGTGGGCATCATCGGAAATAGTTCTAGGTAGCTTCCTGCATAACCTAAAAATTCCGTTCAGTGGTAGCATCCCCACAGCCATCGGGCTGGTAATCCTCATTTCGGCCACCTACAAATGGCGCGAAAAGGGAATATTATGACGTGCAGTCGTTATATGCGCCGTGATAAAAATCCAATCACCCAGTGCTGTTATTATCGGGCCAATGGTTGCCATTTTCAACGAGGCGGCTCTACTGGAAATCTCAGTGCAAATCCCAGGACACACCATCCCAGCGTTTGTACTAGCACCCTGCCCCCATCCCATTTTCACCCGTGGGGCATCAGAATTAACATGTTTATTTGTGAAGTAATGTAAAAGGATGGGGCAACTGGAATAACCTTTAGGCTGCCTATTCCGTTAACTTTTTCACATCAAAACCATCATAAGAATTTTGGATTGGTGCTTGGTATTTGCTCAGCTTCCAATCACCAAAATACTGACGGTAATCGTCGATGGTATTGATATTAGCCAGAACAAGCGGATTGTTCACCTCAACCCGCAAGCTAGAATAGCTTGAAAGGAACTCCTTTAGGTGGTAGTCGTAAGTTGTGCGTGTTTTGATATCCTCAGCAATTTTCTGAGAGATGAGAATGGGGTGTCCTCCCCTACCCTTATACTCCGGCATAAGATAGTCGGCCTGTGCTGCTGAATGGTAAAGCAGGCCAAGTAACTCAGCATCTACAAAAGGGTTGTCGATGTTGCCAACATATATATAATCAATGGGTTTAATTCTATCAACTGCCAGCTTAAGGGAGTAAAACCGTCCCCATTCCGGGTGGCTGTTCTCAACCAGCAGCACTTCGCTGGGAAATTCGGGGATTTGGAGTAATACCTTCTGGTATTCATGCTCGTTCAACACTACAACCACCTGCCTGCACCCAAACAACAAAAACCCCGATACCAATTTTTGCAAAAAAGTTTGGCCATCGGCACACCTAAGCATAAATTTGGGGTACCCCATCCTTTCAGATTTTCCAGCAGCTAGTATAATTGCCGATGTATTTTTCTTTACTTTGATGGTCAACTGTCGATTTTTTCTAATTATTCAGCTTGATTAAGGGCAAAAATAGCTCATTCAACGTTTATTTTTTAGCTTTGTGGGTAATAATCATGTGATATGAGCGATAAATTTTTCCCGATTCCAATAGAGCAGCTACTTGGCATAATTCTGCACGAGCTGGACAGCAATCAATCAATTTTGGGGATTCCATCAAAGCTATTCTTCAGTCCTCAAAAAAGCAACCGGTTGGCCACGGAAATATTCGGGCAAAAAATAGCTACCCCCCTTGGGGTTGCAGCTGGGCCACACTCCCAAATGGCGCAGAACATAATTGCTGCGTGGCTTATGGGGTGCAGGTACATAGAGCTCAAAACCATCCAGACGCTCGACGAGCTGGAGGTTTCAAAACCATGCATCGACATGCAGGACGAGGGGTACAACTGTGAGTGGTCGCAGGAGCTTAAGGTAGAACAAAGTTTTAACGAGTACCTCAATGCCTGGGTAGCCATTCATATCCTTAACCATAAACTCGGGCTTGGCTCAAGTCCGCAAACTATTTTTAACATGAGCGTTGGCTACAACCTGGAGGGCATAAAAAAGCCAAACGTTCAGTGGTTTCTCGACAGGATGACCAGCTGCGAAACAGAACTTAAAACAAAAATTAATTTGGTTAGGCCCATCTACCCGGCAATTGACAGCATTTTAATTCCTCCCCAGCTTTCGAACAGCATTACCCTATCAACCATGCACGGATGCCCTGCCAATGAAATAGAAGGTATTGCCCGCTATCTGCTCACTGAACGAAAGTTGCACACTCTTGTCAAGTTGAATCCAACACTACTCGGCCGCCAGGAACTTAGAAGGATACTGAATGATGAGCTGAAATTCAAGACTTCTGTACCTGATGCTGCCTTTGAGCATGACCTTAAGTACCCCGATGCAGTTCAAATTATTCGTTCGCTACAGGGAGATGCAGAAAGAATGGGGTTGCAATTCGGTCTAAAGCTCACCAACACGCTGGAATCGGTTAACAATCGCGGCACTTTCAAGTCGGAAGTTGAAATGATGTACATGAGCGGACGTGCGCTACACCCCATCTCAATAAACCTGGCCAGCAAGCTGCAAAACGAATTTGACGGGCAGCTACTTATCTCATTCTCAGCAGGCGTTGACGCCTTCAACGTAGTTGATACCCTGAAGTGCGGCTTCAGGACTGTTACAGTAAGTTCCGACCTTCTTAAACCGGGTGGCTACATGAGGTTAAACCAGTACATTGAAGCTATTTCAGCAGAACTATTGAAAAACAAGCTTGATAGTGTTGGCGGGCTTGCCCACCTGAAAAATGGAGCCGCGCCTACCGACTATTTGAACAGCTACGCCGGCAGGGTTATTGAAAATAAACGCTACCAGCGTAGCTACCTACATGAGCCGACAATTAAAACTACCAGGGAGCTTGATTACTTCGATTGCATATCGGCTCCATGCCGTGATACTTGCGCTGCCAATCAGGATATTCCCGATTACCTGCACCACGCTGCCAACAGCCAATTTGACAAGGCCCTAGAGGTAATCCTTCAAACAAACCCTTTCCCATCCGTAACAGGAATGGTTTGCGACCATTTGTGCCAGAACAAGTGCACACGGATTAACTACGACAATCCTTTGCTAATCAGGGAGGTAAAACGATTTGTTGCTGAGAATGCCTCAATTAAGCTAAGCCAAAAGCCTTTGAACGGAAAGCAGGTAGCCATTGTTGGAGCGGGCCCATCAGGACTAACGTGCGCCTACTACCTGGCGCAAGCTGGTTTTAAAGTTGATGTTTACGAATCGGAATCTAAAGCCGGCGGAATGGTTCGATACGCCATTCCTGGCTTCCGATTAACCAGCGAGGCTCTTGAGCGCGACATTGCGCGCATCCTGCAGCTGGGTGTTACTATTGCATATAACCATCGCATTACCAGCGAGGAATTTTCCAAGCTAAAAAGCACGTACGATTTCCTTTACATTTCTGCAGGAGCACAAAAAGCAACCCCTTTGAATATTGATGGAATAGAGGCAGCCAGAGTTTACGACTCGTTAGCTTTTCTGAAGGATGTTAAAGCAGGGAACATCAAGGGAGTGGGAAAAAATGTGGTTGTAATCGGCGGTGGAAACACCGCAATGGATGCTGCTCGAACTGCTCATAGGCTGGTAGGAACCAACGGCAAGGTAACCGTCGTTTACAGACGAACCATTGACGAAATGCCGGCTGATGAAGGTGAGATTAAAGCGGTGATGGCTGAGGGAGCCGAAATTGTTGAGCTGTCAGCTCCCGAAAGGCTTATTATAGAAAAGGGTAACGTTTGCGGGTTGGTATGTAGCCGAATGAAACTTGAGGGAACCGATGCAAAGGGTCGCCCCAAGCCGGTTAGGGTGAATAACTCCGAATTTACCATACCCTGCGATACGGTTATTCCGGCTATAGGCCAGGAGGTAGATATTGATTTTGTCCCCAAAGAACTCCTACGGGCCCATACAACTACCTATAAAACGCTGCTACATAATGTTTACATTGGCGGTGATGCCCTACGCGGAGCTGCTACGGCAATCAAGGCCATTGGTGATGGACGGAAAGTAGCAGAGCAAATAATCAACCAGGCCGGTATTCAAAGAAGCATAAAAACTCCAACCGGCAGGAGCCATTCTAAAGAGGAGCTCATTATGAAAAGGGCAAAACGGTCGTATGCCCCTGAGCTTCCAGAACTATCACCATCCGAGAGTCGTACATTCAGCCTGGTTAGCCAAACTCTTGACGAACAAACAATTGTTTCAGAATCGGGCAGGTGCCTTCAGTGCGATGAGATTTGCAACATCTGCACAACGGTATGCCCCAACCTGGCCAATTTTTCCTACGATATTTCGCCCGTAAAGTACAACATGCAAAGGGTGTTGGTTGACGAAGATGGACAGCTAAAGTTTGAGCCCGATGGGGTGTTTGAGGTCAGGCAGCGGTACCAGATTTTGAACATAGCCAACTTTTGCAACGAATGTGGTAACTGTGCAACCTTTTGTCCTACCAGCAGCGCACCCTACCTTAACAAGCCAAAACTTCACCTCACTACCAAGTCGTTCAATAGCAGCGATGAGGGCTACATGCTCTCAATACTGGAAGATAGAAATG
>Ga0209604_1000099_pt1 | contig 76998 bp, 60 predicted proteins | sample AD_UKC097_MetaG_FD_184405 | JGI IMG/M metagenome (GOLD analysis project Ga0209604, IMG submission 184405) | Active sludge microbial communities of municipal wastewater-treating anaerobic digesters from USA - AD_UKC097_MetaG (SPAdes) (version 2) | ecosystem: Engineered > Bioreactor > Anaerobic >...
GCTGGTGCAGGACTTCCTGGGCCAGGCGACGGATGTCGTCGGGCATCGTGGCGGAAAACAGAAGCGTCTGGCGCTTGGCGGGCAGCCTCCGGACGATCTTGCGGATATCCGGCAGAAATCCCATGTCAAACATGCGGTCGGCCTCGTCCAGGACGAGCACCTCCACGCGGGAAACATCCAGGACGCCCTGATCCATCAGGTCGATCAGACGTCCCGGGCAGGCGACGACGATCTCGACGCCCTCGCGCAGTCTTGATATTTGGGGGTTTTTGTTCACGCCGCCGTAAACGGTCATGCTTCTGAGCTTCGTCTTCCGTCCCAATTGAAGCAGGGCTTCATGGGTCTGCTCCGCCAGCTCCCGGGTGGGCGCGACGATGAGCGCCCGGACGTGTTTGCGCGGGCCCGTTATCAGGCGCTGCAGGATCGGCAGCGCGAAGGCGGCCGTTTTCCCGGTGCCGGTCTGCGCCAGTCCCATGACATCATGGTCGGCGAGGATGGACGGAATGCATTCCCGTTGAATGGGCGTGGGCGTTGTATAGCCGGCCGCCGCGATTCCGTCCGCGATCTGTGGGTGGAAATGGAACGATTGAAACGCCATTAAAAAATCACCTTCATCTTCTTTCTTCTTTTGGCAACCCTCCGGACTCCGGGTCCGCCTGTTGCCGTTTTCCCTTTAAGCATCGGGATCTTCCCGGAAGGGACCAAAAAAAATCCCCAGCGGCCTCTTTGACAGGCTCTGGGGAACATCGTGGACCAAAACCGGCTCTAAAAACTTTGTCTTTATAGGCTTCTCCAAGGGGAATGTCAAGGTTTATTTGCGTTTCCGCCTATCGGATCTGCCCTTCCCAGCGGGGATCCCGCTTCATCCGGGCCAGTTGGCGCTGGAGCTGACGGACCGTGATCCCCAAGATCTCGGCGGCCTGGCGGCGGTTCCCCCGGGTATGGGCGAGGACGTAGGCGATGTGGGTGTCGGTGTTGTCCTTGAGCGTGTTCAGGCGGCGGGCGAACAGGGACGGCTGGGGGCTCGTCGCGCCCAGGTGGTGGGGCAGGATAACGCTCGACTCGGCCAGGAGCACGGCGTTTTCGACGACCTGGGCCAGCTCCCGGATGTTGCCCGGATAGTCCCGTCGCATCAGCAGGTCCATCGCCTCGGGGCTGAAGCTCCGGACGTCCCGGCCGTGGTGCTCGGCGGCCTGGGCCAGAAAATGGGAGGCCAGGAGCGGAATGTCGTCGGTGCGCTCCCGCAGTGGGGGCAGGTGGATCTGGACCGGCTTGAGGCGGTAGAGCAGGTCCAGGCGGAAGCGCCCCTCCCGGCAGGCCTGGTCGAGATCGGTATTGGTCGCGGAGACGATCCGGACCTCCACCCGCACCGGACGGGTTCCCCCCAGGGGCACGAAGGATTTCTCCTCGAGGACGCGCAGGAGCTTGGCCTGAAGATCGAAGGGGAGGTTGCCGATTTCATCCAGGAACAGCACCCCCCCGTCGGCCTGGGAGAAATACCCCGTGTGGTTCGTTTCCGCGCCGGTGAAGGCCCCGCGGGTGTGGCCGAAGAACTGGCTCTCGAACATGGGGGCGGGGATCGCGGAGACGTTGACGGCGACGAACGGTCCTTCCGGCCGGGGCCCGGCCCGGTGGATCCCGCGGGCCATCAGCTCCTTGCCCGTTCCCGATTCCCCGGTGATCAGGATGGGGTTCCCGCCCCGCGCCATGACCTGGGCGTAGGAGATCAGGGACATCATCTTCGGATGGCGGGTGATCGTATCGGCGAAGGCCGCCGGCATCTCCGCCGGCGCCTTCCGGACCGAGGCCGACAGGCCGGCCACCAGCCCCTTGTGCTCGTAGGCCCGTTCCACCGACAGGAGCAGGAGTTCGTTTTCCGTCGGTTTGACCAGGTAATCGTAGGCGCCCAGGCGAATGGCCCGCACCGTCGTGGGGATGTCGTCCACCGCGGTCAGGATGATGAACTCCGTCTCGGGGCGATAGGGCTTGGTCGCCTCCAGGACCTGCATGCCGTCCACCTCGGGCATCAGGAGGTCGAGAATGACGATGTCGAACGCCTCTTCCCGGATTTTCCGGATCGCCTCGCGTCCGCTGTCGCAGATCTCCACATCCGGGTAGCCCCGCCAGCGAAGCAGCCGCTGGACGGACGTCAGGGCGAGGGTTTCGTCGTCGACGACCAGAATTCTCATAGACGCTGCCTCCCCGTTTCGCGGATCATTTTCTGGAGCTGTTCGATGCGAAACGGTTTCTTCAGAATGAAGTCGGCCCGCGGGCCGTCTTCCGGAGTTCGCCCGCCGGCCGCCGGCCGCCGGGAGCAGAGGATGACGGGCAGCAGGGGAAAGCGACGCTTGATCTGATCCAGTACGGCCCAGCCTCCCTCGCCGGGCAGGTCGATTTCGGCCAGCACCAGATCGATCTCCGGATGCTCCAGCAAGTGGGCGACAATATCCCCCGGACGGTAATCGCTTGTCAAGGGATACTCGACGGCGTCCACGAAATTCGCCTTCAACCGGCTGACGAAGCCCCGGTCGTGGTCCACGCAGAGCATGGCCGGACGCAGTTCAATCTTGCTCTGCCCGTTCAGCGGCAGGAGGATGAGAAAGCGGCTCCCCATTCCCGGGCGGGAAAGGACGCCGATCAGACCGTTGTGCTCCCGGATCAGCCCGTAGGAGATGGAGAGGCCCAGGCCCGTCCCCCCCCAGTCCCGCCGGGTGGTGAAGAACGGGTCGAAGAGATGGCTCAGGACCTCCCGCTCCATGCCCCGTCCGTTGTCCTCGATCTCGATCGCCAGGGCGGACAGGGATCTCACGTGGCGGGCGGTGATCCGGACCGTGCCCTTGTGGCCGGTCGGCATGGCCTGGTGGGCGTTGATGAGCAGGTTCGTGATGACCTGTTCGATCTTCTGGAAGTGTCCCCTGAGCAACGGCAGATTGTCCTCGACGTCCAGTTCGATCCGGGAGACGGTCTTGCGCACCTGGCCGCCCACGATCGTGAGCGCGCCTTGGATGACCTCGCTGATCTGGACCGGCTTTGTCTTGGCCGGCTCGTCCGCGCGGGCGAAATCCTTCAGGCTCGCGATCACGCGGCTGATGCGGTTGGAGGAGATCTTGAGGGCCGCGATGATCTCCCGCATGTTGCGGGAAACCTCCTCGAAGGAGAGAGTTCCCACTTGCCCGCCGCGCCGCTCGGGCCCCAGGTCCGCCAGGAGCGGCTCCAGGACCGACCAGATCTCTTCGAGGAGCGGGGCGTTGTAGGCGATGAAGCTGACCGGATTGTTGATCTCGTGCGCTACGCCGGTGACCACCTCGCCCAGGGCCGTCAGCTTGTGGGTCTGGATCATCTGCTGCATGCGCAGCTCCGCCTCCTGGCGCATGCGGGTTTCCTCGGTGATGTCCTGCCAGGCGCCGACGATGTGCTGGGAGGCGCCGTCGGGAAGCGTGATCAGGCGCCGGTTGTCGGAGAACCAGCGATAGCCGTCATCCGCGATCTGGAAGCGGTAGCGGGTGTGCAGGGTCCCGCTTTTCATGCCGGCCTTCAGTTCGGCCAGCACGCGGGACCGGTCGTCCGGGTGGAGGCGGTCCTGCCAGAAGCCGGCCTTTTCCAGGAATTGCCGGGGCGCATAGCCGGTCAGCTCCTCGATCGTGCTGCTGATGAACGTGAACGGGTACCGCCCCCGGGGCCGGCAGGTAAAGGACACGATCGGGAGCGATTCGAGGATCAGGGACAACTGGTCGGTCGTCTGCTTCAGTGCCTCCTCGGCGCGCCGGCGCTCCGCCAGCTCCGCCTGCAGGGCGTCGCTGACCCGGGCCAGGGCGGCGGTGCGCTCCTGGACGCGCAGTTCCAGGTGCTCATGCGCCTTCCGCAGGGCCTCTTCGGCCTGCTGGCGCTGGGTGATGTCCTCCAGGGTTTCGATGGCCCCGACGAGCTGTCCCTCGGAATTGCGGATCGCCGCCGCGGTGAAGCGCAGCCACTTCCCGCCCTCCCCGAGCGCCGGGAAATGGTCGGTCGCCTCGTAGGCGTCCTCGATGAGGTTCGACTTGCTGAACGTCCCGGCGTACCACTGGGCGATGGTTTCGTGGGCCTGATCGACGATCAGGTCGGCCATGCAGGGCCGACGGCTCCGGTAGAAGGCACGCCACTGCTGCCGGGTGCCGACGACCTTCCGGGCGGGAATCTTCGTCAGTTCCTCCAGGGCCCGGTTCCAGAACATGATCCGGTGGTCGCGCCCGATGACGAAGGTGGCGATCGGCGATCCCGAGAGGATCATCTTGAGGAACTGTTCGCTCTCCCGCAGGGCCTCGCGGTCCTCCTGGCGGCGCGTGATGTCCTCGTAGGTCACGATGATCATCCGCTCCCGGAGCCGGCTGCCGACGCGGGCGGCGCTGAGCATGCAGGTGATGTCGCGCTGATCCTTGCGGCGGCAGGGAAACTCCGCCTGGTAGGTTTTCCGGTTGGCCAGGATGGGGTAAAAGCGGCGCGCGACCTCTTCATAGTCGCGGTCGGAGCGATACAGGATGCGGGTCGTCTGGCCGATGAGTTCTTCCGGCCGCCAGCCGAAGACCGTCTTGACGGCGGAATTGGCGAAAACGATGCGCCGGTCCTTCAGGCCGATGACCGCGTGCGGGATGGACGCGAGCAGCGAGCGCATCAGGCTGTTCAGGTTGCCGAGCGTATTCTCCGGACTGGGGGTCGAGCTCGCCGTCGTGTGCATTCCGCCTTTCCGTCCGCCGGGCTTGAAAACACGCCTCCCGATTCGATAACGCCGATCCGCGTCCGCCGGGGTTTCCCGGCGTGCTCGGTCGTTTGTGGGTGTCCGTTCGATGTGATTTTGATTTCGGATAGTATTAAGGCGTGAAAATGTCAAGGGGGATCTGCCCGGCGAGGGTCCCCGCGGATGAAGGCAAAATTCCGTTGGACCGCCTTCTGCTTCGTGATAGAGGGGAAATGGAAAATCGGCCGGGCGGGAGCCGGGCCCGATGTCAGTCCATCAAACCGCCCGTGCGCGCCGGACGGAAGCGGGGTTCGGGCTGCGCGGCGGATCAGGGGGGATCGGCATGATCGAAACACGGCATCGCTGGGATTGCGATCCCCGGGAGGCCGTCGGCATCCAGCAGGCCCTGCGGCGGCGGCTGGTCCTGGCGGACGCCCTGCCCGGCGTCGTCCGGACCGTGGCCGGCGCTGACGTCTCCTATGACCGCGGAAGCGACCGTTTCTTCGCCGCCGTCGTGGTCCTGACCTACCCGGAACTGGTCGTGAAAGAGGAGGCCCATGGGGTGGGGCGGGTCACGTTCCCCTACATCCCCGGGCTCCTCAGCTTCCGGGAGGGGCCGGTCATGCTGTCGGCCCTGGGCCGGCTCGCCGAGCCGCCGGACCTGATCCTCTTCGACGGACAGGGCATTGCCCATCCCCGGGGCATCGGCCTGGCGTCCCACCTGGGTTTGTGGCTCGACCGCCCGACGATCGGCTGCGCCAAAACCCGCCTGTGCGGGACGTTCGATCCGGTGGGGGAGGCACCGGGAAGCCGATCCGATCTGAGGATGGACGGGCGCGTCGTCGGGACCGTTTTGAGGACGAAGCGGCGGACGAACCCGCTCTTCGTTTCGCCGGGCCATCGGGTCGCCGTGGAGACGGCGGCGGCGGTGGTCCTGGCCTGCTGCCGGAATTACCGTCTGCCGGAACCGACGCGGCGCGCGCACCTGCTCGTGAACCGCCTGCGCCGGGAGGCTTAACGGCCGAGGAGGACCTCGCCCGTGTCGGTGAAGAGCCTGGCCGGGAGCTCGAAGAGGTTCCGGAACGCGTCCAGAAGGCCTTTGGACAGGGACTGGACGGGGACGGCCTGGACGACGGGATCGTCGAGCGGACCCTGGGCATCGAAATAGACCGTCAGCACCCGACCGTCCTCGTCCGAGAGGATCCAGCCGACGACGGGGATGCGGCTCACGACCTTGTCCACCGTCTGGAGCGGCTGCACGCCGATGGTCTGTTCCGTCACCCCCTTGACGAGATCCGTTTTTCCCACCACCGAGATGTTCATCGCGTTGCTCCGGATGAACAGATCCTCGGTCACGATTACGCCGTCCGCCAGGGAGAGGCGGGCCGTGATCCGGCTGTAAGGCATGCCGCCGCTCACCATGTCGGGCAGTTGGAACTTGAACAGTTGTGAAACGTTCAGGATCGAAAAGACCTTGGACAGGACGGCAAATTTCCGGATCATGCCGTCCTTGGCCTTGAAGGTCAGCGTCCCCGCGGCCGTTCGGATCAGGTCGTCCCGTGCGGACCCGGAGACCTGGACCTGCCCCCCCAGGGAAAACGTCCCGGTGACGAAGCCGTCCGGCATCTCCAAAGCCGTCGTCGCCTGTTCCGCGTCGGCGCCCGTCAGGGAGAAGCGGGCGTCGTAGGCCGGCCGCCCCTCCTGCCTCAGGTCGATCCGGCCTTCCCCCTGCGCCTTGCCGCCGAAAAGGTCGACCTCGCCGTCGGTGATGTCGATCCGGTCGTTCTGATAGCGGATGCGGGCGGAGAGGTTGCTGAAGGTCAGCGCCTTGTTCCGGCCGCTTTCGGCCTTAAGGACGACCGTCCAGAGGCGGGGACCGCTCTGTTCCGTCCAGCCTCCACCCTCGATCTCCGCCAGAGGCGCCATGCCGTCGATATCGAGGAACGGGAAGGACAGAACCAGGTCGGCGCGGGGCTCGGGTTTCTCCTGGATCACCCCCTGGGCCCGGAGCGTCGTTTGGTTCAGTGTGGCGGACAGGTTCCGGATCTGCCAGGCGTCGTTCCGGTAGTCGGCCTTCAGGTCGACGTCCCGGAGCGACACGTCCCGCCGGGGGTGCGTCAGCCCGGCATCGGCCAGATCCAGCCGGGGGGCACGGAGACCCACCCGGAGGGTCGGGTTTTCCCAGTCGTCCAGGCGCAGGGACGCCGAGATCGGGGTGCGGCCCAGGCGGGCGGAGAGATCGTCTCCGGCCAGGCCGGTCCCCGTCAGGACGAGGGCGCCGTTCAGGTCCCGGACCGGCTTGAGGCCGGCCGGCGGCCGGAAGGCGGCATCCGCGACCGAGATCCTCCCTCGCCAGCGGAGGGTTTCCGCCCCCGCCCCGCCCCGGGCGCCGAGGTTCAGGCGGATCTTGCCGGACGGCTCGTAGGGTTTCAGACGGGGAACGTACGGCGCCATTTGTTCGATGGGAAGCGCCCCGGTCCGGATGTTCAGGCGGAGGCGTCCCCCCCGGTCGAGGGGAATGACGCCCTTTAACGTGGCCGAAAGGGCCGCCAGATCGAATTTCATGTCCTGGATCCGGACGGACCCGGGCGGAAACCCCAGGACCGCGTGGATCCGGTTGGAAACCCCCGCGGGCTTGGTCAGGATGCCGGGGAGTTGATAGGCGGCGGCGGTGGCGTCCCACGCCCCGGTCAGGCGATAGTCGCCGGTGGTGCCGTCGCCCGACAGATGCAGGACCGATGCGCCGGAATACTGGAGACGCTCGCCTGCCTCCCCCAGCAGCCACTGGACCTCCCGGGGCCGGGGATTCAGGGTCGCGGTAAACGGGTAGCGCGACGGGGCGTCGAGGGGGTAGCCCGTGATCCGGCCGTCCAGGCGGAACGGTGAGGCGCCGATGCGGCCGGTCATCTCCTCGAACAGGATGTCCGTCCCATCCAGGCGGATCTGCCCGGCGACGTCCTGAAAAAGCGGGATTTCCGAACCGAAGGAGAGGGTTCCCCGGTCCACCCGCGAGCGCACGGCCAGCGCCCGGGCGTTGTCGCCCCGGTCCATTTGCCGGATCCGGCTGAGGCGTCCCTGGAGACGCCCCGTGACGTCGGTGAAGACGGCCTGGCAGAGGGTTTTCCGGAAAAAGTTTCCCGTGTCCCGGGGAAGGAGGCCGAAGGGGATGTACGGCTTCGCCTCCGCCAGGCTCAGGCGGGGGATCGATACGCGTGCGGACAGGATCGGGTCGCGGGTGTCGAGCGCGTGCAGGCGGAAGCCACCTTCCAGCAGAAGGCGATCGAGGTCGACCCGGGTGCCGTCGAGGACCCATTGCCCGGGTTCACGGGTCAGACGGCCGCGGACGCGAACCGCGTCGGGGGTCAGGGGCCGCGGAAAGACCGCCGGCCAGGAGACGTTCAGCGCCGCGAGCGACGCCTCGGCCCGCACGTCGAAGCGGTCGGCCGTCCCCTGCCCGGTCAACGACAGGTCCAGGCGACCCGCCGCCGCCGAAACGCCGAAGGCCTCCCCGTAGGGCCGGAACTGATCTAGCGAGAGCCCCCCCAGTCGCAGGCGGCCGTCGAACCGGCTGGCGGACAGCGGCTTGTCGTGGCCGGCCAAGGCCAGTGTCCCGTTCAGGTTCAGGGTAGCCGGGGGCGGTTCCGGCCCCTCCCCTCCCGGGGGGGCTGCGCCCGCGTGTGCAAACGCAGGGGATGCCGGGGACCGGGGACGGGCGGACAAGCGACTTTCCATCCGGAGGACCGTTTTTCCCCCCCGACGCCAGTCGTCAATCCGCAGATTCACGCCCGCCAGGGTTGTCACGTGACCGTTTTGGCCGGCCTGCCGGTCCAGGAAGACAGCCTGCCCGTCACGGATGCGCCACTGCCGCACCGGGTCGGTCGAGGGACCTTCCAGGAGGTCCGCGATGTTGAAGCATCCGTCCGGGCCGCGGACGACGAACAGGCAGGGGCGGTCGAGCGTCAGGGACTTGAGGACGACCCGGCCGCGCAGCAGGGGCAGGAGGGCCGGGTGCAGCGAGGCCTTTTCAGCGGACAGGAACGGGGAGGCGCCATCCCGGTCCGTGAGCTTCAGCCCCTGGACGGTGAGTGCGGGATTGGGACGGCAGGAGAATTCGGCCCGGGAGAACGTCAGGTCGCGATGTAGGTGCTTCCGGGCGGCCTCAAGGATTTCGGTCCGGTAGCGCTCCGGGTCCAGCAGTTTCGGCAACTGGGTGTAGAGGACCGCCGCGGCGATGCCTGCCAGAGCCAAGGCCGCGATCAACCCGATCCAGGCCCGTTTGGGTGTGTCGGTGAGGGACATGGGGGTGTATCCTGGGTTTCATTCCGGGAATGAGGCGGATCATGCCCATCCCTGAGGGCACCATAGCACATCCGGTGGAAAAAGGGGGGCTTTCCCGGGGGTGGGTTGTTGTCGGGCTCATCGCTTCGAGAAATAGATTTCCCCCAGCGCGGCCTCCGCCTCGCTGCGGGTGTTCTGGGAATTGATGTAGATCTGGACGCCCTGCGTGGTCCCCTGGGGTTCGCCGTCCTTGATTTCCCTGAACAGCCGCTTGTAGTCCTCGTAAACGTTCCGTTTTTCCATGTGCCACCGGCCGAGCTCGTCGGTCTTGTTCCTGAGGACGATGTAGCGGACCTTGCCCAGGAGGTGGTAGGGGCTTTGGACGGTCAGGCCCTTGGGGGCTTCGTTGTCCCAGATATAACCGACCACGGGGGCGTTCAGACGCGCCTGGAGACCGACGGGGGTGAAGGCGACGTAAAGCTGACTCGCCTGGTCGTTGGTGCTGGCCTTGCGGATGTCGCCGCCCTTCGGCAGGCGGGCCACTTTCCAGCGCCAGTTCAGGTAGGGGTATTCCCGGACGTTGACGCGCACGGGACGGCTGATCCCGAAGGCCGAGTGGCGGTCGCTGAACAGGCGGAGGGCGTAGGCGTCCCCGTCGCGTTCGAAACCGATGACCGGGGTGCCCGCCTTCCTGTCCAGGATCCATCCGGTCGGTGCGCCGCGGTGCAGCTCGGGGGACAAAAAGCGGGCCACCACCACGGCGTCTTCGCGCAGGGGGAAAACCGTTGTCGCAAGCCCAAACAGGATGAACAGTCCGACCGCGATCGGCAGAACAAACCTTTTCATCGGCGCCTCATGCATAAAATCGGCGCCCTTTAGCCTTTTGGGGACGGTTTGTCAAGCGGCGGACGGACCGCCCGGTCGTGGTAAAGGTCCATAACCTCCGTCCGGGTGAGGACGCTCTGGACCACGGGGCAGTGGGAGAGGATGTTTTCTCGCCCCCCCTCTTCCCGGTCGACCAGTGTGATCACCCGGTCGATGACGAGGCCAGCCTCCCGGGCGGCCTCGATGGCGGTGATCGTCGAACCGCCCGTGGTGATGACGTCGTCGAGGATCACGACCCGTTCGCCGGACTGAACGTTCCCCTCGATCTTGCTCTTCATCCCGTGGTCTTTGGCCTCCTTGCGGACGATGAAGGCCTTGACGGGCTTTCTCCGCTGGAAGGAGATGACGGCCAGGGCGTTGGCGAGCGGATCGGCGCCGAGGGTGAGCCCCCCCGCGGCCGTGACGGGGACGTCGGCCAGCATGTCGCAGAGGATCTCCCCGATCAGGTTCATCCCCTCCGGGTCGAGGGTGGTGGGTTTGCAGTTGAAATAAAAATGGCTTTGCCGGCCGGAGGCCAGCGTGAACGGCGGGTCCTCTCGGTATTGGAAGGACTTTTCCAGAATCAGTTCAATGAGGCGCTTTTTGCGTTCATCCATAAAGGGGTCTCCTTGTTGCGTATGCCATCCGGGACGCCGTCGTGAGGGTTCCGGCCTTCCGCCCGCCGCCTAGGAGTCGGAGAAGGCCGGCGCATCCTGGAGGACGAACCGCACCGGGACATCCACCCACATGGCCATGGGCGTTCCCATCCGCCTCCCCGGCTCGAAACGCCAGGACTTGACGGCCTCCTCGGCCGACCGGTCCAGAACGGCGTAGCCGGAGGATTTCTTGATCCGGATCGTCTGGACGCGCCCCTGCTCGGAAACCTCCGCGGCAAGGAGCACCAGCCCTTCGTAACCCCGCAGGCGGGCCAAGGCCGGATACATCGGGGCGTCCTTTGCCCGGTAGCGCGGCAGGGTGAGCGCGGTGGCCTCCCCGGTGGCCGCGACGCGGACGCCGATTGACGGGGGGGAGGCCGGTGGGGCGGCCGTGCCCGTCCCGGGACCGGGACGGATGCCCGACGGTTGTGCGGTTGAGCTCTCCGTGAGATTCTGCGCCGGCGCCTTCGAGAGGGTCGGGGTTGCCGAACGTCCGGCGAGTGCCGCGGGCGGAGAGGCGGGTGCGGCCGCCTCGCCGGTCACTGCCGCCGCCGGTGTGCGCTTCACCTCCGGCGAGTGCCGCGGCGCGGGCGTCGCCGTCTTTGATGTGGAAACCCAGATGACCTGCAGGGGCGACAGACTCGCATCGCGGAGCCGGGGGGGGAGCGTTCGGAAAACCTCTCCGAGGAGCAGCAGGCCCAGCGCTACGTGGATCGCCAAGGACAGGGCGAGGGGGAGCGCCAAGACGCTTCCGGCCTTCCCCTGTCGTCCGTCAGAGTTTGTCGCCGTGACGAATCGCAGGTCCATATCGTGCGAAAGGGTTTCTTCCATCGGGTCCAATCCGGCCGCGCCCCCGGCGCGCTTCGGCCCGGGGGATCGGGCAGCGGGAGTATAGGGAAAACGCTTGCCCCTGTCAACGAATTTGCCGGCCGAGCCACGACGGCCGCGTTCTGTTCGGGGGCAGCGCCTCTCCGTCGGTGCGCCGGTCATCCGGCGCGACCGGCCCCGAATTCAGGCACCGGGGCGGGATGGACGGGCAGACCTGCTTTTCAAAAGCGATTTTTCGCGTCTCGTGACTGCGTAGACGGTTCAGCGGCTTGGGGTCACGACGACGGGGCGGTAGAGGAAGAGGTTCTGCCGGATAAAGCTTGCGTCTTCTTCGGCATTCGCGAAGGAATTGCATACATAGGTGACCACAAGCGTTTTTTCCCGGCCGAATTCCGGGTGCTCCTTGCCGGCGTAGCAGAAGTTGTCCGGGTCGTATCGGGGGCTGCTCCGGTCGACTTCGGGAATGGACCCGATCAGGATCTTCGGTTCGGTCCAGGGCCCTTCGGGCGCGTCCGCCGTCTGATAGAGCATCCGCCGGCCGTTGTTTTCAACGGAGAGATAGACGGCGACCCATCTCCCGTCATCGGGATGATGCCTCACGCTCATCTCCGAAACGGCCGCGTCCAGGACGACCTTGACCGTCGCGGGATCCAGTCCTGTTTCCCACCGTCCGTCCCGGGTCCAGTACTCGATGGCAGGGGCTGGATCGTCGAGCCGGTTTGCCGGAATGCGGGCGAGGATGTTGCCCAGGACCCCCGCCCCGCGGTACAGCGGATAAAAATAGACATGATCCCCGAACACGACCGACGTCGTCGCAAACGCCTCAACCCCCTCCGGAATACCCGGGGTCAGGTCTACGTAGTCCGCGGTCCACCGGTTCGGATCGGCCTCCGCGTAGTTCCGGATCCGGGCGATCTTGTGCCCCGCGATTCGGAATTTGAAGACCCCCGGCATCCGTGGGTCCGCCTCGACGGAAATCAGCGGGACGTGGAGGATGCGATCGACCATAAAGGGGTCCTGCGGCCACAGCCATTCGTTTTCGCCGAAGGACGACACGAATTCCCCGTCCTTCTTCTTCAGCCAATACCGGATTTGGAATTGCCCGTCGGCGGAGCAGGTGGAGACGGCCAGCGTCGTTCCCAGGACCACCTTCATCCCTGTGCGATCCCGCCGGCCCGTCTGATCCGAAACGAAGGTGTCACCGAAGAGCCACAGGACGCGCCGGTCGTCCAGCGGGATAGAGTAGGCGCCGTCCCCGCCGTACCAGCCGTCCCGGTCGGGAAAATCGGGAATGCAGCGGACCGACGACGACGGCGGATCCTGCACCCGCTCCGTTGCGGCGACACAGGCCGAGAGAAAGACGCACAACAGGAGCAGGGCCAGCCGGGCCGTTCTGATCAGGGTGTTCCAGGATGTCGTGTCGGGTTTCATGCGGCCTGCCTGTCCCCTGCCGGGTCCGCGGGGGCGCTCATGCGGAGCGGGCGGATGGCTCCCTGTCGTTCAGGTGGGTCCGGTCGTTCAGCACGACAATCTCTCCCGATCCGTTGCTGAACCGGACGAGGGTCCGGGAGGCGGGGTCCACGTGGACGGACCTGAAGTCCGACAGGCTGATCCGCTTGATCCTGCAAAGGATGGACGCGATCGTGAAGCTGTGGGCGACCACCAGGGCGTCGGCGGATTGATGCAGGATGGCGTCGATGACCGGCCACGCCCGGGCCTGAAGCTCGTCCAGGGATTCCCCATGGGGCATCCGCACGGACGCCGGATCGGCGATCCATGACTGGAGGAAGCCCCGTTCACAGGCCATCAGTTCCGAATAGGCCAGGCCTTCGAAATCCCCCTGGTCCATTTCCATCAGACCCGGTTCCAGGCGGATTGGGGCGTCGTGGTATTGGTTGATGATCTCGGCTGTCTTCCGGGCCCGGATCAGGGGGCTGGCGTAGATCGCGTGGATCGGGTGATCCCTGAGGGACAGGGCGAGCCGGCGGGCCTGATGCACGCCGACGTCGCTCAGGTCGATGTCGCTCAAGCCCTGGACCCGGCCTTCCCGGTTCCAGGCGGTTTCGCCGTGCCGGACAAGAATCAGTTCCATAGGGACCTTCCTTATCAACCGAACGATCCGGTGTCAATCGAAACGGCCGCCGGCCCCGTTTGTGTCAACCGTCGCCCGGCTGTTTTTCATGGTGGAGAACCTTCCGGTCAGGGCCACCGACGACGAGGCCGCCTATTACAATACCCACGCCATCGTGATGAACGCGAAGGGGGACCAAGACGAGGCGGTTTATTACCGGAACCTGTCCTCGGAGATGGATAAACCCTTCTCCGCCTTTGCCACCGCCGTGGTCGCGGCTCACCCCAAAACGCGTCCGCGGCGGCCGGCCGCGCCGTCGCCGGGACGGCGACAAAAAAAGGGCGCCGCGCCTTTTTCGGCGGCGGTGCCCCTTGACCGATGCATGCCTCGTATGTCCGGCTCGGATTATTTTTTCTGGGCCGGTTTGAGCGGGGCGGCCGCCGCCAGTTCCTTGAAGGCGGCATCCCACTTGTCGACGATGGATTGCAGCTCGGCGATCTTCGCCTTGGCGCCGGCCGGATCGGTGGCGATACCCTCCTTGACGGTTTTCAGGCTTTCCGTAAAGGTGGCGATGTCGGCGGTCCAGAGATCCTTCTGGTCCTTCAGTTTTCTTTCGACGGTTTTTGCCGTGGTTTCGAGATTCGCCCAGGCCTCGTCCAGGGCGGTTACGGCGGCGTTCGCTTCGTCCGCGGCGGCCTGCTTGCCCGCGGCCACCGCGGCGGTGGCCCGCTCGAAGGCGGCCTTGGCGTCCAGATACGCCTGTTTGGCCTCTTTATAATTCTTTTCCTTCATTTGGGCCTCTGCTCCGTCCAGGATCTTCCTGGCCGCGTCCAGGTCCGCGGCGGCGTACGTTTCCGCGCCGGCGGCCACCGCGGCGTTCATCGCGGCATCGGCCGCGGACTTCTCCGCTTCAGGGGGTTTTGCACAACCCGCCAACGCCAGAGCCAATACGAGCACAACGACCAACGATGAAAAATATTTGAAATGATTCATGCCAGTCCTCCTCCTTTTGGGATCCTCGGCGTCCTCCGGCCGAAAACTTCCGTAAAAATATGCTTTTCCTCGAGTTTGTCAATGCATTTTTTTGATCGAATGCCCCGGTTGCCTCCGATGGGGGACGTTGCGCCTGCCTCCCTAGGAAATGGCGTATCCGCCGTCCAGAAAGAGGGTCTGGCCCGTCATGTAATCCGACGCCCCCGAGGCGAGGTAGACGGCCAGCCCCACGATCTCGTTCGGCCTGCCGAAACGCCGGAACGGGATCTTTCCGAGGAGAAACGTTTCGTTTTCCCCCTCCTGCTGGTCTTTCGTCATCTCCGTCAGGAACCACCCGGGAACGATGCAGTTGACCTGGATGTTGAAGCGCGCCCACTCGAGGGCCAGGGTCTTCGTCATGTGGTGCACCGCGGCCTTCGAGGCCCCGTAGTGCAGGCTGTTGGGAAGCGCCCCGTGTCCGAGAATCGAGCCGATGTTGATGATCTTGCCTTGCCGCTGCCGGATCATCACCCTGCCGACCGCCCGGCACGCGAGAAAAACGGACCGCGCGTTGGTGTTCATCAGGTGCTCCCAGTCCGCGACGGTCAGGTCCACCGATCGCTTCGAGCCGCCGATCCCGGCATTGTTGAACAGGACGTCGATCCGTCCGTAGGCCTTGGCGACCTCGGCCGTCATGGATTCGACCTCTTCCTCGCGGGTCATGTCGGCCGGCACGGCGATGGCTTCGCCCCCTTGTCCGACAATCTCCGCCGCGGTCTGTTCGATCAGGCTCCGGGTCCGGCTCACGACGGCCACCCGGGCGCCGGCTTCCGCCAGGCCAAGCGCCATCTCCCGGCCCAGTCCCTTGCTTCCGCCGGTCACGATGACTACTCGCTGCGCCAGGTTGAATTGTTCCATCACACCCATGTCTTTGCCTCCTCTTTCCACGTGATCCTCGCTGCATCGCCGGGCCGCCGGTCATGGAGGCCCGGCGCCGGGGCGGGAACACGGTTATCAACGACGAACACGCTATACCATGAAACGGCCAAGGCCGCTTGTCGAATTCCGCCTTGATCCCGTCAGGGGTCTAGGTTTTACCGGTTGCACCGACCGTGGGTGGCGACAGGGCGCCGCCGGCCGCCGGCATCATCGCCGCTGGACGATTTCGGCGGAAGCTGATAAGCTCACCAAAGCGGTTACGACCGCACCCTTTCCATAACGGCCCAGACCCGGACCGCCGGGGGCGCCAAAAACGGTATCCATGCGAGGACCCGAGACCATGAAGTTCAACCCCGCCGTCGTCAGCTATTTCCTGCAGCGAGAAAGCACCAAGCGGAACATCCGGCAGCTTTTGAAATTCCTCTTTGCCTTGGCCGTCCTGGTGTCTGTCTACAGCGTGCTCTTCCATTTTCTCATGGCCCGCGAGGGACAGAACCATTCGTGGATCACGGGGTTCTACTGGACCCTCACGGTGATGTCCACCCTCGGCTTCGGGGACATCACCTTCCATTCGGACCTGGGACGCCTCTTTTCCATGGTGGTGCTCGTAACCGGGATGATCTTTCTCCTGACGCTGCTGCCGTTCACGTTCATCAAGTTCTTCTACGCCCCCTGGATCGAGGCGGAAGCGAGGAAGCGCGCGCCGCGGGAATTGCCCCCGGACACGCGGGGGCACGTGATCATCACCAGCTACAACCCGGTGACCATGGCCCTGATCGAGAAACTCACGGACCATCGGATCGACTACGTCCTCATCGTGAGCGACTTCAAGCATGCCCTGGACCTGTACGACATCGGCGTCCGGGTCGCGGTGGGAAACGTCGACGACCCCGACACCTATCGGCGGATCCGCGTCGAGAAGGCCGCGCTCGTCGTCGCCGCCGACCGCGACGAAATCAACACGAACATCGCCTTCACCGTCCGGGAGCTGAACGAGCGCGTGCCCATCATCGCCACGGCAGACTCCCCCTATTCGGACGACATCCTCCGCATGGCGGGCAGCTCCAAGGTCCTGCAGATCTACGATATTCTCGGGCGTTCCCTGGCGGCCTGGACCGTGGGTGGCGACTGCCGGGCGAATGTCCTCGGCCGCTTCGACACGCTTCTCATCGCCGAATTTCCCGCGACCGGCACCCCCCTGGTCGGCAAGACCCTGGTTGAGAGCGGCCTGCGCGAGAACTTCGGGGTGAACGTCGTGGGGATCTGGGAGCGCGGACGCTTCGAGATTCCCCGCGCCGACAGCCGGATCGAGCGAACCAGCGTGCTGGTCCTGGCCGGCTCCGAGGAGAACCTGGCGGCCTATGACGAGGTGTACGCCTTTTACCACATCTGCAAGCTCACCGCGGATCCGGTGCTCATCGTCGGGAGCGGGCGGGTGGGCGACAAGATTGCGGAGCGATTCCAGGAGCGGGGAAGCCCCTACCTGGTCATCGAAAAGAACCCCAAACGGCTGCGCGACGAGCGGCACTATGTCGTCGGGGATGCCGCCGACATCCGGACCCTCGAGCGGGCGTGGATCGACAAGGCACCCGCGGCCGTGATCACCACCCACGACGACGACACGAACATCTATCTCACCAACTACCTCCGGGCGCTGCGCCCGGACATGCAGATCCTGAGCCGGGCCAATCTCGACCGGAACGTCTCGACGCTGCACCGCGCCGGCGCCGATTTCGTCATGTCCTATGCCTCTCTCGGCGCCAACGCGATTTTCAACTACCTGAAAAACGAAGACACGTGGATGCTGGCCGAGGGGCTCAACATCTTCCGCATGCGGGCCCCGGACGCGCTTGTGGGACGGAACCTCGCCCATTCCGGGATCCGCAATCTGACGGACTGCTCCGTCGTCGCCATCCGGAACGCCGACGGCCTGTCGATCAATCCCGATCCGCTCACGCCGATCGCGGCGGATGCCGAGCTCATCCTGATCGGCACCAACGAGGGGGAGCGCAAGTTCCTGCAGACGTTCACGCCCGCTTGACGCCGCCCTGGCGTTCCTTCGGCCCGATCCTCAGAGCGGATCGGGCCGAAGGAACATAAAATGGATCAAGTCCCGAATTCCTGCTTCATCTCCGTGTAGAGGTCGAGCTTCTTGACCTTTCCCAGGGGCGTGAGGGGCAGTATCGGCCGGATGATGACGTCCTCCGGGAGCTTGAAGTGGGAGAGCTTGTCCTTGAGGAATTCCTTGATCCCTTCCGGCGTGGGACTCGTCCCGGGCTTGGGCATGATGTAGGCGCGCCCGACCTCGCCCCACTTCTCGTGGGGACGGCCGACGACCGCCGCCAGCATCACGTCCGGGTGGCGGCAGATCGCCTCCTCGATTTCGGGCGGATAGACGTTCTCGCCGCCGCGGATGTACATCTCCTTCTTTCGGCCAACGATCACGAGATAACCGTCGTCCTCGAAGCGGCCCATGTCGCCGGTGTGGAGGAAGCCGTCAGCGTCGAAGACCTTGGCGTCCTCTTCGGGGCGCTTCCAGTAGCCCTTCATGACGACCGGGCCCTTCACGCAGATTTCACCCGCCTCGCCCGTGGGGACGATCCTCCCGTCTTCGTCCTTGAGGGCGAGATCGACCTCCGGGATGGGCCGGCCCACGGAGTAGCTCAGCTTGGCCTCACCGTCGTCGGGATGCGTATAGGTGACGGCGCCGCTCACCTCCGTCAGGCCGTAGGCGTTTCGGGGGGTGATGCCGAGCTTCTGCCGGAAGGCCAGGATCAGCTCGGACGGGCAGGGCTGGGCCGAGACGACGGCGATCTTCATGGAACTCAGGTCGTACTTGCCGGCGTTGGGGTGGTTCAGCTCCATGGCGTACATGACGGGGACCTGTCCCAGGGCCGTGCATCGCTCCGCGGCGATGAGCTTCAGCGTTTCCTCCGGATCGAACAGGTCCATCAGGACGATCTTGTTGCCGGCATTGACGGCGGACATGACCCCCATCACCGCGCCGCCGGCATGGCTGAACGGGAGGTTGAGGAGGAGGGAGTCCCCCTTGACGACGCCGGTGGTCCTCAACTGGGCGTCCGTCATGGCGATGACGTTTCGATGGGTCAGAATGGCGGCCTTGGGAACGCCCGTGGTGCCGGACGTATAGATGAAGATGGCCGGATCGTCCTCGCGGACGGCGGCCTCCGCTTCCTTCAGGGCCGCCGAGTCGGGGTCGGCGAGGAAGGTCTCGTACAGGAGCACCCCCTCCTTCTCGCTGTCGAGACTGACGACGTGGCGGAGCTTGGGGAGGTCTTTCCGGACGGCGTCCAGATTGCCCATAAAATCCGCCCCCATGAACCCGTTCGCGAGAAACAGGACGGAAATCTCGGCGTCGTTGATAAAGAATTTCAGCTCCGGCGCCGTCGTTCGGATGCTCATGGGAATGCCGACGGCCCCGATCTTGGCCGCGCCGAAATAGATGAACAGCGTCTCCGGCCAGAGCGGGAGGTAGATCCCGACCCGGTCGCCGCGCCGGATGCCGAGCTTGAGCAAGCCCATCGCCATCCGGTCCGTTTCGCGGTCGTAGGCGCCGTAGTCGATCCGGCGATCCTTGAAAACGATCGCTTCATCCTTCGGTATGGTTTTGCCGTGCTTTTCGAAATAATCCCCCAGGACCATGTGGTTCCCCCTTTCATCATCCGGTTGATCCGCGCATTTTCCTCCTCCCCGGGGGAAGCGGACAACCACCGGGTAGAAACGGCGCGGCGCCGGATGGACGATTCCACGCCGCGCATCGGCGCACGCCGGCCGTCGCCCGAAAAAAGCGGGCGATCGGTTTAGCTGAGAAATAAAGAGGTGTCTTGAGGCCGGAGAGGCCGGAGGCCACAGGGCCTCCGGCCTTCTGTTGCATGCAAAACTGGGTAAAGCTATTTTCCGTGTTTGGACAGGATCGCGTCCACGCAGATCACGGCGGAACTGGCCGCCGTGTTCATCCCGACGCCCCGGCCCAGGTAGCAGTCGCCGGAGAAGTACAGACCGGGCACCTCCGAGAGCTCCACGGGCAGCCGGTAGCGACCGGTCATGCCCGGCGAGCGGGAGAGACCGTCGATGCCGATCGTGAACCCGTCCTGTTTCCACACCAGATTGCTCTCCATGTTGGGGAACATCCGGTTGAGGACGACCCAGAACTGATCCAGGGTCTTCTTGCGGAAGGCCGCGTCTCCCACCTGCGCCGGCGTGCCGCAGGCGCCCATGAAGGCGATCATGTGGCCGGGAGGCGCGATCGTGTCGTCGAAGTTCGTATGCCCCAGGATCTGCAGGGGCATGCCCAGTCCGGGGACGCGCCAGGCCGACAGGTAGCATTTGTCGTCGAACAGGGGCACCTTGGTCCCGATGGTGTATCCCATGGAGGCGCTGGTCTCGAACTCGCATTCGCGCATGCGCTTCGCCCACGCCGGCGCCAGTTGGTCCATGGCCGCCATGTCGAGGAACCGCAGCACGTTCCAGATCGGCGCGGCGATGACGACGATCGGCGCGGAATAGTTGCCGCCGTCCGTCACGAGCTCCGTCGGCCCGCTTTTCCCGACCAAGACCTTGCGAACCGGCGTGCCGAGCTTAAGCGTTCCGCCCCGTTTCTTGTAGGCCTCCGCCATGGCGTTCATCATGGTCTGGACGCCGCCCAGGGGCATCCGCACCGCGTCGAACGGAAGGTCGGGGCTCTTCGAGACGCGCATCTGGTCGCGGTAGATGTGGATGAACTCGCCCGCGGAGATGATGTCCGATTCCGTCAGGGTCGTCTGCACCATGCCGACGGTCTTGCAGAATTCGCCGATCTTGGGCGATTTGACCCGCTCCTCGAGCAGTTTCGTCAGGGAAACGTTGTCGTAATGGTCGATCATCTCGTCGGAGGCGTTCTTGATCCAGGTCTGAAAATCTTTGAGCTCTTTCCGCTCCACCTCGTCCAGGTTGAAAGACTCCATCATCGGCTTCCATTTCCCGTCCTCGCCGTAGAACATGAACCCCTCGAGGTTGTGCGACCAGGGGATGTCCGTTCCGAGCTCCGTGAGCAGCTTGGCACAGGACGAATGCACGCCCTGATCGACGCAGTGGGTGCCCATGTCGACCCGCCAGCCGCCGGGGAGTTCGAAGGTTCGCGAACGCCCGCCGACGACCTTGCTCTTTTCGAAGACCGCCGTCTTGAAACCCTTGTTCTGAAGTATACCGCCGACGCCGAGTCCGGCAATGCCGGCACCGATAATGATCACATCGTATTTTTCCATTACATCCTCCGTCCTACTTTTTGCCGAGTTCCTGCTTCATTTCCGTGTAGAGGTCGAGCTTCTTGACCTTTCCCAGGGGCGTGAGGGGCAGTATGGGCCGGATGATGACGTCCTCCGGGATCTTGAAGTTGGACAGCTTGTCCTTGAGGAATTCCTTGATCTCCTCGGGCGTGGGGTTTTTCCCCGGCTTGGGCATGATGTAGGCGCGCCCGACCTCGCCCCACTTTTCGTGGGGGCGGCCGATGACCGCCGCGAGCATCACGTCCGGGTGCTTGCAGATCGCGTCCTCGATCTGCGGGGGATAGACGTTCTCGCCGCCGCGGATGTACATCTCCTTCTTCCGGCCGACGATGACGAGCGAGCCGTCCTCTTCGAAGCGGCCCATGTCGCCGGTGTGGAGGAAGCCGTCGGCGTCGAAGACCTTGGCGTCCTCTTCGGGGCGCTTCCAGTAGCCCTTCATGACGACCGGGCCCTTCACGCAGATCTCGCCCGCCTCGCCCTGGGGCATGATGTTGCCGTCGTCATCCTTGAGCACCATCTGGATCGAGGGAACCGGCTTGCCGACGGAATAGGTCAGCTTCTCCTCGCCGTGGCTGGGATGGGTGTAGGTGATGGCGGCGGTGGTTTCCGTCAGGCCGTAAGCGTTGAGTGGGATCACGCCGACGATCTTCTTGAAGGCCGAGATCAGCTCCGAGGGGCACGGCTGGGAGGAGACGATGGGGAGCTTGAGGGTGCTGATGTCGTACTTGCTCAGGTTGGGATGGGAAAGCTCCATGGCGTACATGGCGGGTACCTGCCCCAGCGTCGTTGCCTTCTCTTCGGAAACCAGGCGGAGGGTTTCCTCGGGATTGAAGGCGTCCATCATGACGACCTTGTTGCCCACGTTCACGTTGCAGATGATCCCCATCACGGCGCCGCCGACATGGCTGAAGGGGAGGTTCAGGACGATGATATGCCCGCGATGGTATCCGGTGGCCTCGATCTGGGCGTTCGTCAGGGCGATCAAATTCTTGTGCGTCAACTGGGCGGCCTTGGGAACGCCCGTCGTGCCAGATGTGTAGATGAAGAGGGCGGAATCGTCCTCCTGGACCGCATCCTTGGCCTTGTTCAGCACCGCCGGGTCGGGGTCGGTCAGGAACTTCTCCCAGAGGAGGACGCCTTCTTTTTCCAGATCGAAGCATACGACGTGTTTCAGCGTCGGCATCTCCTCCCGGACGGCGTCCAGATTCGCCATGAAATCCCCGCCCATAAAGGTGCTGGGCATGAACAGGACGGAGCTCTCCGAGTCGTTGACGAAGAATTTAAGCTCCGGCGCCGTGGTCCGGGCGCTCATGGGAACGCCGATGGCCCCGATCTTGGCCGCGCCGAAGTAGGCGAAGACGACCTCGGGCCATAGCGGCCCGTAGATCGCGATCCGATCGCCTCGCTGGACGCCCAGCTTCAGGAGACCCATCGCCACCCGGTCCGTCGCCTCGTCGTACTGCTTGAACGTGATCCGTCGCTCCTTGAAGACGAGCGCCTCGTTATTGGGGATTTCCTGGCTGTGCTTCTTGAAAAAATCTCCTAAAACCATGCCCAACTCTCCTTTCGTTTGTATGCTCCATTCATCGCCCGTGCAATGAACGTGTTTGCGGAAGAATCTCCGGTTCAGTTCCGGCCTTGATTGAGTACCGTTCACCTAATTTAAGGGAAACATAATGTCAAGAGAAAAAAGGCCTGTGAATAATCCGTCGGGCCCTGGAAAGTGCGGAGGTTCTGATTGTATTGCTATTACAGTATATTAGACTGTCAGACCCGGGGAGGGCCCGTCGAACGGCCGATTCGGGCCCACCCGGGGTAGAGACCGGTTCGAGGGGTGAATGGGGTTCATAAGGAACGCCTTGCCGGTCGGAACCGGAGGCGGGTGGAATCAGAACTCGATTCGCACCAGATATTCCACGTTGGGGGGTTCCCGGAGGGCGGCCGTCATCATCAGCGTCATCAGGTGACGGACCTCCGTGTACTTGTCGAATTCCTTGTGGTCGATGATGATCCAGCGGAGGGCGAGGTGGGTGTAGGACCCCAGAAACATGTACCAGAAGACACGCGGATTCACGTCCGCGCGAAACGTGCCTTCCTGTTTGCCCTCCTCGATGACCTGGCCCATCATCCGGGCGAATTCGTTCTGTTTCGGCTGGATCGCGGTCTCGTAGTACCGGCGGTTGAACAGGGTATACATGAAGTAGACCGTCATGAAGTCCCGAATGGACAGGAAGCTCAGGCCGAAGGAACGCATCAGCCGCCATAATTTTTCCGGCGGGGAGGGGCCGGCCTGCGGGTTGAAGATGTTGGAAACCCTTTCCAGATAGGCGTTCAGGTTCCTGTCGGACAGGGCGAACAGCAGGTCTTCCTTGCTCGAAAAGTACTCGTAAATCGTGCCTTCGGCCACCTGGGCCTCCTCGGCGATGGCCGCGATCTTGGCGTCGGCGTAGCCCTGCCGGGCGAAGGTCTTCTCCGCCGCGAGCAGGATCGCCTGCTGCCGGTTCGTCACGGCGGGCTTGCCCTTCGTTGTCAGCATGGGGAGGAGCAGGGCCATGATGTCGTCGAGATCCGTGCAGCTCTTCTCGATTTCGCCAGTGACGATGCTGCTGAGGGCTTCGATGTCGATCGTTCCGAAGATGATGTGCTTCATCAGTTTCATGTCGATGTCGCTCCGGAACACGCCCTCCCGGGCGCCCTCCTCGAGGATGTTGAGGAGGATGGCCTCGTATTCCTTCATCAGGCGGTACGCTTCGGACCGGTAAAAATCCTTGTTGGACCGGCACCGGAAGAGGAGATTCGTCACGTGATTGGGATGCGAATCGTTGTATTTCAGCATGTGCCAGATCATCTTGCTCAACCGGGATTTCGGTTCGATGATGCCCTGGAGATGCTCGCGCAAAAGGGCGGTTTCCTCGCGGGTTCGCTCGGCGACCACGGAAAAGATGATGTCATTCTTGCCCTTGAAGTATTTGTAGGCGAGGGAATCAGCCACCTGGGCCCGTTCCGCGATCTTCGCAATCGTCACCTCCTCGATGCTGCTCTCCAGGATGAGGGCCTCGGCGGCATCGAGGATGCGTGAACGGGTCTGCTGTTTTTTCTTCTCCATGCCTGAGCGTCCCGAAAAATTTAAAGGGTGAGATCCGCGCGACCTTTGGGGAGTCACATAACGGGCTGGGCGGACCGCACCTCTCCGACGAGGGCCGTCGCCACGCGAACGGCCTCCACGCCATCCCGGGCATAGGAAGCGCCGATCGAGGCGGCGAACCCGGCCGTCACGACGGCGCCCCCCACCATAAACTTCGCCGCCAAGCCGGCGTCCGCGGCCCGGGCGATGACATCCTTCATTCGGACCATGGTCGTTGTCATCAGGGCCGACAGCCCGATCACCTCCGGCCGGTGCTCCTGCGCGGCGGCGACGATCGCCTCCGCCGTCACGTCCTTGCCGAGATCCACGATGTCGAAGCCGTGGTTCCGCAGCATCAGGACGACGATATTCTTCCCGATGTCGTGGATGTCCCCCGCGACGGTGGCCATCAGGACCGTCCCCCGATGCGCCCGGGCGGTTCCTTCCCGTCTGAGGAGGGGTTCGAGGCGCGCGAGCGCCGCCTTCATGGCCTCGGCCGCGGCGATGAGCTGGGGGAGGAAATAGGTCTTCTTGTCATACCGGTCGCCGACCTCGACGATCGCCGGGATCAGGCAGTCGTCGACCAGCCGGTCGGCGGGGATCCCGGCTGCCAAGGCCGCGTCGACCCTCGCAACGATCTCCTCCCGGTTGCCATCGAGAATGGCCTCCCGCACCCGTTCCTCCGGAGAGCCCGGGTCGGCCGCCGGTGGAACAGGCTCCACGCTCGGCGCGGTTTGGGTCGCGTGGGCGATGTAGGCCGCCGCGTCCCGGTCCCGGCCCAGCAGGACGTCGCCCGCCCGCCGCGCATCGGCCAGCACGTCGCTCGACGGGTTGGCGATGGCCATCGTCAGGCCGGCCGCCTGGGCCATGGTGAGAAAGGCGCTGTTCAGCCGGTCCCGCTCGGGCATCCCGAAGGAGACGTTCGACAGGCCGAGCACCGTTCGGGCGCCGAACCGCTCCGCGCTCCAGGCGACGGTCTTCAGGGTCTCGGCGGCGGCCCGGGGGTTGGAGGCGACGGTCATGACGAGGCCGTCCACGACGATGTCCTCTTTGGTGAATCCGTGGCGCCGCGCCGCCCGGTAGACGTCGCGCACGATTTGTATGCGTTTTTCCGCCGTGGCGGGGACCTCGCCGCCGGCGAGCGGCAGGAGGATGAACATCGCCCCGTAGCGGGCGGCGAGCGGCAGGAGTTCGGCCATCTTCTCCGACTCGCCGGAGATGGAGTTGATCAGGGCGCGGCCGGGGTAGAGCCGGAGCGCGGCGGCGAGCGTGTCGACCCGGGCGGAGTCGAGGCACAGCGGGAGCGGCGTCGCGGCGGCGAGGAGCCGGACGACCGCGCGGATGGTTTCGACCTCGTCGATGTCGGGAACGCCCACGTTCACGTCGAGGAGGTCCGCGCCGCGCTCCTCCTGCTCCCGGGCCATCCGGCGGACGAGGGCCAGTTTGCCCTCGCGCAGCTCCTGCTGGAGCGCCTTCTTGCCGGTGGGGTTCAGGCGTTCCCCGATGACGACGAGGGGATCGCCGGGGGCGAAGATCCGGTGGGCGCGGGCGGAGCTGATGGCGGCGAGCGACCTGCGCCGGGGCGGCTGCGGCGCTACGCCGTCGAGGGTGGTGCGCAGGGCGGCGATGTGGGCCGCGGTGGTTCCACAGCAGCCGCCGATGAGGTTCGCCCCGGCGGCGGCGAGTTCCCGCGCGGCCGCGCCGAAGGCCTCCGGTGCCATGTCGAAAAGGGTCTTATCTCCGACGAGCCGCGGCATCCCGGCATTCGGTTTGGCCATAAGCGGGACGGTCGCGTAGGGCTTCATGGCGGCGATCAGGGGGACCATCGCTTCCGGCCCCGTCGAGCAGTTGCACCCCACGGCGTCCGCGCCCAGGGCCTGCAGGGTGATCAAGGCGGTCACCGGGTCCGTGCCGTTCAGCGTCCGGCCGTCCGCCTCGTACGTCATGGTGACCATGACCGGCAGGCGGCAGATCTCCTTCACCGCGATGAGCGCCGCCCGGGCCTCCTGGATGTCGAGCATCGTCTCGATGACGAAGAGGTCGACGCCGCCTTCCAGAAGCCCCGCCGCCTGTTCCCTGAAGATGGCCACCGCCTCGTCGAAGGGCAGGTCGCCGAAGGGCTCCACGAAGCGGCCCGTCGCGCCGATGTCCCCGGCGACGAGCGCCCGCCTTCCCGCCGCCCGCCGGGCGAGGCGGGCGAGGTCCCGGTTGATCGCGTGGACGTCGGTGTGCCCGTACGGGGCGAGCTTCGGACGGCTGCCGCCGAAGGTGCACGTGTAGAGGATCGCCGCGCCGGCGTCGAGATAGGCGCGGTGAATCCCGCTCAGGGTGTCGGGGTGCGCGAGGCACCACGCCTCCGGAGAGACCCCCGCGGGCATGCCGACACGCTGGAGTTCCGTTCCCGTGCCCCCGTCGAGGATGGCGAGGCCGTCCCGCCAGAGGCCGCGAAAGGTCTTGCGCCTAGACATGGCGACCTCCCGGGGGGCGCCGCGCCGCGGCCGCAATGGGTATTTCATTGAAAACACGGTTATATTCCACGGATGGAGGATTCCTTTCCCGACAGCGTCTCATAACCGGATCGACCGGCCTTGTCAATCCTCATCTTCCGCACCGGTCCGGTCGCCGGTGTCGCAGACAGGCAAAAGCCCCATAACCCCCGTGGGTTATGGGGCTCGCGAATTTGAATGTGGCCGGGTTCGGCGGCGCGTTGCCGACCGATCCACCGTTTCGATGATTGCCCAGTGCGGCGGAGCCACCGCCCTTCCATCATCGTGCGAGGCGTCTTCAGGAGCGCTTTCCCGGTCTCGATTGACTCGGGGGGTTCCTTCCCGGCGACGGGCGCCCGCGGACCGCCCCGCCGCACGACGGTCTACCGGCGCGCCAAAACCTTTCCCCTGACCCCCAGCACGACCTCGTTCAGGGGGATCGTCACGCCCGCCCGTTCCATCCCCTTCCGGACGATCGCGGGCAGCCCCGCGCAGCAGGGCACCTCCATGACGGCCGTGGTGACGCTCCTGACGCCGGCGGTCTTGAAAATTTCGGTGAACTTTTCCACGTACGCATCGACGTCGTCGAACTTCGGACAGCCCATCATCACCACCTTCCCCTTCAGCCAGTCCCGGTGCAGGGTTGGAAAGGCGACGGCCGTGCAGTCCGCCAAGACCAGCAGGTCAGCCCCTTTCAGGAAGGGGGCGTTCGCGGGAATCAGCCGAATCTGGATCGGCCAGTGCGTCAGCGCCGACTCCTCCTCCGGCCCCCGCCCGATCTGCGCGGGCCGGTTGGCCGCCTCGCAGGCGGCGGGCGATGCGAAGAGCTGGACGTGCGTCGACGGGCATCCACACGGCAGCACGGCCTTTTCCCGCTCCGCGAGGTGGCGCTGGGCGGCCGCCTCGTCAAAAGGAGGCGCCTCGCGCTCGACGATGCGGAGCGCCCCGGTGGGGCACTCCCCGATGCAAGCGCCCAGGCCGTCGCAGAACGTCTCCGAAACCACCCGGGCCTTTCCGTCCACGATTTGCAGGGCGCCCTCGGCGCACCCCGTCACGCATTGACCGCACCCGTCGCAGAGCGCCTCGTCGATCTCGATGATCTTGCGCAAGATCCTGTTCATGACACGACCTCCAGCGGAAATCACCGCCCCTGCATCATCGCCTCGACATCCGTCCCCACGTCCGTGATCGGCCGGATGTTGAAATTTTCCACCAGGACCTTGAGGACGTTCGGCGATACGAACGCCGGCAGTGTCGGCCCGAGGCGGATGCCCTTCACGCCGAGGAAAAGCAGCGCGAGTAGCACCGCCACCGCCTTCTGCTCGTACCAGGCGATGTCGAAGGAGATCGGCAGTTCGTTGATGTCGTTCAGCCCGAAGGCCTCCTTCAATTTCAGCGCGATCACGGCCAGCGAGTAGCAATCGTTGCACTGCCCGGCGTCCAGCACCCGGGGAATGCCGCCGATGTCGCCCAGGGCCAGCTTGTTGTAGCGGTACTTGGCACAGCCCGCCGTCAGGATGACCGTGTCCGGGGGAAGCGCGCTGGCGACGTCGGTGTAGTAGCCGCGTGTCTTGTGGCGGCCGTCGCAGCCGGCCATGACGATGAAGCGCTTGATGGCGCCCGACTTCACCGCGTCCACCACCCGGTCGGCCAGGGCCAGCACCTGATGATGGCCGAAGCCCGTCACCAGCTCGCCCGTCTCGATCTCCGTCGGCGGCGCGCACGTCTTGGCCAGCGCGATGATTTCCGAGAAATCCTTCATCCCGCCGCGGGGCCGGTCGGGGATGTGTTTCAGCCCGGGGTAGCCCACGACGCCCGTGGTGAAGATCCGGTCCCGGTAGGCCTCCTTGACCGGGATGATGCAGTTGGTCGTCATCAGGATCGGGCCGTTGAAGGACGCGAATTCCTCCGCCTGCCGCCACCAGGCGTTCCCGTAATTGCCCGCGAAGTGGGCGTAGGTCTTGAACGCGGGATAGCTGTTCGCCGGCAGCATCTCGCCGTGTGTGTAGACGTCCACGCCGGTCCCCTCCGTCTGCTTGAGGAGTTCCTCCAGGTCCTTCAGGTCGTGGCCGGAAATCAGGATGCCCGGGTTGCCCCGGACGCCGATTGGAACCCTGGACATTTCGGGGTTCCCGTAGGTGGTCGTGTTCGCCTTGTCCAGAAGCGCCATGACGTCGACGGCGCATTCCCCGGCGCGCATGACCAGGGCGACCCTGTCCTCGACGCTAAGATCGCGGGTCGTCGACGCCAGCGCCTCCATGAGGAAGCGATCAATTTTTTCGTCCTCGAAGCCCAGCACGGCGGCGTGCTCCGCGTAGGCGGCGATGCCCTTGAGGCCGTAGATCAGAAGCATGCTGAGCGAACGGGCGTCCGGATCCTCCATGGAGAGGATGCCGACCTCGGCGGCCTTCTTCGCGAATTCGTCGGCGTCGTCGGAAAACCACACGGCCGAATCGTGCCGGACGTCCTGCGCATCCGCCCCGCAGATTTCCTTCAACGCGTCCCGCAGGGCCAGCGCCTCGCGGATGAGCGCCGTGATCCGGTCGTTGTCGAAGTTCACGTTGGTAATCGTCGCGAATAGCGCCTCAGCGACAAAGCGCCCGTAGCGGCGGTCCAGCGGACCCTTCTGTCCGGCCTTTTCGGCATAGAGGGCGATCCCCTTCAGGACATGGATCAGCAAATCCTGCAGGTTCGCGGTTTCCTCCGTCTTCCCGCACACCCCCCGGACGCCGCAGCCTTCATTCTTCACGGTTTCTTGACACTGAAAGCAAAACATGTGAAACCTCCTTTCTCCGATTCGATGTCGTTGCGTTCCTGTAACCGAAACTGACACGCGCGTCCTTGACTTATGTCAAGAAGCGGATATAGTTCCGCCTCAAAGGGCTTCATCCATGCGAAACATACGCGACATCCTGACGAAGAGCCAGCTGTTCGGGGGCCTGCCCGAGGAGCACCTCGCTGAGGTCGAGAAGATCGCGGTCGAGAGGCGTTACGAGAAGGGGGAGGTTATCTTCGCCGACGGGGACGAGGGTATCGGATTTTACCTCATCGCCTCGGGAAGCGTCAACGTGTACAAGCTCTCTCCCGACGGAAAAGAGCAGATCCTCCATATCGTGAAGGAGGGCGAGACCTTAGGCGCCGTTCCCGTCTTTTCCGGAAAATCGTTCCCCGCCAACGCGCGGGCGATCACCCGGAGCCACCTGCTGTTCTTCGACCGGCAACGGTTCGTCCGGATGATCACCGGCAAACCGTCCCTGACGATGAACCTGCTGGCCCTTCTCGCCATGCGTCTCCGGGAGTTCACCCTCCAGGTCGAGAACCTGTCGCTCCGGGAAATCCCGGGGCGTTTGGCCGCCCACCTGCTTCACCTTTCCCGGGAGCAGGGGGACCGGGACGTCGTTGCGCTGAACCTCTCCAAGGCGCGGCTCGCCAATCTCCTGGGCACGGGGCCGGAATCCCTGTCCCGCGCACTGGGAGCCCTGAAGCGCAAGGGACTGGTGGAGGAGGACGGCCCCCGCCTCCGGCTGCTCGACCGCGACCGTCTGGAAGCGCTCGCCGAAATGGGAAAGGACGCGGGGTAAGATCGCTGGGCGCGATGGGTGCGCCCCGCCGCCGAGGACGTCACCCACTGTCCGGCCGGCGGGCCGGATCCGTTGATCTTGTATCCTATTTAACCCAATGAATCGTCAGCGGATAGGGTTATTATTTGGATAGAAAGCTGGACAGCAACGGCCAAGACCATAGAAAATCCTGTACGCTAAACAACCGGGTGTTCACGATGTCATGGCACTCAACATTTAGCCGATAAGCGATCTCCTTTGGGGACAGACAAACCATGGCGTGCGGATGAAAAATATCTGCAAGGCCATCTGATAAACTCCGCCGGCTCGGAAAAGTCCTCTGTTGTGGATGGATAAGTGAGAATGTGGAGACGATGCTGGGAATCATCATGCTCAGGTTCAAGAAGTAAAGAAAAAATTGCCCTGAATCCTAACTTCTGGTACCATGGCAACCGGCAAGGGAGGGATTTTCATGAATGCCTACGACATGATAGAGACAAAGCCGGAAGTAATGCGGGGCAAACCCGTCATTAAAGGGACGAGAATTCCCGTTGATCTCATCGTAAGAAAATTGGGTGAAGGCGCTTCTTTTGAAGACTTGCTCGATGGCTATCCAAGGCTGTCAAGAGAAGCCATCCAGGCGGCGTTGATTTACGCCGCCGATATGATCCGCAATGAAACCACGATCTTCTTGAAGACAGGCACTGTCGATTGAATCCAAAACCATTGAGATTTTTGGCAGACGAAAGCTGCGATTTTTCAATCATTCGCGCCTTGCGGTCGGTTGGATATTCCGTCGATGCCATCGCGGAAATATCCCCATCATTGCCGGATGAAGCGGTATTGAAATTGGCGGTGGCGGAAGGCCGGCTGTTGATAACGGAAGACAAGGACTTTGGCGAGTGGGTTTTTGCACATCAGCATGCGATGGCAGGCGTATTGCTGATCCGCTATCCGGCAAGCATGCGCTCCTCAATGGTTGCAACCGTGATTGATCTGGTAGGCGTACATTCACCAGAGCTTGACGGCCGTTTTACTGTTTTAGAACCCGGAAGAGCAAGAATCAGAGAAAAATCAAAGAGTAACATACATACCGACTAAAGCCGGCACGAACGTTACTCTATAAAAGTATGAATTACTGAGGAGGTTATTGATGAAGCAGATAGCCCCGGCTTCGACAGTGGTAGGCAAGCGATACGGGGATTCTTTAATAAAATTTAGATCGTACGGGAAGATCTTAACAGAGCCATATTCTCTTTGAATATCTCCAATAATTCATTGTTCCCTAATTTACTTGCCCTTAAAGCATCTCGGTAACAAAGGGAATATTTCCCTAGATAATAGTAAGATATGCCGCGGTAAGCGTAAGCATCAGCATAATTTGGTTTCAGGCTGATAAACCTGTCATAGTCATCAACGGCATGTCGATATTCTCCCGTCTGCATATATGTAACTGCCCGGTCAAAGCGAGCTTCGGCATTGCCAGGTTCCATGCGAATTACCTTTGTGTAGTCTTCAATGGCCGGTTGATATTGCTCCAGCTTACAGTAAGCATTGGCGCGTTTCGTATAGAAGCGAGAAGTATTCGGGGATATTTCAATTGCTCTATTGTAATCCTCGATAGCTTTTTCATAGCTGTTTGTTCTTTTATGCACAAAAGCCCGCCAGTAGTAGGCGTTCGCATCCCGTGGGTTTGATTCAATGGCTTTGTTGAATGCATTCTCGGCATAAATAAAATTCTTTGATCTGCAGGCATAGAGCCCTTTTTCATACCAGTCGTATAATGCAATTGGTGCCATTGTTTTTGTGGTCATGTTTATAATTTATCATTAATTTTAAACAACTATCATTCCATGATTCTAAAATATGGTTCATCCGGTTGATGCGTACTTTTGTCTCATTCACTTACGAGTCAACTTATTCGTGAAACGGAGAAACTGAAGATAACCAATTGATAGATGGTAACGTCCGCCACAACCGGCGTGCAAAAGCAGAGCGAAGCGGCGCTTTTGCACGTCCGAGTTGATGGCGTTGTTAGCCATAGACCACAATACCTTTTCTGACCGCTCCACGCTTGAGGAACCCAACAAATTTCCAAATTAGGGTATCGATGATTTTTCTGTCAGTGTAGGCTGCGTTTACACTGAAACGCGCCCGAAACTGCGTGATAGCTTGAGCAAGAAGCCCTTGCTCTAACACACGCCCATACTCTGTATGTAGAAATTCATATGAGGCTAACAAACGAGCAATTTTCTGTTCAGTTGTTTCATTGGCGCCTCCAGAAGGTAAGAAGAAAAAACTTTCTACCATGCTGTCGTAAACTGGTTGTTCCGGATTCAGCATATGGACGAGCTTGCTCGCGAATGAAAACTGCAGTGACTGGCGACCATTACCATGTGTTGGAATTGGAAGTAAATGGCGCGCGACTGCTTCTACCGTGATATGTTCGGGATGACCTTTCAGTTGCTCCAAATGGCCAAAGTATGCAGCCAAGTATTCTTTACTGAGCCGCGCAGGGTTCAGTTGCCAATAAAGACGATAGATACGTTGAAACTCTTGGTCTTGTGCAACATTTCGATTTGGCAATTCTCCTAAAAGCCAGACATACGGGTTTATGTCGGCTTGGGGATTGATCAACTTCAGCAACGCTCCCACATTCTGATTGATGATTGTGTACATGTGTTTGTATGGCTAACGAAAAGCTCACCCGGAGCGAAGCGGATCGCTATTCCTCGTCGCGTGCATCCGCTTGTCGGGCCATGATCTTAATCTTTGTCCGGGTAATATATGCTGCCGCACCCTCACGCACGATACGCTCGTCATTGGAAGGACACGGAAGCTTGTAGGCCCATGCCCGGCCGGGATGGATGACATCCCAAGGTGAACGTTGCTGATTGTATCGTCCCTTGCCGGGATCGTGATTACCGAACCCGTCGATCTTCTGATTCCACAATGGAGAATACATCTCGACGAGCAGGGACTCGGCGAGAGGAATCCATATGTCGTCCACCACCAGGAATCGGCAGCGAAAGTCGGCAAGATTCAGGTTCTTCGCGTCATTGATTGATCCAGCGTGTTCAGCTAAGCGCCTATATAGTGCTTGACCGGGATCGGCATCCAAACCATAGCCGCCTTTACGTGCACCAGCGGGAACCGCCTTGCCCACGTAAATGGGCCAACGGTATTGATCGGCTCTATTTTGCTCGGCGATATCCGCGTAAAGCGGAAAATCGCCTTCGTAGTATAAGGCGTAGATGCCGGCACCGATGAAAGGTTTATCTGGTGGCAGTAGATGAACTTTTTGCTGCAGCATTGCTTCGGCAACACTCTCGCCCAAGTTCGTCTTATCCAGTGGGTTGAATGGGGGTATCCGCTTTGGTTGCTTTGCCATCGTAATCCTCACGTTACTTGTTTCAAAATGCTTTTGCCAACGGCTGCGGCCAGTTCGACGGGTACGGCGTTTCCTATCTGGCGCATAGCCTCGGTCCATGAACCGCTGAAGACATAGTCATCGGGGAACGTCTGAAGCCGTGCGCTCTCACGTACCGTGTAGTAACGATAGGACCCATCCGGCAATGCCATCATGTTCTCTCCACCCGGAACACCGTGGTCGCCAGCCTTGAGGGCTTTCGACGGTAAATCCAGTGAACTTCCGGTATGACCGTGGTATGGGCGAGCTCCGTCACGGAACTCGTGATTCGGGACGGTGTCGCTCTTGTTTCTGGGGTCTGGAAGTCCGCGAAGCGCATCCCGTACCGTCTTGCACCGTTCGCCGGGCGGGGGAAACAAGCTGAAGTCCGACTCAAGACGACGGATGCGTGCCGCAAGTTTTGCGTGCTTGGCCGGAAGTTTGCTCTTGGGAACGCGATGCTCTTCCCAATACTCTCCCGAAACCCACTGATCCCAGAGAAGGCGATCAAGTGAGTGAGTAGGTTCCGGAAATGACCATTCCTTCTGAAGATCCGAACGGAATCCGACGATGAAGACGCGGTGTCGGTGCTGCGAAACGCCATATTCGGCTGCATCAAGCAGGCGATACACCACTCTGTACGAAAGATCTGCTTCTTTCGCTCCCGTATGGTGACGTTCAAGCTTAGACAGGTGCGATTGCCAGTCTTCATCACCCTTGCGGATGATCATGGGATACGACAACTGAAGAATGATGTAGTTGAAGTAGCTCGAAAAGGTCTGCCGAAGCAATCCCTTCACGTTCTCAAAAACAAAACACTTTGGACGCAGTTCACGTACCGCGCGAACTGCTTCGGGGAACATGTCTCTCTTGTCTTGATATGCCCGATGTTTCCCACCAAGAGAGAAGGGTTGGCATGGCGGTCCCCCGGCCACCATGTCAACGTGATCGGAAAGATCAAGATAACTTATGGTCCGCACGTCGTCGGGAAATAGCCGCCATCCCTTAGTCAACGGATGCCCAAGAGACTCGTTCAAATGGATAGTCGAGCAGGCGTGTTCATCCCACTCGATCAGCGCGGAGTGGTGCCATCCGCTCTGCTCTAAGCCGAGCGCGAGACCGCCTGCCCCCGTGAACAACTCGATTGATGATCGTCCGTTATTCATTTCTCATCCAGAAATCGCTTGACCCGATTCCTTACAACCGTTTCTTTCTTGACTTGGCACTCCCAAACAACCATGACCCGCCATCCCAGCTTCCGAAATTGACGTCTGACTTCTGCGTCTCGTTCTTTATTCTTCGCGAGTTTTGGTTCCCAAAACTCACGCTTCGTGCGCGGCTGCCGATACTGGCGGCAACCGTGCTGGTGCCAGAAGCACCCATGCACGAATATTACTTTCTTTCGGGGGCGAAAAGCAAGATCAGGATTACCTGGCAAGTCCCGCGCGTGGAGGCGGTAGCGGTAACCCATGCCGTGAACCAAACGACGAACGATCATCTCCGGCTTGGTGTCAGCATTGCGGATACGAGACATACGCTCACTTCGCTCAGCATCGGTCAATGGATCATAGCGCATCATCTTCTGTTTTTCTCTCTGTTCCAACGAAAAACTCACCGGGAGCAGACCTGCGGGCTGCTATCCGGTGGAGCGACAAGTATAACGAATACTCTCTTTAAGGAAGCAACGTTCAAACACGATTCACAGGATCGTTGTCTTCCTATGATCCGACGCGGATCGGCCTATACCGCTCAAATCGCCTCGTTTCGGGTCGCCGCGTCGCGGGGCGTTTCGACGGCGATCTCCCGCAGGCCGGTGATCGCCGTGACGGATTTCTCGGGGAGGAGGATCCGGCTCGGCGTGAGGGACACCCCCAGCCGGTTCAGTTCGAGGAGGCGGTGGAAGAGCGTCTGGTGTTCGAGGTCGAGGTCGCCGTAGCCAGCCGAATACCGCGCCGTCAGGAGGGTGCGTCCCTCCCGGCGCAGGGCGCGGTTTTCGACGGCCGTGATCCAGTCCAGGGCGGCGTCCGTCATTTCGCTCGCCGTCGCGTCCAGGACGACGCCGCGGGTGGCCCGCCCCTCCGCCATGTCCGCGCGGATTGCCGCCATGATCGCCTCCCCCGCCGTCGCCCCCATCAGCAGGACCTCCCGGCTCGTGCCCAGGAAGTCGGCCAGCCGGCGGCTCGCCAGCACCGCCCCGCCGTCCAGCACGATCCGGTCGGGCCCCCGTTCGACCACGGCCAGGCGGCGGGACGCCCCCGCGAGGCGGATCAGGTCGGCGGCCGCGTCGATCGCCGCCTCCGTCTCCCGTCGCTGCGCCTCCGACAGCCGGGTGGAGGCCGACCGGAAGCCGAGGCGCCGGTAGATCGCCGCCCGGGGCGGCGCGATCGCGATCCGCTGGAAAACGGTCACGGGGGCCATCGGGCCGGTTCCTATCCCTCCACGTCCTTGAACGCGAGGTCCTGGTAGGCGTGGGTCAGGGTGTGGCAGAAGGCGTCCCAGCGACGGCAGACGTCGAGGGTGGCCGCGTCCATCCCGAACAGGTGCGCATGCGCGAGGAGCGCCTCGGCCTCCGCGGCGAGCGGCGCGACGACGGCCTCCTCCAGCCCGTCCAGGAGGTCCCGGACGAAGGCCGCCAGCGCGTACCGGTCTTTCACCCGCTGGAGGTCCCGGAAGATCTGGGTGAGCAGGACGTTGCGCGGCCCCTCCCAGAGTTCGTTGACGGCCGAATCCCGGTAGAGGCGGGGGAGCGAGGAGAAGTCCTCCATGACGCCGTGGCCGCCGAAGACGGACATGGCCGCGCGGATCACGTCCGTGCAGTCCCACGACGCGGCCAGCTTCTGGAGCATGATGAGTTCCCGGATGACGAAGCGCTTCCGCCAGGCCGTCTCCGTCTCGCCGGTATCGAGTCCGCCCTTGAGGCCCCCCTCGAGCGTGAGAAAGTCCCGGTAGAGCTTGAAGGCCCCGGCCGTCGTCCGCTTCGCCGCATGGTCCATGGCGGCGAGCTGGCCCGCCACCATCGGGAACCGGCTGATCGTGACCCCGAAGGCGTCGCGGAACTCCGCGTACTGCTTGGCCTCGCGGACCGCCCGGGTCATGAAGGCGGCCGCCGAGAGCCCCACGGTGAGGCGCGAATAGGTCAGGACGATCCCGACGACGTTCGCGACCCCCTTGTCCAACGGCCCCACGGGATAGGCCACGGCCCCGTTGAAGGTCAGCTCGCCCGTGGTCAGTTCGCTCGTCCCGATCTTCCACTTGATCCGGTCGATGGTGTACCCGTTGCGGATCTCCTTCGCCTTGTCCCCCGGTAGCCAGGAGGGGATGACGAAGAGGCCGACCTTCTCCGACCCCTTCGGCTTGGCGGTGACGACGGCGTAGTCGGCGTGGGTGGCGGAGCAGAAGAACTTCGTTCCGTAGAGCCGCCAGACGCCGTCCTCCTCGACGGCCTCGAGGAGGTTGGCGGGAACGTCCGAGCCGCCCTGGATCTCGGACAGGTACTGCGCGCCGATGGCGAAGCCGTCCCCGTCGCCCTCCTTGCAGTGCGCGAGGATGGCCTTCGTCTCGGGGGTATCGGCGAACTTCTCGAGAATCATGACGAGGCCTTCCGTGCAGGTGATCGGGCAGGCGACACAGGCCTCGCCGTTCTGGTAGATCAGGTACATCTTGATCAGCTTTTCCCAGGGCGAGGTCTTTTCCGAGTAGAAGGCCTCCGCGAAAACCTCCCGCTCCAGGGTCTCGGTCTCCCCGGGGCGGCAGATGCGGTCGATCCGGCGGTGGTGGCCGTCGTAGTGCATCATGAACGGGCGGTTCTCCGGCAAGGCGATCCGCTCGGCCAGGTCCCGCCAGCGGTAGGAGGCCTTCCGCGAAACCGCGCGCGCGGCGGCGTCCACCCGGTCCGCCTCGTCTCCCGTGAAACGGCGGACGACCTTCTGAATGAAGGCGTCGGCGGCGTAGTAGTCCACCGCCTGACGCCAGGCCAAAAATGCATCGAAATTATAGGGATTGTTGCGATCCGGTCCGGACATGGCGACCTCCTTGAGACGATGAGGGCTGGCTTGCAGGTTTGGGGGTGCGGCGGCATCCCGGCGGGTGCACCGGGCGGGTGCGTGTCCCCGCCTGTTTGCGCCTCGCTTCGAGGCAGTATAGTCCATCCTCGAAAAAAATCAATTTTTTCGGTCGCGGCGCCCGGCGGGAGGGTCCGCCTCCCTATCCCGCGTCCTCCTGGCTGCGGATGGCCTCCTCGATTCCGACCGTCATGAAACCGGCGATCTTGCGCTCGAGGGCGAAGACCTGGCTGCTGTTGACGCGTATCAGCCGGCGGATCTCCTCCGAGTCGCCGTAGCGCGCGATCAGGTCCTGAATCCGTTCCTCGAGAGTCACGACGGCGTCGTGCCGCACCCGTTTGTCGGCGTAGCACACGATCTCCCGCTCCTCCAGCCCGCCGTCCAGATCCACATCCCGGAGGAGGACATGCTGTTCCACGATCTCCGCCGTGCGGGCAAATCCCATTTCCCGCAGGAGGGCGCCGCCGGAGGCATCGTGGCGCTCGTGGGTTTCGAGCGACCGGGTCTTCGTGATGTCGTGCAGGAGGGCGGCCGCCACCACGAGGTCCCGGTTCACGGACACGCCGCTTTGCAGGTGGTCCGCGATCGCCAGGGAGACGCGCATGACCTGACGGGAGTGCGCCACGATGTTCGGCAGCATGGCATACCGCGCCATGAGCGCGTCGCACTCTTCCCGCGTCGGGATCCTGTCCGGGAGGGGGGGCGTCATGATGATCTTGAATCGCCTCTCCCCGCGGCATCCTGCCCTTCGGGCCCGTTTGCGGCCGTGAGCAGCCGTTCCAGGGTCCGACAGACCGCCTCGCCCATCTCGGCGGTGCCGACGGGCGTCGCCCTCTCCCGGTTAAGATCGCGGGTGCGCCGCCCCTCCCGCAGGACCGTGCGGACCGCGTCCTCGACGCGGCGCGCCTCTCCCGGCAGGCCGAGGGTGTGTTCGAGCATCATCGCGACGGAGAGGATCGCGGCCAGGGGATTGGCCAGGTCCTGCCCCGCGATGTCGGGGGCCGAACCGTGGATCGGTTCGTAGAGGGCATGCCTGTCTCCCAGGCTCGCCGAGGGGAGCAGACCGATGGAACCGGTCAGCATGGCGGCCTCGTCGCTCAGGATGTCTCCGAAGAGGTTCGTCGTGACGATCACGTCGAACTGGGCGGGGTTCAGGACGAGCTGCATCGCGCAGTTGTCGACGTACAGGTGCCGGAGGGCGACGTCCGGGTAGCCGCGGCCGACCTCCGTGATGACGTCCCGCCAGAGTTCCGTCGACTCCAGGACGTTCGCCTTGTCCACGGAGACGACCCTCTTCCGCCGTCCGCGGGCGGTCTCGAAGGCCTTTACCGCGATGCGCCGGATCTCCTCCTCCGCATAGATCATCGTGTTGACGCCGACGCGCCGGCCGTCCTCAACCCGGATGCCCCGAGGCCGCCCGAAGTAGACGCCGCCGGTCAGTTCCCGGAGGATCAGGATGTCTGTCCCGCGGACGATCTCGGCCTTGAGGGGCGAGGCGTCGATCAGGTCCTCGAAGGCGACGACCGGCCGCAGGTTCGCGAAGAGTCCCAGCCGCTCCCTTAGGCCGAGGAGGGCCCGCTCCGGACGGACGTCGTAGGGCAGGGCCTCCCAGGACGGCCCGCCCACGGCGCCCAGCAGCACGGCGTCGCTCGCCAGCGCCTGATCGAGGCTCTCCGGGGGGAGCGGCGTGCCGCAGCGGTCATACGCCGCGCCGCCGACGAGACCCTCGGTCAAATCCAGGGCCGTGCCCGTGTGGCGAGCGACGATCTCAAGCACGCGGACGGCCTGCCGGATCACCTCCGGTCCGATGCCGTCGCCGGGAAAGATGGCGATGCGAAAGCGGCGGTCGGTCATGCGGGACTCCTCTCCGCCCGCCCCGCCGCCTTCCGGGCGAGATGGCCCATCAGGCCCCCGTCCGTGAGGAGCTGCTGCATGAAGGGTGGGATCGGCTCGATCTTCAGCGGCGGGCCGTCGGGCCCGATGCGAATCAGGCCCCGGTCCGCGTCCACCTCGATCTCGTCGCCGTCGGTCACCCGGTCGTGCAGCTCGCCCGATTCGAAGATCGGCAGGCCCATGTTGAAGGCGTTCCGGTAGAAAATGCGTGCGAAACTCTTCGCGACGACGCAGGCGATGCCCGCCGCCTTGATCGCGATGGGGGCGTGCTCCCGGGAAGAGCCGCAGCCGAAATTCTCCCCCGCCACGAGGATGTCGCCCGGCCTCATCTTTTTCATGAAGTCCGGATCGGCGTCCTCCATGCAGTGCGCCGCGAGGCTGGCCGGGTCCGAGGTGTTGAGGTAGCGCGCCGGGATGATGGCGTCCGTGTCGATATTGTCGCCGAATGTCCAGATCCGGCCTTGGAGGGTCTTCATGGGGTTCGTCTCCTGAAATCTGCATGCAGCGTCCGGCCGGGCCCCGCGCCGCCGCGGGAGTGGCGGGGGCTTCGTCTCACGTCAGGTCGTCCGGTCCGGCGAGGCGGCCCAGGACGGCCGAGGCGGCGGCGACAGCCGGGTTCGCCAGGTAGACCTCGCTCTCGCGGTGGCCCATCCGGCCGACAAAGTTGCGGTTTGTCGTGGCGACGGCCCGCTCGCCGGCGGCGAGGATGCCCATGTGCCCGCCCAGGCAGGGGCCGCAGGTCGGCGGCCCGATGACGGACCCGGCGTCGAGAAAAACGGCGAGAAGCCCCTCCTCGAGGGCCGCCCGGTAGACCGACGGCGTCGCGGGCAGAACGAGGAGGCGCACGTCGCGGGCGGCCTTCCGTCCCCTCAGAACACGGGCGGCAACCCGGAGGTCCTCGATCCGTCCGTTCGTGCACGAGCCGATCACCGCCTGGTCGATGCGCACGTCTCCGACCTCGCCGATGCCCCGGACGTTCGAGGGCAGGTGGGGAAAGGCGACCTGGGGCTCGATGGCGCTGCAGTCGATCTCCAGGACGTCGCGGTAGTCGGCGTCGGGGTCGGGCGGGCCGGCGACATAGCGCCGGTCGCTCCGCGCCGCCACGTAGGCACGGGTGGTGTCGTCCACGGGGAAGATCCCGTTTTTCGCCCCGGCCTCGATGGCCATGTTGGCCATGGTGAGGCGGTCGGCCATCGTGAGCGCGGCGACGGTCTCGCCCGAGAACTCCATCGCCCGGTAGCGGGCGCCGTCCACGCCGATCCGCCCGATGATGTGAAGGATCAGGTCCTTTCCAGACACCCAGGGTTTGAGCGCGCCGGTCAGGACGAACTTCATCGACTCCGGGACCTTGAACCAGGCTTCCCCGGTCAGCATGGCCGCCGCCAGGTCGGTACTGCCCACGCCCGTGGCGAAGGCCCCCAGCGCGCCGTAGGTGCACGTGTGGCTGTCGGCGCCGATGACAACCTCTCCGGGCAGGACGACGCCCTGTTCCGGCAGGAGGGCATGCTCGACCCCGCAGTTGCCGCCTTCGTAGAAATGGTCGATCGCCTGTTCGCGGGCGAACGCGCGGACGGTCCGGCACTGTCCGGCCGACTCGATGTCCTTGTTCGGGGTGAAGTGGTCGCAGACCAGGGCGATCTTGTTCCGGTCGAAGACCTTCGTTCCTCCCGCCCGGCGGAATTCGGCGATGGCGATGGGGGCGGTGATGTCGTTCGCCAGGGCGAGGTCCACCCGGGCGCTGATGAGTTCGCCGGGGTGGACACGGTCGAGGTGCGTGTGCCGGCAGAGGATCTTTTCGGTGATCGTCATTCCCATGGGGTCGTGTCCTTTCCGTGCTTTCCTTATCCGATCGCTCCGATTTATTCAACGTCAACCTTCCGGACGTTGGCCTTGAGGAACTCGATGCGGTTGAGCGCGTTGATGTAGGCCTTCGCCGAGGCGACCAGGACGTCCGGATGGGCGCTGTGCCCTACGGCGGAGCGACCGTTGTACTTGAGCTGGACCGTGACCTCTCCCTGGGCGTCCGTCCCGCCCGTGACGGCGTGGACAAGGTACTTCTCCAGGGGATGGTTCGTTTGCGTGATCTTCCGGATGGCGGCGAAGGTCGCGTCCACCGGGCCGACGCCGAACCCGCCATCCTGGATGAGCCGGCCGTCCACCTCCATCTGCATCGTCGCGGCCGGGACGGCGGTGGTGCCGCTCGTCACGTGCAGATAGACGAGCTTATAGTGGTCCTCGACCCGGAAGACGGCCTCGTAAAGGATGGCCTCCAGGTCCTCGTCGTAGACGTCCTTCTTGATGTCCGCCAGTTCCTTGAACCGCACGAAAACCCGGTTCACCTCCTCCTCCGTCAGGGCGTACCCCATCGCTCGGAGGTGTTCCGCCACGGCGTGGCGACCCGAGTGCTTGCCCAGGACGATCCGGGTCTCCGCGATGCCCACCGACTGGGGGGTCATGATCTCGTAGGTCCGCCTTTCCTTGATCAGGCCGTCCTGGTGGATCCCCGACTCGTGCGCGAAGGCGTTGGCGCCGACGATGGCCTTGTTCGGCTGGACGGGGATGCCGGTGATCTTCGTCAGCAGGCGGGAGGTCGGGAAGATCTGTTCCGCCCGGATGCCCGTGGTGAGCGCGAAGCGGTCCCGGCGGGTCGCCAGGGCCATGACGAGCTCCTCCATGGCCGTGTTGCCGGCCCGTTCGCCGATACCGTTGATCGTGCACTCCACCTGGCGGGCGCCGTTGCGGATCGCGGCCAGGGAGTTGGCCACGGCGAGGCCCAGGTCGTTGTGGCAGTGGACGGAAACAATCGCCTGTGCGATGTTCGGGACGCGGTCGAAGAGCGTCGCGATCAGGTCGCCGAACTCCTCCGGGACGGCGTAGCCGACGGTGTCGGGGATGTTGACCGTCGTCGCGCCGGCGGCGATGACCGCCTCCACCATCTCGCACAGGTAATTCCGGTCGGTACGCGTGGCGTCCATCGGCGAGAATTCCACGTTGGGCGTATAGGACCGCGCGCGGGCGACGGCGTCGACGGCCGCGGCGAGGACCTCGGCGCGGGTTTTCCTGAGCTGGTATTCCAGATGAATGTCCGAGGAGGAGATGAAGGTGTGGATCCGGGGACGGGCCGCCCCCGCGACGGCCTCCCAGGCCCGGTCGATGTCGGCCTCGTTGGCGCGGGCCAGGGCGGCGATCTGGACGCCCCGGACCTCGTCGGCGATCCTGCGGACGGAATCGAAGTCGCCCTCCGAGGCGACGGGGAACCCCGCCTCGATGATGTCCACGCCCAGGCGTTCGAGCTGCCGGGCGATCAGGAGTTTTTCGCTCGGTTTCATGCTGGCCCCGGGCGACTGTTCACCGTCGCGCAGGGTGGTGTCGAAAATGTAAATTCTCTGGGGGTCTGTCTCTGTCATCGGTGGCGCTCCTTTCTCGGGATCCCGGCGGTTCGCCCGGTCGATCCTTCCTCCCGTCCGGCGGAACGGCGCCGCGACGGGGGCTTTTTGACGCAAAAAAAAGGCCACGGGCTTTCTCGCCCATGGCCTTCGGGATGTTTCGATTCGCGGGGGTTACGGTTCTCCTGAAAGCGACGGGCGTCCGGGTATGGCAAGCAGGCAAAGCAGCGCCAGGCCCAGCAGTCTGAGAATGAGAATGCTGTTCAACATGACCCGTTCTTTGCCCATCCCGTGACGCACGTTCGATCCCTCGCGTTTCTTCGTTGGCCCCTCCCTAAAACAGAAGCCCGGAAAAGTCAAGGCCGATCTTTCGCGTCGCCCTCCGGGCGCGGAGTTCAGGCGCCGCGGGGCCTGTCCCACGCGGGAATCAGGGATTGACACGCCCGGTGTGAAGGGAATATTCCCGGGGCTGCGCCTCGGCGTCTCCTCCCCGTTTAGAGAACGATGGCGCCCTGTCCGGCCGAGGCCACCTGCCGCGCGTAACGGGCCAGATAACCCGTGAGGGGGGCCGGCGGACGGGGCCGAAATCCCTGCCGACGCTCCGCCAGCATTTCCGCGGGGACCTGGAGGCTCAGGGTGCGTCCGGGGATGTCGATGCGGATGCGGTCGCCCTCCTCGATCAGGGCGATGGGGCCGCCCGCCGCCGCCTCGGGGGCGATGTGGCCGATGGCCGCCCCGCGTGTGCCGCCGCTGAAGCGCCCGTCCGTGAGCAGCGCGACGGTCTTGTCCAGTCCCATGCCGGCGATGGCCGCGGTCGGGCCGAGCATCTCGCGCATCCCCGGGCCGCCGCGGGGCCCTTCGTAGCGGATGACGACGATGTCGCCCGGCCGGATCGCCCCGGCCAGGATGGCGGCCATGGCCGCCTCCTCGCCGTCGAACACGCGGGCGCGGCCCTCGTTGACGAGCATTTCGGGGGCGACGCCGGAGGCCTTGACCACGGCCCCCTCCGGGGCCAGGTTCCCCTTCAGGATGGCGATCCCCCCCGTCGCGGAGAACGGCCTCTCCAGGGGGCGGATGACCTCCCGGTCCGCCACCCGGGCCCGGCGGAGCGTCTCGCCCAGGGTCATGCCCGTCACCGTCATTGCCTTCAAATCCAGGAGCCCCGAGGGCGCCAAGGTCTTCATGACGCCGGGCACCCCGCCGGCCCGGTCCAGGTCTTCCAGATGGTGGGGGCCGGCGGGACTCAGACGGCAGAGGTTCGGCGTCTGCGCGCTGACGGCATTGAAAAGGTCGAGATCGAGCGTCAGCCCCGCCTCGTGCGCGATCGCCGGCAGGTGGAGGACCGTATTGGTGGAACAGCCGAGGGCCATGTCGATCGTCATGGCGTTGCGGAAGGCCTCCATCCGGGCGATCCGGCGGGGGCGGAGGCCCCGCCTCACGAGCGCCATCATCTTGACCCCCGCCGTCTTGGCCAGGCGACGCCGGGCGGCGTGGACGGCGGGAATCGTGCCGTTTCCCGGCAGGGCGAGGCCGATGGCCTCGGTCAGGCAGTTCATGGAGTTGGCGGTGAACATCCCGGCGCAGGAGCCACACCCCGGGCAGGCGGCGTCCTCCAGGGCCTTCAGGTCGCCCGCCTTTATCCGGCCGCTCCGCAGGGCCCCGACCCCCTCGAAGACGCTGATCAGGTCCACCGGTTGCCCCCCGGCATGGCCGGCCAGCATAGGCCCGCCGCTGACGAACAGGCAGGGGAGGTCCAGGCGCAGCGCGGCCATGAGCATCCCCGGGACGATCTTGTCGCAGTTGGGGAGGAAAACGAGGCCGTCGAAGGGGTGCGCCATCGCCATGACCTCGATGGAGTCGGCGATGAGTTCCCGGCTGGCGAGGGAGTATTTCATGCCCGTATGCCCCATGGCAAGGCCGTCGCAGACGCCGATGACGGGAAAGGCCATGGGCGTTCCCCCGGCGGAGCGGATGCCCGCCTTGACGTCGGCGGCGAGGAGGTCCAGATGGACGTGGCCGGGGACCACGTCGCTCGCGGCGCTCACCACGCCGATGAGCGGACGGCGGATCTCCGGGTCGGTGTAGCCCATCGCCTTCAAGAGCGCCCGGTGGGGGGCGCGCTCCGGGCCTTTTTTCATCAGATCGGATCGCATCGCGTCTCGTCCCTTCGTTGGCGGGGGTCTCCCCGTTTTTTCATGCAAATTACACCGCACGGGGCGGCCGGGAATCATTCCCCGGTCTCATTTTCCGGCCGGGCGGAGGCGTTTCTCCGGCCGCAGCGCGCGGACGGCGGCGCCGGCCCGCCACATCTCGGAAGCGCGGATCGCGGCGAGTTCCTTCTCCAGGCGCTCGCGATAATCGGGCGCACCGTTGACGTCGAGAACGATGGCCGTTTCCTCCCCCGAGACGACGCTCGCGTATAGCGCGTCGAACACGGGCGCCACCGCCTCCCGGAACCGCCCCTTCCAGTCCAGGGCGCCGCGCTGGGCCGTCGTGCTGCAGTTGCCGTACATCCAGTCCATGCCGTTTTCCGCCACGAGGCGGATCAGGCTCTGGGTGAGCTCCTCCACCGTTTCGTTGAACGCCTCGCTGGGGGAGTGGCCATGGCGGCGCAGGAGGTCGTACTGGGCCTCCATGACCCCCGCGAGACAGCCCATCAGGACGCCCCGCTCCCCGACGAGGTCGCTGTACACCTCCTTTTCGAAGGTGGTCGGAAACAGGTAGCCCGAACCGATGGCGATCCCCAGGGCCAGGGTCCGTTCCTCGGCCCGGCCGGTGGCGTCCTGGAAGACCGCGTAGCTCGCGTTGATGCCGCTGCCTTGGAGGAAGTTGGTCCGGACCGTCCGCCCGGAGCCCTTGGGGGCGACAAGGATGACGTCGATGTCCGCCGCCGGCACGACCCCCGTCCGGTCCCGGTAGGCGATGGAAAAGCCGTGGGAAAAATAAAGGGCCTTGCCCGGCGTCAGGTGGGGGGCGAGGGTCGGCCACAGGGCCTTCTGCCCCGCGTCGGACAGGAGATACTGGACGACGGTGCCCCGCCGGGCGGCCTCCGCGATGGGAAACAGGGTCTCGCCGGGGACGAAGCCGTCGGCCACGGCCTTATCCCAGGATCCGGTCCCCTCCCGCTGGCCGACGATGACGCGGACGCCGTTGTCCCGCAGGTTCAGGGCCTGTCCGGGCCCCTGCACCCCGTAGCCGACGACGGCCACCGTCTCGCCCGCGAGGGCCCGCCGGGCCCGCTCCAGGGTGAATTCCTCCGCTGTGGTCACCTCTTCCCAGGTGCCGCCGAAATTGATCCTTGCCATACCTTCCTCCTCGTTGTCCGTTGTTGTTTTCATGATCCGCGATCCCCACGGTTCCTGTCCTCCGGGGCATGACGAATCACGCCGTATGATCTGTCCCACGACTCCACCCTGCGACCGGTCCGGGAAGGCCGGGTTGTCTTCCGAACCGGCAACCCCCGCCCGTGCCTGCCCCGGCGGACGGCCGGATACCGGCGTCAGGACGGCCGCCGGGGCAGGGCAATCGTCCCGGTCCGGTTTACCGCCCGGATCCCGAAAGGGCGGAAGCACGCCAGGATGCCGCCCAGGTGCTCCGGATCGCCGGCCGCCTCGATCAGGCAGATTCCCTCCGTCAAAAGCAGGATCCGCCCCTGGCACAGCTCGATCGCCCGCAGGATCTCCGCGCGCTCCTCTTCCCGGAACGTCACGTGGAGGAGCATCAGCTCCCGGCGCAGAAAGGGCGTCCCGGTGTAATCGGCGACCTCGATGCAGTCGACGAGCTTGTCCAAATGCTTCCGGATCTTGTCCGTGAAATCCCGCTCGGCCCGGCTGGTCAGGGTGATCCGGGAGACGGCGGGGTCCGTCGTTTCCGCCACGCAGAGACTGGCGATGTTGTAGCCCAGGCGCCCCAGGATCCCGGCCACCCGCGACAGGACGCCGGGCCGGTTCCGCACCAGGATGGAGAGGATCTGTTCTTCGTGAATTTCAGGGGGGGGCTCCATGTTCGGGATCTCCTTCCGTTGTGTTCCGGCCGTGCGTCCGGCCTCCGTCTGTGGACTTCGTCGCGCCGCTTTTCCCTTCGCGGGTTCAGGCCGTTCTGCCGTAGATCATCTCCATGTTGGAACGGCCCGGAGGGATCAGGGGGTAGACGTAGCGCTCCGGGTCGATGACCGCTTCCAGGAGAAAGGGGCCTTCGGACCGGCGGAGCCGGTCGAGGCCCTCCGCCGTGTCGCCCTCCATGTCCGTCCGGGCGGACGGGATGCCGAAGCCCCGGGCCACGGCCGTCAAATCGACGTGGCCGCCCAGGGCGATGGTGTTCAGCCGTCCGTCGAAGAGCAGATCCTGGAGCTGGCGGATCATGCCCAGATGGCCGTTGTTGATGACGATGATCTTGACGGGGAGCCGGTAATAGCCGATCGTCGCCAGTTCCTGGATGTTCATGTAGCACCCCCCGTCGCCGGTGATGGCCACGACGGCGTGGTCCGGCCGGGCGATCTGCGCCCCGACGGCCGCGGGGATGCTGAACCCCATGGTCCCCATGCCGCCACTCGTCAAGATGCTGCGGGGCGTCCGGGGCTGCCAGTTGCGGAGCGTCCAGATCTGGTTCAGGCCGACGTCAGCGACGGCAATGGCCTGCGGGGGCAGGGCGCACTGCACCTGGCGGATGAACGCCCCGGCGGGGCCGTCGCCCGAGCCCTTCCGGCCCTCCCGGAGGACCGCCCGTTCCGCCTCGATCCGCTCCATCCATCCCGACGCCTCCCGGCGTTCGACCCGCGGCAGGAGGCCGCGGAGGACGTCCCGGATGTCTCCGAGGATGGGGCAGTCGGCCTTCAGGTTCTTCCCGATCGAGGTGGGGTCGATGTCGATCTGGGCGATGGTTGCGAGCGGGGCAAACTCCTCGGTTTTCGAGGTGCTCCGGTCGGAGAACCGGGCGCCGACGGCGAGGATGAAATCCGCCTGGTGAATGATCCGGTTGGCCAGTTCGTGACCGTGCGTGCCGATGAATCCAAGGTTGTATCCGTTGCCCGACGCGACGGCCCCCAGTCCCATCATGGTCGTGGCGAAGGGGATGCGGGCCTTGGCCACGAGCGCCTCCAGCTCCCCGCAGGCGCCGCTCAGCTTGGCGCCGCCGCCGATCAGGATGACGGGCCGTTCGCTGCGGTTGAGCAGCCGGGCGAGCTCCTCCAGGGGCGCCGCGTCCGGCGCCGTCGGGGCCGGACGCGTTTCCGGACGGGAGGGCGCCGCGTCACCCCCTGCGGGGGCGGCGAGGATGTCCCGGGGCAGGTCGACCAGGACCGGGCCGGGGCGGCCGCCGCGGGCGAGATCGAACGCCTCCCGCAGGGTGTCGGCCATGTGCCGCACGTCCAGCACCTGGAAGCTGTGCTTGGTGATCGGGAGCGTGATGCCGATGATGTCGGTCTCCTGGAAGGCGTCCCGGCCCAGCAGGTTCGTGTTCACCTGGGCCGTCAGGGCGACCAGGGGGATCGAATCCATGAAGGCCGTGGCGATGCCGGTGACGAGGTTGGTCGCCCCCGGTCCGGACGTGGCGAGGCAGACGCCCACCTTGCCGGAGGCCCGGGCGTAGCCGTCGGCGGCGTGGGCGGCGGCCTGCTCGTGGCGCATCAGGTAGTGGCGGATCGCCGTTGCCTGGATGCGGTCGTGAACGGGCAGCGTGTTGGCGCCGGGATAGCCGAAAATCGCCTCCACCTTTTCCTGGCGGAGGCTGTCGAGCAGGATGTCTGCACCAATCAGGGGACTCATCGGTTTGAAACTCCTTTCCGTGTGTAGGCTCATCGGCGGAGCGCGTCCGGCGACGAGAGATATCGAAAATAAAAAAGCCGCATTCGCTGGCGATTGCGGCTTTTCGGACATAAAAAAAGCCGCGGGTCCTGAAGGGCCCGCGGCTCGGATCGGTTACGGCATCTTCAGACGCACGAACGAGCGACGGTCCCCGTCTCTACGACGACTACAGCGACGCGGCTCGATACGACCTGGAGGGTTTTCATGTTGACGGACATCGGTTCTGCCTTGACCTCTCGAAGGATGGGTGGCGCTCTATACCCGGATAGAAAAATTGTCAAGCGTTTTTTAAAAGAAGCCTTCCTGTTCATCGGCCGGACCGTAGGTCGGTACCTCCTCGGGCGTCGTCCCTTCCAGGAAGCTCTCGTACAGACCTCCCTGGGTCCCGTCCGGGAGGGATGCCCCCGTATTCGGATCCACTTTGACGAACGAAATGCCTTCGGGAACGGGGAACACCTCCACCGGCGTTCCCTGCACGGCCTTTTCCATAAAGTAAAGCCAGATGGGCGCCGCCGCCCGGCCGCCCACCTCCTGCCTTCCCAAAGAACGCTCCTGATCGAACCCCACCCAGACCCCCGTGACGAAGGAAGGCGTGAACCCCATGAACCAGGCGTCGCGCATATCGTTCGTCGTGCCGGTCTTGGCGGCAACGGGGCGACCGATGCTCCGCACCCGCGCGCCCGTCCCCTGCTCCACGACGTCCTGCATGACGTAGGCGGACATGAAGGCGATCCGGGGGTCGATGACCTGTTCCAGCATGGGCTGGTTCTCCTCGAAGACTTGGCCGGTGCGGTCCACGATCTTCTTGATGAACAGGGGCGTGGCCCGCTGCCCCTGATTGGCCAGCACGCCGTAGGCCCGGACCATTTCCAGGAGGGTCACCCCGGAGCTGCCGAGGGCGAGGGTCAGGTTGCGCGCGAGGGGTGAGGCGATGCCCATGTTGGCGGCGTACCCCGCGGCGTAATCCACGCCGATCTCCTTCAGGACCTTGATCGTGACGACGTTCCGGGAATGGACGAGGGCGTGGCGCAGGGTCATCGGTCCCAAGAACGTTCCGTCGAAGTTTTTCGGTTGCCACACGCCGTTGGGTTCGGAGGGGGCCGCGAAGGAGATCGGGGAATCCACCATGATCGTGGAGGGCGTTAGCCCCTTGTCGAAGGCCGCCGTGTAGATGAACGGTTTGAAGGCCGATCCGGGCTGGCGCCGCGACTGGGTCGCCCGGTTGAATTCGCTGCGGGAGAAATCACGACCGCCGACCATGGCCCGGACGGCGCCGGTCCGCGCGTCCATGCACAACAGGGCCCCCTGGACCAGCCCTTTCGCATAGCCCTGGCGCCTCTCCATTTCCTGAAGGCCCCGCTCCACGGCGTCTCGGGCGGCCTTTTGCATGGGCAGGTTGAGCGTCGTGTAGACCTCGAGGCCCTCCTTGTACAGGACGTCCGAGCCGTACTTCTCCATGATGTAGCGGCGGACATGCTCGACGAAGTAGGCGGCCACCTTGTCTTTGGGCCGCACGGACCTGAGGCGGAGCGGCGTGGCCAGGGCCCTTTCCTTTTCCGCGGCCGTGATGTAGCCGTCATCCAGCATGCGCTGCAGGACGTAGGCCTGCCGCTGCAGGGACCGGTCGGGGTGGAGGAACGGCGAAAAGTTGTTCGGGGCCTTCGGGAGACCGGCCAGGAGGGCGACTTCGGAAAGGGTCAGGTGGCGGGCGCTCTTGCCGAAATACCCCTGGGAGGCGGCTTCGATCCCGTAGGTGCCGTGACCCAGATAGATGTAGTTCAGATAGAGATTGAGGATCTCTTCCTTGGTCAGGTAGCGGTCGATCTTGTAGGCCAGGAGCGCCTCCTTGATCTTGCGCCGGTAGCTGCGCTCCGGGGAAAGGTAGAGGGCTTTGGCGACCTGCTGGGTGATCGTGCTCCCGCCCTGGACGATGTGACCGGCGGCCAGGTTCTTGAAGAAGGCCCGGGTGATGCTCTGGTAATCCAGGCCCCGGTGCTCGAAGAACCGCGTATCCTCCGCGGCGACGAAGGCCTGGATGACGTAGCGGGGGCACTCGGAAAGCTTGATGACCTTCCGGTCTTCGAGGAAGAACTCGTCGATGAGTTCGTTGTTGTCGTCATAGACCCGGGTGGCGATGCTCGGCCGGAAATCCTTCAGCGCGGCGATGCTGGGGAGTTCCATGAGCAGAAGGTAGAAGACGAGGCTGGTCCCCAGAAGGACGACCCCGAGCGCCCCCAGAATGATCAGGAGGGAGGCGTATCCCCGCTGGCCGTCAGCCGTTCCCCGCGAGGTCTTCGAGCCGCGGCCGCCGGTCATGACGGCGACTCCTTCCCGTTTTCGATTCCGGAATCCGCGGCCTTTTTTCTCTCGGCGACCTTCGCGACCAAGATGCCCAACTCGTAAAGGACCATGAGCGGCAGGGCCATGATGATTTGGCTGACGGCATCCGGCGACGGCGTCAGGATGGCCGAGGCGATGAAGATCATCAGGATCGCGTAGCGCCGCTGTTTGCGGAGTATCCGGACATTCACCACGCCCACCTTGGTGAGGAAGTAGATGAAGACCGGCAGCTCGAAGGCGAGTCCGAACGCGAGCAGGAACTTCAGGGCCAGGGAGAGGTATTCCCGGAAGGAGATCATCGGCCTGAGCATCTCCGTCGTGAAGCTGACGAAAAAGGCGAAGGCCGGAGGCAGGGCGATGAAGTACCCGAAGAGGACGCCCCCCGTGAAGAGGAGCGTCGAGGAGAGGATGAAGGCCAGACCGTAGCGCCGCTCTTCACGATAGAGACCGGGGGCGACGAACTTCCACACCTGATAGAGCGTGTAGGGGCTGGTGAGGACGAGGGAGGCGAAAAAGGCGATCTTCATGTAGATGAAGAAGGCCTCGGGCAGGCCGGTGAACACCATGTGGCTGTTTTTCGGAAGGACGGCGACGAGCGGGCGCGTGATGACCACAAACAGCCAGTCCTTGAAGACGTAGCAGACGCCGAACCCCACGCCCAGGGCGATCAGAATCCGGACGAGCCGGGTGCGGAGTTCGTCTAGATGGGAGGTCAGGGGCATCTTGTCTTCGGCGGGTTTTTCCATGGATGAAATCGACGGGCGGCGCTCCTTCGGGCGATAAATCGGGAATGACCGGCGGGTCAGGTCGTTGGGGCGGCCGGGGTGTCGTCCGGCGGAACGGTACCGGCTTTCTCATCGGCGGGTTCGGAGTCGGTGTCGGATTTTCCGTACAGGAGGGAATCCTTCAGGCCGGCGCCCTTCTCCTGCTCCTCCGGCTTCTCCTCGTCCTCCCGCAGGGTGTCCTTGAGGGTATCGGTGACGCCGTCGGTGGCCCGCCTGAATTCCTGCAGGCCCTTCCCGATGGATTTGGCCAGATCGGGCAGGCGCTTGGGCCCGATCACAAGCAGGGCCACAATCAGGATCACAATGAGCTCGGGAGTGCCGATGCCGAACATGGGGTCTTCTCTTTTCCGTTTAACGTGCACGCGAATATAGCTTTTATGACAAGAGGTTGTCAAACGTTTTCCCGCCTGGGGCCGGCGCCCGAAACCCGTTGCTTTTTCGAGGGGGGTGTGATAGGAAAAACCCCTTTTAAAAAACCTATTTGTCGGGTCGGGAGACGGCGATGTTTCGCAAAACGGGGGTGGTCAAGGACAGGCGTTATCTGGATCATGGCCGGGATATCGCCCATCCCGAATCCTACAAGCGGCTGCAGGCGCTCTATGAAATCCTCGAAGCCCCCAACATGATGGGGAAGTTTACCGAGGTCGAGCCCCGCCATGCCACCTACGCGGAGCTGGAGATGATCCATGAACGGTCCTACATCGATTTCGTGGCCGACACGGCCGGGAAGGAGATGTGCTCCCTCGATCCGGACACGATTACGACCGCCGAAACCTACGACGTGGCGCGCCTGGCCGTGGGCGGCCTCTGCCGGGCCGTGGACGCCGTCATGGCCGGGGAGGTGGAGAACGCCTTCGCCCTGATCCGGCCGCCCGGCCATCACGCCGAGGCGGACGAGGCGGCCGGCTTCTGCATCTTCAACAACGTGGCCATCGCGGCGAAGTACGCCCTGGAGAAGCACAGGCTCAAGCGGGTCCTGATCGTGGACTGGGACCTTCACCACGGCAACGGCACCCAGAACGCCTTCTACGCCGATCGCCGGGTGCTGTACTGCTCCACGCACGAGTCGCCCGGCTATCCCGGGACGGGCGCCCTCGAGGAGATCGGACAGGGGAAGGGCCTCGGGTACACGGTCAACATTCCCCTGAAGTCCGGGGCGGGGACCGCCCACTACGTGAAGGTCTTCCGCCGCCTGATCGTCCCGGTCGCGATGACGTTCCGGCCCGACCTGATCCTGGTTTCGGCGGGATTCGACATCTTCAGCGGGGACCCGCTCGGCGGGATGAAGGTGACGCCCCGCGGCTTCTCTTACCTGACACGGATCCTGATGGACGTGGCCGACGCCTGTTCGAACGGGCGCATCGTCCTCAGCCTCGAAGGCGGCTACAGCGTCGAAGGCCTCACGATGTCCGTCACGGCGGTCATCAAGGAGCTGAGCGAGGCCACACACGCGACGGAGGACGAACTCCGGGACATGGAAGCGTCCGCCGACACCCGCCAGGACGCCGTCATCCGGGCGGTCATGAATCAGTTGAATCCGTTCTGGAAGGTGTATTGAAGGCCGAGGTAGAGGGGCAGGGTTCCGTCGCCCCGGTCTTGCGCCCCCCGTCCTGATTTTTTGAAGTAAACTTCACGCGAAAATTGCCCGTTGGCATGGATCGTGTGTACATCAAGGCAAGCGACAGCCTTTTTTTGAAGGAGATTTTTCATGAAGATTACCCGAGCGGAAGTGGAACACGTCGCCCATCTGGCCAGGCTCGAGTTCGACGAGGCGGAGACGGAGAAATTCACCTCCCAGCTGAATGACATCCTGCTGTACATGGACAAGCTCAACCAGGTCGAAACCCGGGACGTCGCGCCCATGACCCATGCCATCGCGCGGACCAACGCCTTCCGGGAGGACCGCGTCCGGAAATCGCTCCCCCTTGAGCAGGCCCTCGCCAACGCCCCGGACCCGCGGGGCGAGTTCTTCCGGGTGCCCAAGGTCATCGAATAAGCGGGCCGCCTGCACCGGAAGGGGACGAATATCCACGGGCGAACGGACGGGCGCCCCTGATCGGGGCTTCGGACGGCGTTTCGGCGAACATCGAGGAGGACATGGAACTTTACACGTTGACGATTCACGAACTGCAGGACAGGCTCAGGGCCGGAGAGACGACCGCAGAGGCGCTCACCCGCGCCGTCTTCAAACGCATCCGGGCCGTCGAGTCCGACGTCCATGCTTACATCACCCTGCTGGAGGAGCCGGCCCTCGCCCAAGCCGACCGGGCCGACCGGGCGATCCGGGACGGGGACCTCCGGGCGCTGACCGGGATCCCCATCGCGCTCAAGGATGTCTTCTGCACCCGGGGTTTCCGGACGACGTGCGGGTCCCGCATCCTCGAGAACTTCGTTCCCCCCTACGACGCCACGGTCGTGGAAAAGCTCGCCGCCGCCGGCGCCGTCTTTACGGGCAAGACGAACATGGACGAGTTCGCCATGGGCTCCTCCACGGAGACGTCGTATTTCGGGCTGACGCGGAACCCCTGGGACCTCGACCGGATCCCCGGCGGTTCGAGCGGCGGATCGGCGGCGGCGGTCGCGGCCGACGAGTGCATCGCGGCGCTGGGCTCCGATACGGGCGGTTCGATCCGCCAGCCGGCGGCCCTGTGCGGCGTTGTCGGACTCAAGCCGACCTACGGGCGCGTCTCCCGCTACGGACTGGTCGCCTTCGCCTCGTCGCTCGACCAGATCGGCCCGTTCACGAAGGACGTCGAAGACGCGGCCATCCTGATGAACGTCATCGCCGGCTACGACCCGCGCGAATCCACGTCCGTTCCGGAGGACGTGCCCGACTACCGGGCGTTTCTCGGTCGCGGCATCGACGGCTGGACCGTCGGGATCCCGAAGGAGTACTTCGTGGCCGGGCTCGACCCGGAGGTGGAGCGGGCCGTCCGCGACGCGATCGGCGTGATCGAAGGCCTGGGGGCGCGCTGCGTCGAGGTTTCCCTTCCCCACACGGAACACTGCCTGGCGGTGTACTACATCGTCGCCCCGGCGGAGGCGTCGTCGAATCTGGCCCGCTACGACGGCGTCCGGTACGGCTACCGGTCGCCGGACGGCCGGGATTTGATGGAGATGTTCAAGAAGTCCCGCTCCGCCGGCTTCGGCGCCGAGGTGAAGCGGCGGATCATGCTCGGGACCTACGCCTTGTCCTCGGGCTATTACGATGCCTACTACAAGAAGGCCTCCCAGGTCCGCGCGCTGATCAAAAATGATTTCGACACGGCCTTCCGGACCTGCGACGCCCTCGTGACGCCCACGACGCCGACGCCCGCCTTCCGGATCGGCGAGAAGACGGACGACCCGCTGCAGATGTACCTCTCGGACATCCTGACGATCTCGACAAACCTGGCCGGTATCCCCGGTATCTCCGTCCCCTGCGGCTATACCGCCGCCGGCCTGCCCGTCGGCGTCCAGTTCCAGACGGCGCATTTCGCGGAGGGCAAGCTCTTCCGGATCGCCGCCGCCTTCGAGAAGCATGCGAATTTCACCAAAAGGAGACCGAAGCTCTGATGGAATACGAACCGGTGATCGGGCTGGAGGTCCACGCCCAGCTCCTGACGGATACAAAAATCTTCTGCGGCTGCACCACCCAGTTCGGCGCCGCCCCCAACACCCACACCTGTCCGGTCTGCCTGGGCATGCCGGGCGTCCTGCCCGTCCTCAACCGGAAGGTCGTGGCGTTCGCGATGAAGATGGCCCTGGCGACGGACTGCCGGATCAACCCGGCGTGCAGATACGCCCGGAAGAACTATTTTTACCCCGACCTTCCCAAGGGGTACCAGATCTCCCAGTTCGCCGAGCCGCTCGCCGAATTCGGCCATGTGGACATCGAATCGCACGGGGGGAAGAAGCGGATCGGAATCACCCGGATCCACATGGAGGAGGACGCCGGGAAGCTCATCCACGACGAGTACAACCCCTGGAGCTACGTCGACCTGAACCGCACCGGCGTGCCGCTCATCGAGATCGTGAGCGAACCGGACATGCGGAGCGCCGAGGAGGCAGCGGCCTATCTGAAGCGCCTCCACGAAACCCTCGTCTACCTCGAGATCTGCGACGGGAACATGGAGGAAGGCTCCTTCCGCTGCGACGCCAACATCTCGCTCCGCCCGAAGGGGACGGAGATCTTCGGCACGCGGACGGAACTCAAGAACATGAACTCCTTCCGGAACGTCCAGCGCGCCCTGGACTACGAGATCAAGCGCCAGCAGTACGTCCTCGAGGGGGGCGGCGAGGTCGTTCAGGAGACGCGGCTGTGGGACGATACCGCGGGGGTGACCCACTCGATGCGCGGGAAGGAGGAGGCCCACGACTATCGCTACTTTCCGGATCCCGACCTGGTCCAGGTCGAGGTCGACGAAACCTGGATCGCACAGATCCGCAACGACCTGCCCGAGCTGCCCCAGGAGAAGCGGGAGCGCTTCCTCAAAGACTACGGCATCCCCGCCTACGACGCCGGCGTGCTCACGTCCAGCCGGGCGCTCGCGGACTACTACGAGGCGGTCGTCCGCCTTTCCGGCGAGCCGAAGACGGCGAGCAACTGGGTCATGGGGGAGGTCCTCCGGTTTTTGAATGAGGAAAAGCGGGACATCCGGAACTGCCCCATCCGGCCCGAGGCCTTGGCGGCCATGATCGCGCTGATCAAGGACGGGACGATCAGCGGCAAGATCGCCAAGGACGTCGTCGAGGAGATGTACCGGACGGGCAAGTTCCCGGAAGACATCGTCCGGGAAAAGGGGATGGTCCAGATCACCGACGAGGGCGCCCTGATCCCGATCATCGACAAGATCCTGGCCAAGCATCCCGGTCAACTCGAACAGTACCGCGCCGGCAAGGACAAGCTATTCGGCTTCTTCGTCGGTCAGGTCATGAAGGCGACGCGGGGGAAGGCCAGCCCCCAGTTGATCAACGACCTCCTGCAAAGGAGGCTTGCGGGCGACCGGTAGCGGCGTGCGGGAGGCGGCGTCCGCATGACCCCCTTCATTCCCGCTTCGCCCGCGCCGAGCCGATGGACGGACATGGAAGACGCGATCCACACCCTATTCTGGCGGGACGATACCGTGGTTTTGCTGGACCAGAAGGCGCTCCCCCGCGAGGAGCGCTACGTGACCTGCACCGATTACCGCGAGGTCGTCGCCGCGATCCGCGATCTCACCGTCCGGGGCGCGCCGGCCATCGGTGTCGCCGCCGCCCTGGGGATCGCTCTGGGCGTTCGTCATCTCGACGCCGCCTCCATAGACGCCTTTCGGGAGGCCTTCTGGAACATCTGCGGGGACTTCGCCGCCGCCCGTCCCACGGCCCGGAACCTGTTCTGGGCGATCGAGCGGATGCAGCGCCGCTTCGACGCGGCGCTGGTGGATGCGGCAGGATCCGCCGTCCCTCCCGGATCGGGGTCCCTCCCTCGGGGGAGAGGGGAACGGGACCGTCTGCGGGCGGTTTCCGACGCCCTCATCGCCGAGGCGATCCGGATCGGGGAAGAGGACCTCGCCATCAACCGCCGGCTCGGTCGGCACGGCAGCGTCCTCATCAAGGACGGCGCCCGGATCCTCACGCACTGCAACGCCGGGGCCCTGGCAACGGCCGGTTACGGGACGGCCCTGGGGGTGATCCGGGCGGCCCGGGAGGCGGGCAAGGCGCTCCACGTCTATGTCGACGAAACGCGCCCCGTCCTCCAGGGGGCGAGGCTGACGGCCTGGGAGCTGACGAAAGAAGGGGTCCCCTGTACGCTCATCACGGACAACATGGCCGGCTTCCTGATGCAGCGGGGGAAGATCGACCTCGTGATCGTCGGGGCGGACCGGATCGCGGCCAACGGCGACACGGCCAACAAGATCGGAACCTATGCCCTTGCCGTCCTGGCGCACGCGCACGGGCTTCCGTTCTACGTGGCCGCGCCGTGGTCCACGGTCGATTTTTCGCTGGCGGACGGTACGGGAATCCCCATCGAGGAGCGGGACCCGGGGGAAGTGGTGCGCTTCGCGGGCGTCGCCACCGCCCCGGAGGGGATCGCCGTCTACAACCCTGCATTCGATGTGACGCCCCACCGCTACATCACGGCGATCATCACGGAGGACGGCGTTTTGACGCCGCCCCTGCGGCGGCCGCACACCCGGGACGGGCGGTAGCCGGGCGGCGATTCGAAACGGGCCGGCGATGCCGCCCGGCGGTCCGGAAGGGAACGTTACAACGCGGGAGAAATCTTGGTGGCACAGGCATTTCAGACCAGGGATGCGGACACGGGGGGCGACGCGGGCGATTTCGTCCGGACGTTCCTGTTCGGATCCGCCGGTGTCCGGCGTGAGGGGCGAACGCTCCGCTCCGTCATCGTGATGGACGAAAAAAAACAGGGGTGGGTGGGGATCCCTCACGGGGGGATCGCCATGGGCGCCGTGGCCGACCTCGCCGGGGACCTGACGGAGGAGTGCCCGGGTCCGTTCGGCCCCTACCCCTATGCCATCGACTACCGCATGGGTGGTGCGAGCGCCCGGCTGGGGGATACACTCGCGATCGAGGTGACCGCCACGGCGAGCGGCGCCCGGGGATCGATCGTCAAAGACCCCCGAACGCCCCCCTACCTGTCGGCGTCGGTCCGCTTCGGGGGCGATGCCCCATCCACCGAGCGACGCGTGCCGGCCGGTCTGCCCGCCCGGATCGACGCGTGGGCCGGCCGGCTGCTTGACCTGCCGTTCTACCGGAACTGCTTTGTTTGCGGGATCGCCCGCCGGCAAACCGGTCTCGGCCGCCGCTTCTACGTTCCGGACGTGCCGGACAGCCCGGCGACGGTTGTCTCCCCGATCGGATGTCTGGGCGACGACGGGGCGGCCTTCTGGCGGTTTCAGCGCCAGGGGCGCCTGCACCCCCTCCCCCTGGTCGCTCTGCTGGACGAGATCATCGGCTGGGGCGGCTTTCTCCTGACCGCGAGCGGCGGCGTGACCGTGAGGGCGAGCTACACGTTCTATCGCGACATCGCCGCCGGAGAACCGCTCCTCGTTTTCGGAAGGGGAGAGAAGGTCCGGGGCAACGCCCGCTCCCGATTGCTGTTCTGGGCCTCCGGCGGCGCGGCGGCGGTTCGTTCCGATGGCGGCCTCGAACCGGTGGCGGCGGCCTCCGGCCAGTATCTGGGCATCGGGGCCCTGACGGAGCAGATGAAGCGGGAACTGCTTCCGGCCGACCTGACCCGCCGGGCCTTCCAACTCGCCGGCGCCGACGTGTGAGCGCACTCGCCGTGGCGTCCGCCGATTCGGTCCTTGCCCGCGGGCCGGTTTTTGGTGTAATGGGTATCTCATGAAAAAACTGTTTCTCTTCGATTTCGATGGGGTGCTGGTGGATTCGCTGGACTTTTACGTTCAGGCCGTGGGGGCGTGCCTGAGGGAGATCGGGACGCCGATCGTCCAGACCCGGGAGGACTACCTCGCCCTGTTCGAGGGGAATTTCTACGAGGCGATGGCCGAACGGGGTGTCGATCTCGCGGCCTTCGCCCGGGCGGCCCACGAGATTCTCCCCCGCTTCAATTACGACGCCTTGAGCCCCTTTCCCGGCATCGCGCCCGTCCTGGAGACGCTCCACCGGGATCATCTCCTCGCCGTGATCTCCTCGAACGGGTCCCCGACGATCCGGGCGATGCTCAAGCGATTTCAATACGACGGCTACTTTCGGGACATCTTTGGATCCGACTTCCTCTTCAGCAAGGTGGACAAGATCAACCACGCCCTGGAGGCGTTCGGGATGGCGGCGGACCGGACCTTCTACATCGGGGACACCGTCGGCGACGTCCTCGAGGCGCGGGAGGCCGGCGTAAAGACCGTCGCCGTCGCCTGGGGCTGGCACGGCCGTGAAAAGCTGGCTGACGCCGGGCCCGACCATCTGTTCGACCGGCCGGAGGAACTGCTCGGCCTGTGAGGCCGTCGGGGGAGGGTCATCAGACATGAAACGATTGTATCTCGCGACGGACGATCGGAAAATCGGCGGGGTGTGCGGCGGCATTGCCGAGTACGTCGACCGCGATCCGACCCTGATCCGGGTCCTTTTCCTCTTGCTCGTCATCTTCTCTTTCGGGTTTGGTATCCTCGCCTATCTCGGGATGTGGCTCGTCATTCCGAAAAAACCGGCATCCACGGGGGGCGGCGCACGGGGCGACGGTTGATGCGGGCAGGGGAGGTTCGTGTTGGATGGGGAGTCAACCATGGATTATGAGACGCTTCTGAAACGGCGACGGGCCATCCGGGACTTCCAGGACCGGGAGGTGCCCCTGCCCGTGCTGGAGGAGATCCTCCGGGAGACCTGCCTCGCCCCGACGGCGAGCAATCGCCAGCCCTGCAAGTTCATCGTCGTGCGCGACCGGGAACGGATGCGGAGGCTCTCGGATGTGAGCCGGAGGACGCTGCTTGCCGATCTCGACCGGAATCCCGACTCGCCCCTGAAGGCGTACGAAGCCTACCTGCGGGACGACGGGGTCAACGTCTTCTACAACGCCCCCTGCCTCGTGTTCATTCTCGGACCGGACGACGTACGGTCCCTGGATGTCGATTGCGGATTGACGGCGGCCTACTTCATGTTCGCGGCGACGGCCCGGGGCCTGGGGACCTGCTGGATCGGCCTGGGGGCGCACCTGAAGGACCCGAAGGTCCTCGCGGAACTGGGCGTGCCCGAAGGCTGCCGCATCGTGGCCCCGCTCATTCTCGGCTATCCGACCGCCGTTCCTCCGGCGTCCGAGCGGCACGCCCCGGAAATCGTCAAGGTCATCTGAAGCGGACGGAACGGCGGGAGGTCCTCCTTTGACTGGGAACCCCAACGATGAAGACCTGAGGGAAAGAATCAGGGCCCTCGAGGAAGAATCCGCCCAGCGCCGGCGGGTGGAAGAGGCGCTGCGGGAAAGTGAACGAAGATACAGGTTCCTGGCCGAAAGAATCAACGACATCCTGTGGATTATGGACCTGGACCTGCGGACGGTCTATGTCACCCCCTCCGTCCAGACCGTCCTGGGATTTACCCCGGAGGAACGCCTGCGCCAGAACGTCGAGGAGCAGTTGGCGCCGGACTCGCTCTCGACGGCGCTGGAGACCCTGTCCCGGGAAATTGCCTTCGAAAAACAGCACGGCGCCGACCCCGATAGGAGTGTGACCCTCACCCTGGAATTCTATCACCGGGACGGCTCGACCCGCTGGCTGGAGACGATCATTAGCGGGATCCGGGACGATCGGGGCGTCCTGACGCGACTCTACGGGGTGTCCAGGGACGTGACCCGGCGCAGGGCCGCGGAGGAGGCCCTGAAGACCGCGAATAAACAGCTTGAAGAGGCCAACCGGTCCCTGGGGCTGGCCTATGCCTGGATGCGGGACAGGAAGGACCAGCTGAAGCAGCAGTTGTTCCGGGAAGAAATGGGGATTCTGCTGAACAACGAAGGCTTGATCGAAGGCCTGTCGGAAAAGGTCATGGAGCATCTGGGACGGTCGCGGGACAGGCTGATCGGACACCCGGTGAGGGACCTGATCAAGGAAGAATACCGGGAGGACTTCTCCCGGGAGTTTCGGCAGGCCTGGATGGGGCCGTCCCAGGAGGTCTTTGTCGAATTTCTCGATACGAAGGACCGGTCGAAGATTTTCGATGTCAAGCTGACGCGGCTGACCCTTTCCGGCTCGCGGCTCGTGCTGATGACGCTCCGTTGAGCGTTGCGGCTCGCGCGATGGATGTTTTGCCCCACATCTTCTGCGAAGGAGACAATCGATGAAAAAAACCGTTATGGCCATTTTCACGTCCCTGATGATGCTGATGGCCGTCCCGGCGGTGGCCGAGAATTTTACGGTCCAGGGGGACATGGCCTCCACCATCCACTACGAGCTTCAGCATCAGATCGTGGCCGGCGATTCCATGAGAAAATTGATGCTGAGCTTCGTGGTGCCCGAAAGCTTCGACTCTCCGACATACAAGCAGAAGATCACCCGTTTTAAAGTCCGGTTTTCACCGGAGGCCGAGGACGAAACCACCACGACCAACGCCCGCGGTAACAAGATTATCCAGGCGACCTGGTACACCGTTCCCCGGGTGGTTGACGCCACGATCGCCTTTGACGCGCAAACCACGACCGGCTTGAACCCCATCCAATCCACCGCGCCTTTCCCGGCCGTGTCCACACCCGAGGATCTGAAGGATTATCTGCAGGCCTCCGAGCTGGTGCAAACCGGGGATCCCGCCATTCGGGCGCTGGCGCTCGAACTGACCCAGGGCGTAAAAACGCAGTTCGATGCCGTGCAGAAGGTCGTGAGCTGGGTCGTGGATCACGTCCGGTACGTCAATCCCCCGGTGCAGTACGACGCGCTTTATTCTTTGCGGACCGGCAAGGGCAACTGCCAGAACTACTCGCACCTGACGGCCGCGCTGTTGCGCGGCGTGGGGGTGCCGGTGCGGATCGTCAACGGCGTCACGATGAATCAGCCGTTCGACGTGTCCTGGGAGAGGGGAACGCTGACCTTCAAGATGGGGCAGGGCCGGCATTCCTGGGTGGAAGTCTGGTTCCCGGATCTGGGTTGGGTTCCCTACGATCCGCAGAACATGCAGTTTTTTATTTCCAACCGGTTCGTCCGCATTGAAGTCGGCGTGGATAACAACGAGACCAAAAATGACGGTCTGGTGCGCTGGGCGCAGAGTTCCGGGGCTCGCACCAAACCGACGCTGCAGGAAACCATCGGCGGGAACTTCCTGGCTGATTCGATTCAGGTTTCAGCCAAGCGGCAGAATTACGGCCCCAAGAATCTGCTTTTGGGCCCCAATGTCCTGGCCAGATTGGAGGAGGCCGCCGTTCAGCCGGCGCCTGAGCCTGCGCCGGCCCCTCCGATCCCCGTGCCGCCCGTGCCTGCGCCTGAACCCATGCCGCCCGCACCGGCACCTGAGCCTGTACCGAAACCGGCGCCCGCTCCCCCCGTTCCCGTGCCGCCCGTGCCGGAACCCGTTCCCGCGCCGCCTGAGCCTGCGCCTGAACCCGCGCCGGCCCCTCCGATCCCCGTGCCGCCCGCACCGGAACCGGCGCCCGCCCCCCCGATCCCCGAGCCGCCCGTGCCGGCGCCCGTGTCTCCCAAGCCGTTACGCTATGACAAGCCCTTTGTTTTCGGCAATCTGGAATTTCCGGAGGACGTCGATTTTGCGTTTCCCCGTGTGACCCAGGCCAAAGGCGGGGGTTCGTTTGAAATGTCCCGCAATTTTCTGGTGGAAACGGCGGAATTCGTCACCCACGGCGTGACGCAGTATGCCCAGGTGGTCGAATTGGCGAAACCGGCGACCCTCCATGAAATCGCGCTGGCATTGCACAACTTTGGGGGAGACGGTCATCTCTGGGTGGATGTGTTCAAGGATCAGGACGGCCAGCCCGGCGAGATCCTGTGCACGACGCAAATGGTCGCTCTCGAGGAGATTTCCGGCCGTCCCGGTTATCGATGGGTGACCTTCACCTTCCCGGATCGGGAACGGCCGGTTTTGGCGGCGGGGAATTACTGGATTGCCCTCGGTTTTTCGGGGAAGCCGGTCGTCAACTGGTTTTACACGTACGGCAAACCCGTCGGACCCGTTTACGGGACCCGCTATAAAAGCATTTTCGCGAAGGAATGGAGCGGCGCGCTCAATTATGAATTCAACTACAAGGTCGTCGGGATGGCCACGGAATAGCCGTTTGCCGATCGCCGGACCTTTCGCCGGAAACCGGACGGGGCCGGAAGGCGCGCTGCCGCATGGCGGATGATCCGGTCGGGCGTCGTTTCTACAGGTCGTAGAGGGTTTCGTCCACGGCGGGCCTGGATTTGCGGCCGCCTTTTCTGCCTTTCGCCTCCAGCAGGAACGGCTCTTCCCCCTCGAGCAGATCGCCCATCTCCGCCTCGATCTTTTCCGGGTCCTCGCCCCGCTCCATCCGGCTCAAGGCCTCCTCCATCCCCGCCCCGAGCTTGAGCCCCGTGGCGTCGCTCAGCCTCCGCATGAGGGCCGCCGCCTGCCGGGGATCGTCCTCGTTGATTCTGTCCGCCTCGCCGGCCAGCATCGCCATCGCCTTTTCCATCTTCGCCTCGTCGATGGGCGGCATATCGTCCGCGGGCGGCTCGTCCTTGCCGCCGGAGAGCTTGGCGAAGACGGACATCTGCCGCTTGAGGCGGACGCGCTTGCACCTCGGACAGGTCGGGATCTTGTCCGTATTGACGCTCCTGGAGAAGAAGTTGTAGATCGTGTTGCACTTCGCGCAGTAAAACTCGTAGATCGGCATGTCCCTCAACCCTCTTGGCGTATTCGAAACAGGTCCGGCGCGCGGCGGGACGACGATGGAAAGGCGCCTGGTCGTCATCCGTCCGGCAGGGGATAATCTAACCACTCCGGCGGAAAAATCAACCCTGCGGGGCGCATTTTCCCTTTCTCAGACGCCGGTCAGGAGGACCAGACGGTAGGCGATCACGCCGCCCGCGTAGGACAGGGCGAACATGAACGCGAGGGACGCGGCAAACCACCGGTTGTCGGCCAGTTCCCGGCGCATCACGGCCACCGTGGCCGCGCAGGGGATGAAGAGCATCAGCACGACGAGAAAGGCCGCTGCCGAGGCATGGCTGATGATCCGGGGCAGCATCGCGACCAGGCCCTGATCTCCGACGGCATAGAGGACCCCCAGCGTGGCCACGGCGTTTTCCTTGGCGACGATACTGGTGAGCAGGGCCGTCACCATCTTCCAGTCGAGTCCCAGTGGCCGGCCCAGCGGCTCCAGGAGACGCCCGAAGCCTGCGAGCAGGCTCGTTTCCACCTGGCCGTACGGCAGGTACGAGAAGAGCCAGACGGCGACGGACACGGCGAGGATGATCGTTCCCGCCTTGCGGACAAAGGCCGCGGTACGCATCCAGACCACCGTGCCGATCGTCCGGATGTCCGGACGGTGGTACAGGGGAAGCTCCATGATGAAGGGGGTTGCCTCGCCCTTCAGAAAGAACCGGCTGATCACCATGCCCGTGACCCCCAGGAGCAACAGGTTGAGGGCCAGCAGTCCCGTGGCCCAGGATATCGCCTGCGATCCGAACATCGCCCCGGTGACGAGGGTGATCACCGCCAGGCGCGCCGTGCAGGGGATGAAGGGGGCGAGAAAGATCGTCAATAGTCGTTCCTTCTTCGCCTCCACGATGCGGGCCCCCATGACGGACGGCACGTTGCACCCGAAGCCCAGGCAAAGGGGCAGGAAGCTTTTCCCGTGCAGGCCGATCAGGTGCATGAACCGGTCCATGACAAAGGATGCCCGCGCCATGTAGCCCACGTCTTCCAGAAACGCCATGACGGCAAAGAAAATGATGAGGATCGGCAGGAAGGTCAGCACCGAACCGACGCCGCCGACCACGCCGTCGATCAGGACGCCGCCCAGCCAGTCCGGCAGCGGTGCCAGGGCGGGACGCAGCACGCCGGCCGCAGAGCCGATGAGGCGCTCCAGCCAGGCCTGCAGGGGGAAGCCGACCCGGTAGGTGAAGGCAAAGACGAGCGCCAGGATGGCGAAGAGGATGGGGATGCCGAACAGGGGACGCGTCAGGACGTGGTCGATCCGATCGGTCGTCAGAACCTCGCCCAGCCGGTGGCGCGAGACCGCCGCCCGGGTGACGGACTCGATCCACTCGTACCGGCCGGCCACCACGGCGTGCAACGAATCCTCATGCCGGACGAGGAGGGCCTGGATGGGGTTCCAAACCGCCTCCGGGATGACGCCCTCCATGATCTTCGTCACTTCCGGGTCGCCCTCCATCAGTTTCGTGGCCGTCCAGCGCACCGTATAGGGGTGCTCGACATAGGGGTCGATCGCGGCGGCGATCTTCCGATAGATCTCTTCATGATCCGGATGGATCGCGGGAATGCGGGGATGGCCCGGTTCCTTCCCTTCGGCCAATGCCGTGAGGCGGGCCACCAGTTCCCGGATACCCCGGTTTTTCGTGGCCACCATCGGGACCACGGGCACCCCCAGCGCCCGTTCCAGCGCCTGGGGATCGACCTCGATGCCTTGGGCTTCCGCGACGTCCAGCATGTTCACGGCGACGATGACCGGCGATTCCAAAAGCAGGATCTCGGACAGGAGATAGAGGCCGCGCTCCAGGGCGGCGGCGCTGACGATTAGGATGATGACGTCGGGGTGGACGTCGATGATGAAATCGCGGGCCACCCGCTCTTCCTCCGAGGAGGCGGTCAGGCTGTAGGTTCCGGGGAGGTCGACGATCCGCATCTCGAACGCCTCCGTCGCGTGGGTGCCCTCCTTCTTTTCCACGGTCTTGCCCGGCCAGTTGCCGACGTGCTGGGAGAGACCCGTCAGGATGTTGAACAGGGTGGATTTTCCCACGTTGGGCTGGCCGGCGAGCGCCACGGTCAACCCCCGGCTGGCGCGCCGGGGCGCGGGCGCCTCCGGCGCCTCCCGCAGATTGGAGGCGAGGATTTTTGCCGCCTCGCCGCGGCCAAGGGCCACGCGGGTATCGGACACCTGGAGGATCACCCAGCCCCCGCTGTTGTGCGTCACACGCACGCGGGCGCCCTGGGCGACCCCCATTCCGGCGAGCCGGCTCGTCAGGCCGCGGCCCCCGCTGACGGCGTGAATCACCCCCTCCTCCCCTTCACGGAAGGCGGTTATGGCTATCCTCTCGTCCTGCATCCCATCCTCATCCCGGGTTGCCCACGCCCGGCGCGAACGACGGCACGGTTTCCCCGCGGTGCCGCCGGTCCCGTTCCCACGCGGCGAAACCCTTTTAACGTGATTCACCGGCCTTGTCAAAGTCTTATCCGGACGCCGCCCGGGACGGAAGACATCCGCGTTGCGTGCGCCCGTTTCCCCCCGGTCTTCGTCATTGACAAAGCGGTGATTTTGGGTGCAGGATGGCCCATCCCATCCGCAAGATCGGCCGAAAGCCATGACCCGACACCTCCACGTCACCTGCGCCATCATCGAACGCGACGGACGGGTCCTGGCGGCGCAGCGCGGCGGAGGCGGGAGCATGGCCTTCAAATGGGAGTTCCCCGGCGGCAAGATCCGGCCGGGGGAGAGCCCGGAGGCCTGCCTGCATCGGGAACTGATGGAGGAGATGGGCCTGCGCATCGACGTGAAGCGCCCGCTCGACCCCGCACCGCACCGCTACCCGTTGTTCGACGTGACCCTGTACCCCTTCGTGTGCACGATCGCCGCGGGCGAACCCGTGCTCAATGCGCACCGGGCCGTCGTCTGGCTGGCCGCGGAGGAGCTGCCCGCCCTGGACTGGGCCGAGGCCGATCGGCCGGTGATCGCCGCCTACCGCGAGAGCCTCCGCGGGGGCGATCCCTCTCCTCCGATACCGAAGTGAAACCGGGGGCTCATCCGCCGTTCGGGATGAGCCGGCCTCGTCAACTCCATCCAGAAGCATCTGACAACGATTCAGGGAGAATGCCATGAAAAAAGGACTTGGGATCGTCTCGGTGTTGATCGTCGTCGCCCTGGGCGCCTACCTTTGCTTCCAGGTCTTTTTCCGCATGGCCGTCCCCGGGGATACGGGGACGCTCGAAATCGACGGACTGCGGTCGGCGGTGGAGGTGCGCTTCGACGACTACGGGGTTCCCCACCTCTTCGCGAAAAACGATGACGATCTGTTCTTCGCCCAGGGGTATGTCGCCGCCCGCGAACGCCTGTTCCAGATGGAGATCTCGCGGCTGGCCGGCCGCGGCGAACTCTCGTCCCTGTTCGGCGAGAAGACCCTGGACAAGGACCGGTTCCTCAAGACGATCGGCATCCACCGCCTGGCCCGGACCGGATACGCGGCCCTGTCGCCCGAGGCCCGCCGGCTCACGGCGGCCTATGTGGCCGGGGTCAACGCCTGCATCCGGGACACGAAGCGCCTCCCCCGCGAGTTCATCCTCCTGGGGGCGAAGCCCGGACGCTGGGAGCCCGAGGACTGCGTCGCCACGGTCCTGCTGATGTCCTACAGCCTCACGCGGTCGGTGTACGTCGATCTGGTCCTCTACCGCATCGGCGAACGGAGCGGGGAGGGACTCGTCAAGGCGATCGCCCCGTCGTACCCCGATTTCGCGCCGACCCTGACGGGCCGGCGGCTGAGCCCGGTTCCCCGCGGCCTTCTGAAGGGCGTCTTCCACCGCTTCGCCGCCGCAGACCCCGGCGATATCGCTCCCGGCCGGCCTGTGCAGGAGATGCCGGCGAGCAACTGGATGATCTTCTCCGGCAGGATGACCGAGACCGGCAAGGCCCTGTTCGCCGGAAGCCCGGATCTGAAACCCACCCTGCCCGCCCTCTTCTACATCATGCATCTGAAGGGGGGGAGCTTCGATGTCGCCGGCGGGGCGATCCCCGGCGCGCCGGGGATCGGGCCCCTGGGCTACAACGGCCACATCGTCTGGAGCGCCGTCAACGGCAGGGGCGATGAGCTCGACTACTACGTCGAAAAGATCAACCCCCAAAACCCGGACCAGTACCTCACGGAAACAGGATACCGGACCTTCATGACGCGCGAGGAAACCCTGCGCATCAAGACCAAAGGCGGCCTCAAGCAGGAGACGTTCCTGGTGAAATTCTCCCGGCACGGGCCGATCGTCTCCGGCGTGATGCCGATGGCGCCGGCCCACTGCGCCATGAAATGGGCCGCCTTCGAGAATCCGGCCACCGACCTGGAGGGCTTGCTCCACCTGAACCGGGCCAAGAACTTTACGGCGTTTCGCCGCGCACTCAAATTCGTCCGAAACACCAACCTGGGGGTCGGCTATGCGGACCGGGAAGGCAATATCGGCTGGCAGTTCACCGCCTCGGCGCCGGTCCGCAAGAACGGGGACGGCTCCTATCCCGTGCCGGGCTGGACCGGCGCGTATGAGTGGACGGGGTATCTGCCCTACGAAAGGCTCCCCTACGATTACAACCCGGCGGCCGGATACGTGGCGTCGTTCAACAACGATCCGGGCAACGCGTCCGACCACCTGACCAACTATTATCTCTTCGAACGGGCCACCCGGTTCGGCAACATCATGAAGGAGCGCGGAGGCCGCAAGGTCGGCATCGAGGACTTGAGGGCCATGCAGCTCGATACCGTGTCCGTGGTGGCGCAGCGCTGGGTGCCGAAGATCCGGTCCGCCTGCGCCGACGAGGCGTATGCCCGATACACCGCCCTCTTCGAGGGCTGGAACGGCGCCATCGACATCGGCAGCCCCGCCGCCACCCTGTTCAACGCCTTTTACGCCCGGTTCCTCAAAAATACGCTGGGCGACGAGGTCGGGCCGAAACTCTGGGAGGAGGGTCTGAGCCAATCCTACCTCTTCTACATCCCCGACCTCGTCCTGGCCAGGATCGTGGATGAACCCGGCCACATTCTGTACGACGACACGGCCACCCGGGACCGGCGGGAGACCCGCGACGACATCATCCGGAAAAGCCTTCAGGAAGCCGTCGGGCAATTGACGGACCGGCTCGGCGACGATCCGCGGAAATGGCAATGGGGGCGCGTCCACAAGATGTATTTCGATCACCCCCTGGGGGCAAAGCTCGGGTTTTTCAACCTGAAGCCCATTCCGACCCACGGGGAGCATCACACGATCAACTCGGGCTTCTGGGACCTCAACCAGCCCTTCAGGATGGACGCGGGCGGCGTCATCCGTATCATCGTGGATTTCGCCCGCCCGGAGAATTCGACGATCATCAGTCCGCCGGGGCAGTCGGGGGTTTACAAGAGCCGGCACTACGACGATCTCGCGCAGCTCTGGGCGGACGGCGGCCAGATCCCGCTGCACTTCTTCACGGCGAGGGATCTCCCGAATGTCCTGAGGCTCCAACCGAAAGGACGGTAGAGGGGCGCCCGTCAGGGTCACCACGTCGTCCGTTGTGCTCACGCCGATCTTGGCGTCCTTGAGGGACGGAACGGCCGCCAGCTTCAGGTTGACTTCCGTCGTGATCGTGGCATCATCCACGAAGGCCGTCGCCTTCTGTTTGGCCACGCCGGCCGCCTTCCCCTTTGCCCCGACCTTGATATCCCCGACCGACTGCGCATAGGCCGTCGACACCCTTGCCAGACAAACGACGACGGCTGCGATCTACTTTTTCATGTGCTCCTCCTTTGAAAAACATTTTTCCGCTGCTTAGTCCATCCCGGAAAATGCAGCCAACGGGAATTATTGTCTTGACGCCCCGCCGTCTTTTGACTATGTTCTCGCCCGCGATCGATGCATGCATTATATGTAGCAAACCTATAGCAATGTTAATGGTTTAATGCATGACGACGAGCGCGTTGGAGAGATCACTACCGTCAGGAGGTTTTTTCATGAGGGATATTGTCAATCCCATCGAGATTCGCCTCACCCAGGGGGGCGGAACTCCCGTCGGCCTGAAAAAGGTCGCATCGCCCGTCATGAAGACGGACGCCTGCATCAACTGCGGCACGTGCCTTCGGGCCTGTCCCACCGGGGCGATCCATGAGCTCCAGCGGCAGATCTGCCGCCTCTGTCCGGACTGCGCCGACAGCCCCATCCTGTTCCCGCGGGACATGGAGGCGCTGACGGCGGAATCCTGCGCCGGCGCCTGCCCCATCGGTCATTATCCGGAGGGCTATGTCAACCAGGTCGCGGAGGGCGCCTTCGAAAAGGCGTGGGAGCGGATCATCGCCGTCAACCCCCTCCCCTCCGTGCTGGGGCGGATCTGCACTCGCCCCTGCGAGGACGCCTGCAAGCGGGGCAAGCTGATCGACGCCCCCCTGCCCATCCGGGCCATGAAGCGGCTCGTCGCCGACATGGCCTACGAAAAGGGCTGGGTCGAAAAGGGGTGTTACCCGCGCAAGTACGGCGAGCGCGTGGCCATCGTCGGCGCCGGGCCGGCGGGCGTCGCCGCCGCCCACGACCTGTCGATGCGGGGCTATGAATGCGTGATTCACGACGCGTCGCCGTCCTTCGGCGGGATGCTCGCGAAGTCGGTGCCGTCGTTCCGTCTGCCGGCCCAGGCCCTCGAACGGGATTTCAAGGCGATTCTGGCCCGGGGCGTGACCTTCCGGCCGAACATCGAGATCGGCCGGAACCCCTCCATCGCCGATCTGCTCGCACGCGAGTGCGACGCCGTCCTCGTGGCCGCGGGCGCCCCGAAGGGGGTCAAGCTCCCCATCCCCGGCGCCGATTTCATGGGCGTTTTCAACGCCGTCGATTTCATGACCTCCGTCAAGGCGGGCTTCCCGCTCAAGGTCGGGGAGAAGGCGCTCGTCATCGGCGGCGGCAGCGTCGCCACCGACGTCGCCCGGACGCTGCTCAGGCTGGGCGCCTTCGACGTGGCCGTTGCCTGCGTCGAGGGGGAATGCGACATGCCGGCCTTCAGCTGGGAACTGGAGGAGGCCGAGGACGAAGGCGTCCGCTTCATCCGTTCCGCCGCTCCGGTCGCCATCGGCGGGGACTGGCAGAAGGTCCAGTGGGTGGATATGGACCCCGTCACGCGGTTTGCCCTGGGCGAGTGTGGGATCGAATGCGACACGGACAGCACGGGCAGGTTCCGCGTGGAGGCCGATACGGTCGTCTTCGCCGTCGGCCAGAAGCCGGACCCCGGCGTCTTCGCGAAAACGGCGGGCGTCGAAATGGATGCAAGGGGGCGGGTCCGGATCGACCCGTCCACCCAAATGACGACCCTCGCGGGGGTGTTCGTCGCGGGCGACCTCGTCGAGGCCAGGGGATCCGTGGTCGAGGCGGTGGCGTCGGCGCGCCGGGCCGCCACGGCCATCGACGCCTACCTGAGGGGCCGGACCGCTCCGGCGCCCAAGGAAAAGGCGCCGGTCGGGGCGCCGATCGACGAGAAGATTTTCCCCGTGCGGCTGGAGAAGCTGAACGTTGCCGGCATTCCGGCCCTGCTGCCGGAGGACGCCGTGACGGGCTTCGACGAAGTGGAGGGCGCAATGGACGTCGCCCAGGCGGTCGAGGATGCCCGTCGCTGCATGAAATGCGGCTACGTCGATGTCCGTCATGACCTGTGCATCGGGTGCGGCACCTGTGCCGCGGTCTGCCCGCAGGGAGACGTCATCCGCATGGATCGGCCGCGCACGCCGGAAAACGCGGCGCCGGCCAAGGAGGTGCAGTCATGAAAACCTGGGATGTCATCGTTGTCGGAGCGGGGCCGGGCGGGAGCACGACCGCGGCCAGGCTCGCCATGGCGGGGTGCGACGTGCTTCTGGTCGACAAGGAGCGGTTTCCCCGGGAAAAACCCTGTTCGGACATCTACGGACGCTACGGCGTCGATGCCTACAAGGAGATCGGCGCCTACGACGAACTGCTGGAGAAGGGCTTCCTCTTTCCGGAGCTGATGCTCACCTCTCCGGACTACACGGCGCTCAAAGGCCCGAACGTCCTGAGCGTCACCTGCCCCCGGCGCGTGGGGGACAACATCCTGAAGGAGGCCGCCGCGCGGCAGGGCGCCAAGGTGCTCGAGGCGTTCTGGGTGAACGATCTGATGATGGACCGCGGGCGGGTGGTCGGCGTCAAGGCCAAGTACGAAGGCAAGTTCGTCGAATACCCGGCCCGGATCGTCATCGGCGCGGACGGCAGCCACAGTTGGGTGGCGAAGCACCTGGGTCTGTTTTCGGACAACTACGACGAGGTGTTCCTGGCCGGCCGGGCCTACTACGCGGACTGCGATCCGCCGCTGAGGACGATGGAGGTGCACTACGATCCCTATTTCTTCCCGGGTTTCGTCTGCCTGAGCCCCCACCCGGGCTACGGCGACGTCGTCAACGTAGGCATCGGCTACCAGATGACACCGTACGTTCAGGCCCTGGAGGACGTCGAGGCGCTGACCCGGAAGTTCATCGAGACGAGCCCCTTCGGAGAGAAACTGCGCAAGGCCCGGAAGGTCAGCGACTGGATGGGGTGGCGCGTGCCGAGCGCCGGCCAGATCGGCAAGACCTACGCGGCCGGCGCCATGCTCATCGGCGACGCCGGCAGCTTCGTCGATCCCTTCATCCTCGAGGGCATCGCCAACAGCGTCCGGAGCGGCGGCTTTGCCGTGCAGACGGCCCTCGAAGCGCTCGAAAAGGGCGACTTTTCCGAGTCGTTCCTGTCGGTCTACGAGGCGCGCTGGCGGGAGAAGATGAAGCCTCGGCTCGACGCGCTCCAGCAGATGGCCCTGGTCGCCCGGAACGCGGAGATGCTCAACGCCACGTTCCAGAGCCTGAAGGCGAACCCGGCGGCGCTCAAGAAGATGTTTGGATAACGTTCATGCCATCCGTTGCGTCGGGGGGATCCGGGGGGATCCTCCCGGCCGGCGGCCGGCCTGAGGGTTGGGGGGGCGCCGCGCCGGCGCGGGACAGAAAGGAGGCATGGCATGGGAATCATGACGAGCGAAGCGTACCTGGCGAGCTTGGCGAAGCAGAAACCCGTGGTCTACATCGGGGGCGAGAAGATCCACGACGTCGTCCACAGTCCGTACTTCAGGATCTCCCTGGAAGAGATGTGCAAGTTCTACGATTGGGCGAACGATGAACGAACCGCCGCGGATTTCACGTTCCGGTCGCATCTCATCGACGACCGGGTGAGCTTCTGGACGCACCTTCGCGAAACCCCCGAGGACGTCCGCAGGATGATCGAGGTGATGAAGGCGCAGAACGCCCGCCATTTCTGCTCCATGTGCATGATCACGGGGCTCAACGTCCTCTGGGCGGTGACGTACGACATCGATCGGGCGAAGGGAACGCAGTACCACGAGCGGCTGAAGGCGTTTTTCCGGGAACTCCAGACGAACGATTTCCGCTACTGCATGGGCGTCATGGACCCGAAAGGAGACCGGTCTCTCGCCCCCTCCGCGCAGGCGGACCCGGACCTCTATCTGCGGGTGGTCGAGCGGAAGACGGACGGCATCGTCGTCAACGGCGCTAAGCTCCACACGTCCAACGCGCCCGTCACCCATTTCATCTTCACCTGCCCCTCGGGCGTTCTGGCGGAAGCGGACCGGGACTACGCCGTCTCTTTCGCCGTCCCGGTGGACACCCCGGGGATCACGTACATCACGCGACCGGCGCCGGGTCCCCCGGCGCCCAGGACGCTGGAGAGCCCGGTGAGCGGCCACATCGGATTCGTCGAGTGCCTGACCGTCTTCGACCATGTCTTCGTTCCGTGGGAGCGCGTCTTCATGTGCGGGGAATGGGAGTTCACGCCGAACCTGATCCGATACTTCTCGCCGTACGTCCGGACGTGCAAGGGGACCTGCACCTCGGCCCGGACGGACATCCTGATCGGGGCCGCGGCGCTCATCTCCCAATACAACGGGACGGCCCGGGCGAGCCACATCCGGAGCAAGCTGACGGACATGATGATCGCTTCGGAGATCGGGTGGGGGTGCGCCCTCGCCGCCGTCGCGAAGTCGGTCATGCATCCGAGCGGCATCCCTATCCCCGACACGTCCGTCGCGAACGCGGGCCTCTACCATGGCCGCCTGCGCTTCGTCGAGTTTCTCGGTGCCCTCCAGGAGATCGCCGGCGGCATCGTCACGACCATGCCGGCCGAGACGGAGTGCCTGAACGAGGCGTCGCGGGCGTACATCGACAAATACCTCAAGGGTGTCGACGACGTCCCCACCGAGGATCGTCTGAAGCTGCTCTATTTCATTCAGGATCTGACGGCTTCGCGCTTCGGTGGCTACCTGACGGCCAGCGCCGTCTGCGCGGGCGGAACGCCGGAAACGAACCGGATCGAGGTGTTCCGGAATTACGATCTTCCGCAAAAGATCCGCAACGTCAAGGAACTGTGCCGCCTCGCCTGACGTTCGGCGGGAGACGGGATCAGGTGCCGTTTCGAGCCGGTGATCACGGCGTGGGCGGGTCGACGTGGGCGGCGATCCGCTCCCGGACCATCGCCGCCGTCTCCTCGACGCTCATCGCGGCAAAGGCCTCGCAGGGGATCTCCTCCAGGATCCGCACCCGGATCTTCTTGACACCGTGGAACTTGAAGCTGTATTTCGGCAGCGCATCGCGCGTTCCGGAAATGGCGACGGGCAGGATGGGCAGGCGATTATCCCGGGCCAGGCTGAACGCCCCCGTCTTGAACGGTCGGAGGAGGCCCGTCTCCGAACGGGTCCCCTCGGGGAACATGAAGATCGAGTTCCCCGCGGCCAGCGCCCGGTTGCAGTCCTCGAGCATCTGCCGGATGCTGTCCTTGTCGCCGCGGACCAGCAGGATATAGCGGTTCAGCCGCATGTTCCAGCCGATCAGGGGAATCTTGAAGACCTCCGCCTTCGACACCCATTTGAAGGGGAAGAAGATGCGGAAGACGACCAGGATGTCCAGGAGCGACTGGTGATTGGAGACGGCGACGTAGGTCTTTCGGCCGATACGCTCCCGGCCCTCGATGGAGACCGACCAGGCCGGCATCACCCAGAGGTAGAAGGAGGCCCAGAAGGAGCTGTAGTAGTGGAGGAGGAGCAGGCGCCGGTCGAAGAGGACCGTCAAGAGCCAGATCGCAAGCGCGATCGCGAAGAAGAACAGGCTTGTGACGGCGATGAAAACGAGAAACAGGATTCCGATCACGCGGTCCATCATGGCTCGATTCCCCCCCCCCTTTGTCCGGAATGTAACGTCCCTTTCTTTTCCCCGAAACGGCCGCTTCCCGAACGGCGGCGTCCCGATCCCATACCCCGGATGGGCTGGGAATGTCAATCTGCGGCAGCACCCCCAGCGGAAAATCCATCCCCCGGGAGTCGACCACGGGGAGTTGCGCCTCCGGCTTGTGTCTCTTCGGGATGTTCGGCAGGTGTCCCTCGACGGTTCCCCTGAGCCGGCGCACGGTGAACGTCTCGGTCCACCCGGCCGGTCGCCGTCTCCCAGAGTTTGAGGGGCTTGTCGTCGCTGCCGGAAACGGCATGTGTCCCGTCCCGAATGATGGCGATGGCGTTGACCGATCCCGAAGGCCTCCGCCCGTCACCGGCCGCAGCAGCGTTTGAACTTGAGGCCGCTCCCGCAGGGGCAGGGCGCGTTCCGGCCTGTGCGCCCGCCCGCGGCCTCCTGCCGGCGACGCGCATCTTCTGATGCGGTCCGGCGTCGCCAGTCGTCGACCAGACGCCCGAATTCGCGATCCGCGTGAGCGAAGAACATTTTGTATGCACCGCAGAAGTGGCTGACGCCGAGATCGCGCGGGTCGCGCCGCCGGTCCTTGGGGCACCCGCCCCGGCAGCGGGTGAGCCAGGGGCAGGCGGTGCACGCCCCGGGCAGCGAGGCCTTGCGGCGGCCGAATTCCCGCTGCCGGTCCGACACGAACAGACCGGCCAGCGGCTCCCGCATCAGGTTGCCCAGCCTTTCCGCCGGTTCCACAAAGAAGTCGCACGGATACACATCACCGTTGTGCTCGATGACGAGGTAGTCGCCGCAGTGCTCGCACAGAGTGCAGTCCGGCGGCGCCATGCCCGCATAGCCGAACAGGAGCGACTCGAAGAAGCGCACCGAGGTCTGTGGGCGGCCGTCGCGGAAATCGGCGCGCCACCGGTCGAAGATCCGGCAGAGAAACACGCCGTAAGCCTCCGCGTTGACGGAGAAGGGCGCGGCCCGCCCCGGGTCGGACGGGTCCGTCTCCACGCAGGGGATAAACTGCATGTAATCGAGGCCGAGCGCGCGGTGGTGGTCGTAGATCTCCTCCGGGTAGCGCACGGTGACGTCGTTGATCACCGTGAGTGCGTTGACCGGCACCCCCGCGTCCAGGAGCATCCGCGCCGCGTCACGGACCCGTGACCACGTGCCTCCGCCGCCCCGGAGGGTGCGATACCGGTCGTGCAGGGACTGGGGCCCGTCGATCGAGAGCCCGATCAGGAAGGCGTACTTCCGGAAGAACCGCGCCCAGCGGCGGTCGAGCAGAAGGCCGTTCGTCTGGAGGCCGTTGCCGATCGTCTTGCCGCCGCCGTACTTCTCCTCAAGCCGCACGGCCCGTTCGTAGAAGGGAAGCCCCATGAGCGTGGGCTCGCCCCCCTGCCAGCCGACGGACAGTTCGGGCGCGGGGGAGGCCATGAACTGGCGGAGCGTCTCGTCCAGGACGGCATCGCTCATCCGGTGGGTTGGGGTTCCCGGATACAACCCCGCCTTGCCGGAATAGAAGCAGTAGCCGCACGCCATGCCGCAGTCCGGCCCCGCGGGCTTGACGAGAATGGACCTGAGCGCCGTCGCCGCCATCCGCTACGTCTTCAGCCACCTGCGCGGCTTCGCCGCGACCTGCCGCGTGATGTGCCGGTCAGCCATGGCAAGTCCTCCTTTCCGTTCATGCCCTGAAGGGTCGGGATCAAAGATGCGTCGGGCGCTCAAAAAAGTCAAGCGGTTGATCCCGGCGCGGTCCGGCCCGCCATAACGGCCGTTTCTTCCGGTCGCTGCTATTCGTAGTGCAGCGCGTCGATGGGGTTCAACTGGGAGGCCTTGTAGGCGGGGTAGAAGCCGAAAAACAGGCCCACGAGACCGGAGAAGCCGAAGGCCAGCAGGACGGACGGGACGGAGATGACGGTGGACCAGCCGGCCAGGATTGACAGGAGCTTCGCGCCCGTGACGCCCAGGAGGATCCCGATCACGCC